>Ga0136634_10001205_pt1 | contig 10017 bp, 11 predicted proteins | sample AntDrymUQ8332106_2_FD_104654 | JGI IMG/M metagenome (GOLD analysis project Ga0136634, IMG submission 104654) | Polar desert sand microbial communities from Dry Valleys, Antarctica - metaG UQ833 (21.06) | ecosystem: Environmental > Terrestrial > Soil > Desert | place: Antarctica: Dry Valley... | reverse complement strand
CGATTCGCTGCGGCGCGGCGCATCCGATATTCACGTCGAGCCTTATGAAAAGGATTTTCGCATAAGATTCCGAATTGACGGCGTCCTGTATGACGTTATGCATCCGCCGATGAAAATGCGCGACCCGCTTATTTCCCGGCTGAAGATCATGGCCAAGCTCGACATTTCCGAAAAGCGGCTGCCTCAGGACGGACGCATCAAAATTAAAGTTAAGATCGACGCGCGTTCCCGTGAATTGGACTTTCGTGTTTCGACATTGCCTACACTTTTTGGCGAAAAGGTCGTGCTGCGGCTCCTCGACAAGGACAAACTGATGCTCGATATGTCCAAACTCGGGTTCGAGCCGGAAAGCCTGGAGATGTTCCAGAGAAATATCTCGAATCCCTACGGCATGGTCCTGGTTACCGGCCCTACAGGTTCCGGTAAAACAAACACTTTGTATTCTGCACTTCAGACGCTGAACACGCCCGAAACGAATATTATGACGGCCGAAGATCCGGTCGAATTCAATCTTGAAGGCATTAATCAGGTTCAGATGAAGGAGCAGATCGGTTTGAACTTTGCCGCCGCTCTCCGCTCGTTTTTGCGTCAAGATCCAAACATTATTCTTGTCGGTGAGATCCGCGATTTTGAAACTGCCGAGATTGCGATCAAGGCAGCGTTAACAGGCCATCTTGTCTTGTCAACTCTGCACACGAACGATGCACCCTCAACGATTTCCCGACTGGTAAACATGGGCATCGAGCCATTTCTGGTCGCGACCAGCGTAAATATTATTCAGGCGCAAAGGCTTATTCGCCGCATCTGCGTGGATTGTAAGGAAGAAGTTCATTTCCCGGTCGAAGGGCTTGTCGAGATCGGATTCTCCGCCGAGGAAGCCGCGAAAATCAAGACATACAAAGGCAAAGGGTGTGAAATATGCCTCAACACCGGTTTCAAAGGGCGGGTCGGTTTGTATGAAGTTATGGAGATAACCGATGAGTTGCGGGAGTTGATCATCATCGGAGCGAGCGCGATCGAGCTTAGGCGAAAAGCGATCGAGCTGGGAATGATAACCCTGCGTCAGTCAGGACTTACTAAATTGCGTGACGGTATTACGACAGTTGAAGAAGTAGTAAAGGAAACGGTTCTGTAAAGAATCTGGAGGTAATATGGTAATTAGGGCAATTGCATTATCGTTAGCTTTGTTGATCGGCATCGGCACGATCATTCCGTTGGCGACGGATTATGCCGAAGCAGGTCCGCGAAAAGCAAAAAGATATAAAAAGACCCAAAAGAAATACAAAAAGTATTCTAAACGCTGGTGGCGCCAATACCGGGCACAGCAAAGGCGAAGAAAAGCACTTCAGGCCCGGCGCCGTGCTATCCGGCTTCGACAAATGAGGCTGGCGCGCGTAGCCGGCCCGCAAAACACAAATCCGATCCCGCCGCCGCCGAAAATGAGGTCGGTTGCAGATCAAGCTTCAGCATTGCTTCCTTCGGGCGAAACAGCTCCGAAAGGCTGGCGGCGCGGGCAATCGTCCGGCAGCGAGCTTCAATTTCGCGTCGATAACGGAAGCGGTTCGGAAGTCGGCTCTGCGGCGATCTCAATCGTCGGGCCTGCAACCGGTGAAAGCGTTAATATTGGGCGCAACCGTACGGTCGGCGGCATTCCCACGACTTCGCTCCGGCGTGAAGTGATAAACCGGATGGTGCGCGAGAATGGCTGGGTCGTTAACGATTACCAGAAAGACATCGGCGGCAAGACGGTTTTTGTAGTCGTCGCCCAGTCTCAAGGCAATGGCGGCCGTGTCCAATCGCGAATGTTCTATTTCACCGAGGTCGATGGACGAATTTACAGCGTGGCTACGAATTCTCAGACGGATGCGGCTGAGAAGATCGCGGAAGAGTCCGAAAAGGTGATCTTTTCCCTGCAAAAACGTCCTCGCCCGTTTCAGCAGGCTTCGATTAGAGAATAGTTAAAACAATACTTATTCGGAGCTGCGTAATATGCGCAGCTCCGGGAGTTTACCAACCTTATGAGCCTAGAAGAACAAACCACTGGCGAATCGCAAATCACGCTTCCCGAACTCCTTAGAAAAATGACGGATGCGGGCGGTTCCGACCTTCACATTACGACCAACTCGCCACCTCAGGTGCGCGTGCACGGACACCTGTCGCAGCTTTCGGGTTTTGGCTCCATGACGCCGGCGGACACCAAAAGGCTTGCTTACTCGGTGTTGACCGATGCCCAAAAGCACCGCTTCGAGGAAAATCTGGAGCTCGATTTTTCATTCGGATTGAAAGGAATGTCACGTTTTCGGGCCAATCTTTTCAATCAGAAAGGCGCGGTCGGCGCCGTTTTTCGCGCGATTCCATACGAAATCAGAAGCTTCGACGCCCTGGGACTTCCTAAAGTTGTGTCAACCATGTGTGACAAGCCGCGTGGCCTGGTGCTTGTAACCGGCCCGACCGGCTCGGGTAAATCGACGACGCTGGCTGCGATGGTCGATAAGATCAACGTTGAGCGACATGAGCATATTTTGACTATCGAAGACCCGATCGAGTTCCTGCACAATCATAAAAACTGTGTTGTCAATCAACGCGAGGTTGCTGCGGATACGCATTCTTTCGGATCGGCTCTCCGAACGGCGCTCAGGCAGGATCCGGATGTTGTGCTTGTCGGTGAAATGCGTGATCTGGAAACGATCGAGATGGCTTTGCGTATTGCCGAAACGGGACACCTGACTTTTGCCACGCTTCACACGAATTCTGCCTACTCGACCATCAACCGCATTATCGATGTTTTCCCGGCAGGGCAGCAGGCGCAGATACGCACACAGCTTTCGCTTGTTTTGGAAGGAATTCTTTGCCAGGCACTGCTCCCGAAAGCTTCCGGCGACGGCCGCGCGATGGCTCTCGAAATTCTGGTGCCGAACGCGGCTATCCGCAATCTCATCCGCGAAGATAAAATTCACCAGATTTATTCGATGATGCAGACGGGCCAGGACAAATTCGGCATGCAGACCTTTAATCAGGCGCTTGCGACACTTCATCACAAACGCGTGATAACGCTCGACACCGCTATCCAGCGTTCGTCTAATGTTGACGAGCTCAAGGAGTTGATCGAACGCGGTTCAGGACTTAACCAATCCTACACCGGCCAGGCAAAACCGAATGTTTCGCCGGGAAACCACGCAAGCCCCTACGCACAGGGCCGGCCTATCGGGGAACGCCCTTCAGTTAAATAAATGTACGGCCGCCGCGACGGGAAAATGCCATGACGCCGGCGGTACAATCAGAGAGGAGTTAGAGTAAAATGCCAACATACGCGTTCAAAGGAAGAAATCGCTTAAATGAGATGGTTGCCGGCGAAAAAGACGCTGCAAGTCAGGACGAGCTTCGCGCGCTCCTTCGCCGCGAGCAGATCATAATGACGCAGGCCACGGAAAAGGGCCGCGTCGTATCGATCCCGAAACTTGGCAGGCGGAAAAAAGTCGGCGCCAAGGAACTGGCCGTATTCACGCGTCAATTCTCGGTTATGATAGACGCCGGTTTGCCGCTTGTGCAGTGTTTGGACATTCTAGCCGAACAGCAGCAGAACACATTTTTCAAGGACGTGCTGCGCCAGGTGCGGCAGAATGTCGAAGAAGGTGCAACTCTATACGCAGCACTCGAAAAACACCCGAAAGTTTTTGATTCGCTTTATTCGCATATGGTCGAAGCAGGCGAAACGGGCGGTGTGCTGGATCTGATCCTGCAGCGTCTGGCAACTTTAATCGAAAAAGTCGTAAAACTAAAACGCAGCATCGTTTCTGCTTCGATCTACCCGGCTGCGGTCATCCTTGTAGCTATCGGCGCAGTCGCGGTCATCATGGTTGTCGTTATACCGCAGTTCGAACAGATATTTATAGGGCTTCTCGGGCCGGGGGAATTGCTTCCTCTTCCGACCAGAATCGTTATGGGAATCAGCAACTTTCTCGCCGGATGGGGCGGGCTGGGACTGCTGGTGGGTTTGATAGGCGCTGGTGTCGCTACCAGTTACTATTACAAAACGAAAAGCGGCCGATGGAATATCGATACCATACTGTTAAAGCTTCCGATCTTCGGCAGTATACTTCGCAAGATCGCGGTTGCACGTTTTTCAAGAATTCTTTCCACACTGCTTTCTTCAGGAGTGCCGATCCTTCAGTCTCTAGATATTACATCTAAAACCGCCGGTAATGTGGTGATTGAAGATGCGATCCAAAAGGTGCGTGCCGGAGTCGAACGCGGTGAAAACTTTGTCGAGCCGTTAAAGGCGACAAAGGTCTTTCCACATATGGTTTCGCAAATGATCGGCGTCGGTGAACAGACCGGCGCTCTCGATGCTATGCTGGGTAAGATCGCCGATTTTTATGAGGAAGAGGTCGATACCGCCATCGCGGATCTGCTCGCTCTGATCGAACCCGTATTGATAGCTTTCCTCGGCGTCACGATCGGATCCATAGTAATTTCCATGTATCTTCCGCTATTCTCGCTCATCGGCAAACTCGCCGGCGGGCCGACAAAATAGTTATAGGCTGAACATTGATAAAAAAGACGGCTACGACGGGGCCGTCTTTTTTATTGTTAAAATTAAGGATTTCCATTTTAAAAGAGCGGGGGCAAAGCCGCCCTTCCGGACTGTGAGTAAATTGAGTTGAATTTATGAATTTAGCATGAAATAAAATCAAGTTGTTTTCGTAATCGGAAATTAATTTACAGTCAGGAAGGGTTGCTTGCACCCGCTCTTTCGCGCATTATCCGCTCGACATATTTTGCAATGATATCAGCTTCGAGATTTACTTCGTCACCGGGTTTCAGGTTGGATAAATTGGTTAATTCCCAGGTTTTGGGAATGACTGCGATCTCGAAATATTCGTCCGTCAGATTTGCGATTGTGAGGCTGATTCCTTCTACAGACACAGATCCTTTATAAACCAGATACTGTGCCAGGTCTTCGGGAAAACAGACACGCACTGTCCAAAAACCGCCATTCTCAAACGCCGAACTAAATTTCCCGCGTCCGTCTACATGCCCCTGAACGATATGGCCGCCAAGACGCGTCGACGGCGTAACAGCCCGTTCCAGATTCACCGGAGAATCGATTTTTAAGTTTCCCAAAGTGGAGCGATCAAGCGTTTCCTGCGAAACATCAGCCGAAAAGGAATTCACGGTTACGTCCAGAGCCGTCAGGCAAACGCCGTTGACAGAGATCGAATCGCCATCTTTTGAGTCGGCGGTTACGACCGATGCCGCGATCTCGATCCGTACTCCACTGCCATTTTTTTCAAGCGAGTGAACGCTGCCGAGTTCTTCGATGATGCCAGTGAACACTTATATTGATGTCTAGAACCAGGGCTTTTTGTTTACTATGTAGGTCGAGACAAATTCCTCGTCGGTTTTCATCAGGTACATGATGCCCTCGATGATACCGATCACCGTTACGACGAGCGACGGAATACCGCACAGCAGAAAGCCCGCCAAATATGTAACGAGCATGATAACTCCTTCGGTATTATAGCCGAGGATGAATTTGTGAACGCCGAGGCCGCCCAACAAGATACCGCAAAGTCCGGCGGCAAGCTTTTTTTCAGAGCCCGCAGGCTTTGTCTGCCCGCCGTAATTCGGCATGTGCTGCATCGGCATCGGGCCAATCGGCAGCATCGTCCCGCAGTTCATGCACCTCGTGCTGAGACTTGTGTTTTGTGAAGAGCATCCGGGACAAATAACATATTTCGTGGCCATAAAAATCCAATTCACTGCGCAAACAAAGTAAGAGAATCAAGTATCAAACAGCCCCGGCGATTTTGTCAAAGTTTTGCGTGTACTCGGCCTGTTTAAAAGACCTTTTCAATCACTGAAAGCTTACGAATATCGAATCGTAACGAGCAGATTCGGGACAATGCCGACGGGATGTGATTTAAAAGACGCTGCCGGCTGGCGCGTGTAACGACCGCGCCGAATCCCAGATCGCGGGTTTCAGTTTCGGTGGTCTCAGGACTAGGTAAATTTTGATCCAGTAATTGCTGCTCCATTATATATATGCAGTGATTATTATGCAGGCGGAGAGATAATTGTAAAAGCGATGCGATAATGGAATAATTGATTGCCGTACGCCGGACTGTCAGTCGGACAATCCTACGCACTAATCGCCAGTAGTACAAATATAAATGCCTGAAGCAAAACAACAAGACACACAGCCACCGAAACTTCGAAAAACTCCGGATGGCGGATTAGAGACGAACGCGCTCGCCGATCTTGTCGAATGGTTTTTGAATTACGACGAGCGCACCGCGCGTATACGGCACGCTCATACGGAAGAGCTTTTTCAGTGGAAGCAGGCGGACGATGCAGCCAATGGAATCGGCGTTTATCCTTTTGAAAATGCCGAAGCCCGCTTTGCAATCGGTGTTTTTCAGGCGCTGCAGGAAAATGCTTCAGAACCTCTTTTGGGATTGTGGCTCGGGGATGTTCTCGCCGCTCTGCATGAATCGCGCGAAACCAAAACGGAGATCGACCATTCCTACAAGTTTGAGGAAATTGCCGAAAAATCCGCGTTGGAAAAAGCGGAAAAGCTAACTACAAAAGCTGAGAAACGACTTTATTTAACGAGTTGCTGGCTCGAAGCTCTCTGCACCGCCGAAGCCCGAGTTTTGGGCTGGATATATCAGGAAATTTACGGAAGGCCGTATACGCCTGTTATCTGAACGCTTCGCACTGACGCATATCGCCGGTCTGAAATCCTTTTGTAAACCACTGCATCCTCTGTTGCGACGTGCCGTGAGTAAATGAATCGGGCACCACGTAGCCTTGAGTTCGCTTTTGGATAATGTCATCGCCGACGGCTGCTGCGGCCCGGATCGCTTCTTCGGCATCTCCGGCTTCGACCAGCCCTTTCTGTTGAGCATTGTTTGCCCAAATTCCGGCGTAGCAATCGGCCTGCAGTTCGAGACCCACTGAAAGTTGATTGTTCTGTCCGGCGCGCTGAACTTTGTCCATCGTTCCTAATAAATTCTGTACGTGGTGGCCGACTTCGTGAGCGATGACATAAGCCTGGGCAAAATCGCCGGGAGCCTTGAATTCGTTTTTCAACTCGCGAAAAAACGCGAAATCGAGATAAAGATTGTAGTCGCCGGGACAATAAAACGGCCCGGTTGCAGCGCCGGCAAAACCGCATGCGGATGAAACCTGATTTGAAAACAGCACGAGTTTCGGCGCCTGGTATCGCGTGCGGGCTTGCTGCGGAAGAACCTGAGACCACACATCCTCGGTGCTTCCCATCACCGCTCCGACAAACTGCCGGTTTTCGTCCGCAGGCTGATTCGTTGAATTGCTTGCGGTCGGAGGTTCCTGAATGCCGCCTTGTGTCGGCAGATTCTCAAGCAATTGTCTCGGATCGACACCGCAGAGCAGCGCCGCTAGAAGAATCACAACCATACCGATCCCTCCTCCGCCGATTGCCAGGCCGCGTCCGCCCATACCGCGGCGGTCTTCAATATTCGTGCTCTGTCTTTGGTCTCTCCAACGCATATATATATTGTCCTCGATTAAATTTACAATCCTTGCTGAGATTCTAACATTTTTATGATTGCCTGACGCAAAAAGCCGATTGCAGCCGCTTGATTCTGAATATCAGGTTTGAAGCAGATATGTAGTACGCGTTTTGCTCAAACAAAATGAATTTCTCTGCAAAATCTTGACAGATGAGAAGTTAGGTCATTATGATTGTTATGTCGAGATTTTTTCTTTCCGCGTTTTAATCAGAAGAGGGAGGAACAATGATCAAACTAGACATCGTCAATCAGGTAGCTGAAAAAACCGGCGTGCCGAAGCAAAAGGCTGAACAAGTTGTCGACTCGCTTTTCAACGCAATGAAGGATGCCCTGGCGAAAGGGAAACGAATCGAGCTTCGAGGCTTTGGCGTTTTTGTGGTCAAACCGCGAAAACGCGGCGTCGGGCGAAACCCTCGCACCGGAAAGGAAGTTCCAATCCCGGCCGGAAAAACCATTCGATTTAAACCGGGCAAAGAATTGTCCGCAAAAGCCGTCAAAAAGTAAAGAATTGCTTTAAATGTTTTTGCAGGTTGTCAGTCGTAAATCACAAGACTTGAAATTATGCTTGTGATTTACGATTTTTGTTTGCGGGAAATTAAACAGGACGGACAGGATATATAGGATTTAAGGCATCTATACATTACAGTTTGAATAAATGGAAAAGTCACTATATGCAAGCGTCTAATGCAAACTTGAATAACTGAAACCATCCTGTTCATCCTGTCTATCCTGTTTGAAACAACCATTGGAAATAATCTGAATGTCTGAGCAGTATAATTTGGCCAACCCTGAATTTTATGAGCGAACCGCAATGCGCCCGACGATGCGGACCTGGATCAAACATACCGGTCTTTTGTTTATTACTTTCGTTACCTCGACTATCGCCGGAGTGCTTTATCCGTTTGGGTTGATCGGAACTCTGCCGGAAGGCGATCCGCAAACGTGGCCTGAGATCTTTCAATTTATTGAAAGTTTGCCCGAGCGTTATCTTGCCCTTATTGCAAATGCGGTTTATCTGCTTTTCACAAATGTCGAATACCTGACGTATGGCCTAAGTTTCTCGCTTTCACTCCTATTTATCCTTATCTCGCACGAAATGGGACACTATATCGCGTGCCGAATTTATGGTGTTGACGCCACGCTGCCTTATTTCATCCCTACGCCGCCGATGATCGGGCCGGCCGGAACCTTCGGAGCGTTCATAAAAATTATGTCGCCGATGCCGTCTAGAAAGGCGGTTTTCGATATCGGCGTCGCCGGACCGATAGCGGGATTTATTGCTTTGATCCCGATTGCGGTTATCGGCATTGCTACGATGCAGACGGCCACGCCTGAGCAGATGGCAAGTTCAGGCGGAATAGTTTTTGCCGATCCGCTTTTAATGAAGATAATTGCCTGGTTATTAGGTATGGATCTGAATTTCGGAATCGGGAACGCATTCTATTTCGCGGCTTGGGTCGGCCTTCTCGTTACGGCTCTAAACTTAATCCCGTCCGGACAGCTTGATGGCGGACATGCTATTTATTCGGTTTTCGGCGGGATGGTTCACCGCCTGACGGGAATTATCGCGTTTGTAATTATGGCGGCTTTGTCAGTTCTAGGCTGGATATACTTCAACAGCCCGAGCGGATTTTTGATCGCCATCCTCCTCGGAGTAATGATGCGGATCCGGCATCCCGAGCCTTATGACAAACGCCCTCTTGATGCAAAACGGAAGGCGATCACTTTTTTAACTTTTGTGATATTTATTCTGTGTTTCGTGCCGTTTCCGATCCGGATATCATAGGCTCAGGGAACGAAACGCCGCGAAAAATATCCGACAGCGGCAATCTGCAGGGAACCGACTTGAGCTCGACAGTGTCCTGCAAATCGTTGAATTCCAAATTCATCCAAAACCCGTCGCCATGTTTCACGAATTGAGTAACATGCAGTCGATGCTGGGCGACAAGTATATATTCGGAGAAACTCCCGATCGACTTGTAATAACTGAACTTATCGCCGCGATCGAAAGCCTCCGTCGAATCGGACAAAACCTCAATAATCACTTGCGGATTTAAAAGCATGTCAATTCCGCCGATCTTCTCTATTTCAGGATCGCCGCAAAGTGCCGTCAGATCGGGATAGCGATACGGCGGATATTCCGGCACTTTTATACGCATATCGGTCGGGAAAGAGTGACAGCCTTTTTCGCGAAGCTGCAAATCGACTTCGGTGTTAAGGTTTCTGACAATTATGTTGTGAGCATAACTCGCACCAGCCATCGACCAGACATTGCCGTCCCAGAACTCGAACTTCTCATTCGTGCTCTTTTCAAGCTCGAAATATTCGTCAAGCGTATATACCATTTTTGGTTGAAAAGCGGCCATATATTAATTTTCGCTCATTTGCGGCAGCAATCCCTTGATCTCTTTCACCATTTTCTGCACGTCTTCCTGTCCGTCGAGGGCGATCATAAAAAAGT
>Ga0136634_10001204_pt1 | contig 10023 bp, 6 predicted proteins | sample AntDrymUQ8332106_2_FD_104654 | JGI IMG/M metagenome (GOLD analysis project Ga0136634, IMG submission 104654) | Polar desert sand microbial communities from Dry Valleys, Antarctica - metaG UQ833 (21.06) | ecosystem: Environmental > Terrestrial > Soil > Desert | place: Antarctica: Dry Valley... | reverse complement strand
ATTCGCGATGCACGTCGTCGAACCACGTCTGATGGCGGAACTCAACCGATAGCGTGTGACCGGACACCCGCTGAACACACTCCGCAGCATGCGCGCGTGATGCCGGCGAATACGTCAACCAGGGCGCAAACTGAAAATGCACGAGTCCCAGCTTGCCCGCCTGCCGAAGCGGTTCGAGCGCCTCTATGAAAAACTCCCACAGCAAGTCCAGCAGGTCGCCTGGAACGTCTTTGTAGCGAATCATTTTTCTGGCCGCAACTGCCGGCGGAAGCCTGTCGCGTACCGGCGGCGGGAGCGCGTCCACCGCGGTTTGATGCCCGGTAAACAAGCGAAATGCCTTGACGTTGAAAGTGAAGTCCGCAGGTGTACGTTGCGCCCACACCTTCGAGTTTTCCACCGACGGCAGCGCGTAGTAGCTGCTGTTGACTTCGACCAGCGGAAACTGACTGGCGTAGTACCGCAGGCGCGCCTCGGCCGAGCTACATCCCTTCGGATAAAACCGGCGCGACTTTACGAGCGTGGGATCGGTCCACGACGCCGTGCCGACCGATATACGCGCAGTCGTTGCGTGCAAGACGCTGCCGGCACCTCGCTAATCGGTCAGCACAAACGTCACTTTCAGGATGACTTTGTACCCCGTGACCTTGCCCTTTTCGATCTGAACTTCCTGATCCTTGACCCACGCACCCTTGACGTTCTTCAGCGTCTTGTTGGCGCGTGCAACACCCTGCAGGATTGCGTCTTCAAAGCTCTTTTTGCTGACGCTGCTGATTTCGCTGATGCGTGCGACGGTCATGATGGGCTCCTTCGGTCAGATTCTTGTTGGCGGAGAGGGTGGGATTCGAACCCACGTTACGGTAGAACCGTAAACCAGATTTCGAGTCTGGCGCATTCGACCACTCTGCCACCTCTCCGGTGCGCGGCGAGCGGCGAAGTATATCCGCGCGATGTATTACGCCGGTCGCAAGACTTCGGCTCCGTCCACGTAGGGACGCAAGGCGGTGGGTACCACCACGCTGCCGTCAGCTTCCTGATAGTTCTCGAGCACCGCAACCAGCGTACGGCCCACCGCAAGTCCCGAGCCATTTAACGTGTGCACGAACTCGGTCTTGCCCTGTGCGTTGCGGTACCGCGCCTGCATGCGCCGCGCCTGGAACGCCTCGAAATTCGAGCAGGACGAAATCTCGCGGTACGCGCTCTGCGCTGGCAGCCAGACCTCAAGATCGTACGTTTTGGCTGAGCCGAAACCCGTATCCCCGGCGCACAGCAGCATCACGCGATAGGGCAGCTCGAGCTTCTGCAGCACCGCTTCAGCGTGGCCAACAAGCTGCTCATGCGCGGCGTACGAGCTGGCGGGATGCGCAATCTGCACCAATTCGACTTTCTCGAATTGATGGTTGCGGATCATGCCGCGCGTGTCCTTGCCATAACTTCCCGCTTCGGAGCGAAAACAGGGCGTGTGCGCAGTCAGCTTCACCGGCAGATCCGACTCCTTCAGAATTTCATTGCGCACCGTGTTGGTCAACGAAATCTCCGAGGTCGAGATCAGGTACATCTCTTCCTTGTCGTCGCCGCCTCCTTTGGTCACCCAGAACATGTCGTCGCGAAACTTGGGCAACTGTGTCGTGCCGATCAGGCAGTCGGCGTTGACGATGTACGGCGTGTAGCACTCTGTGTATCCATGTTCGCGCGTCTGCATATCGAGCATGAACTGAGCAAGTGCGCGCTGCAGCCGAGCCAGCGGTCCGCGCAACATCACAAACCTCGATCCCGACAATTTCGCAGCCGTGTCGAAATCAAGGCCTAAGGGTGTGCCGACGTCGACGTGATCTTTCGTGTCAAACTCGAATCGTCGCGGCGTACCCCAACGACGCACTTCGACATTGTCAGCAGCAGAGGCACCCGGCGGCACCGACTCGTGGGTCAGGTTCGGAACTTCGAGCATCCAGTGCTGCAACTGTTCCTGAATACCGGCCAGTTGCGTTTCCAGTTCCTTGACTTCGTCCGGAATCGCGCCAGCTTCGGCAAGCACGCGCTCTGCGTCTTGCCCTTTCGCTTTCAGCATGCCTACCTGTTTCGATAGCGCGTTGCGTCTCGCCTGCAGCTCTTCGGTCTTCGTCTGTACGGACTTGCGATCTGCTTCGAGCCTCTCGAAACGTTCAACGTCAAACGCGTAGCCGCGCGCCTTCAATCGCGCCGAAACGGCTCCGATGTCCTTGCGCAGCAGGACGATATCAAGCATGGCCGCCTCAACTCATAAGGCCGTCAGATTCGGGGGCGAACTAGACGGGCAGTAAATAAATGGATTGGCGCGGACTCGCGCTCAGGTCAGTAACGCGACAACTTCGACGATGAAGCGGCAGGGTCATAACGCTCGCAAGTGCGAATTCTGTCCGCTCGAACACGGGCGCGCAACTGCTATTTCGTTTCAATCGTTGTCATGCATGCGCGCGTCGCATTCATGCGACGCAGCTGGTCTACGCGGCATGCACGAATGGGTTCGTAACCTGTTGCGCGCCCGTCAATGTCAATATCAGGACATAGCATCTATTGGCTTGAATTCGGCTGCATCGACGCGGCGAGTGGCGCAACCAATCTCTAAAGGCTCTCGACATGCAACCTGAAGAAAAACGTAACGGCCACGCGAAGCCGCGTGTACCGGAGACAGCTCGGGTTACGAAGCTGGAGCCGTTCAACCCTAATTGGGACCGTGCGCCTCAGGTTATCGAAAGCACGCCTAACGGTGCAGAAGCTCTAATGAGTGGAGTCGCAGAGCGGAATCGACATGGGGATACATCCGACCTGAACAAGCTTGGGGCGCCATCGATTGGCGTGACGATACGAGGTCAACACGACGCCGGCTCGTGTTGGCTATCGGCCAATCGCTTCGACTGGTTCAAGGCAAAAGCTCCAGAGACGGGGGCGATCAGTGGCGGCACCTCGCTCGATGCATTGCGCGGAGAGTTCTGCTCACCGCTCTTCACGATCGTTGGCGGCGACGGCAGCGGGCTCAGCGAAGTCGAAGTGACCCAGCAGAAGTTATGGCCGGATCCAGGCAGTGTCGCAGGTTCTCCCAATGGCATCGCCGGAATCGAGTTCACCGTACGTGAGGTGCGTCCCGGGTCGGTGCCCATCCTTCGCAAGCTGCGTCTCCGCAGCGGCACGGGGCATGTGGAGCGCGTAGTTCTTGTCAACGGCGCGGAAGCCGATTTTGAAACCGAGCCTGGCAGTGCGCGGCCTCCGCTGATTATTGATTTTATTCTGCCACAGAGAGCGGTCGCGCTGGAATTCGGCTTCATTACCGACGCCGTACCGGGCGCCGCTCTGCCGTTCATTGGCTGGAACAACGTTCACTTGATTGCGCGCGATGGCCGAGGCAACGTGATTGCGGGTGCCACCAGCACCGCGGAAGGCATCCCGGACCAGCAGGAAATAATCGCCGACAGAGCAAGCGCCGTGATTGGCGTGCGGCATAGTGAAGGTGAGATCGCGTCGGTCGAACTTCACTTTGTCGATCCGGCTGATGACGAAAAGGTGCAAATCGTTGCTCGGATCTGGCACGAAGCGTTACCCCCAGCCGCGGTGTTGCAGGGCACGCTTGTCACTGAAGGCGGGCGTGGGTCGTTCGCGGAGTTCACCGGAGTTGGGTGGCAGCTTCCGGATCCGACCGATCGAGATGGCAATTCAATACCGTTTCGTACCGAGCGCTCGCGCAGCGTCCCGATGCCATTTCGATTCAACCGCGCGGTCGTGATGCTCCGCGGGTTCAAGCTGCAAATGCTCGACGGGATCCCCCATGAGGTCCAGCGCATTGCCGCTGAAGTGAATCCTCGGCTCGTCGGCGGCCCACCACAGCAGAAGCCGGGCGTTTTCATCTTCGAGCGCGGGAGCTCCGTCGTGCTGGAGCCACGCGGCGCGCTGATCACTCGGGAGCGGCGCCCACCCGGCTACCGTGTTCACATCTATTTCACGCTGGTGGGCTGGGACTCCGATCAAGTCGACGTCGCCGTCGAGCAAGGTGAACAGTCGCAGTCGCTGCAGCAAGAGTCGGTTGCAAGCGGCATTCCTCTGGGAATTCGTGACGCCTGCCTGAATAGCCGTGGCTTCGAGGGCTGTGGCGAACTCTTCGGCGCGCTGCAGGGTTTCGAATTTCAAATGCCGCGCGACCAGGAGGTCGATCGCTTGACGATGACGGTCGGCGCTGATTTGTCCGCGCCTGGCGTGTCGGGGTTGCGAGCCGCCGGATTTGCGATGGTCCCCATAGAGGAAAACGAAATTCCAGCACTGACGCGCGCGCGTTCCAGAGTGGACTGGGGATTCGGCTCTTTTCTGTCCGGCGGCGATGTTGACTACACCTACAACAACCCCGATGTATTGAACCCATTGGTGCCAACCATTGCGAGCATCGTCCCATCCCCCTACTCGCGCACCGTTAGAGGGGCAGTGATGGCCGGACCGAGCGTTCGCCTCGAGAATTGGGAGCAGGGATTTCGCGTCTACGCATTTCCGGAGGTCGGCCCGCGGCCCGACCCCCAGACGTTTTACGACGATGAAGCACTACCTGAATCGATCGTTGAGGGGGATCTCGCATTCGTTGGTCTCGGCGCGTTCACCTTTCACCTCGAGGACCCCGTGCGCGAGTTGGAAGTGGAGCTTCTCGGCGATACCTATGACGGCCGTGTCCTGCGCTGCAAGCTGGGAGGCGGAATATCCAGCACCCACGCAGGTTTGATAACCGGAAGCGCGTTTGGCTCTGGCGGCCCCGACCTCGAAGGCCGCGCGAATGCAATCCCTGCGGTCGGGTGTCTGTCACGGCGCTCTGTGGTCCCTCGACCGCAATTGCAGATTCAGCACCTGGAATTTGTAGGTTGGACGGGCCTGCTGACCTATTCGCCTTCCGTGTTGGGGGCGATTCGAAATGTAGGAAACATTCCAGCTGTGCTCACCAATATCCAGCGCAGCGGACCTCAACATCTGAGCTTCATGTTCACATTGCATCATCGGGGCGTGGAATTGAGGAGCTGGTCCGCCATCGCGATCCTGCCGGGCGAAACATTGCTGGTGGGCGGACGATTCTTTCCAGCAACTCCGGCCGAACCCGACCCGTCGCTCTATGAGGCATTTCTAGACTTCGAGACAAATCTCACCGCCCCACGCACATTACGCATGAATGTGACTGGCCGGACCATCCCGCCCGACATTGAGGTCGAGTTGTTCCCGCCGAACTTGAACTTCGGACATGTCCGGTTCAGCGCGGCAGGACCGCCGCGCAGGAACGTGATCGTGGCATCGATCGGACGGTCGCCGCTACTGATCCAGTCGATTCACTTCGAAAATCACAACATCAGTGGCGGTGCGTTCCCATCGCTTGCCGGAATACTGAGCTGGCGGTTCATTGACGTCCCTCCTCGACCGGTCAGCGGCGGCGCTCTTTACCAGGTCGATCCAGGCGCCGCGCCAGTCATCGAAATCACACTCGCCCCCAACACACCGGGGTCGGTTAACACTCGATTGATCCTCGAGACAAACGTTGGGACGCTGGAAGTGCCGATTCTTGGCGAGATCGTCAGCCAGAATTAGCTGGAGGCCGTCCGGGTAGGGTCGACGCGTGCATGCGACGCAGCTCGGCAAGCCGCTCTGCGATGCGCGCTTCCATACCGCGCTCCGTGGGTTGATACCACCGCTGCGCGGCGACACCTTCCGGCAAATAGGTTTCACCCGCGGCCACCGCGCCGGCCTCATCGTGCGCGTACCGGTACCCCTCGCCGTAGCCAAGCTCCTTCATCAACCGGGTCGGCGCATTGCGCAGGTGCATCGGCACGGGTCGCGAACCGTCCTGCTGGACAAACGCACGTACCGCACCCAGCGCGCGATACACGGCATTGGACTTCGGAGCACACGCCAGATAGACGATCGCCTGCGCAAGCGCCAGTTCGCCTTCGGGTGATCCAAGTCGCTCATAGGTGTCGGCTGCTGCAAGCGCCACTTCCAGCGCACGAGGATCGGCCAGCCCGATGTCTTCGGACGCCATTCGAATCGCGCGGCGCGCGACATAGCGCGGATCGACGCCGCCGTCGAACATCCGCGCCATCCAATACAGCGACGCATCGGGATCGGAGCCGCGCACCGACTTGTGCAGTGCTGAAATCTGATCGTAAAAATTTTCGCCGCCCTTGTCGAACCGGCGCAGCGTTGCCGGCAGACTATCGCGCAGGAAATCGGCGTCGATCGACGCCAGCTTGTTGTCGCGCGCGGCGTTGATCACAACCTCAATTGCATTCAACAAACGGCGTGCATCTCCGTCAGCGAGGTCGAACAACATACTGCGCGCCTGCTCTTGTATTTGCAGCTCGCCTTCATTTTTCAGCGCGCGATGCAGCAGGGTTTCGAGTTCGTCGCGCGCTAGCGGCTGAAGCACGTAGACCGCGGCCCGAGACAGCAGAGCGCCGATGACTTCGAACGAAGGGTTCTCGGTGGTGGCGCCGACAAAAACAAACAGACCCGACTCCACGTGCGGCAGAAAGGCATCCTGCTGCGCCTTGTTGAAGCGATGCACTTCGTCCACAAACACCACGGTGGACTTGCCCGATTGCGCGCGCGTGACCTGTGCCCGATCGACCGCCTCCCGAATGTCCTTCACCCCGCCGAGCACTGCAGAGATGGCGATGAAGTTCAGGCCGAACGCATCGGCCATCAGGCGCGCAAGCGTGGTTTTGCCGACGCCCGGCGGGCCCCACAGGATCATCGAGTGCGGGCGGGCCGATTCGAACGCAACGTGCAGCGGCTTGCCTCGGCCGAGCAAATGCGACTGCCCCACCACGTCGTCGATCGAACGCGGGCGCATCCGCTCGGCAAGCGGCACGCCGTCGGCAGCGGAGGTAAACAGATCTTGCATCGATTGGGAATTCGTCATCGACAGGCTAGCATCCGGCCTGCTATCCACACTGAGGGAACACCATGATCAAGAAGTTAATTCCGATCGCCCTTGCGGGCAGTGTATCGGCGGCCTTCGCTCAAGGCGACATCATCGAAAAAGCCGCAGCGGAAAAAGGTGCGGTCAAGACGCCGTCGGGCATGGTTTATCGAGCGCTGACCGAGGGTGCCGGCCCGAGCCCAAAGGAGACCGATATCGTGCGCGTGCACTATCGCGGAACGTTTCCGGACGGCAAGGAATTCGACAGTTCGTACAAGCGCGGGGAGCCCACGGAGTTTCCCCTCAATCGTGTGATCAAGTGCTGGACTGAGGGCGTGCAGAAAATGAAGGTGGGCGGCAAGGCGAAGCTGACATGCCCGGCATCGCTCGCCTACGGCGAGAAGGGAGCCGGGGGTGGTCAGATTCCGCCGAACGCGACGCTGCAGTTCGAAGTTGAACTCATCGCGATAAAGCCGTAACCGACACGAATGGAGAGCGCAGCCGAGTTGATCGCATCAATCAATCGCATCGAAGGCGGCTAGCGCTACTTATCTTCCAGGACGTCGGCGCCCTTCGGCGGAATAAAGCGAAAGACGTCGACGTCGAGCTTCGGATTGCGCTCGACCTTTGAAAATGTCAGTTGCGTCAGCTGCCCGAATCCGTCGGCCAGCAGCATCGCCGCCGGCAATCCATCGCGAAAACCGATCTCGATGCGCTCGAACGTGGTGTCTTTCGCGCGTGGCCTGGCAACGATCCACTCGAGACCGTCGCGTGCACCGCCGTCGGCAATGTCGAACTCCTTTTCGAACTCGTTCGATCCGAACAGGATGGACGCCGGACTCGAGGGCAGTGACGACTGCAGCTTTCTGATCGTAGCCTGATTCAGGTCCCTGTCGAACATCACCAACCGATCGCCGTCGGCGATGATCAACTGCTCATAGGGTTTCTCGTAAGCCCAGCGAAATTTTCCCGGGCGCTGAAATACAAACTGTCCGCTGACCGCGGGCGGCAGCTTCGCACCCGCGCGCGGCGTCAGGCGCTGGACGAATTCCCCGCGCGCGCTCTGGGTCTGTGTCAGGAAGCTGCGTAGCTGGTCCAGTGCTGCCGCATGCGCAGAGACGCTGACAAAGGTAGCGGCGACAAAGCATGAACGGATTAACTTCAACATCAGAATTCCCCGGCAAATCAATCAGCCTTCGCGCACCGGCACCAGAATCTCGCGGTTGCCATTGCTCTGCATGACGGAAACCATGCCAGCACGCTCCATGTCTTCAAGCAAGCGCGCCGCCCGGTTGTAACCGATCCGAAGATGCCGCTGCACCAGCGAAATCGACGCGCGGCGGTTCTTCAAAACGATTTCGACCGCCTGGTCGTATAACGGATCAGCCTCGTTTGCGTAGACACCACCTTTCGCCGCACCGTCGGCGCCGTCGCTGCCGTCGCCATTGGCATCGGGGGGATCGAGCAGACCTTCCACATATTGCGGCGCTGCGCGCGACTTCAGCACATCGACCACCCGGTGCACTTCGGCGTCCGAAACAAACGCGCCGTGCACACGAGTCGGCAACCCGGTGCCCGGTGCGAGATAAAGCATGTCGCCCTGGCCGAGCAGCGACTCGGAACCCATCTGATCGAGGATCGTGCGCGCATCCACGCGGCTCGACACCTGAAACGAAATGCGCGCTGGAATATTGGCCTTGATCAAGCCCGTGATCACATCGACCGAAGGACGCTGCGTTGCCAGAATCAAGTGCATGCCCGATGCGCGGGCCTTCTGTGCAATGCGCGCAATCAATTCCTCGACTTTCTTGCTCGATACCATCATCAGATCGGCCAGCTCATCGATCACGACGACGATCATCGGCAGGGTATCCAGCGGTTCGGGCTCTGCGGGCGTCAGAGAAAACGGATTGGCGATCGACTCATCCTTGCTGCGCGCGTCGGCAATTTTCTGGTTGTAGCTCGTGAGGCTTCGCACGCCGAGCTTGCTCATCAACCGATATCGCTTGTCCATCTCGGTGACGCACCATTGCAACGCATTGCCGGCTTCGCGCATGTCGGTGACGACCGGCGCGAGCAAGTGCGGAATTCCTTCGTAGACCGAAAGCTCGAGCATCTTCGGATCGATCAGGATCATCCGCACCTGCGATGGATCGGCCTTGTAAAGGATCGACAGGATCATCGCGTTGATGCCGACCGACTTGCCGGAGCCGGTCGTTCCGGCGACCAGCAGATGGGGCATGCGCGCCAGGTCGACCACCACCGGCTTGCCGGAAATGTCCTTTCCCAGGCCGAGCGTCAGCAGCGAATGGCTTTCGTTGTAGACGACCGAGCCAAGAATTTCAGTGAGCTTGACCACCTGCCGGCGAGGGTTCGGCAGCTCGAGGCCCATCACGTTCTTTCCGGGAATCGTCTCGACTACACGTATCGAAACCAGCGACAGCGCACGCGCCAGGTCCTTTGCCAGGTTGACGATTTGACTGCCCTTGACCCCAACCGCGGGCTCGATCTCGTAACGCGTGATCACCGGGCCCGGGTAAGCGGCCACGACGGCGGCCTCCACGTTGAAGTCGCGCAACTTCTTCTCGATCAGCCGGGAAGTGAACTCGAGCGTTTCGGTTGAAATCGCTTCGATATTCGGCGACGGCTCATCGAGAAGATCAAGCGGAGGCAGGCGCGCGTCGGCCATCTCGGCAAACAGCGGGACCTGCTTTTCCTTCTGCTTCCGCTCCGATGGCTTCACGTTGACTGGAGTGCGCTCGATATGCACCGGCGGTGTCTCTTCGATGCGCTCACGCTCGTCGCTCAGTGCCGCTATGCGCACCTTGGCAGCCGCCTCGCCGATCGCACGGTCCTCGGCCTCCTCGCGCTTGCGGCGCGCGCGTCGTGAAAACCCTTCAAGAAATCCGCCAAACCGCTCGGCCACCGCAAGCCACGAAAAGTCGAGAAACAGCGACAGACCAATCGCTATCGAGACCAGCATGATCACGGTGGCGCCGGTAAACCCGACGCCAGATTGCAGAAACTGCGCAACCGAGCTACCTACAATGCCTCCCGGCGAGCCGGGCAATGCAACGCCGAGCGTGTGAAACCGAAGCCACTCAAGACTT
>Ga0136634_10001203_pt1 | contig 10050 bp, 9 predicted proteins | sample AntDrymUQ8332106_2_FD_104654 | JGI IMG/M metagenome (GOLD analysis project Ga0136634, IMG submission 104654) | Polar desert sand microbial communities from Dry Valleys, Antarctica - metaG UQ833 (21.06) | ecosystem: Environmental > Terrestrial > Soil > Desert | place: Antarctica: Dry Valley... | reverse complement strand
TGCCACCATTGAAGATATGCGCGGCGTTCAAAAAAATAAGATTTTATGACACAATTGCACTCATTTTTAATTTATACAATCGGCAAATCCCGCTCAAATCTAATATTTTGGTTGACCTTAAGCTTTACTTTTGCAGCAACTTATAGTATTCCCGGACTCCAGCAGGCTTTTAGCGGCGAATATGTAGTGCAAGATGACGCTCGACAGCACGTTTTTTGGATGCAACGGTTTATCGATCCGGGTTTATTTCCTAATGATTTAATAGCGGATTATTTCCAGTCTGTAGCCCCCGCTGGATACAAGGCAGTTTATCAGCTCATGGCGGCTTTAGGAATCGAGCCATTTTTACTGCACAAACTATTGCCAATTGTATTAGCTTTAATAGCAACTGGCTACTGTTTTGGTGTTTGCCTGCAACTGTTACCAGTGCCTTTCGCTGGATTTATAGCAACTCTACTTTTAAATCAAAATCTGTGGATGCAGGATGATATAGTTTCGGGAACACCAGTAGCTTTTCTGTATCCATTGTTTCTGGCATTTTTATATTACTTATTGCGGAGTTATTTGTTAGGTGTGGGAGTCGCGATCGCACTTTTAGGACTATTCTATCCGCAGTGTATGTTAGTGGGAGTTTGCATCTTAATCCTGCGGCTATTTCGTTGGGAAGGTAAGCGTTTTTACTTGTCAACATCGCGAAAAGATTACCTCTTATTGCTCTTAGGTTTAGGAATAGCAAGTGCAGTATTGTTAAGCTATGCTTTAAAATCTTCAGAATTTGGCAAAGTGATATCTGCGGCTGAAGCTAGAAGATTACCAGCATTTTTACCCAAAGGTTGGTCGAGCTTTTTTTCGGATAACTTCTCAAACTTTTGGCTGTGCGGCAAGCGTAGCGGCATGATACCGTCCGAATGGTGCGTTTTGACTCATAAATTCTTCCCTATTCCCATCCCTCCCCAGATTTTTGCTGGCGTGTCTTTGCCGATTCTGTTACGATTTTCGTCTCTATTTCCTTTAAGTAAATTGGTAACAAAGGAAATTAAAGTTTTACCTCAGCTAGCAATAGCATCCCTAACAATGTTCTTCATCGCTCACATTTTAGTGTTTAAACTTCACCTACCAAACCGATACACCGAACACAGTTTGCGGATACTGATGCCTATAGCTGGTGGAATTGCCATAACATTAATTATAGATGCAGTTTTTAACTGGGCTCAAGTTAATATTCAAGAGAAAAAGGTAAATTTTGGCGTTTTACCTTTGGCGTTTTGCTTAGTTTTGGGTGGTGCTATTTTTGGTTATCCCCACATTTTACCCTTCAAAAACTATCCATTTCCCAACACCCGTTACGTCGGGGGTGGAGTGCCCGCACTCTACAAGTTTTTTGAGCAACAACCAAAAGACATTATCATCGCTTCCTTGGCGGAAGAAGCGAATAATTTACCCACTTTTGCTAAACGCTCTATTCTGGCGGGGGGTGAGGGATATGCTTTGCCTTATCATCCGAAATATTATCGGGAGATTCAGCAACGAACTGTTGACACGATTGCTGCACAATATAGTGCTAATATTGAGGAAGTCCAGAATTTTATCGAGAAGTATAAAGTGGATTTTTGGCTGTTGGATAAGCAGGCATTAACTGCTGAGTATACGGCTCGCGATCGCTGGCTGAAACAGTATCAGCCAATTCGCGATGAAGTTTTGGCAAAGCTAAAAGCGGGAATGGTTCCGGCTTTGTCAAAAGTTAGACCTAGCTGTGATGTTTTCGAGACTCAGAGTTTAGTTGTATTGAAGGCAGAATGTATTGTTAAAAATTAAGTCAACTGATTAAAACTTAACTATGAGTCCTGATAAATATTACTTTATTTTGTTGCGATCTTTGTTGATCGTTATATTAATTTTAGGGATATTGTTTCGATTTGTTAATCTCGACCGCAAAGTTTACTGGTATGATGAAACAATTACATCACTACGGCTAGCTGGATACACCAAGGAAGAATTTACAGAGCAAGTTGCTGGCCGTATAATTGATATTAAAACATTACAGAAATATCAGCGGATAAATTCCGATCGCGGTGTTGCTGACACAGTAAAAGCTTTAGCAGTCGGGAATCCTGAACAGCCGCCACTTTATTATGCGATCGCGCGTTTTTGGGTGCAGTGGTTTGGTGACTCCATAGCAGTAACAAGAAGTTTGTCAGCCACAATTAGTTTGCTAGTATTTCCTGGCATTTATTGGCTATGTTTGGAATTGTTTAATATGCCAATGGTGGGATTAATTGCAGTAGCACTCGTAGCAGTCTCGCCCTTTCACGTATTGTACGCCCAAGAAGCACGACCATATAGTTTATTTACAGTAATGATTTTATTATCCAGTTGGGCATTTCTGCGAGCAATGCGGCTGGAAAGAGATGTTTTTGCTCTTTTGCCGACATCCCGCTTGGGGTTTCAACCCCAGGCTAATAGCGAAAGTCGGTTAAAACCGATTGATAAAAAATTTTCAGTCGATTGTAACTCAGATTTTGTATCATTCTTAAAAACAAGCAAGATGCCTGTTTCACAAATAGTAAATTTCTTTGTGGGGTGGGCATCCTGCCCGCAGCGAATAATATGCTGGGGAATATACGCCATTACTGTAGCATTAGGGCTTTATTCCCAGCTACTTTTTATATTGGTAATAATGGGACATGGGATTTATATATTCGTAACAGAAATACTACGATTAAAAAATCACAAGCCATTTTATTTACAGCAAATGATTGGTTATTTAACAGCAACATTGTTAGGAATTATAGCTTTTATTCCCTGGATACTATGTATTATTAATAATTTCAATGAACTAGGATGGGTAGCTAATAAAATTAACATCTTGACTTTATTAACTAGGTTAGCCCTTAATACTACCTCTATTTTTTTTGACGTACAAATTGGTACTAAACAGCGCTTATTTGATGTAATATCGGGTCAAGATAACCTTACATTTGGAACGGATAACCTCTGGGTATATATGATAATACCTACGCTCATTCTAGTAGGATATTCCATAAACTTTTTATGTAAAAATACACCTCAAGAGATTTGGTTATTTATATTAATTTTAGTAGTGTCTACAGGAACACCATTAGTTTTTAAAGATGTGATTTCTGGGGGGCAACGCTCTAGTATTGCTCGCTATTTAGTCCCTTGTTACATAGGTATCCAGTTAGCTGTTGCTTACTTACTATGTAATAAAATTACCGCTAGAAATAATCAGCAACAAAAAGTGTGGCAAATAATCACTATTATTTTGATTTCGGGCGGTGTATTATCCTGTACAATTAGCAGTCAAGCTGAGACTTGGTGGAACAAGTACAGCAGCTATTACAATCCCCAAGTAGCTAACATTATTAATCAAGCTACACAACCGCTGATTCTCAGCAGTAATGCAGTCAGACTAACTTCTCTCAGCTATTTACTGAAAAACAAAGTAAAATTACAGGTTGTATCTGGAGACAAATTCCCCCAAATTCCTGATGGTTTCAGCGAGTTGTTTTTATTTTACCCTTCTAAGAAGTTGCAATTAAATCTTGAAAAAGATGATAATTACAAGTTAGAGTTTGTTTACCCAAATGGGAACCTCTGGCGTTTAAGTTTGTAGGGTGAAAATTTTTACTTTACGTTACAAGCGATCGCATCTTTTATCTATCAAATCCGCCAGCAGTGCAAACATCCCCAACTGAGTAGCAGCCACTAAAAGAATCAACGTAGCCTCAGTTAAGTCGCGGCGTAGAAAAACATCTTGATATAGCGTAATCAAGAAACCAACAAAAAACAGGAAAGCTACAGGCATAAACACCCTTAATGGAGCAAAATAAACTCCTGTTCTCAAAATTAAGTGCATGAAACGAATAGTATCGCGGATCGGCTTAATCTTGCTTTTACCTACTCTATAGTGATAGTCTATTGGTACATAACGCACGATATAATTATTCGTCAACATGGCAACTGTAATCGTGGTAGTAAAACTAAATGTATCCGGGAGAATGCTTAAAAATCTTTCTACTACACTCTTGCGAAATACGCGCATTCCGCTGTTTAAATCAGGAATATTGCAATCTGTAATCCATTCAGCAAAGCGCACTAAAAACCACTTTGGAATTTTGCGAAGGTTTGAATAGCGAACATTTTCTCCGGTTCTGGAACCAACAACCATATCAGCTTGCATTGCCAGCATCACTAATTCGGGAATTCGTTCATTTGGGTAAGTACCGTCAGCATCGGTGATGACAATTAAAGGGTGTTTAGCATATCTAATTCCGGTTTTAAGGGCCGCACCATAACCACGATTTCGATTATGTTCTATTACCTTAATATCTGTACGAGATTGTAAAATAGTGCGAGTACCGTCTGTGGAACCGTCGTTAATAACCAAAATTTCATAATTGCAGCCAGAAGACTTAAGGGTTTCCTGTATGCGATCAAGGGTAGCTTCTACGCCGTCTTCTTCATTGTAAACCGGGAGGATGAGAGAAAAAACTGTACTGACGGCTTCTGAACTCTGGATAGTGGGATAGGACTCATCAAGTAGGTTTTCTGGCATGATTTGCTTTTCATTTTGCGCGACATCGGTTACATTTTATAAGGTTATGACAATTTTAAATTTGAGATTTTGGATTTGAGGAAAGCGAGTGAGGGTAACGGTTTAATGCTATCAATTATCAGAACCTCACCAACGATATTTTGGTTCAGCCTCAGCTTGAGTGTGGCAGGAATTTGTGGTTTTTTGGGATTGCTGCCAGCTTTTAGCAGTGAATATGCGGTGCAAGATGACGCGCGATCGCACGTTGTCTGGATGCTACGATTTCTCGATCGCGAGTTGTTCCCCAACGATATCATAGCCGACTATTTCCAATCACTTGCCCCCAGTGGATATACTACACTTTATCGGCTAATGGCAGCGATTGGTGTCAATCCTCTAGTTTTTAATAAACTGTTACCAACAGTATTGGGATTGATAACAACTGGCTACTGTTTTGGGGTGTGTTTGCAGATATTTCCAGTCCCGGCTGCGGGGTTTCTAGCAACGTTGCTGCTGAATCAAAATCTATGGTTAAAAGATGATTTAGTTTCGGCAACGCCGAGAGCATTTTTTTATCCGTTATTTCTGGCATTTTTGTACTATTTGCTGCGGCGTAATTTGCTGGGTGTCGGAGTCGCGATCGCACTTCTAGGACTATTTTACCCTCAAGGTGTCCTCATCTGTGTTGCTATTTTAATTTTGCATTTTATCCGCTTAAATCCCAAAAAATGTAATTTTCAATTTCTCTTCCCCAGCTTGGGAGTTGCCGCGTTAGTGCTGTTGCCTTATGCTTTAAATTCCTCAGACTTTGGTCCCGTTATCACAGTAGCAGAAGCAAGAAAGCTACCAGAATTTTGGCCGGGAGGCAGGGCATCTTTTTTTACTGACAACTTTTTCGATTTTTGGATGACTGGCGATCGCTCCGGTATTTTCCCTCGCGAATGGTTGTCTAAATTCCCGATTCCGCCCCAAGTCTGGGCAGGATTCTTATTGCCGATACTGCTAAGATATCCTAGCTACTTTCCTTTAGCTAAACAAGTAACCAGGCGCATTCTAATATTACCAGAACTTGGCATAGCATCAATAATGATATTTTTTGCTGCCCACGCTTGGGCGTTCAAACTACACCATCCTAGCCGATATACCCAGCACACTTTGAGGATGTTGATGGCTATAGCAGGTGGGATCGCGATCGCCATCATTATAGATGGCGTTTACAAACAAATAAAGCTCCCAATTTTTGCACTTTGCTTGTTGCCATTCACCTTAATTTATCCCAGTTTAATAACTAAATTTCCTGTTACTAATTATATAGTGGGTCAACAGGCAAATCTCTATGAATTTTTGAGTAAACAACCTAAAGACACGCTCACAGCCTCTTTAGCTTTAGAAGCTAATAACTTGCCAGCTTTTGCCAAGCGCTCAATCTTAGTTGGCGCAGAATATGCTCTGCCTTACCATAAACTATACTATACTGAAATGAATCAGCGAGCTAATGATTTAATTAAAGCTCAATACAGCCCTAATTTAACTGAAGTGCAAAACTTTATTCAAGAGTATAGCATAGATTTCTGGCTGTTAGACTCGCAAGCTTTGACCCTTGAGTATGTGACTAAAAATCATCGCATCAGACAGTTACAGCCAGCGGCCGCGGCTGAGGTTAAAAATAGTTTGGAAAAAGGAACTGTACCAGCCTTGTCAAAAGTCACGGATCGTTGTACAGTTTTAAAAACTGAAGGCTTAATACTACTTCAAGCTGAATGTATTAAAAAGATTAATGGTTAAATTTACTCGAATAACTAACTACCAATCATGTTAATCACAAACTTACAAAAATTCCTAACTGCCCCACTTGAAAAAACATCGCGATCGCGAGTAACATTTTGGCTCAGTTTGAGCTTAACATTTGCCGCACTTTATGGCATTAAAGGGCTAAGAGCAGCCTTGGGCAGCGAGTACGTCGTGCAGGATGATGCCAGACAGCACGTATTCTGGATGATGCGATTTATCGATCCGACATTGTTTCCTAATGATTTAATTACTGATTATTTTCAATCTGTTGCTCCCGCAGGATACACCACATTTTATAAGTTGGCAGCGATGGCAGGCATCAATCCTCTTTTCTTTCATAAAATTTTGCCTATATTTTTAGGCTTAATTTCTACATACTACTGTTTTAGTATCTGCCTAGAAATGTTGCCAGTGCCAATGACGGGATTCATTGCTACCTTGCTGTTGAATCAAAGTATGTGGATCACCGATGATTTAGCATCATCGACACCTAGAGCTTTTCTATATCCACTATTTTTGGGATTTTTATATTATTTGCTACGGGTTTCACTTTTGCCCTGTTTGGTAACTATTGCGCTAATAGGATTGTTTTATCCTCAATATGTATTAATTGCTTCTGGCACTTTAATTTTGCGGCTGCTGCACTGGAAAGATGGCAGTTTCCGCCTGTCACCAGATAGAAATAATTACCTATTTTGCGGTACAGGTTTGGGAATTGGCTTTCTAGTAATATTGCCTTTTGTCTTAAATTCTTCTAAATTTGGTCCAATAATTACAGTAGCAGAAGCCAAGCAAATGCCAGAGTTTTTATCAGGTGGACGAGTCGCATTTTTCAAAAATAATCTTAAAGACCTTTGGTTCACAGGCAAAGGTAGTGGGATGTTTAGCAGATCGTTATTTACACCTGTAACACACTGTATAGGACTGTTTTTTCCATTTCTGTTAATATTTTCCTCAGTATTTCCTTTAGCAAAGGAGATTAAGAATAGTATCTGGCTTTTACTTCAGATATTTATCGTAGCAATAACGATGTTTTTTCTCTCTCATGCAATGCTATTTTATCTACATATTCCAAATAGATATACTTCCTACACTTTTCGCATAATTATTATTTTTTTGACGGCAATTTCGCTAACTTTAATCATCGATGCCGCCTGCCATTGGGCATTAGGAACAAAGGCAAAAGTCTTAATTCAAGATTCCTCCTCTTTATCCCCGATTGTTAAGGGTTCGTCTCAAATTAAAACTAGAATTGCATTAGGTATTATCGCCGTAATTGCGGTTTTAGTTTTGCTCTATCCTTTATTTGTTTCAGGTTTTCCAAGAGTCGGGTATAAAACTGGAAGAATGCCAGCTTTGTATGAGTTTTTTCAGCAGCAACCTAAAGATACTTTAATCGCATCTATATCTGAGGAAGCGAATTTCTTACCAACTTTTTCCCAAAGGTCTATTTTAATTGGCAGGGAATATGGACTGCCTTATCATATTGGTTATTATCGCCAATTTCGACAGCGGGCTATTGAGCTAATTCGCGCTCAGTATAGTCCCGATATTGCGGCAGCGCAAAACTTGATTAAGAAGTACGGGGTTGATTTCTGGATGTTGGAGCGGAATGCTTTTACTCTTGATTATGTAGAGGACTATGACTGGCTAAAAAATTTCGATTCAACTTCAGAAGTTGTTGCTGATCTTAAACAGGGTAAAACTCCGGCTTTAACACAGTATATGGAACGCTGTGCTGTTTTTCAAAATGAGAGTTTAGTGGTTTTAGAAACGTCTTGTATTGCGAAATAAAGGGGAAATTAATACCACCAACTTTGAAAAATAGAATCGGTGGTTGAAACCGTATCTACACAGACGAAACCCGCCTGCGCGGGTTAAAGTTTTAGTTTTTCACGCAACCATATCTAGCAATAACTGGATTAATATTATCCTCTTGATTCGTCAACCAAGCCCACATCTGATCGCCCAAGGAAAAATGCCACCACTCGTTAAGATGCTGTTTAAATCCAGCCGCAAACATCGCCTTTCTCAATAATTCTCGATGCCGATGATACTGCTGTTCCTCGGCACTGCTACTGTTAGCAAAATAATCGGGATAGGAACGCGGAGAAATTTCATCAATAGGAGAACCCATATCAATTGGCTGATGATTTTTATCTACTAGGCTGACATCTAAGGCTGCACCTGTACTGTGGGGCGGCGGTGTGGCTGGGTTGAGGCTGGGAACGGCCCAAAATTGATAAACTTGTTCTAGGATCTCTTGGCGTTTATCTTCAGAAACTGGTAACTCATAGCCTTGAGCTTTGGCGAGTTCAGTGAAGGTGTAATCTACCATAAATTGTTGGACTTCGACGGGGCGATAAGCATCAAAAATCATAATTTTTGACTCTGGATGCTGTTGGTGAAGGTAGGTTTGAGCGGCGATTAAGCTATCGAGAACTCCTTCGCGAAGGAAGTAAGGTGAATCGGCTTTGCTGTGGGGATAGGGTGCACCTAATTTTTGATAGGCGTGGGGGATTTCGATGGCAAAGATTTCTAAGGGAATGGGAACGAGGGGTTCGCCGCAGTCGATAATTGGTATTTGTTGATAGGGTTTCATCGTACTTCACCTGCGATCGCGCTTAAAGCCAAGGGATGACCTTCGTAAACCGAAAAAATCCGTTTCAGATATCCCTGAGTTTTTTCATCCTCAACGAGTACACCCCATTTCCGAAATAACGCGATCGCTTCTACTTCAGACAAGCCGCGTAGAGGTTGCTCGAAAAATCTCTCTTCAGGGTAGCGTTTTTCTGCCATAACTGGCGGCTGATCTTGAGAAGTGAGGACAATTCACGACGGCATTGTATCCGCTAATACCACCCGGTCTAAGAACTTCGCAAATAGCGAATCTTTAAACTGATGTCCGCTTTCCGACTATGGAGAGAATGCGACAGTTTCCTTGGAATTTTTGGATGAGTTCAGCGATGAGAGGTTCGCGGCCTACCCATCGGGTTTGAGAATCATTGGAGTTTACCTCAATTTCAGGAGGTTGAGGCTCAATCTCGTGAGGGAAAGGATGTACCGAACAGTGAGCCGAAGGCTGAGCCAATGTACTCACTGCTAAGGAGGCAACTGAACTAAACGCTGAACCGCAAATTGAGCTTTCACGCTTTGGTAGTTGCCGCATGATTGAAATGTGGAGATTGAAATTCTAGATATCACTAAGCGAGTTTAGCTAACTCGGTCTTCCCTTTATTAACCAACTTTAGAGAGAAGGTAAACAGGGATGAAAAGCACTATCATTTCACAGGTTTTGTTACTAACAGCGATCGCGATCGCATCTAACTCGCTGTTGTCTTTAGCTGCTAAACGTACTTCAGATAATGTCGGCAGTGAAGCTCAAGAATTTTTACTGAGTGCGTGTGTTCCTAACAATGACAAAGATGGCAAAGGTTGCCGTCCTTATTAGGTTATGGAAGTGCGATCGCTTTAATATCAATCGTATACCGAGGAAATAGCGTTAAAGTTAGAAAATGTGCTGGGCAGTAGTGCAAGCTTTTGGTTGAGCCGGGAAGCACAGTATCGCGCCAAACTAGCTTAAGAGGAATCCCCAAATTTACAAAACTTCAAATCTGGATCAACTGTTACCCAAAAAGGTACGATCGCGACCAACCCCAGTATTGTGACAGTTGTGATTTTTATGTGACAGTCTAACGGGTATT
>Ga0136634_10001202_pt1 | contig 10052 bp, 8 predicted proteins | sample AntDrymUQ8332106_2_FD_104654 | JGI IMG/M metagenome (GOLD analysis project Ga0136634, IMG submission 104654) | Polar desert sand microbial communities from Dry Valleys, Antarctica - metaG UQ833 (21.06) | ecosystem: Environmental > Terrestrial > Soil > Desert | place: Antarctica: Dry Valley... | reverse complement strand
GGTCCTCCTCACTGGGTTCGGGCAGGAACCGCGCCGGCTCGCGGTCCAGTCGCTCGAGCCACACGCCCTCGGCGGTGATCTTCGCCCGAGCCTGGCGGTCCGCGGAGCATGAGACTGCGATAGCCACCGGGCAGGAACCACCGTGGCGGGGAAGGCGAATCACCCGCACGTCGTGGCAGAAGTAGCGTCCCCCGAACTGTGCTCCGATGCCGAGCTCTCGGGTGATCTCGAGAACCTGCGCCTCCAGCTCCAGGTCTCGGAACCCATGGCCCGTGGGACTACCGGCTTCGGGGAGCGTGTCCAGGTCATGGGCGGAGGCGAGCTTCGCCGTCTTCAAGGCGTACTCCGCAGAGGTGCCGCCCACCACGATGGCCAGGTGGTACGGCGGGCAAGCGGCGGTGCCGAGTGCTGCGATCTTCTCCGTGAGGAACGCGAGCATACTGGTTTCGTTCAGCAGCGCCTTCGTCTCCTGGAACAGGAAGCTCTTGTTGGCGCTGCCGCCCCCTTTGGCCATGAAGAGAAAGTCATAGCTGTCTGTGCCTTCGGCCAGGAGCTCGATCTGTGCGGGAAGGTTGGTCCCGGTGTTGCGTTCCTCGTACATGCCCAGCGGCGCCAGCTGCGAGTAGCGCAGGTTGAGGGCGGCGAAGGCGCGGTGGATGCCCCTGGCCAGATGTTCCTTGTCCCTTCCGTCTGTGAGCACATGTCGTCCTCTACGACCGAGCACGATCGCGGTCCCGGTGTCCTGGCACATGGGAAGGACGCCGCCTGAGGAGACGGCTGCGTTGCGAAGCAGGTCGGTGGCGACGTACCGGTCGTTGGGGCTCGCCTCCGGGTCATCGAGGATGGCGCGGAGCTGCTGCAGGTGGCTGGTACGCAGGAAGTGAGAGATCTCGCGGAACGCGACGTCAGCAAGCTCGGTCAGGATGCTCCCAGGCAGCTCGAGCAGGGTGCGCCCACGTGTCGGGAACGCCTGCGGTGGATCGAGATCGAGTCGCCGGTACTCGGTGGGATCCTCTCCAGCGGGCAGCAGATCCGCGTAGGCGAAACCCGCGTCCGCGGGGGCCTCCCGGTCAGGACGGTGACTCATCGCCGGCCCGCCTCCACCCCGCCGACAGGATCCTCGTCGGTGCCCGCCTGCGCGAGCAGTCGCCGAGCCCGCAGCAGAACAGGTTCGTCGATCATCTGACCCTCGTGGACGCTGACCGAGTCAGAAGCACTCGCCAGCACCGAGACCGCCCACTCGACCTCCGCGGAGGTGGGACTCAGACATTCGTTGACGATGTCCAGCTGTCTGGGATGGATGCACAGCCGCGCACCGAAGCCCATCTCCCGCGCGTGCAGGCTGTCGGCCCGAAGGCGGTCCTCGTCCTTCAGGGCCGTGGTCACCCCGTCGATGGGCGACGGAAGCAGGGCCGCGGCGCTCGCATAGACCAGCGCCGAGCGGGCCGTCTGCAGAGCAAGGTGCGACCCGGGGTCGACGCCGAGGCCAGCGGCCAGATCGACGTTTCCCAATGCCAGCCGGATCAGTCCAGGGCTACCGCAGATCTCGTTCACATGGGCGAGACCGGTGGGCGACTCGACCAGACCTACGACGTCGAGAACCATGCCAGCGGCATCATGGACGGCGGCGACGTCATCGGGCTTCTCCGTCTTCGGCAAGACGATGCCGGCAGCAAGAGGGGCCAGAGTCGCTACGTCGTCGGTGAACCACTTGGTCCCCGCCGCGTTGACCCGCACGAGGGCGCGGGGTCCGGCGGCGGCCAACCAGCGGGCGGCGTGCGCCCGCGCCGACCCTTTGTCCTCAGGGGCCACCGCATCCTCGAGGTCGATGATCACGGCGGCGGCCCCGCTGGCGTAGGCCCGATCGAATCTGTCGGCTCGGTGGCCCGGCACGAACAGGAAGGTGCGGGCAACTCGCGGGTCAAGGGTGGTCATGGGCAGCTCCGACGAATCAAGGCACTTCTCTAGATCATGCATGAACCTGTCTCTCCGGGCGAGTGCTCGCGGCGCCAGGTGGCCCCAGGACGAGTGGTGGAGAGGGCCCGAAGCGCACCGATGCGATACTCGACCATGGTCAGCGGACCGGGGGGACGGGGGCGGGCGTTCGACGCGCGCCACCTCGACAGGATCTACGACACGGCGCCGGTGCGTCTCCAACGTGCGCGCACCCGTCAACTGCTCGACGCCCGGCCGGGTGACCGGGTGCTCGACCTCGGCTGTGGCGCCGGACACCTGACCACGGAGCTGGCCGTCGAAGTCGGCCCGGATGGTCGGGTGATCGGGCTCGACCAGCAGGCCGGCATGCTGGCTTCCGCGGCGGCCAAGGCCGAAGCGAGAGCCCTCGACAACTGCAGCCTCGTGCTCGCCGACGCGACTTCCCTGCCTCTCGGGGACAACGTGTGCGACCGCCTCGTGGCAGTGCAGGTGCTGGAATACGTCCCCGATGTCGCCGGTGCCCTCGCCGAGGCGCACCGCGTCCTGGCTGTTGGTGGTCGCGCTGTGCTGGTCGACACGGACTGGAGGTCTTGTGTCTGGCACACCGACGACCCCACGAGGACCGAGGCTGTCCTGCACGCCTGGGAGAGCCATTTCGTGCACCCACACCTGCCGGCGAAGCTGTCCGGACTGGCCGAGGCTTCCGGGTTCACGAGCGCAGAGGTCCATGCTCTGCCGCTGGTCGAGACCCAGACCCAGACCGACACCTACAGCCTCGGCATGGCAGCCACCATCGAACGCTTCGTCGAGCGGCACCAGCCCGGTCTGGCAGACGGGTGGCGTGAGGACGTCAGGTCCCAGGCACTGCGGGGCACCTACTTCTTCAGCCTGACCCGGTTCGCCGTCGTCCTCACACGCTGAGAGCATGCGCGATGCGCTCACCCGAAGTGCTTTTGGAACAGCGTGCGGAGCGCCGCCTTCTGCTCGATGCCGATCCCGGGGGCAGCCGACAGGGCGACCCGGCCCTCCCTGACAGGAGTGTCGTCGGCAAACCCGCCGTAGGGCTCGAACACCTTCGGGTACGACTCGCAACCGCCCAGGTCGAACGCCGCAGCCATGGCCAGGTTGTACTGGTGCCCACCGTGGGGACAACAGCGCTGAGGCGCCCAGCCGTGGAATTCCAGTCTCTCCAGCATGGAGACGTACTCCGACACCCCGTAGCTCAGACATGGGTCCATCTGGAGGATGTCGCGGTCCGGCCGCAGGCCGCCGTATCGGACCAGGTTGCCCACGTCCTGGACGGAGAAGAGGTTCTCCCCTGTCGCCAGCACTCCGGAGTACTCCTCGGCGAGGACGGCGTGGCCCCGGTAGTCGAGCGGGTCGCACGGCTCCTCGTACCAGAGCAGGTCGTAGGCCCCGAGGCCCGCGGCGTACTCCAGCGCCGTGCGTACGTCGAACCGCCCGTTGGCGTCGACGGCCAGGCGACACCCGTCCGGAAGCAGGTCGAGCACCGACTCCACGCGTTCGAGATCCTCCGACAGCGTTGCGCCGCCGATCTTGATCTTCACGTCTCGGTAGCCCAGGTCGAGGTAGCCCTGGATCTCGCCGCGAAGCCCGGCCACGTCGTCGCCGGGACGGTAGTAGCCCCCCGCGGCGTAGACCCAGACGGACTCGGCCGGTGGCGTGCCGGGCCGGAACCGGTCGTTCAGGACTCGGTAGAGGGGCTTGCCCAGGGCCTTGGCCGTGGCGTCCCACATCGCCATGTCGAGAGTGCCGACGGCGACCGCCCGGTCACCGTGCCCACCGGGCTTCTCATTCCTCATCACCACCCGGCGCACGGCAACCGGGTCGACGACGCCGGTGTCCGGGTCGAGCAGCTCATCGGTGTCCGCGGCCCGGAGCCGGGGCAGCAGCCGGTCGGTCAGCAGTCCGGTCTGCGCATAGCGTCCGTTGGAATTGAACCCGTAGCCCACGACCGGTTCACCGTCCACCACCGCGTCAGTGAACACGGCCACCATCGAGACCGTCATCGTGGAGAAGTCGATGACGGCGTTGGCCATCTCGGCTTCGAGGGGAGCCTCGAGGACCCTCACGTCCTTGATGCGCATGTCAGGTCCTTTCTGGGTTGCATCTCTGTGCCGCGCGGCCACCAGCGTCATCGGCCGCGACGTTGCTGGGCACGCTCGGGGGGCGACGAAGGAACAGCGCCAGCACCGATCCCACCACAACGAGGCTCCCGGCGAGGATGACTACCGCGGGCCATTCGCCCGAGCTCCATGCGTCACCCGCCAGGCTGCCGAAGACCGAGGAACCGAGGTAGTAGGAGAACAGGTACAAGGAGGCGGCCTGGCCGGTCCCGCCCACCCTCACGTGGGCAAGGGTCGCCACCCAGCCGCTGGCCACGGAGTGCGCGGCGAAGAAGCCCGCCGTCATGACCGCAAGACCCACCACGACCAGGGCCAGGGGCTTGGAGAGGGTGATCAGCAGACCGGCCAGCGTGACCACTCCGGCGACGGGTAGCACTGACCTGCGGCCGAGTCTGGACGCGAGGACCCCGGCGTACGTCGAGGACACCGCCCCGACGGGGTAGACGAGGAACACCAGACCAGCAGCAGCCGTGCTCAAGTAGTAGGGGGCACCCACCAACCGGAACGACATGGCGTTGTAGACGGCGACGAAGGCACCCATGAAGGTCGCCGCGATGCCGTAGAGCGCGAGCTGGGCGCGGTCTCTCAGCAGCCGTCCGGTCATCGCGAGGAGCGCGCGTGGGTGCGGGGGGACGGGTGCGAAGTTGCGCGATGGCGGCAGGAGCAGCCGCACGCAGATGGCGGACGCCAGCGCGATGACCGCGACAGCACCCATGCCCCATCGCCAGCCACCCGCGTCACCCAGGGCACCTGCGACGAGCCGGCCGGACATGCCACCCATGGCTGCGCCGGCGACATAGAGACCGGCGGCGGGAGCATGTACGCCTTCGTGCACCTCCTCCCGGAGGTAGGCCATGCCGACCGCGGGCAGGCCGGCGATCGTCAGACCTTCGGCGGCTCGCAGGCACAACAACGTCTCCCACGTGGGCGCGACTGCCGTGAGCAGGCCGACGAGTGCCGAAGCGAAAAGGGAGAAGTGGATCAGGCGGGTCCGACCGAGCACCTCCGACAAGGGACCGAAGAGCAGCAGTGCGACACCCAGCGTCGCCGTACTCACCGAGAGGCTCAGGGTGCTCGCCGTAGCAGACAGGTCGAAGTCGTCGGCCAGTGCCGGGAGCAACGGCTGGACGCTGTACAGCTGGGCGAAGGTGGCCATGGAGGCCAGGAACAGCGCCACCGCGACCCTGCGGTACGCCTGCTCGCCGGGCTGGTATCCGGGAAAGTCTTGCCGCACCGATCCACTTTCGCAGGTGAACGGTGATGCGTAAAATACTCACTTGGGCCTCTTGTGATTCAGTTTGAGTATGGTCGATGGGTGCACATCCAAGACCTGCGCTGGTTCATCGTGCTCGCCGAGATGGAGCACGTGACCGCTGCCGCGGAGCAGTTGGGTGTCCCGCAGCCGACCCTGTCCCGATCGTTGAGGCGTCTCGAGGACGGGTTCGGCGCCCGCCTGTTCGAGCGTGAGCGCAAAGGGCTACGCCTGAACCCGCTGGGGCGCGTGGTCCTCGAGGCCGCTACCTCCGCCGACCGGTCCTTGACGCGGGCGCGGGCGGAGATCGCGCGGTTGACCGACCCCGATGCCGGGCTGGTTCGACTGGCCTTCCTCCACTCGGTCTCGACCTCGGTCCTGCCGGCCTTGCTCGGGCGATACCGAGAGCACGCTCCTGGCGTCAGGTTCGAGCTCCGACAGGAAGGTGCGCCCTCGATCCTCGCGGACCTCCACAGTGGTGAGGCGGAGGTCGGAATCATCGGGCCGCGCCCGGACGACGAGGCCCTCGGCTGGAGCCTGCTGGAGCAGCAGCGGCTGCGGCTCGCCGTACCACCGGGTCATCCCATGTCGGGCCGCCCCCGTATCGCTCTGCAGGATGCGGCCCACGAGCGCTTCGTGGCGGTCCAGCCTCCGCTCGAGTTCCGGACGCTCACCGACCGCCTCTGTCGACAGGCCGGCTTCGCCCCGGAGATCGCGTTCGAGAGCAGCGACCTGGGCACCATCGAGGGGCTGGTCGGGGCAGGACTCGGCGTTGCGGTCCTGCCGATCTGGAGCGGTCAGCGCAGCGACGTTCCGGCTGTGTCGGTGCCGCTGTCAGACCACGGTGCCCGACGCGACATAGGGCTGGTGTGGCGCACGGACGTGGACCTCTCCCCCGTTGCCCGCGGCTTCCGGGACTTCGTGGTCGGTTCCAGCGGTGGCACCGTTCAGCGCCGGCCGAAGAAGGGCTAGAGGGTGCACACCGCCGCGACGGTCCCCCGCGCGTCACGGGTCTCGGCACCGAGACCCTGCTCGGCAGCCGCCACCGTCATCAGCTGCGGGCCGATCATGGGCGCGACGAGACGGTAGGCGTACTCGCGTCCCACGAGGTCGACGCCGGTGCGCCGCAGCAGCTCCCCCATCATGAGTGCCTGGAGCGGACCGTGGACGACCAGGTCGTCGTAGCCCTCCTGTCTGACGTACTCGTGGTCGTAGTGGATGCGGTGGGCGTTGAAGGTGAGCGCCGAGAACCGGAACAGGAGCCTGGAGTCCACCTCCAGGGTGAGGGTGGGTTCTCGGGGCGGTGCGGAAGGCCCCCCCTGCGCGGCAGGCGCCAGGGTCGAGTCCGGCGCCCGGTAGACGATGTCCTGCTCGTCCTCGATCACGACCTGGCCATCCTGGCTGATGTCGCTTCGCACGGTGACGAAGGTGAGCGGACCGGTCCGCCCGGTCTTCTCCTTGGTGCTGACGGTCCACGTGGCCTTCGTCGCCTCGCGTCCCAGCCTCAGCTGCCGGTGCGTGCGCACCCGGCCGCCGGCGAACATCCGCCGCCGGCCCGGGCCCGGCGGGGCAGGGATGCCCGAGACCGGATGTCCGTCGGGTCCGAGGTCGCTTTGAGGTCGGCGCTCGAGAAGGTAGATCCAGTGCCACAGGGGAGGGAGGTGAGCACCCTGCGGCAGCTCGATGTCGAGCATCGCGGCCAGGGCCTCGGCCGGCTCTCGCGCCAGCACCTCTTGCCGCACGACCTGCTCGCGGCCCTCCGTCTGGCTGGCCCCGGAGCCGGAGCCGGGTTCGAGGTCAGGGCCGGTCACAGCGGATCCACGCTGCCGCGCTTGACGAGCTGGCGGGCGATCACGTTGCGCTGGATCTCGTTGGTGCCCTCACCCACGATCATCAACGGCGCGTCACGGAAGTAGCGTTCGACGTCGAACTCGGTGGAGTAGCCGTAACCACCGTGGATGCGGATCGCGTCCAGCGCGATCTGCATGGCAGTCTCGGAGGCGAACAGCTTCGCCATCCCGGCCTCCATGTCGGCCCGGTCCCCCGCCTCGGACCGGCGCGCTGCGTACAACGTCAGCTGCCGGGCAGCGGTGAGCTTCGTGACCATCTCGGCCAGGTAGTTGCCCACTGACTGATGCTTCCAGATGGGTACGCCGAAGCTCTCCCGCTCCTGGGCGTAGCGCAACGAGTCCTCGAGCGCCGCCCTGCCGACACCGAGTGCGCGAGCGGCGACCTGGAGCCGACCGATCTCGAGTCCGCGCATCATCTGCGCGAAGCCCACACCCTCGTCGGTCCCGAGAAGCGCGGACGCGGGAACCCGCATCTGCTCGAACGTGATCTCGCAGCTCTCCACGCCCTTGTAGCCGAGCTTGGGGAGGTCGCGCGAGAGCGTGAAGCCCGGGCCCTTCTCCACCAGGATCACGCTGATGCCGGCGTGCGCCGGGGTGGCCGTCGGGTCTGTCTTGCACAGCAGGGCGATGAGCCCGGCCCGCCGGGCGTTGGTGATCCAGGTCTTGGCCCCGTTGATGACGTAGTCGTCGCCGTCGCGTCTCGCGGTGGTTCGCATGGCCTGGAGGTCCGAGCCTCCGCCGGGCTCGGTGAGCGCCATGGTCGCGCGGAGCTCACCGGTCGCCATCCGCGGCAGGTAGTCATCCTTCTGCTCCTGCGTCCCGTAGTCCAGGATCAGCTTCGCCACCACGGTGTGCCCGCCCATCGCGCCGGCCAGGCTCATCCATCCTCGCGAGAGTTCCTCGGTGACAAGCACGTAGCACGGTGTGCTCACCCGCACGTCACCCCACGGCTCAGGGATGGCCAGGCCGAAGATCCCCATCTGCTTCATCGCGTCGATGAGCTTCTCCGGGTAGGTGTTGTTGTGCTCGAGCTCCTGGGCGACTGGCTTCACGGAGCTGTTCACGAAGTCGCGCACGGTCTCGACGATCGCGACCTCTTCCTCTGACAAGCCCTCCATGGGTTCTCCGTCCGTATCTTCAAGTGGTGGATGTGGTGGGTCTGAGGTGCCGCCGCAGGAGATCAGCCCCGCTGGCCCAGGTGAGGTCTCCCGGACCGACATCCAGGCCCGACAGGCAGTCCTCGACCTTTCGGGCGAACTCCTCGGCGGTCGGTGGTCGTTGCGGTGATCCCGGCGGGAAGCCCAAGGACGTGGTCGTCGTACCCGCGTCGGTCTGCACCTCGACCTCGACGTTCCCGGCAAGCAGCCAGTCACCGCCCTCGGTCAGCTCCACCACCACGAGCTCGACGATTCGCTGCGCCTCCGGACGCAGGACCGCTTCGTCGGAGAACGAGGCGAAGCCCTGGTGGTCGTCGAGCAACGCAGCGGCCACGGCGTACTCCAGGCTGAACTTGCCTTCGAGGCCGGTCCTCGGCCGATGGTGGATCAGCGGCGTGACCGTCCCCTCCGGGGTCCGGACGACGACCCGCCGCACCGTCGCCGGATCGACGTCATCGGAGAGCGCCGACACTGCGGCCGTCGGTCGCTGCAGGGCGTAGCAGGCGGGGTACATCTTGATGGCCAGCCCGCCGGGCACCACCGCGTCGTCCTGCGTCGGTGCACCCATCTCCCCGCCCATGAGGGCGAGCCACGCGTCCACGGCCGACGTGTCGGCCGTGGCTCCGGCCTCGACCAGCGCCGCGGCACGTACACCCGCCTCTGCGGCGAAGCCGACCTGCAGCGACTTGGCATCGGTGCCGAAGCTGCGCTGCACCCCGCCCGCCGCAGGCGTGGCAAGAGCCATGGCCCGGGCCATCTGCTCGGCGTCGAAGCCGCGGGCGTACGCCGCTGTCGCGGCCGCTGCGATGGCGCCGGTCGTCGTGGTGGCGTGCCAACCGAGGGCATAGTGCTTCCAGCCGAGCCAGAGACCGAGGCGCGCCATGACGCCTGCTCCGGCGAGGTAGGCCCGGGAGTCCCCGCCACCCGCGAGCGCGACCGGTACGCACACGGTGCTGATGTGCGTGGTCGTCTGCATGTGCAGGTCGTCGAAGTCGAGGATGTGACAGGCCACGGCCCACCTGCCCACCTCGGAGAGCGAGGCGGCGACCTCGAGGATCGGATGGTCGTGCGCGGCCAGCGCGACGGCGACGGTGTCTGTCAGCGACCGGTCGGCCAGGGCCAGGTCATCTGCCGACGGTTCGACGGCAACAGCCCATTCCGCGAGGGCACGTGCGGCACCCATCGACTGCGTCGCCATCAGGTCGCCTCCGCGGAGATGCCGAGCTCGGTCAGGATGGCCTCAGTGTGCTCGCCGGGCTCCGGGATGCGCCCCATCACCGGACTGTCACCGTCGAGGGTCGCCGGGGGGATGAGAGTCCGCAACGGCCCCACGGGGGAGTCGACCTCCGACCACCGGCCCCTCGCCTCGAGCTGTGGATGCTCGGCCAGCTCGAGCAGATCGCGCAGTCGCGCGTTGGCGATGCTGACGGCATCGAGTCGGCCGGTCACCTCCTCACTAGTTATCGTGTGGAAGATCGCGTTGATCTCCTCGGTCAGGTCGGCGCGGTGGCTCACTCGCTTGCTGTTCGAGGAGAAGCGAGGATCCTGCACCAGGTCTGGCTGGTTGAGCACGGACTCACAGAACACGGTCCACTCCCGTTGGTTCTGGATCCCGAGGAACACCTGCTTCTCGTCAGCGCACGAGAACGGGCCGTAGGGCGCGATCGCGGCATGTGAGGCGCCCGTGCGGGGCGGTGGCGTGCCGCCGTAG
>Ga0136634_10001201_pt1 | contig 10052 bp, 10 predicted proteins | sample AntDrymUQ8332106_2_FD_104654 | JGI IMG/M metagenome (GOLD analysis project Ga0136634, IMG submission 104654) | Polar desert sand microbial communities from Dry Valleys, Antarctica - metaG UQ833 (21.06) | ecosystem: Environmental > Terrestrial > Soil > Desert | place: Antarctica: Dry Valley... | reverse complement strand
ACGGCCTTTATTCGTTACAACATAAGAAACCCTGCCGGATTTTGTTTCAATGCTCACGACCTGTGTTTCGTAGTCGATCCCCGCCCCGTTTCGCAAAGCTTCTTCCGTAAAACCCTGCATAACGGCGAGCGGATCAATAAAACCGTCGCTTGCACCAAAGCTTCCGCCGACGATATCTTCGCAATTCAAACCCGGAACGAGTTCTGCGACCGTTTCCGTATCTATCATTTCAACAAATCCGACACCGAGAGATTTCTGTTTTTCGACATTGCGTCTCAGATAATCCAAATGCGCTTTTTCAGTTGCAAAGAAAAGATAGCCGCGCGGATCGTAACCGCAGTCATAATCCCAACCGCGAAAGAAATCCAGAGAATAAAGCGACATCTTTATGTTGATGTCGGTTTCAAACTGGGCGCGAACACCGCCCGTCGCCTTTCCGGTCGAGCCCCTTCCCTGTTCCGTATCGCGTTCTAAAATCAGGACATCCTTCGCGCCGCGGGCCGTCAAATGAAACGCAACGCTCGCCCCTATGACACCAGAGCCGATGATGATGATCTCCGCTTTCTTCACACATTCCCACAACTACTAAACCTTCAACAGATATTTTTCATTATCAGCTATCAGTTATCACTTATCAGCTATTTCGGATCGAATCCTAAACTTCGGAATAGCTGAAAACTGATAACTGATAGCTGATAATTATTTTGCAAAGACGAGTGACAAATCGTTGAACCCTTTAAATTCCAATGCGTTTCCGCTGGGATCGAGAAAGAACATCGTCGCCTGTTCGCCTACATCGCCTTCGAATCGGATTTTCGGCTCGATAATGAAATCGACGCCTTTCGATCGTAGTTTTTCAGCAAGGGCTTTCCAATCCCGCATCGGCAAAACGATCCCGAAATGCGGTATCGGCACATCATCAGAATCGACGCCGTTCGTTACGTACGGTCTGGGATATTCAGGCGCCAAGTGTGTAACGATCTGATGGCCGAAAAGACTAAAATCGATCCAGTGAATCGAACTCCGGCCCTCTTCACATTCAAGAACGCCGCCATAAAAGCCACGTGCCGTGTCGAGATCGTGCACGGGAAACGCCAGATGAAATATATTGTTCATGTTCTTTTTGCCGCGGGTTATTTTCTTATATTATGCTATTCGGAAAATTCGTGACTAAGCATTCTTTGCGATCTGCCGGATCGCGCCTAAATGATACGAGGTGTGGGCGATGATCGCTACCGCGTCGCCGATATTGTCCTGGTTCCAGGTTTCTACTTCCGCAAAACACAGCAGAACATTTTCGTAAGATTTACGCACAGCGTCCCGGAGCGCATTCCATTCGGCTTCGTTGACATCTTCGATCAGCCAGCTTTGGTCCCAATCGACGGCATTGGTTCTACCCCTGATAAATTCGACTAGGCGGTCGAGATAAAACTTGGCATGCTCGGTCTGTGCGGCTATTGTTGTACCGAAAATGTCGCGCGACACATTTTCTGCCGAAAGCTTTTCCAGCGTCGGGAAAATGCCGATCCCGCGATCCAGATATGCACTGGGCTGGCCTTCGGGCGAGCCTTCAAAGGTTTCGCGGAGGATAACGAGTATATCCTTTAGAAAATCGTCTCTTTGAATTATTTCCATATTATTTTGAATTTTTTTCGCAAAGTCGGTAAAAATAAAGATCGGCCTCGATTTTCCTTACGACTCCGCGTCTTTGCGCGTTTGCGTTAAAATATCCGAATCATGTCAACCGAAAAATTTATCAGCGAGATCGCCAAAAGCCTGCGTGACGAAACTTTTGTAAAAATGACGTTAGGCAATTATAAAGGCTCGGACGGGCAACTGCAAAAACTTCTCATCCGTTTGGTAGAAACCAGAAAAGGTGCGCGGTTGTTTTTTCTATATCGCTACCAAACGCGAGATATTGCCAAAAATTACAGCCTTGACGAAGGCCTGCACATTCTAAGCGAGCTTTTGGGCAAGGATTTTCACAGCGGGCATCTGTTTACAACCGCAAATGACTTTCAGCTCGATATCGGCAAACGGGGAGCACGCGTGAATATCGGAAAGCCAACGTTCACAGCCAGAACTCCACTCAAGCACGACCGGGAAAAGAAGATCCTAATCGATCCGAACGCTTTTTATCTAAAAGCTCTCGGAATCACAACCGATCATGGCGCTATCCGCGATAAACAGCAGGACAAATGGAGGCAGATCAATAAATTTGTCGAGATACTCGGCGGGCTTTTCGATCAGTCTTCACTTAAAGAAAAGCACGATCTCAATATCGTCGATATGGGTTCCGGAAAAGGCTATTTGACGTTTGCGGTATATGATTATTTTAAAAATGTCCGCGACTTTGGTGTAAAGGTGACAGGCATCGATACAAATCCGAACCTTGTCGAGCTGTGCAGCAGCATTGCAAAAGCCGGTGAATTCGAAAACCTGCTGTTTATGGAAGGTAGCATCGGCGATGCTGATATTACCGATGCTGATATCCTGATCGCACTCCACGCATGCGACACCGCGACCGACGATGCACTTTTCCAAGGCATTTCAGCGGACGCCGAAATAATCATAACCGCGCCTTGCTGTCACAAGGAAATCCGTCCGCAGATCAAACCGCCCAAATTGTTCAAAGATATCCTGAAGCACGGAATTATGCTCGAACGCACCGCCGAAACGATCACAGACGGCCTTCGCGCGTTGCTTTTGGAAAGAAGTGGCTATGCGGTTAAACTTTTCGAATTTGTTGCCACCGAGCACACGCCAAAGAATAATATGATCGTCGGAACGAGGATTGAGAAAGCTGTCGCTAGCGAGAAAGTCAATTCACAAATACAGTCGATCAAGGAATTCTACGGCATTAAGAAACAAAGGTTGGAAAATCTTTTACAACCATAAGCGAAGGGCGAACTTCTACTTCGCAGTATTGTTTACGACGAAATTACGCACTCCATACAACCTCCAATTTGCTTTTATCCCGAAAATTCGGTATTATTAGGGTTTGTTTTTGGCGGCATTGTGGGGAATATACAAGTTATGAAACAAGAAATTCATCCTAATTATCAGGAAATTAACGTGATCTGTGCGTGCGGTCATTCATTTAAGACTCGCTCGACGATGAAGGAAGATCTGCACGTCGAAATTTGCTCGGACTGCCATCCGTTTTTTACCGGCAAGCAGAAATTGGTGGATACAGCCGGGCGTGTCGACCGCTTTAAGAGGCGTTATGCCCGCGGCCAGGCCGATACGGTGGAGACCGTGGAACCGGCAGCGGCCGTAGAGACAGCAGATGTTTAAATTGATTTTGGCTGCCTACAGATATTAGCTGGACAAATTTGACGCCGACGCTTTTTGCGCGCCGTTGCTGTAGGTGTAAATTTTACACCGGCGACGGGTGAAACAAGGTCGGCGTTAGTTATTTCTAAACTAAAGTGGAAACCCTTTTCAATATCGACTGGCAATCCATAATAACCAAAAATGGAGAAGACAAGCAACAAAACGATACCGAATCAAATCAAACGGCAGTGAAATGAAAATATGAAAAAGAAAAATTCCGCTCGAAAACTTAAATTCCTGCACTCTATCTTCTCGGTTCAACGGGACCTGATCGTTGGCGGCCAGGCCGTTATGGAAGGTGTAATGATGCGAACGCCGGGAGCTTACGCGATTGCGTGTCGCAGATCGGACGGCTCGATCGTCCATACGGCGGAAACTCTCCCGAAATGGAGCGATAAGTATGCCTGGCTTAATTTTCCTATACTTCGCGGCGGAGCGACGTTGATCCAGTCAATGGCGCTTGGAATCAAGGCATTGAACTTTTCCGCGAAAATTTATGAAGACGATCTAAAAGCGCAGGAAGAATTGACGAAAGAAAAAGCGTTTGAAATGCAGGCCGTGTTGGTTGACGGCACGATGGACGAAAATTTCACGAAAGCGCCGGTCAAAGTTAACATGCCCGAAAAACCGAACGCAAAAAAAGCCTCGCAATCGGCTGGCGCCGTCGGCTCGATCATTTTTGCTCTCGCATTTAACGTGCTTCTTTTTATCGTCGCGCCGCTCATTTTGACTAACATTGCTTTCATCGCTCTCGGGTGGGCCGAAGCGCCGGCGATTGCTGCAAGTGCAAGCTGGTGGGAATTTATCAAGGCCTACATATGGGAGATCAAACCGCATTCATGGGTCGCCTTCAACCTACTGGACGGCCTTGTGCGGATGCTTTTCTTCTTAATAATGATTTTTTCGATGTCGTATTTAAAGGACATTAGGCGCGTTTTCGAATATCATGGAGCCGAACATAAAACCGTTTTCACTTGGGAAAAAGGACTCAACCTGAATGTCGATAACGCCACGATGCAAAAGCGTCAGCATCCGCGATGCGGAACGTCGTTTCTGATGGTCGTCATGCTCGTCGCTATCGTTTTGTTCTCGGTAATAAAGTTTGACGCAATGTGGCTGAATCTGGTTGTTAGAATTGCCCTTATGCCTTTGGTTGCCGGACTTTCGTATGAAATTATCCGTTACGCGGCGAAAAAAGAATCGAGCGCGATCTTTAAGATGATGACGCTTCCCGGCCTTTGGCTGCAAAACATCACTACGCAGGAACCGGACGGCGAACAGCTTGAAGTGGCTATAAAAGCTTTGGATGAATCGCTAAAACTCGAACCAGTTGTCAATAGTCAGTTGCCGGTTGTCAGTTAGCGCGAAGGAATTTCTTACAACAACCTTAAAGCTCAGCAAAAACTGATAACTGACCACTGACAACCGACAAAATGCTAGAGAAACTTGCACAAATTGAAAAGAGTTACGAGGATCTGACGGCGCAGATCTCTTCGCCGGAATTTATGTCTGATATGTCGCTTTATGCAAAGGCGATGAAGCAGCATCGGAGCCTTGGGCATATCGTCGAAAAATATCGCGAAGTCAAAAAAATGCAGGACGCGCTGCGCGATGCGAGAGAGCTTGCCGAAACGGCTGATGACGAGGAAATGCGCGAGCTTGCATTAGCGGAAATTTCAGAAATTGAAGATAAACTACCGTCTGCGGAAGAGGATTTAAAGGTTTTGCTTTTGCCTCAGGATCCAAAAGATGAGAAGAATGTAATTCTAGAGATCCGGGCCGGAACCGGCGGGGACGAAGCCACACTTTTTGCGGCTGAAATTCTGCGGATGTATGCCCGATATGCAGAACGCGAAGGCCTGAAAATGGAAGTTCTCGAAACTTCAGATACCGGCGTCGGCGGAATTAAAGACGCAGTAGCCGTGATCGAAGGCGAAAAAGTTTATTCCAAAATGCGTTATGAATCGGGCGTTCACCGCGTTCAGCGCGTGCCGCAAACCGAAACGAGCGGGCGAATTCACACGTCCGCGATTACGGTAGCCGTTTTGCCGGAAGCCGAAGAAGTTGACGTGCAGGTCGATCCTAAGGATTTGAGGGTAGATTACTTTTGCTCATCCGGACCCGGCGGCCAGTCGGTCAACACGACGTATTCGGCCGTTCGCCTGACGCACTTGCCAACAAACGTCGTCGTTTCAATGCAGGACGAAAAATCGCAGATCAAGAACAAGGAAAAAGCGATGCGTATATTGCGTGCGCGGCTGCAGGAGATCGAAGAACAAAAACAACACGACGAGCTGTCCGCTGAACGCAAATCGATGGTCGGCAGCGGTGACCGCTCGGAGAAGATTCGCACCTATAATTTTAAGGAAAACCGAGTTACTGATCATCGCATCGGCTTGACTGTCCACCAACTCGATCTTGTAATGGAAGGTCAGCTTGATGAATTTATCGAGGCGCTGACAACGCATTATCAGACAGAGAAATTGAAGGCCGAAGCGATTGCTGCATAAGGTTTTGAGTTCACGCTTCAGCGTGTTTCTTGTAAATCGAAGAACAAACTGAAGTTTGAACTCAGAACGTTCGACCGTAAAGTCGAATTATGCCCGTAACCAAACTCTACTTAATCAGACACGGACAATCCGCCGGAAACGCTGAAGGGCGATTTGGCGGGCATGGGCCGACACCGCTGTCGGAGCTTGGCATGCGGCAGGCCGAATGTGCGGGTGAAATACTTGCTAAGGAAGGTGTTACGGCAATTTATTCCAGCGATTTATATCGTGCCGTCCAGACCGCCGAGCCGCTTGCAAAACGGCTTGACTTGCATATATTCAAAACATCCGCTTTCCGCGAGAGAAACGTCGGGGTTCTTGAAGGCCTCACCTTTGACGAATCCAAGCAGGAGTTTCCAAAAGATTATCACGCGCTAGTCAGCCGAAACATTCATCACATAATTACAAATGGCGAAAGCTATCGTCATCTGCTTCGCCGGAGCACCGGGCTGCTTTGGGAAATCTTGCGCAATCACCAGGGGGAAAAGATTGCGATTTTCTCGCACACCGGTGCCATCTGCTTTTTGACGCTGCACCTGATGGGCGCGATCCACCGTAGGACGAAACAAACTCCCTGGATCGTTACATCCAATTGCGGCATAAACCGTTTCGAGATTCGCGGCCGCAATAACGTCCGCGTCCTTGCCTTAAACGACACACGCCACTTGCAAAATATAACCGGAAACGATTCTTTCGCAGCGCGTTAGAACGAAATTGAAGGTATTGGATCAAACCGGATTTTCGAGATTTTTACGAAGATAAATTGCTTTGGCTGCTATAGCTCCCATCCCGGCAGCGCCGCTGATGGTCGGAGCAACCGGATTTGCTACATCTCCGATAGCAAAAACACCTTCCGCGCCGGTTTCACAACAGTTGTTGACCGGAAGGTACCTGTTATCGTCGAGGCCTAGTTCTACGCCGAGCAATTCAGTATTCGGTTCTACCCCGATTCGAATCAGTGCGAAGTCGACACCTATTTTTCCTTTTCTTCCGGTTTCGATATTCGCCACTTCGACTGCGTTCAATTTCCCGGTTCCCGTAAATTTCCGTACTGTCGTATTAGGGCGAAACTCAATTTTCACATTCTTTTTTGCCACATCCAGGAATTCAGATCGTGCGCTTAAATCTGCACGCCGGTGAATGACATAGATTTTTTTTGCGTAATCACTCAGGATCAGGGCATTTTCAAGAGCGGCATCACCTCCACCGACTATAGCTACAATTCGGTTTTCTACTTTCTCCTTTTCTTTCGCACCAGACTCGATAATGCCTTTTCCCTGAAAAGCATCCTCGCCGTCCACGCCTAATTTTCTGCGCCTTACGCCGGTTGCGATTATCATAGCGTTTGCCGAAAAGTGTTCGCCATTATCTAAAATGACTTTTTTGCCTGCCGTGTCGATATTTGCAGCTTCGGCCTGTAAACGGATAATAAAGCCGTCGTTATTATCGATCTTTTCGACCGCGCTCATAAAACGGTCGCGCATTTCACGGCCGTTTTTGGTTTCAAGCCCGATATAGTTTGTGATCGGATTATAGATACGCAAAAGCTGTCCCCCAAAGTAAGCTTCCTTCTCGAACAGGATCGTTTTCATACGCAGTTCGGCACACCACAAAGCAGCGGAAAGGCCGGCCGGCCCGCCTCCTACAATTATTACATCCGCTGTATTTTTTTGTTCGCTCATAGCTGTAATTTACAACTTTTTGTCATGGTCTTAATGTCATTTTTTGTCACTTCACTAGACTTTTCTAAGAGAATATCTATTCCAGGCAAACGACGAAATGTCGTTTCAAAGCTGCAAATATGCATATATTACACTTTTTATGGATTTTCCGGTTAGTTCGATGCTTTGGCATTTATGTTGCTATTAAATCCGAATAGCGCGGCTCCGCGTCCACATTATTCCACACCGTTTACAGATCAATTAAAATTCAACAAACCAGACACCTATGCGATTAGAACTCGATACTACGCCGACAATCCTCCCGCCCGCCAAAAGAACCGTTAACGTGAACCGGGGCCAAAATGAATCATCCGAAGCAGACATTTTTCTCCGCAATGGAATAAATGCCGCCCAGGCAGGCAATCGTGCAGAGGCTCGTGTCTCCCTATTACAGGCGGCCGACGCCGATCCGTACGATGAAAGCACATGGTTGTGGCTGGCTTCGATAAGCGAATACCCGGAAGAATTGCTCGTATTTCTGAACAACGTTTTAGAGATCAATCCGGAAAATGCGCGGGCTTTGGAATGGACGGCTGCCACAAAATCTTTGCTTTCAAAGACTTTCGTTCAGCGCGGGATCGACGCCGTCGAGTCAAATCAAAAAGATTCGGCATTTCAATATTTTAACCAGGCTCTGGAATACGACCAGCAAAACATAATGGCGTGGCTATGGATAGCTTCGCAGACGGATTCCAACGAGGGCAAGATCATTTATCTTGAAAAAGCCTTGAGCATCGACCCGGAAAACGAGGCTGCGAACTTAGCTTTCAAATCGGCCCGCGATCAGATAACCGCGAAGCTTTTCACCAACGCCAAATCCGCGGCTGTGGCCGGCAATACCATTGAGGCAAATGAACTGCTGGATATTCTGATCGAACAAAATCCTCGTGCTGAAGATGCATGGATGCTCAGGTCTCATTTGGTTAACGGCTTCGATCAAAAAATAGAGGCCTACCAACGGGTTCTTGAGATCAATCCTGATAATGCGGGTGCAAAAGCCGCCCTCGAATCGCTGAATGTGATTATGGGAGGGGCGCTTATTTCTCAATCCGTGCCTGCCGCGGAGCCGGAGACGGGGCAAAACGAATATCAGGCTTCTAAAGAAAATGTCTTTTCGGGCGAATTGCAGTTTCCCGAAGTAAACCGGACGGAAGATTTATCCGACGCTCAAATCCCGCAGTTTGACGAGGTCGATCCATCGGATATTTCTTTTCAATCGGATATAAACGGTTTTCTCGCAGGTTCCAACAACACCGAATCCGAAACGCAGAAAGAGTATATGCAAGGAGTCGAGGAATCCGTCGACGCTCAACCTTTCTATACGTCTGACTACAGTGTAGATGAAACTCCGGCACAAACATCCGATTTTGACGTCGAAGAAACAGTTTATAATGTTAAACCTGAAATATTGGAATTAAGCGACCAGGAAACAAATTTCCTGGTCAATGGGTCGCCGGACGTGGAATACGCGGATTTTTACCCGGACACAAATATAACTGTCGAAGATTCTTACGTGAACGGATCTGCGGAGATCGAAGAAAATATGGTAACGGCGTTCGATGCCGGTGTTGCTGAAGCAGCAGATGCAGTCGTTTATGAAACACCCGAGGTTATTGCCGAAAATGGAAACGGCATATCGACTGCGGTTTTGGTTTGTCCGTTTTGCAGTGCCGGGAATGAATATCGTGCGATCGTATGCGAAAGCTGTGTTGCCATTCTCACATTGGCCGATATCGAAATGCTTCTTGCAAATCCGCATGCCGACACGAATGTTCTCAGGCAGGCAGTGGAAAGGATGGAGCGTGAAAAATTATCCGGCAATTTCGGCGAACGCGAGCTGACTATGCTCGGCATCGGACATCTTAACCTTCGCAATTACCAATTTGGCTATTCCAATCTTTACGAAGCTTCGCAAATTAATCCGGATAATGTCGTTTTAAGCTGCCAGGTAAGATCTCTTTTGATACGGCTCGAAGAAATCAAAATTCAGGAAGCGGCCCAGGAGTCGAAACCCAAAGGCAAAACCATCCTCGTCATCGACGACAGCGCTACGGTGAGAAAACTAATTGCCGGAAAACTTGAGAGAAGCGGACATGACGTTTTTTGCTTCAATGATGGAAACGAAGCCATGGACAGGCTGCAGACGCTGGTTCCCGACCTGATTCTTCTAGATATCACAATGCCGGGAATGAATGGATACGAGGTCTGCGAATTAATTAGAAATGGTGATTCGACGAAGGATGTACCAGTCGTGATGATCTCCGGAAAAGACGGATATTATGACGAGGCACGCGGCCGCACAGCAGGCACATCGGGATTTATCACAAAGCCTTTCGGGCCGGAAACATTGATGAAAACGGTCGAAACTTATCTGAAAAGCGAAGAAATGATCAGCGTGTCATAGGTTTTAAATATGCGGAGAAAGCCGGCCTCATCTACCCCGCTT
>Ga0136634_10001200_pt1 | contig 10055 bp, 10 predicted proteins | sample AntDrymUQ8332106_2_FD_104654 | JGI IMG/M metagenome (GOLD analysis project Ga0136634, IMG submission 104654) | Polar desert sand microbial communities from Dry Valleys, Antarctica - metaG UQ833 (21.06) | ecosystem: Environmental > Terrestrial > Soil > Desert | place: Antarctica: Dry Valley... | reverse complement strand
GGGACAATGACATGCGCAATTCATCATACAATATCAGGAGAAACTTTGTTTATAATAATCCTGCCAGTTCTTTTGCCGGAAAGGTTGTTGAAAAAAGAACAGCTCTTGATGATACGATGTTTTACTTATATCCAACCATTAAAAAAATTGAAGCAGGTCTCCCCAAAAGCGGCGATAACACTACAGGAAGAATATATACTGATTTAATGATTTACAGGCTGGCAGAAACATATTTGCTTCGTGCAGAAGCTTATTTTAAAAAGGGTGATCCATCCAAAGCAGCAAATGATATAAACCTGGTAAGAAGCCGGGCGAATGCTAAACCGGTTTCTGCTGCTGATGTATCTATTGATTATATACTGGATGAAAGAGCCCGTGAACTAACAGTGGAAGAACCACGCAGAAGAACCTTAACACGTATGGGGAACCTGGTAGAAAGGGTTAAAAAGTATAATATCCGGGCTGATACACGGAGCAGCATCGCCGCTAAACACCTGTTTTTTCCTATACCGCAATCAGCAATTGACGCCAATTTTAGTGCAAAGCTTGATCAAAATTCAGGTTACTGAAAACTGCTTCCAATCCATTGAAAAACTTTGAAATTATTTAAGCATACACTTTCCTATAAATGGTACAAAAATTTTAAAATACTTAAACGGCTAACTCTATGCGACGAAGATATTTTTTACAACAGGCGGCCTTACTTTCGGCAGGCTCTTTAATGGCACCTCTGATTACTAACGCGGCGGGAAAAAAGAATCCGGTGCTCATTATTGTTTCTGGCTGGCAGGATGTGAACATAGGTGATATTGCACATACGCCGGGGCTGATAACGCTTTTAAAACACCGGATGCCGGGCGCCAAAATGATACTATGGAAAAAGTCTGAAAGTAAGAAGGTGGACGAAATGCTGCTCACCCATTTTCCTGATCTGCGTATCGTGCATGGCTCCTTTGATAAAGACCTGGAGCCGCAAACCGGGGAGCTGAAACAAGCCTTTAAGGAAGCTGATTTTTTTATACATGGCTCAGGTCCTTCTGTTGTTGGTGCAGATCATATACGTTGCTGGAACAAACAAACTAAAAAAGGGTTTGGCATATTTGGGGTTACTATACAGGAAGTGCCGCCCCCTCTAAAAGAATTGCTGCTGCAGGCTTCTTTTATTTTTACCCGCGAAACAGCTTCCATAGACGTATTGCGTAAAAACGGCCTGGCAGGGATGCATGTAGCTTTTGCTCCTGATGCCACCTTTGTTTTAGATATCACTGATGATAAAAAAGGCCAGGCGTTTTTAAAAGAAAATAAACTTGAGATGCGAAAGTTTATTTGTGTTGTGCCACGTTTACGGTTTACGCCTTACTATAAATTTAATCCCAACCGTTCTGGCTGGAGTGAGGACAGGATAAAACAGGTTGATGCAACCAATGATAAATTTAAAGAAACAGATCATGCGAAGCTTAGAGAAGCAATGATTGCCTGGGTACGTAAAACCGGTAATAAGGTGTTGGTTTGCCCGGAAATGACTTACCAGGTTGATATCATGGATGAATTGCTTATTGATCCTCTACCGGCCGATGTGAAACCTTTTGTACTTAAACGGGGCTATTGGTTACCCGACGAGGCGGCCTCGGTTTATGCGAAGGCCCATAGCGTTTTAAGCTTTGAATGTCATTCACCAATTATTGCTGCAGCCAACGGAACCCCTTCATTTTATCTAAGGCAGCCCACAGACACGATTAAGGGTCAGATGTATTATGACTTAGGGTTTAATGAATGGGTATTTGAAATAGATCAGACTTCGGGAGATCAGATCACTGGAAAGCTGATGCAGGTCCACGACAATTATCCTCTTGCTCTGAAAAAAGTGAAAGAATCAATTAAAAAGGTAGACCGCCGCTACGACAATATCTTTACGATTGTTAAAAGGATTAAACTAACCTAAACGACTAAACTGTATATGATCGGAACGCTTCCCAAAAAACCACAGGCAAACCGGGAGCAAACGAAGAACCGAAAAATGGAAAAAGATTTCAAAGATGGAAAGCCACCTTACGATATACACGAAGTAATTGCATTATGTGCGCCAAGGGCCATGTTTGTAACCATAGGTGCAGAAAAGTTTGGCCCCAACTTAAGGGCCACCGCTGCTACTACGATGCCTAATATGGTTAGAGGCAAAGTGGTATAATGACCACTATGTTTGGTTTTTAAAAACCTCTTTTACGGTTGTTCAATCGGGGGCTTTAATTGATTTGGTATGTTTTTCAATTGCTATCTATTCGATTTTAAAAATTTCGGAAAGCCATGGAAGAGATTTAAATTACTGGAAAAATAAAGTAATGAAATAGATGAGAGTCTTTTTGTACATCAGCACCAATGTCCGGCTGGTATCACCGAAATATTAAAGCAGTATAAGCAGCGTTATAAATAGAATGTAGCTTCACACTGAATATAAAGTTTCTTCTAAGGTATTTATCCCCTTTCCCCATTTCTTCTATAGTTAAGCGGTGAGATGCCCGTCTGTTGTTTGAACATTCTTGAAAAATAGAAGGGATCATGAATACCAATTTCTGTTGCTACTTCATTGATGCGGAGTTTGCTGAAATGCAGCAGCTGGCAGGCTTTCTGGATACGGAGGTAATTAAAATAATCAATGGGGGTATAACCGGTTTCCTTCCGGAACTTTCTTAAAAAAAAAGATACAGAAAGATGTGCAGCTTGTGCAGTATCCTTTAGTGTATTTGAAGTTGATAAATTTTGTTGCATGAAAGAGATTGATTTATCAATCGGGCTAATTGACTGCTGCGTTACGGGAACAGGCTGAAACTGCTGAGGCAAAATGAAAGTTGTTAAATAATAAGGAAGTAAAAGATTGACAAAAAGTAAATTGGAAGGACTGTATCCTTTCATTAATACGTCTGCAATTTGATGAAATATTATATTTCGTTTTTCGAAAAATTCAACATGAACACTCTTGGTTGGAATCAATTCTTTTCCCATTACGGCCTCAACAGTTTCATTGTATTTAGTGCCTGAAAAGTGAAACCAATAAATAGACCATGGGTTGGCTTCTTCAGCACCATAAGAATGAGAAATGCCCGCAGGAATAATGAATACCTCTCCTGCCTCAATTGTAATTTTAATTTTGTTGATAATAATCCATCCCCTTCCCGCCGAACATTATAAGAAGATTACCTGTGCAATGCCTTTAGACCTCAGATAATAATGATGCATGGCTTTGGGATAAAATCCCGTTCGTGATATGAAGAGCTGTTTTATAAGGGGAAGTCTTTGGCTCTGAACAATTGCCAGCTTCGGAATTTCAATAATTAATTCTCCTGCGAAGCCTCTGCTTTTGTTACTGGTATGGGCCATTTAGCATTTATATTATAGTTCGGAAAGGTAAAATAATCCATGCTTTAAGTAATATTGTTCATTTTAAACCAGGGCAAATAGCTCAATATTGTGGTGAAAGGGTTTGTTATAAAAATTTATTGGACAGAGCGCTCATTCTTTAAAATGATTTTCCGGGATAGGAATTAAAGGTCGTGGATTGGGAAAAATTGCAAGAGCAAAAATCCTTCGCGTAAGTACAACTTTCTTACGCTGTACCTCGCAAAAGGGGGCTTTTGAATTTCTTACTTATTCAATATTGAAGCATTTTTGCGGCAAAGGATCATTTAGGTACTGCCTGTCCCAAAAGATCTACAGTTGATTGTGGTGCTTTTGAAATGAACTTAGTATATTAAACAAAGGTTAGAAATATTTGTATTTGAAACGGGCACTTTTTCAGCCTGTATTTCCTGGAGTAGCAACAAGAAAATTTGCTGAGAAATAAGAGCATTTATCATTTCGCAATTTTTTTTAGAACCTCTGCTTAACATATTTCTGCATGATAAAAACATTTTCTATAGGAGTAGATATTGGTGGCACCAGAACAAAATATGGTCTTGTGGATGAATGCTTAGGCAATGTGGTTCAGCAGGTAATATTCCCCACAGAAAAAAATGATGCCCATTTGTTTTTGAAGCAGGTGGAGGGAGTTATAAATGACTTTAATGATTCAGTATCTCCATTACAATATGATATAGGTTCAATCGGCTTTGGCATTCCCGGATTTATCAATGAGGAAAATGTAATTATTACTACTTATGGTTTTTTATCGTTCATGGAAAATTATCCTCTAAAAGATATCGTCGAAAAAAAATTTAATATCCCATGTTTAATGGATAATGATGCACGAACGGTTGGCTTAGGTGAGGCATTGTATGGCGAAGGCAGAAACTATAAGCGGGTTCTTACTTTAACCCTTGGTACGGGTGTAGGATTTGGGTTTGTTGTAAACGGGAAGTTTACTGATCCCTTACCCTTATCACACATGGGCGGGCACATGAAAATTTTAGAAAACGGTGCACTTTGTTATTGCGGAAAGACCGGATGTTTAGAGGCATTGTTATCATCAACTGGAATTATAAATCTTGCAAAAATTAATCACTGGAATGGACAGCTTTCTGCAGAGGCCATATTTGAAGCAGCATTTCATAAAGATGTTATTGCAGTTAAAGTCGTTGATCATTTTATCAACTGTTTACAAACCGGTATTTATAACTATGTGAATTTGTTTGCTCCTGATATGATCGTATTAGGGGGTGGAATTGCCCAAAGCCTGCATCCATATTTTGATAGGATAAAAAGCGAAAATTACCTGTTGCCCTACCCGGGGTATTCTTTTGAGTTGCGCATTTCAAAACTGGGTGAACTTTCAGGCATACTTGGCAGCGCAGCATTGTTTCAATTAAATAAGTTGTAACAACGTACAAGAAATGAGTCCAAAAAATAATATATGGTTTTTATATGCAATTGCAGCCGGAATGTTATGGGGCATTTGGGGTGTAGTGGCCAAATTAATTTCTGAAGAGGTAAACCCTTTTATGAACCATTTATTATTTACTGTCGGCATGCTATGCACGCTGCCATTTGTAATCGGGAAATGTAAGCGGGCAACCTTTCAACGTAAAGGATTATTGTGGGGTTGCATTGCAGGTTTTTTTGCCATTGCAGGAAACATAGCAGTCTTTTACGCATTCAGTAATGGCGGTCAGGCATCCATAGTAATACCTGTAACTAATTTATATCCACTGGTAACTATTGTAATAGCAGTAATAGCGTTTAAAGAAAAGCTGAATCTTGTAAACGTTGCCGGAATATTGTTATCTCTGCCTGCTATTTTATTGTTGTCTGGTGAAACATTGTGGTTTACTGATCCTGTTGCCTTCTTAAAAGATATTGGTTTACAAGAATGGCTTCTTTATTCGTTGGCAGCAATTTTTTGCTGGGGTATTTTTAGTGCAGCGCAAAAAGTAACCACCAATCATATTTCTGCAGAATGGTCCTATGCTGTATTTGTACTTAGTTCTGTATTGATATCCGCCGGATTTTTGATTGGAGGCAAGATTAATTTTTCAATTTCTACAACAACAATTTATTATGGATCATTTGCCGGCATGTTGAATGGGTTGGGTGTATTGGCAAGCTTTGCTGCTTATAGGAGGGAAGGGAAAGCTGCTGCAGTAACAACTATTGCCGGGGCTTTGCAGCCGGCGTTTACTATTTTACTCGCCTTACTATTTTTAAAAGAATATTTATCCGTTATAGAGCTGTTTGGAATTGCAATGGCAATTGGTGGTGCGATGATGCTTTCCTATGAAAAGAAGAAGCATCCGGTCATCATTCGAAACGCGGATTATAAATGAATTAAAATTATGTTGTCGGAAATCAAAGAAATGCCTGCAAAGGCAAAATATTTTTTAGAGCATTCTCCCTCATATACCTTGCCTTTTTCTGTCCCCTATTTGGGTATGGGTTCTTCTTACTTTGCCCCGCTTGCTTTTAAGTTGATGGGCATTGATATACATCCTGAAATTGCATCTGAATTTTACAATTATCTGCATACCGGTGCAAAACTGCCAAATGGTGTTTTATTATCTCAATCAGGCAAAAGTTCAGAAGTTTTGTGGTGTTCAAATTTGTTTGAAAAGTTTACAGCCATATCGAATAATATGGATAGTCCGCTTTGCAAGTTTCCTTCTCTTGCAGGTAAGATTGATCTATTGGCTGGCGAAGAAAAATATTCATCATCCAAGACTTACATTAACACATTGCTGGCTTTGTTCAGGGGTTTTGATATTGAAGTATCCGAGGCTGTAAGCTTGCTTGCTGAAAAAGAAAAACAATACGAAGAGCAGGGAAAACAAATGTCCAATATGGTTTTTGAATTATTACAAGAGGGTGATGTAACCGGTTTATACATTACCGGCAGCGGTCCGAATATTGGCACAGCCATGCAGGCAGGTTTAATTTTGAGCGAAAGCACGAAGTTAAATTTTACGGGACTGCCGTTGGCGCAGTACGATCATGGCCCAAAAGAAACAGCGAAAAATAGTATCGTGATTAATATAGTGGCGCAGGGGAGGGCTTATGACCGTACACAGAAATTAGCGGAAACGATCAAAGCCGCTGGAGCAAACGTACTTACGGTGGAGGAGAAGGAGGTAATTGAAAACAAATCTATTATTAACAACATCGTTCCATTCAACTATATGGCTTATTATCTATCAGAAAAACTGAATATCGGAGACACGTTCATAGTAGGTGGCAAAGTAACAGAAGTGAGTTAAACATTTAATGATGGTTATGGAATTTCTATCAATCATATTGTTTTTATTATTCGCAACACACTCAGTTGTTATGGCTCAATCCTTTGCCATATGGAACTCAACTGAATTATTGTTAAACAATGGGATAGTGGAATGAACCATCAAGCTTCCTGCTACAAAAGGAAATTTTGAAACCACTTCTTATAAACCAGTGGAAGGAAAGTTCAATTATTTTATGAACGTGAATACTGACTTTCAATTTGAGATAAATGACGTAGTTTATTCGGGCCGTAATAACTGGCAACTGCAAAATGTACAAAAGCATACTGATGCTAGGAAGGGCGAGGGTGCATCAATCACTTTATTGAGCGAAGACAAAAAATTGAACTTTCCATTCAATTTCTTTTATGCCCCGGCTTACCTGTTATTCGTAAAACCTTGTTATAAAAAATAGGACACAACAAACTTTAAAACTAGAATCTGTTGATGTAGAAAAGTTTGAAGTAACCCCATATTATGCAACCACGTTCAGTTGGATTTGTCATGATTATGGCTGCCGCCGATCTCTTGGGCCTTATGATGGAATATGCAGGATGGCATGAATACAGTTCATAACAGCGATTGGCAACAAGGCATAGTGATTGGCAGTGAAGCCTCGGGAGTGCTCAAACACACCTCCGTTTTTTATGAAGAGCCAACCATGTATAGCGGCCTTACGCATAAAGATGCCTGTTTCCCATTTCGAAAAGTGTACAACCATAATAAAGACCCCAGGGAATATTGAATACGGCCGTGCCCGACTTTGTATGGAGGCATATGGGTATCCGCCTTTCCGAAATTCCTTGCAGGAGAATATGAGAGAGTAAATGATCTGCTAAAGCCATGATGGTAGAGTGTTATTCTTCCCAACACCTATGATTATAGATAAACTACTGATGATGAATCAAGCGTTGAGAGATCAGAGACGCTGATTCTTTTAAGGATTCAATAATTAATTTTTGCCGCGCCACAGTATAGCGATATTCAGGAAGAAATACACTCAGTCCTGCCACTACCTGGTCATGTGCAAAAACAGGAACGGCAAATCCGCGTACATGCCTGTTCGTTGCATTGGTGATAACCATTCCATCTTTTTTTATCTTTGAAAGCAAAGCAGTTAAACCTTTTAAAGTGCTTCCTTCTTTCCAGAGATTTTTATCCGGCAATCCATTTTGCTGCAGAAACTTATCCAGCTCTTTTTCTGGTAAATAGGCTAAAAGAAGCCTGCCGCTTGCAGTTTCATATACACTGCGCTCGGTGCGTACCTGCACCTGGATTTCCTGGTTTGAATTCACTACGTGGAGAATATACCTTTTGTGATTTCTTAAGGCCCCTAAAATGCACGATTCATTTAGTTTAGTGGTGAGGCTTTCCATCACTTCGCGGGCTGCGTTTACAAGGTCCTGACCATAAGAAACATCGTTGGTAATACGGTAGGCAGCAGGCCCCAGCCGGTACCCTTTCTTTTTGCCGATATGTTCCAAATATTCTTTTGCTACCATCGTCTTGATAATGTTGGCGGTGGTGGCCTGGTTCAGTTGAAGTTCATTGGAAATTTCTGTAAGTGTAACTCCCTGCCCATTTCTTAAGGCCACCAACTCCAGAATATCAAACGTTTTTAAAATGACCAAAACCATACTTGATTATTATGAGAGTAAAACTATAAATTTTTTAAAACAGAAGCCTGCAAATATTATTTATTCTGATGGTTTATATTTTTATTAAAAAAAATTTTCCTGGACACATAATTGGTTCAGCTAGTGTAAGGGTTGTTACAAGTACATTATTAGTACGTTAATAATTTAATGATCAATAAGTTATGGATTTTAAAAGTGGGCTATTAATAGCTTTGTTTAAAAGCTGCTTCATCTATTTTTGTGACCCGATATCAGTGCAAAAAATTTTTTTTTAATTCCCGAAACATTTTTTCTTTGAATATTTACTTTTTGCTTTAATATTGTATTGTTATAGTATTGTACAACATTAATAGAGTATAAAATTTTTACTGCCATGAAACGATTGCTGCCTTCCACAACCAAATTTTGGTTATTGGGATTTATTCTTTCCTTCTCCATCACTTCAAAAGCCCAAACGATCATTGGGATTATATCGGATAATTCAGGCCAGCCTTTGCCAGGCGTAACCATTCTGGAAAAAGGAACAGCCACGGCTGTTTCGTCAAAAAATGATGGCTCTTACAGCATATCGGTTTCTTCTCCGAATGCTACCCTCCTGTTTTCATTTGTAGGCTATCTCGCAAAAGAGCAGCCGCTGAATGGACAAAGGACAGTGAATGTAGTTCTGGCAATTGATGATGCGCAAAAACTCGATCAGGTTGTTGTGGTTGGTTATGGAACACTGCGTAAAAAAGATTTGACAGGTTCTGTTGCTTCAGTGAAGGCTAAGGACATTGAAAAAATTCCCACCAATAGTTTAGACAAAGCTTTGCAAGGACAGGTAGCGGGGCTACAGATTTCATCCACGTCAGGATCACCTGGTGGCAATACAACGATATTAGTGCGAGGCATCAGCTCAATTACCGGGGGAGTAGAACCTTTGTTCGTGGTAGATGGTTACCCGGTTACTAGCGTTGGTTACAGTAATCCATTGTCGACCATCAACCCAAATGACATTGAATCCATTGATGTATTGAAAGATGCTTCCGCCACGGCTATCTATGGGTCAAGAGGTTCTAACGGTGTCATCATCATCACCACAAAAAGAGGCAGAACCGGGAAGCCACGAATAGAATTTGATACCTACGTAGGATTTCAGGAAGTGGCGCACAAAGTGAAGCTAATGGACGCCCAGCAATTTGCTTCCTTTGTTATTGATGGCCGTAATGCGGGGTATCTTGATAATACTCCCACCGGTAGCATCAATGACAACAACAACACAAGGCCCGGCGCTTCCTGGGATATTCCAGACCGTTACCTGAACAAAACCTTTATGGACTCGGTTGGTAAAGGCACCGACTGGCAGGACCAGATTTTCAGAAGGGCACCCATCAGCCAGTACCAGGTAACGGTATCGGGCGGCAATGAAGCCGTGCGGTACTCACTGTCTGGCAGCTATTTTAACCAGGACGGTATCCTTATTAAGTCCGGCTTTAAACGATACAGCTTCAAAGCAAACATTGATGCCAAACTTACCAACAAACTAAGTGTCGGCGCCAGCATACTGCCCACCTATAGCCAAGAGCGTACACCGCAGATTCAGGGGCACTACGGCGGTTACGGCATCATTGTGACAGCCCTGGGCATAGACCCAAGCATTCCGGTGTATAACCCAGACGGTTCGTACAGTTATATTAACAGCGACGGCGGAAATACGCAAATGGCCAATCCCATTCGTATTGCC
>Ga0136634_10001199_pt1 | contig 10058 bp, 8 predicted proteins | sample AntDrymUQ8332106_2_FD_104654 | JGI IMG/M metagenome (GOLD analysis project Ga0136634, IMG submission 104654) | Polar desert sand microbial communities from Dry Valleys, Antarctica - metaG UQ833 (21.06) | ecosystem: Environmental > Terrestrial > Soil > Desert | place: Antarctica: Dry Valley... | reverse complement strand
TGAGGCCGATACCCAGTTTTTCGTACCATTTGGGTTCACCAACCATTTCTTTTTTCTGAAGGGGGTAGAAAGTGTTCAGGGTATAAGCGATAGTCGGAAGATTTACATTCACTACCCCAGTATTGTTATTTTGGTTGTGATTGGCACTCACCGTTAAATTGGATTTATCCCAGGTTTTTGAATAGGTGATAGATGAACTCAGTTGATTGGCGTAGTTACGTGCCGGATTATTGACCACATACTGATTATACTTGGTGGACCCCGCATTTACATTGGCTGAAAAAGAAGTTCCGGGCCGGGCCCTGCTGTCTACCGTATGCGACCAGGTGATGTTAAATGTCTGCGCCTTTGTATATTCCTCTTTCGGATCCTCGCTAAGGATACGTGTTCGTTGTAAAGAAAAATTCAATCCGCCGTTATACCGGTAACGTTTCCGGTAAGTAGGCGACACGAATAGCGCCCAACCACCATACGAATAGATATTACTTCTTACAGTTACATCGAGGTAATCACTGATCACCTTATAATATCCAAGGCCCTCCAAACCTATTCCGAATTGTTCACTGGCCGTAAACTGCGGTGCTAAAATTCCGGAATGACGCCCCTGGGAAATCGGGAAAAACCCAAAAGGTATGTACAGCGGTACCGGTACGCCTTCAAATTCGGGATGTATCGGTCCCGAAACTGCCAGCTTCTGACTGATGAACTTCATCTTTTTTGCACGGAATGAAAAGTGAGGCGTATCGAGATTACAGGTTGTAAACTGTCCCCTGAATGCGTAAAACTCGTTGGTGGAAATCTTTTTCATCCGTTCACCCTGTACATAAATCTCGCCTTGCTGGGTAAAAGTATTTCGGGTTATGCCCTTTTGTGTTTTGGTATCAAATTGCATCAGGTCCGATTCCATGGTACTTTCACCCTGTATCATCCGGGGTCTTCCGATCATTTGTCCTATTGAATCTTTGCGATAGGTGGCTGTGATGGTATGCATTTGCTGGTCGAATTCGATGCTATCAGCAGAAAGATCCATATCCTTATTCTTTACATTGGCCTTACTGAATAAAGTGATTTTTTTTGTGGGAACATCCAGGACCATAGAATCGGATGCACTGTAACTGATGGGAGCATCCAGAGAGTCCTTAGATAATTTCAGGTTAAAGGAGTCTGTTTTTGTAATGAGTGAATCTTTTTTTAGCGGAATCGTATCGCTGGAAGTGTTGATGGGTTTAGATGTATCCTGAAAGGCCGTTAACGAATTGCAAATTCCTGAGCCGTTTAAATAATTAGCTTGGGTATTAAACGTTAAAAGGAAAAGGAATAAGGAGAAAAGAAACGCACGACTATATTTTAAACTATTTTTGCGTCCGTCAATCATAAGTAGGTAGTGGAACCAAAAATAGCTATTAATGAATTAAGTAAATGTGAAGATTACCCTATCCTTAAATAACTATTTTATTATGATGAAGAAGATTGTCTTACTTGTTTTCACTTCTTTTACACTCACGCTTGTTTCATCGTTCAATATCAGATCAGGGTCATCTTATCAAAAGCCCGCGATAAGAACCATTATAATTGATGCCGGCCATGGCGGTAAAGACAATGGAGCCCGTGGAGACTATTCATTTGAGAAAGACATTTGCCTGGATATTTCCCTGAAGCTGGGTAAGAAAATGGAAAAAGAATTTCCGGATGTAAAGATTCTTTATACCAGAACGAGCGATGTTTATCCTGCGATTAAAGCCCGTGCCGATTTTGCAAATGCTAATAAGGGCGATCTTTTCGTTTCTATTCACGTCAATGCGGCGCCCAAGATCCGGCATAGCAAATTTGCTGGGTATAAAACTCAGGTCTATTATACAGGGAAAGGAAAGAAAAGAAAAAAACAAACCCGCAAAGTTCCCAGATACGATGTTTACTATTCAGACAACCCCTCTAATGGAACAGAAACTTTTATATGGGCTGCAGATAGAACAGACGAAAAAGAAAAATTTGTAGGAGCGGATGTGGTATCCGAAGAAATTTTCGATTCCACCGAATATGTGCCGGATATCAATGATCCCGAGTTTAAAGCAAAGGCATTGCTGTGGACAAAACGATTTTTTAGTAAAAGCTATTTACTTGCTACCATGGTAGAAGAAGAATTCATTAAGGAGGGAAGATTGAGCCGTGGTGTTAAACAACGCAATCACAAAGGTATATGGGTTTTACAAGCAACTTCAATGCCTAGCATACTGGTAGAAACCGGTTTTATTACACACAGGCCCGATGAAGATTACCTGAACAGCGACAATGGCCAGGAAGAAATAGCCGATAACGTGCTCGAGGCAGTGAAACGTTACAAGGTTGCCACGGAAAGCAAGCAGGCAGGTACTTCAAAAGCTTCATCCACACCACCTCCACCACTCGCTAAGAAAAAGTAGGCTTTCGTGGGCTTGCCCTGCATTTCAGGACATTAAGTTTTAAACATTTGGTAAGGGTACGATTTTTTAATAGAATTGCACATATTATGCGCAGGTTCAAAGCCTCTGCCCATGACAAAACTATCTACGAATGAAAATATCTAATGAAACCAAAGTTGGAGCGCTGACTGCTGTTGCTATCGTTGTTTTAATATTGGGATTCAATTATCTTAAAGGCAGAAACCTGACGCAACGCGATGATGAATTGTATGCAGTTTTTCCGACCGTGAAGGGGTTGGCGGTATCAAATGCGGTTTTTATCAATGGATTGCAGGTAGGCAAAGTAGCTGCGATGCATGAAAAAGATAAAAATCTTAGCGGAATCATCATTACCATCAATTTGACTAAAGACATTAATATCCCTAAAAATTCTGTTGTAACAATAACCAGTGAATTATTGAGTTCCGCCGCCCTTGATATTGTATTGGGAGATAGCAGAACTTATGTAAAAGATGGAGATACACTCGCAACCAAAGCAGATATTAGTGTGATGGGTGAGCTTACCAAAAGCATTAATCCCGCAATCAATAATGCGAATAAAACCCTGGTTGAATTGCAGATACTTGTACAAAAGCTCAGCGCCATCGTGGATCCGCGTACTCAAACCAACATTCAGGGTATCGTGTCCAGTCTGAATTCCACCGCCCGTTCATTAGACAACCTTTTGAATGAAAGAAATGGTGTATTAGCAAGGTCCTTAAACAATGTTGAATCAATAACAGGTAATCTTGCAAAAAACAATGACAAGATTAACAATACACTTACCAATCTTGACAAAGCCTCAGGCAATTTTGCGAATCTCAAATTAGATGAAGCCATTCAAAGCCTGAAAACAACCATGGCAAAGCTGGAAAATGCAGTAGCGAAGATCGATAGCAAAGAAGGCACTCTCGGATTGCTGTTAAATGATAGTAAATTATATGATCAGTTACTTATGACGAATCGCAGTTTAACTACCTTGCTCGACGACGTGCGGGTAAATCCTAAACGGTATGTAAATATTTCAGTTTTTGGAAGAAAGGATAAAAAAGGCCCATTGCAGGTTCCAATATATGATTCTACCTCTATTCAAGGCAGAAAATAACATGAAAAGATTTGTCGTTGTTTTGGCGCTTTCTCTCTTTGCTGTTTTCAATTCATTTTCTCAGATTACAACTTCTCCCGGTGCCGATACCATGCGGCTTGTTGAAATCATTCACACCAATCGTTATGGATATGAAAGAATAGATTCTGTAACAGCGTTGCAGATCTTAGTAGGCCAGGTTCATCTCAAAGAGAAGAGCACTCATTTTTATTCAGATAGTACAGTTATTAATAATAGTGCCCGCATCATCGAAGCTTACGGAAACATTCATATCAATGACAATGACAGCGTTCATACCTACGCAGAATATCTTTTATATAATCTCGACACAAAAATAGCAACCTTAAAAAAGAAGGTGCGGTTAACGGACGCCAAAACAAATCTGTATACCGAGGAATTGGAGTACGATATGAATCAAAAGATCGGCATATACCGTAATGGTGGCCGCGTTGTTAACAGTACATCTGTGCTTACCAGCAAAGAGGGCACTTACTATGCCGACCTGAAAGATGTATACTTTAAAAATGATGTTGTTTTGAAAGATCCTAAATATGATCTCAAATCGGATTCTTTGCTCTATAACACAACTACCGAGATCGCAACTTTTATTTCAGAAACATTTATTATAGATAGCGCAAAAAGATCTATTCAAACCAGGGAGGGTTACTATGATCTTAAAAATAAGAAAGCTTTTTTTGGAATGCGACCGGTTATAAAGGATGGCGCCGTAAGAGTTATTGCCAACGAGATAGAAACGGACGATAACACCGGCATCAATAAATTGCGTGGAAACGCAGTTTTCATAGATTCCGCTCAGGGTATTTCGGTACTTGCCAACTATATTGAAACCAATCGCAATGAAGGATGGTTCAGGGCAACCCAGCATCCACTAATGATTTTAAAACAGGAAAGCGATTCAATATATATTACAGCAGATACTTTGTATTCCGGAAAGTTGAGTATGCTTACTAAAGATACTGCGTTGGTAAAAGATACTCTTAAAGCTGCTGTGGTGCTTGACGTAAAAAATGACAGCACCGACCGGTATTTTCAGGCTTATAATCACGTACGTATTTTTTCTGATTCTCTCCAGGCTGTTTCAGACAGTTTATTTTATTCGGGCAAGGATTCCATATTTAAATTATTTAAAGATCCAATCGTTTGGGCCAATACGAGCCAGGTAACCGGAGATACCATTTATCTCTATACAAAAAATAAAAAAGCTGAACGTCTATACGTATTTGAAAACGGGCTAGTGATTAATGAAACCGGTGAAGGCATGTATAATCAGGTAAAGGGAAACCGTTTGTTTGGGTATTTTAAAGAAGGAGTTATCGACTACATGCGGGCGAAAGGAAATGCAGAGAGTGTATACTATGTGAAGGATGAAGAGGAATACCTGGTAGGAATTAACAAGGCTACCGGTGATATTATTGATATGCGCTTTAAAGACAAAGAATTGAACCGCGTAGTTTTTATCAGTGATGTAAAAGGAACCATGTATCCCATTAGCCAGATACCAGAGGAAGAGAAAACCCTACGCAATTTTGAATGGCATGGAAAGATCAGGCCCAAAACTAAGTATGAATTGTTTGGCAATTAAAACATAGAAGACCTATAAAGTCTTCGCAATACTTTTACAAGTACTAAAAGTGTACAAAGACCTTATAGGTTTTGATTGTATTTTAAGTAACTCAATTTTAACAAGCTCCCTTAAATTAGTATTAATATTATTATCGTTTTTCGTGTAAATATTTTTATGAAACGTATTTTCTTTTTCTTGCCAATCGTTTTCATATTCTTATCAGGATTATCTGTTTCAGGACAGGATTACCGTCTTGCTGCAGGTATTCGTTTAAGTAACTCTACTCCTACCCTGAGTAATTCTGTCACTGGAAAATATTTCATTACAGAAAGAAGCGCCATTGAAGGACTTATTTCTTTCGGTACCCGCTTTGGTATAGGTGGCTTGCTGGAAATTTATAAACCATTCAGCGTTCAGGGCCTGAATTGGTTCTATGGAGTTGGTGCATATGTTGGCTTTCAGGATGGCGATACATATCTAGGTCCAACCGGAATTCTTGGTATGGATTATAAATTCACCAATGTTCCGATCAATATATCTGTCGATTGGAAGCCTGAGCTGGACATCATTCCAGCTATCAATTTTGTACCTGATGCATTCGCCTTGTCTGTTCGATTTACCATAAAATGAATTCTCAAAATTCTTTTTTTCTTTGAGCGTAAGCTAATTCTGCTTTGTGCAATTTCTTTTATAATTTGCGGGTTTTTGCTGGAATTTGAACTAATTTCATTTCAATACCGCAAACTAATGCTGAAAAAAGAACGTCAGGCGTTTATTCTTCACCAAATTAATCTTCATAACAGGGTTCTCTCATCCAGCCTTTGTGTGGAGATAAACGTTTCGGAAGATACCATTCGAAGGGATCTGCAGGATCTGGCAGAAGAAGGTAAAGTTCTTAAAGTACACGGCGGCGCCCTCTCTCATTCTTTTAATCATACTTCCTTTCCTTCTACAAATGTTTACTCTCATACTGAGAAGAAAATAATCGGGAACAAAGCTGCGAAGTTGGTTGAAAATGGCATGTTTGTACTAACAACAGGCGGCACTACTATTGTTGAATTGGCAAGATCCTTACCTGCTCAATTAAAAGCAACTTTCGTATCGGGCAGCATTCCGGTAATCCTTGAATACATGCATCATCCATTGATCGATGTAATTGTTATTGGCGACAGAGTATCCAAAAATTCCAAACTCACATTTGGCGGAGAAGCAATTTCTAAAATCAAACAAATAAAATCGGATCTCTGTTTTTTGGGTGTCAATGGTATTGATATGGTTCATGGCATTACAGACAATGATTGGGATGTTGTTCAGATAAAACAGGCGATGATTGAATCCACACAAAAAGTTGTTTGCTTATCCATTGCTGAAAAGATCAATTCATGCCAGCCGATACAGGTTTGCAGAATAAATAAAATTGATATCCTCATCACAGAATTACCACCGGACAATCCGATGCTGAAACCTTATGCTGATGCTGGCATAACGGTTTTGTAAGTTGAATCCTTTGGCCAATAAGTGAATGACAAGAATTGCTTGGTTACAGATTTTAATACCATCTGCCTTAACGGGTACAAGGCAGCAGGCTCTGCAACCAATCTTAATCCTTGTTTACAATCAGGCCTACAGAAAAAAAGAAGTTATACGGTGGTTTACAGCAGTACGCTACAACCGCTCTGTCAATGGCGCCCCTGCCACGATCACTCGCTCCTTTGCCCGCTATTTATCTCCTTATTACCAACTAACCAAAAAACAAATAGCACAAAATAATAGCAGTTATTATTCCAACAAGATCGGCCAATAACATCGCTCCGATTGCATAGCGCGTATTCTTTATTGAAACGGCTCCGCAGTAAACAGCAATCACGTAAAAGGTTGTATCAGATGAGCCTTGCAAAATGGATGACAATCTTCCTGCAAAAGAATCTGCTCCGAATGTCTTCATAGTATCCAACATCATACCTCTTGCACCGCTTCCGCTTAAGGGTTTTATTAATGCTGTGGGTAAACCATCTACAAAACGTGTATCGGTTCCCAAGGCGGCAAATAAAGATTTCACGCCCACAATGATTGCATCAAAAGTACCACTGGTACGCAACATACTGATCGCAACAAGCATTCCGACTATATAAGGAATAATACGCACGGCTGTTTCAAATCCACCTTTTGCACCTTCAACAAAAGCATCAAACACATCTATTTTTTTATAAAGACCACCCAAAACGATTATGACAAATAAAGCAAGAATGATTCCATTGCTAAACACCCCGGCGAAGGTTTGAGCATGACTGGCATCAAGACTCACCACATATAAAACAAGAAGCGTTATAAGGGCTGAGATGCCACCTACCCATGCCAGAATCACCGGGTGAAAAACATTGATCCTTTGTTTTAATGACACGATGAACATCGCCGCCATCGTTGCAGCAAACGTTGCGATCATACAAGGAATGAAAATATCAGTGGGATTTTCAGCTCCCAAACCGGTTCTGTAAGCAATGATGGTAACGGGTATTAAGGTTAGTCCCGATGCATGCAAGGCCAGGAACATAATCTGTGGATTCGAAGCCACAGCTTTGTTAGGATTTAACTCCTGCAAACTTTCCATTGCCCGCAAACCAAAGGGCGTTGCTGCGTTATCCAGATTTAATAAATTGGCCGAAAAATTCATCATCATGTGCCCGATAGAGGGATGCCCCTTGGGAATATCAGGGAATACCCGGGAAAAAAAAGGTCCTATAATTTTCGACAGCAACCTCACGCCACCAGCCCGTTCTGCAATGTTTAAAAATCCAAGAAATAAAGCCATGATACCGATTAGTGGAATAATAATATCAATAACCGCGTTTTTTGCAGTTTGAATAATTCCGTCTGTTTTGCGTTCTAATTTTAATTGAATTGATTTATAGGTATACACTTCAATGGCCGGATTGAGTGTTTTGATAATATCTACAGAATCATGTGCAAGGTCATCTGTGAGGAGCACAGAGGCCATTTGTGCAGAATCTTTTTTTACATACGCGTATTCTCTTAAAAATTGAGTGTACTTGGCGGAAAGTTTTTGATTCAGCGGAGAACCAATTCCAACATAATAAACAGAGTCATAAGAATCTGAAGCTTTTCCTACGACCATCCGATTAAAAATATTCTCATCACCTGCTATCATTCGGACAGCTGCTACAAAAATTCCAATAATAATAAAAGCCGACCAGATTCTGCTCAATGCCATAATTAAAAGATATGCTTTAAAAGTTCAAAGTTCAAAATCTAAAATTCAAAGGGAAAGTTCTCAACTATTCAGTATTTTGGTTTTGGCTTTATTATATTCTTCTTCGGATAGTATGCCTTTCTGTTTGAGCTCAAACAATTTCTCCAATTCAGATGCAAGGCCTGAAGAATTTCCTTGGTAAGGAGTATTGTTTTTATGCAAGCCCATGGCATTCGCCATAGTAACGGCCTGGCTGGTCAACTGCAATGTTTTATTATCAGCCTGAGCAAGAGTAATCGTGTCTTTTAAAAGTTTAGGTCCGTGAACATTGTCGTAATCTGTAGAACCAATTTCTGCAGCCGTTTGTATCTCAACATGACCATAATTAAACAATCTCCCAAAGAGAGTTTGGTCATACGATACATTATTAATCTTTTCCAGGGGGCTTTCCTTGGCAAAATGACTTAGCAAGCCGGTTTCATCAATCACCCGGTAATTCGTTACGCTCCAGATGTCTACGTGCCATGCCGAGTATTTGTATAAAAAATAAAAGAGCAATGGAAGCGATACCGCCAGGCCCCAACCAAAGAAATCAATAAAATAAGCAATTACCAGTCCCGTAAGAGCGATGAAGGCAGGTATAATCAGTGTGATCCAGCTGGTTCGGGTCACAAGTAAAACTTTCTCATCTTTTTGAAGGGGCGTACGCATAGAGCTGTTTTATTATAGAAACCGTGCATGAAACTAAATAAAATTTATGATGAGATAAAGTTCATTGCTAGTTGATGTTTACCCTTTTTGCAGCGATATAAGACCTTAGGAAGATTCATCAGCATAGGCCCATCTTCCAACAATTCATTGACAGGTCCCTCGTCAGATCTCAAACCGGAATGCTCTCAGCAACGTCTTTCTATTCTAGTGCGCTCTATTTAATAAAGTCTCAATCGAGTTTGAGACTAGACGGCTGGTCGAAAGACCTCTGCTTAAGGGGCTGGAATGAAAATTTAAATGAATTTAATGGGCCGGGTCCCTGGATAAAACTCTTCAAGCAGTGAGGTGCAGTTTTGAAAGCCGTGATGCAAAAGATTGCTGACAAAAGAAACATTCATTACGGCATACAAATTTATCTGCTTCCGTGTGCTTCGAAAATTTCAAACTATTTAAAATAGTCTAAAACATTGTAATATGATCAGAGATGGAGCCCGCAACAGTTTGTGGCAAGATACCACGGATACGTACCAGGGCAAGGGAACAGCCAAAAATGATCAATCGTTTGACGTGGTAATAGCAGGGGGTGGTATAACAGGCATAACTACTGGATTGCTATTACAAAAAGCTGGTAAATCAGTTCTTATTGCTGAGGCAAAATCCATCGGTTTCGGAACAACGGGTGGCACAACCGCTCACCTGAATACATTTCTGGATACTCCTTATCACACCGTTCAAAGTAAATTTGGCAGTGCAAATGCCCAGCTGCTGGCAAAAGAGGTGCAGCAGGCGCTGGACCTAATCAAACAAAATGTGGAGGAATATCAAATTGACTGCGGCTATAAAGAATTATCGGGCTACCTTTTTTCACAGGATGAAAAACAAAGTAAGGAACTACAGGACATTTTCGAAGGAACACAACATTGCAACGTAAAATGTTCATGGTCTGATGAAATACCAGTACCTCTTGCTTTTGAAAAGGCACTCCAGTTTCCTGACCAGGCTACTTTTCAT
>Ga0136634_10001198_pt1 | contig 10062 bp, 10 predicted proteins | sample AntDrymUQ8332106_2_FD_104654 | JGI IMG/M metagenome (GOLD analysis project Ga0136634, IMG submission 104654) | Polar desert sand microbial communities from Dry Valleys, Antarctica - metaG UQ833 (21.06) | ecosystem: Environmental > Terrestrial > Soil > Desert | place: Antarctica: Dry Valley... | reverse complement strand
CTGACTTTCAGTGGCTGTCGACATCACCACGGACCTCAACAAGGTCCGCAACATCGGCATCATGGCGCACATCGATGCCGGCAAGACCACCACCACCGAGCGGATCCTGTTCTATACCGGCATCACCTACAAGATCGGTGAGGTCCACGAGGGCGCTGCCACGATGGACTGGATGGAGCAGGAGCAGGAGCGCGGCATCACGATCACGTCCGCCGCGACGACCTGCTGGTGGAAGGACCACCAGATCAACATCATCGACACCCCCGGGCACGTCGACTTCACCGCCGAGGTCGAGCGCTCGCTGCGTGTCCTCGACGGCGCTGTGGCCGTCTTCGACGGCGTGGCCGGTGTCGAGCCGCAGACCATGACGGTCTGGCGCCAGGCCAACAAGTACTCCGTCCCGCGGATGTGCTTCGTCAACAAGCTCGACCGCACCGGCGCCGACTTCTGGCGCTGCGTCGAGATGATGGTCGACCGCCTGAACTCCACCCCGCTCGTCCTGCAGCTTCCGATCGGCGCCGAGGGGGACTTCATCGGTGTCGTCGACCTGGTCGGCATGCGGGCCCTGACCTGGCGTGGCGAGACGACGATGGGTGAGGACTACGAGGTCGAGGAGATCCCCGCCGACCTGGCCGACCAGGCCGCCGAGTACCGCGAGAAACTGCTCGAGGTGCTCTCCGACGTCGACGACGAGATCATGGAGAAGTTCCTCGACGAGGGCGAGTTCACCGTCGCCGAGCTCGAGGCCGCGATTCGTCGAGCCACCCTGGCCGACAAGATCAACCCGGTCCTGTGCGGCACCGCGTTCAAGAACAAGGGCGTGCAGCCCCTGCTCGACGCAGTCGTGAAGTACCTCCCCTCGCCGCTCGACATCGACGGCATCCAGGGCCACTCGGTCAAGGACGAGAACGAGGTCATCGTCCGCCAGCCTTCCGACGACGAGCCGTTCTCCGGTCTCGCCTACAAGATCGCGACGGACCCGCACCTCGGCAAGCTGATCTACGTACGCGTCTACTCGGGCAAGCTCGAGGCAGGCACGTCGGTGGTCAACTCGGTCAACGGCCGCAAGGAGCGGATCGGCAAGGTCTACCAGATGCACGCGAACAAGCGTGAGGAGATCGCGTCGGTCGGCGCCGGCCAGATCGTGGCTGTCATGGGCCTCAAGGACACCAAGACCGGTCACACCCTGTGCGACCCGCAGCACCCGGTGATCCTGGAGTCGATGACCTTCCCGGCCCCGGTGATCGAGGTGGCCATCGAGCCCAAGACCAAGGGTGACCAGGAGAAGCTCGGCACCGCGATCCAGCGCCTGTCCGACGAGGACCCCACGTTCACCGTCAAGGCGGACGAGGAGACCGGTCAGACCATCATCGCCGGCATGGGCGAGCTTCACCTCGAGATCCTGGTCGACCGGATGAAGCGCGAGTTCCGCGTGGAGGCCACCGTCGGCAAGCCGCAGGTCGCCTACCGCGAGACCGTCCGCCGCAAGGTGGAGAAGCACACCTACGTGCACAAGAAGCAGACCGGTGGTTCGGGCCAGTTCGCGAAGGTGCAGATCTCCCTCGAGCCCAACATCGACCCCGAGACCGGCCACGGCGCCGGCTACGAGTTCGTGAACAACGTGTCCGGTGGTCGGGTGCCGAAGGAGTACATCCCCTCGGTCGACCAGGGTGGCCAGGACGCGATGGAGTTCGGCGTGCTCGCTGGCTACCCGATGGTCGACGTGAAGTTCACCCTCGAGGACGGCGCCTACCACGACGTCGACTCCTCCGAACTGGCGTTCAAGATCGCCGGAAATGCGGCCTTCAAGGAGGCTGCCAAGATGGCCAAGCCGGTCCTGTTGGAGCCCATGTTCGCCGTCGAGGTCGTGATGCCGGAGGCCTACCTGGGCGACGTCATCGGCGACATCAACTCGCGCCGTGGTCAGGTGTCGGCGATGTCGGAGCGCTCCGGCGACCGCGTGGTCGATGCCATCGTGCCGCTCTCAGAGATGTTCGGGTACGTTGGTGACCTTCGATCGAAGACCTCCGGTCAGGCGTCGTACTCGATGGAATTCGACTCGTACGCCGAGGTTCCCCAGAACGTCGCCGACGAGATCATCAAGAAGGTCCGTGGCGAGTAGGGTTCTCACCGCACGCACACAGCAACACCACGTTTTTTCCCATCACACGAGTCAAGCAACAATCAACAGGAGGAGCCCCAGTGGCTAAGGCGAAGTTCGAGCGGACCAAGCCGCACGTCAACATCGGAACCATCGGTCACATCGACCACGGGAAGACGACGTTGACCGCAGCGATCACGAAGGTGCTGCACGACAAGTACCCCACCCTGAACGCCGCCTCGGCCTTCGACGAGATCGACAAGGCACCCGAGGAGCGTCAGCGCGGTATCACCATCTCGATCGCGCACGTCGAGTACCAGACGGAGAAGCGTCACTACGCGCACGTCGACTGCCCCGGTCACGCGGACTACATCAAGAACATGATCACCGGTGCCGCCCAGATGGACGGCGCGATCCTGGTCGTCGCCGCCACCGACGGTCCGATGCCGCAAACCCGCGAGCACGTGCTGCTCGCCCGCCAGGTCGGGGTCCCCGCCCTGGTCGTTGCGCTGAACAAGTGCGACATGGTCGACGACGAGGAGCTCATCGAGCTCGTCGAGATGGAGGTGCGCGAGCTCCTCTCCGAGTACGAGTACGACGGCGACGAGATCCCGGTCATCAAGGTTGCTGCCTTCCCGGCACTCCAGGGCGACGAGAAGTGGGGCGACTCGATCGTCGAACTGATGGACGCCGTCGACGAGCACATCCCGCAGCCGGTTCGCGAGACCGAGAAGCCCTTCCTGATGCCCGTCGAGGACGTCTTCACGATCACCGGTCGTGGAACCGTCATCACCGGTCGCATCGAGCGCGGCATCGTCAAGGTCAACGAGACCGTCGACATCATCGGCATCCGCGACGCCAAGCAGACCTCGACCGTCACCGGCATCGAGATGTTCCGCAAGTTGCTCGACACCGGTGAGGCCGGGGAGAACGTCGGGCTGCTGCTTCGTGGCACCAAGCGAGAGGACGTCGAGCGCGGCATGGTCGTGATCAAGCCGGGCACCACCACTCCGCACACGAACTTCGAGGCCTCGGTCTACATCCTCTCCAAGGAGGAGGGCGGCCGGCACACGCCGTTCTTCAACAACTACCGCCCCCAGTTCTACTTCCGCACCACGGACGTGACCGGTGTCGTGACCCTCCCCGAGGGTCGCGAGATGGTCATGCCGGGGGACAACACCGACATGATCGTCGAGCTGATCCAGCCGATCGCCATGGAGGACGGCCTCCGCTTCGCCATCCGTGAGGGCGGCCGCACCGTGGGTGCTGGTCGAGTCACCAAGATCACCAAGTGATCTAACACCTCGCCCCACCTCAGCTCGGCCCCGGACCTTGTGGTCTGGGGCCGTTCTGCTGTCGCGGGGGCCGGGACGCGCGCGGGTCGTAGCCGACCCCATCTGATGTCGATCGGGCCTGCCACCTCAGCCAAGCAGGGCCGCGACCGCCTCTCCGAAGACCTCGGTGTGTCGGTCCGCGTCGGCCGTCGTGTGGTGCGGGCTGAACAGTGCCATGTTGTGGAACGGCGTGAGCAGGACACCGCGGTTCAGCGCCCACAGGTGCATGAAGCCCTCGAGGTCGTCGTCGACAGCCGCTGCGGCCGCCGCGCCGTCGCGTGGGGGAGGACAGAACCAGTACTCCGCTCGAGCGCCGAGGCGCTGCACGTGCCAGGGCAGCTCGTGTCTGGTGATGACGTCGGTGACGCCCTCGGTGAACCGCGCGGCGAGCGGGACGGCGACGGCGAAGTCCTCGTCCCGAAGACAGGAGGACAGGGTGGCCCGGATGGCCGCGAGGGCCAGGGCGTTGGCGGTGAGTGTCCCGCCGACGCCAGCGACATCGATCTCGTGCCCGAGCATCGGTCCGGAGAGCTGGTCGGCGATCTCCGCGGTCATGCCGTACGCCGCCGACGGGACCCCGCCGCCGATGGGCTTGCCGACCACCACGAAGTCTGGTTCGAGATCCCAGGCCCGGGTGCAACCGCCGGGGCCGGCGCACAGCGTGTGCGTCTCGTCGATCACGAGCAGCACGCCGTGTCGGCGGGTGATCTCGCGAACGCCCTCCAGGTAACCGTCCTCGGGGAGCACGATCCCGATGTTGGTCAGCGCCGGCTCCATCAGCAGGCAGGCGACGTCACCCTCGCCAAGCCGGCGGTCGAGGGCGTCGAGGTCGTTGAACGGCACCACAGCCGTTGTGGTCGCCACGTCGACCTTTGGCCCGAGGGCGCCGGGCCGGGCCACGACCCGGCCGCCGTCGAGCACAGCGAGCGTCTCGTCGACCGTGCCGTGGTAGCACCAGTCGAAGACCAGGATCTTCGGCCGTCCGGTGAGGTGGCGGGCGAACCGCAGGACGAACCGGTTCGCGTCGGTGGCTGACATCGCCAGCTGCCACGTGGGCAGGCGAAACCTGCGGGCCAGCTCCTCGCCGACCCAGACGGCATCGGCCGAGGGCAGCATCGTGGTGATCCCCAACGAGGCCTGCCGGGCAAGTGCCTCGGTGACCTGAGGCAGCGCGTGCCCGGTCATCGCGCCGGTGTCTCCGAGGCACAGGTCGACGTACTCCAGGCCGTCCACGTCGGTCAGCCGCGCGCCCACGGCCGAGGCGAAGAACACCGGAAAGGTGCCGGGCCAGCGCGTCATCCACGGCATCGGCACTCCGGCGAGCAGCGAGCCGTGGGCCTGCCCCGCCAGCTCGGCCGATCGCGGGTGCAGGTCGGTGAAGCGCTTCTCCTCGGAGGACCGGAGGGCAGTCAGGTGCTGGCGAGCGATCATGACCGCAATCTAGGGCAGGTCTCACGAGGTCCGGCTCCTGGCGCCGTTGAACAACCCGCCGGTGGCGATCAGCGTGTTCCACAGGGGGGCCACGCTGCCGGTGTGGCGCGACGGCCGTCGGCAGTACGAAGGGTCGACCAGGAACAGCTCGGCCGGCTACCTGTACAGGGGGTCCGGCTCGACGACGTTACGACGCGCTACCTCACCCTCGGGCTGCGCTGACCCGCACGCGACAATGTCGCCGTGGACGACATCCCTCGCACCGCGGGCCCTCGGCAGCAGTACACCGAGGGCGGCCTCCGAAAGCGCGAGGTGCTCAGCTATGCGCGCCGGGGTGGCCGGTTCACGCCCTCCCAGCAGGAGTCGTGGGACGCGCACCATCGCGACTGGGTGGTTCCTGACGAGGCGGTGGACGATCCCGGCCTCAGCTGGCGTGAGGTGTTCGGGCGCGAGGCGCCGCTGATCGTCGAGATCGGGTCGGGGGTCGGGGAGGCGACGGCTGTCCTGGCGGTCCAGCGGCCGGCTTACGACATCGTGGCGCTGGAGGTGTGGCGACCCGGGGTGGCCCACACCCTCGGCCTGGTCGCCGAGGTGGGAGCGGCGAATGTCCGGCTTCTCTCAGTCGACGCCGCGTGGTGCCTCGAGCACCTCTTCGGTCCAGGTGAGGTCGAGGAGCTATGGACGTTCTTCCCCGACCCCTGGCCCAAGAAGCGTCACCACAAGCGCCGGCTGGTCACCTCCGAGTTCGCGGCACTCGCGGCGTCGCGCCTGAGACCAGGTGCGGTATGGCGGCTGGCCACGGACTGGGGGGAGTACGCCGCGCAGATGCGCGCCCTGCTCGACGCAGAGCCGCTGCTCGAGGGCGGAAAGGTCGAGCGGTGGGCGGACCGTCCAGTCACGAAGTTCGAGCGCAAGGGGCTGGCGGCGGACCGCGAGATCATCGACCTCGCCTACCGAAGGACGTGACAGGCTGGGTCCCAGGAGCCGGTACAGCCTGCTGGCTGTCCCACCCGCGACCATCCGCAGGCGACCACGATCCTGGTCATGGGGATTCTCGGTGGGCCGTCCAGCTGAGTCCCGCGAGCTCGAGGGCGTGCTCGAGACGCAGCCGCTCGGCATCGTGAGGCAAGCCCTCCGGCAGTTCGGCCAGGGTGGTGGGCACGCCCAGGGCCGCAGCAGTCTGGACCAGCCCCCCGTCGTAGGCCGCCACGATGCCCCGCTGCCGCGCCAACGTGATCCCTGGTCGGGGTGAGCGCACCTCCGGACGCAAGCGGCGCAGCTCGGCCGCGAGCTTCTCCAGCGGCGGCCCGGGCGGCGGTGGGGCAGGGGGTGCGAGCAGTTGCACCCGGCGCCCGAGGGCGACGCACTGCTCGAACAGGAAGCGTGCGTTGACGAATGCCGCCACGATCCCGACGGGGACCAGCGAGATCGCCACGACCTGGAGGAGTCCGAACAGGACGGTGCTGTCCATGGATCGACGCTAGGCCGGGTTCCCAAACCCGGGCAAGGCAACGGCGGAGGCTGGCTGGACCCCGAGACCATCCGGCCGACGGGCAGCTGGTTCCAGAATCGGTCGGGAGCGGACACCGGCGCCGAGGTGGCCTGAGCGTGCGCCCGGTGGGTCGCTGCGGCGATGGCGGCGCTGGTCGCCGCTGCCGGATTCCGGTCCTCCACGGGGGATCTGCTTGAGCCCCTATGTGTCTGACCATCCCGCCGATCGCGGCAGCGAACCGTGGCCCAGTGGGACCCGAAGAGGCCATGAGTGCCGAATCCGTCCAGATCTGAGGAGATTTGGTCCGATGGGGGACCCGATTTGGCGCAGGCAGGGGATCTCTGTCAAGATAGTGCGGTTGCTCCGGCGGGATTGCCGGGGCGCGGACATTGACTACTGAACAGGTTTTCCTGAGCTGCTGATCGGCAGCAGAAGTGGTTGCGCGTTCGCGCCGCACCAGGAGATCCCGTTCTGCCCGGCCCCCCGGGCGCCACTCCAGACAACGACCCGCACGAGATTCGTGTGCCGCGCGCGTCACCACCAGCCGCGACACGCCCGACCGCGGGGGTCGGAGTCGAGGATGGAGTGGGAGCAGGGCGGACACCCTCACCGAGGGAGTCCGAGACCAGTCGTGAGGACTACGAAGTAAGGACGTTGTTTGATGGCGGGACAGAAGATCCGCATCAGGCTCAAGGCCTATGACCACGAGGTGATCGACACCTCGGCGCGGAAGATCGTGGACACCGTGACCCGTACGGGCGCGAAGGTTGCCGGCCCGGTGCCGCTGCCGACCGAGAAGAACGTCTACTGCGTCATTCGCTCGCCCCACAAGTACAAGGACTCCCGCGAGCACTTCGAGATGCGCACCCACAAGCGCCTCATCGACATCATTGACCCCACGCCCAAGACAGTCGACTCGCTGATGCGCCTCGACCTGCCGGCCGGCGTCGACATCGAGATCAAGCTCTGAGGTTCGACACATGAGCACTCCAACAAGCGGTAGAGCCGAACGCAACGTCAAGGGACTGCTGGGCACCAAGCTCGGCATGACCCAGACCTGGGACGAGAACAACCGCATCGTCCCGGTGACCGTGGTCGCAGCGGGCACCAATGTGGTGACCCAGGTGCGCACCCCCGAGAAGGACGGCTACAACGCCATCCAGGTCGGCTTCGGCGAGATCGACGGCGCCAAGGTCACCAAACCGGTCGCTGGGCACTTCGGCAAGGCCGGTGTGACCCCCCGCCGACACGTGGTGGAGATCCGCACGAGTGACGCCCCGTCCTACCAGGTCGGCCAGGAGCTCAGCCCCGAGCTGTTCACCGCGGGCCAGGAAGTCGACGTCACCGGCACCAGCAAGGGCAAGGGCTACGCCGGTGTGATGAAGCTGCACGGCTTCCACGGTGTCGGTGCCTCCCACGGTGCCCACAAGAACCACCGCAAGCCGGGATCCATCGGTGCCTGCGCGACCCCCGGCCGTGTATTCAAGGGCACGCGTATGGCCGGGCGCATGGGTAGCGACACCGTGACCACGCAGAACGTCACCGTGCACGCCGTTGACGTCGAGAAGGGCCTGATCCTGCTCAAGGGCGCCGTTCCCGGCCCCAAGGGTGGACTCATCGTCATCCGCTCGGCTGCGAAGAGGACCGCAACTATCAACGGGGAGGCCGGCGCATGACCGCGAAGACCGTGAAGGTCGATCTGCCCGCCGAGATCTTCGACGTGGAGACCAACATCGCGTTGATCCACCAGGTAGTGGTGGCCCAGCAGGCAGCCGCCCGCCAGGGCACGCACGACACGAAGCGGCGTGGAGAGGTGCGCGGCGGTGGCCGCAAGCCCTACAAGCAGAAGGGCACCGGTCGCGCTCGCCAGGGCTCGACCCGTGCGCCGCAGTTCGTCGGCGGGGGCGTCGTGCACGGCCCGCACCCGCGTGACTACGACCAACGCACCCCCAAGAAGATGAAGGCCGCCGCCCTGCGTGGAGCCCTCTCTGACCGGGCCCGCGCCGGCCGCATCCACGTGGTGGAGTCCCTCGTCGGTGGCGACAAGCCCTCGACCAAGGACGCCGTGGCCGCACTGGCCGGCCTCGCCGGAGACCGCCGCCAGCTGGTGGTGCTCGTCCGTGACGACGGGCTGACCTGGCTGTCACTGCGCAACGTGGCCTCGGTGCACCTGCTCGCCGTCGACCAGCTCAACACCTACGACGTGCTGCTGTCCGACGACGTGATCTTCACCCAGGGCGCCTACGAGGCCTTCGTCAACGGCACCGCAGCGTCGAGCTCGCGCAAGGCGACGATCGTCGAGGCCATGGCCAACGACGCCACCGTCGCGGACGCGCCAGCGGACGAGGAGTCCCCGGCAGTCGAGGCGTCAGCAGTCGCGGACGCCCCGGTGGCCGAGGCCGATGACGAAGCCGACGAGTTCGCCGGCTCGGCCAAGTCGCTGGAGAGCGGCGAGGCTCCCGAGGGCTTCGAGATCAAGGGCAACAAGAGCTCGATGAAGTACCACGCCCCTGATGGCCAGTGGTACGACGCGACGGAGGCCGAGGTCTGGTTCAAGACCTCTGCCGATGCCGAGGCAGCCGGGTTCGTCGAAGCCGGGTCGAAGGAGTCGGTCGAGCAGACCCACGCCGAGGAGGAGTCGAAGTGAGCACGCTGCACAAGGACCACCGGGACGTGCTGATCGCGCCGGTCGTGAGCGAGAAGAGCTATGGCCTGCTCGACGCCAACAAGTACACCTTCCTGGTCCTCCCCGACGCGAACAAGACCGAGATCAAGGTCGCGGTCGAGAAGGTGTTCGACGTCAAGGTCACCTCGGTGAACACCCTGAACCGCAAGGGCAAGACTCGTCGGACCCGCACGGGCACCGGTCGGCGCAAGGACACGAAGCGCGCGATCGTCAGCCTGGCCCCAGGTCACCGCATCGACATCTTCGGGGGTCCGGTCTCCTGACCGGGCACCGACTAAGGAACTGACATGGCAATCCGCAAGTACAAGCCGACCACCCCGGGCCGTCGTGGCTCGTCGGTGGCGGACTTCGTCGAGATCACCCGCACGACGCCGGAGAAGTCGCTCGTCAAGCCGCTGCACAAGAAGGGTGGCCGCAACAACCAGGGCCGCATCACCACGCGCCACCAGGGAGGCGGTCACAAGCGTGCCTATCGCGTGGTCGACTTCCGCCGCTACGACAAGGACGGCGTCCCGGCCAAGGTCGCGCACATCGAGTACGACCCGAACCGCACTGCCCGCATCGCGCTGCTGCACTACGCAGACGGCGAGAAGCGATACATCATCGCGCCGCTGGGCGTGAGCCAGGGCACCGCGATCGAGGCCGGCCCGGCCGCCGACATCAAGCCCGGCAACAACCTGCCGCTGCGCAACATCCCCGTCGGTACGACGATCCACTGCATCGAGCTCCGGCCCGGTGGCGGTGCCAAGATCGCCCGTTCCGCCGGTAACAGCGCCCAGCTCGTCGCCAAGGAAGGTTCCCGCGCCCAGCTGCGGATGCCCTCCGGCGAGATGCGCTACGTCGACGTCCGCTGCCGCGCCACCATCGGTGAGGTCGGCAACGCCGAGCAGTCCAACATCAACTGGGGCAAGGCCGGCCGCATGCGCTGGAAGGGCCGTCGCCCGACCGTGCGCGGTGTCGTCATGAACCCGGTCGACCACCCGCACGGTGGTGGCGAGGGCAAGACCTCCGGTGGTCG
>Ga0136634_10001197_pt1 | contig 10071 bp, 10 predicted proteins | sample AntDrymUQ8332106_2_FD_104654 | JGI IMG/M metagenome (GOLD analysis project Ga0136634, IMG submission 104654) | Polar desert sand microbial communities from Dry Valleys, Antarctica - metaG UQ833 (21.06) | ecosystem: Environmental > Terrestrial > Soil > Desert | place: Antarctica: Dry Valley... | reverse complement strand
TTGAAATAAGTTCGTTGACAATATCTCCAAGATTATTCCTATCATCATAAAAGTCTTTAAAAGTATGCGCCTCAATATCTGTTTCCAAAAATTTTTTAATTGACTCATACAATTGAGAAAAGTCAGCGTCTGGCAATCCTAAAAAGGTTTTCTGTAAATCTTCTTTCCTTATAAAACTGTTTGGAATTCTTATAAAACTTGAACGGATAACAGGATATTGCACATTTAAATTACCGGTAATGCGGAAAATGACATCACCTTCTTTTGAAACCGTCAAGTTTTTCAATCCTTCAGAACTGTAAACTAATTCAACCTTATAATCTACCCCAACCCCACTGCCATATAATGCTACACCCTGTATATTCAATCCGAATGAAATCTCAGAAGTTTGATTATGCATATTTTTAATAGCGTCAAAACTACCGATTTTAAGATCAGCTTCCATCAGCTCAAGCATACGTAACCCATTTTTTTTAAATGATCTTGTAAGTAAGTTTAACGCTTTTGTAATGCTGCTTTTACCGCTACTATTCGTGCCAGTTAGGATAGTAATAGGTGCCACTGTGAATTTGGCCTCTGATGCAAACACCCTAAAATTATTTATACTAAACCCAGTGAGTTGATGGTTTATTATTATTCCCAGATTATTTTCCATAGTTAATTTATTATCAAAATTTCAAGGATCTTCAGCAATTTTGTCAACCGCATTAGCCCTCCCCCGTAAGTTTCATTGAATTTAGGAATCTGCATTTAAAATTGTCCGAATAATAAAAGCTTTTTATCACCTTTCCGGGTCCTATAGCTTTAGTCTCAGTATTGTGTATTCGAGACTTATATTGCTTAAGGTTTTTAATAGCCTCAATAGCTACTTTTCTTGCGCTATTCTTAAGAAGCGAATCAAACGTTATGCTATCAACATTATTCACACTCATAGAATCTTTAAACACGTTAAAACCTGCTCCCAACCGAATAAAGAAATAGTTAGTAAGGATAAATCGATTGTGCACTGGATCACCAGAAATATTTTTTGTCTTATCATATTTTATAAACGAGATGTTTTCTATAGATTTATTCAACGGTTGCAAATAAGTTAAAGTGTTTTTAATATCATCCTCCAACCAAAATGATTGATATTCTTTTTTCTTCTTATTAAAATCAGCAAGGTCTATTGAAAAAATTGTCAACTCCTTAACTTTGAATGGGTTGTCTATTATAAGTTGTTCTATACAGGGAAGTAAGTTATTTTTTATGGTTTGATCTTTTTTGTTGGCTAATCCATATTTATCAAATACCAAAATTTGCTTAATGATATGCTTAAATAGTCTTAAATCAGACCAAGACCGAAATATGCCTGTCTCGGTACTTGGTGGATTTGATTTTATTACTAATTCATTGTCTTGTCGATTTGAAACAAATAGTTGCCATTTTTTATACAAAGATTTATTCGATATAAAATAATAGCCAGATTTTGCTTCCAGAAGGTTTTCATCAGAATCTTCTACAAAGAAAATCTTACATATTGACCCTTTGTTTTCAAAATTGGTGTCGGCCAAACCATTTTTAAAATCTAATAATAAGGGAGAATTTATTTCAGAGAGTATATTGAACAACTCATTCGTTTCAATCTGTGTTTGCAACTCGTCAATTGAGCTAACGTTAACGTACACATCTACTCCTCTGATTACCTTCAAAAAATTATGATAAAAGTCATAAATGACTGGATCGAATTTATCATCCCTTTCATTAAGCTTTTTCAAAAACTCAATATCAAAATATAATTCAACCATCAATTTTTTTGTGGATTATTAAGTTTTAATAATTCAAACTTCCAAGATGTGGCCTCATCAAAAAAACCCCCTCCAAAATTGTCAGTAAGGCTTCCATCTATATTGATGTTTATCTTTTTGACTTGTTCCTCCCCCATGGGTACTTTTTCGGGATGATAGAAATAATATATTTGAATATAAGAGGGGTTGAGTTCGCCTTTACCTGTAAAATATTGCAGTTTTCTTATAAGGTATTCACTATGTGTTTCGATTACAAACTGGATATTAAATCGCTTATTTGCTTCAAGTATTAAGTCCGCAAGTTTTGATTGCAGCGCCGGATGTAGATTAGCCTCGGGCTCTTCGATAAAAAGTACGGCATTGCTGTAGGTTTTATTTTTTCTAAAAGGAGGTAGGGAAGGGATAAAATTCTTTGAGGCGATTGATAGAATTGACAATAATAAAATCAAGATGTTTGTACTGCCATACCCTAGTGATGTGATGTTGAAGCTTAGTTTATTTTTTTCAACTTCAAATGACACAGCATTGATTGTTGTTAGCGGTATTATCTTAATTTTTTCTCCAATGTTAAATATATTCAAATACCTGTTGATAAAAATATAAACCTCACTTAGAAGCACATTTTGGCCTTTGCTAAAAACCTGGAAGATTCGCTCATCCAATCCAAGGTCATTATTTTTAAAAGTATAAAAATTACTTAATTTTTTAGCCTTGTAACTTGTAAAATAAAAGTTTTTAAAATTGGAAATTTGCTTGAGGCAAGTACATTCTAATTCATTAAACAGACCGCCAATTTTGCTATCATCCGGTGCCAACATAATTCCCAACGAAAAAAATAAAGTGATATCATCACTGTTAGCAATTTTCTTTTCAAGAGTAAGCTTTTTAACGATATATTCGAATATTTCATCGTGGGGTGCGATATTAACGATCTCTAATCCGCCAATTTCACCCAATTCATTATAACCTTGGATAAAATTTATACCCTCATGAGCAGCTATGAAAAGACTTAAAGACATTTGCTTTTCCCATAGGTACTCAAATATCACACATTCAATATTTTCAGCCAGTAACAAAAAATTTTTTTTAAATTTTATAAATGATTTATCAGTTTTTTGTAAGAAGAATTCATCAATTTTTCTGGCTGTACCCTCATCAAGTTCTGCAGCATTTTTAGTGAAATAAGCATATTCAAAAAATAATTTTGGTACTTTTTTAACTTCCCGCCAAGTTGCAATTTGCTGCTTATTTAAAGAAAATTCTTTAGACAATGCTTTTTTAAAAGCCACTATCTTTTTATATTCCTCGGGTCTATTCCTCTTAACAATGTTCTCTACCTGCTCAAGATTTTCGGAAGCTTCCAAATAATCTTCATAAGTAATAATCTTCTTAATCTCATCAATTAGGACCTGAATTTCACTTGCTCTGTCGTAGTACTTTTTAAGTACTGCGTAATTATAGATTAGCGGGAAGCTATAAGATATCTTCCCATTCGAAGACAGCCCACTTTCTTTCACTGCCAAACTTGTAAGAATCTCATCATCCGTTGTTCGAATAGTTATTTGCTTTAAAAAAGCTATTTGATGATGCTGAACATCTGTAGAAAAACAAAAGTTAACTAATAAAATACCCTTAGGGAACAGGCCGTTGTTCACCTCTAAAGTAAACGAAAAAACGTTACTGTTATTACCAAAATTGACTAAGTTTTTGAAACTGCCGAAATATTCAAGATCACCAGAAAGGGAAATTTCGATTAAAGTTTTAAGTTGATCCCCATACTGGCCAATTAAGTAATCTTTTTGTGTATTGAAATACTTAAAATCCTTGAAAAGTATTTGAGCATACTTTATTGCTTCAACCAGACTCGACTTCCCACTATTATTTGTACCAACTAATAAACTTATGTTGGGAAAAGCAAAAGACTGTTTGTTCTTGAATATCTTCCAGTTTTCTAATTCAAAATAGTTAAGGTCATTCATATCTTGTCCATTTCATTTTAATTAACCTAAATTATCTAATAATAATACAATTTTATAAACTTTTATATTAAATTCTGCCAATAAACTATCTAGGCTCATTCTACATTTCATCAATTATATAAAGAAGAAGGTTTTCCTAAGCTATTTCTGGTAGCCTCAAATTGTGGCAAATAATTTCCAGGGTCAGTTAATGGAGAATTTTTCCCGAGTAAAAATTCAATCCTTCTGATTCCTATTTCTTCTATCATCTCCAGCTTGCGCTCATAATTAGTTTTATCCCATGTAAGTTTCAGTATGACAACCAGGAATTCAAAAAAGAACATTAACAAGGTAAATAGTATATAGACTGTCAGCATATATCCATCTTTTGCAACTAAATGAAATAATGCCTTTATCCTTGTCAATAGTGCATGGTCATTAAAAGAAAACCCAGCTTTAATTTGAGCCTGGTTTACAACACTATCTTTTGCTGCCGTTAAGATAAACTGGCTGTTTTCAAGAAATGATAAATCCTGTTTCCTTTGCTGAGCCTTTTGATCTTTATAATTTGCTACTTTTCCCAGACCAACTTTACCAGTTCCCTTCGAGCCTTCTGCTTCAGCAATTGCTACTGCTTCCGCATGATCATATTTGTTTTGAGCATCTACTAATTTATTATTTAGCTCTGGTATATTATTTAAATTACTGAAAGCTTTTTCAGCTTTTCTTTTTGCATCGAGTATATAATCTTTCTTTATTTCTGCCACACTTATGTCGATATCATCACTAAATATCACTTCATCAATTGCTATGCTGCCCAATAATGCTACTACCAAACCAATAGATACTCTGAAAAAAGTCAGCCATTTGTTTCCTTTGGCCATGATAATGAGTTTTTCAATTAAAAAAACTATTGAACCACAAACAACTGCTGTCAATAAGGCCCAACCCCATCCTGCTTTTAGTACCTGGGAGGATAGCATAAAACCATTAAATACCCATATTAAAACTGGTACCAACATAGCTATAGACATAGCTACTACTTTCTTTTTACTTGCCGGTGTATCTACTGACAGTAATTTATAATTGTCTCCTGTAAATGAACATGCAGTTTTCAACATAAAAAATGATTTATTAGTAAATGATCTATTAATTAAATAATCCGGTGCTACCTGCAAAAAATTTCTCTTCCTGCAGTTTTTCCAAACCCCTTAAGAAACCTAATTTGTAAGCATAAACAGCCGAAGCAATCATTCCTTCATTTTCTATTGAAAGTATTTTCTGTATATCCAGCTCATGGATAACAACTTCTAGCTGTTTAACTTTTTCATTCACCTGTGATTCCAACCGCTCAGAAATACCCGCAGTTTTAATGGCATGCATTTTCAAATCGCCTAACGTCATTCTTTTTGCTTCCATAGACTTATCTATAGACAGGCGAAAATCAGCCTGGATCAATTTTAGCCGATTATTCATATAATCTGTTTCCGGATGACTGTACCCATCATTATATCCCATCCAATCAAAATTCTGCTCTAGAAATACCGGAATATGATTTTCCTGATTTGCTGATCCCGAAAGCATATCTGGTTGTTGGTCATCTATAAACAGGGATGCATCCACTGTTCGGGTATCATTTATTATGGTACCATTTACAGAATCAGTAACAGTTTGTTTTTGAGAAGGATTATTGCGGCGAAAAAAGTTGAATAATGACATAAAAGGCGATTTAATTTTTGAAAGAGGGTATTTTATATTGTTTGTGTCCCGCATTATGGCATTGATCACATAGCGTTACCAGGTATTTATTATCATAATCCCAAGGCTCTCTTTTGAACCCTGTTTTGGTATCAATATGATATTGCCGGTGATGCACTTCCAAGTCCTTTGTGCTTCTGCAATTACGACATTGGTGCTTATCCCTTTCTATTACTGTTTCCCTTTTATTTCTCCACCTTTCGGTAAGGAGCAATTCGACGTATGATATTTCGTGTGCCATAACTTTGATTTAATAAAGCAATATTAGAAATGATGCCTGCAATCTTATTGCATTCTGGCTTTTGTTAGTTAATTTGTTATTCATGATGCAAATATGCAACAACTACATGCAGTCTTATTGCATCCTTCTCAATTAAACAATTTCCATGAACAGGGAAAAAATAACCCATGAAAGAAGACATATCAGGTTAAGGATAGAAATACTTGATGAGCTTTTGGGAAGCCCACGGAGAAGAACTTATAAGGAATTACTGCAAGCTCTGGGCAATACTTTAGAACTTAATGGAGAAGTACCCATTAAAGAAAGGATGCTTAAAAATGATATTTCTTTCCTGATCAATAATGAGGGTGCTCCTATACACAGACCAACAAAAAAAGATCCTTTAGTATATTATACAGAAAAGTTTTCCTTAAAAAGAGTTCCCGTTGATGATGATGATATTGCTTATTTAAAACAAGCAGTAGCCATATTAAAAAAAGCCACTGATATCAAACTCACAAGTGAAATAGATGCAATTATTTCTAAGCTTGAAAATAAGATACACACCAATGTACCTGAAAGTAATACGATGATAGCTTTTGAGGAACACACACAGGCAAATGGGAATGAATATTTTGATAGAATATTTTCTGCCATTCAAGAAAAATGCCCAATAAAGATTTTATATCAGCCATTTGGAAAGAACGAAAGGGAATGGGTTATCCATCCATATATGCTTAAAGAATATCGTAACCGATGGTTTTTAATTGCGCGAATTGGAGACAATCCAGTCATCAGTAATGTTGGATTAGATCGTATAAAAGGGGCTATAAGAAATTGTTCTGATCCATTTATTGAAAATGACCTGTTTGATTCAGAAACCTATTTTACTAATCTAATTGGTGTAACCATACCCTTGGATCAGAAGGAACCTTCTGATATTCAAATTAAAGTTTCTTCTTCTCAAATAGATTATATAAAAACAAAGCCTTTGCACAGAGGGCAGAAAATTATTAAAGAGTATAAAAATGGGTCAATATTAATAAGTCTCAATTTGTTTAATAATTATGAATTAAAATCCTATCTATTGAGTTATGGACCGGGAATAGAGGTTATTAAACCAAAGGTTTTAAGAGAAGAAATGAAAGCCCTTTTTCAAACGTGTAATAATCTTTACAAATTATAAATTATGGGATATCCTGCAAGCGCAGCCTTATTATTTAAAGCTTTAACTCAAGAAGAGGACAAATGGCTTCTAACACAAGCACGTATTGCTACTTATAAATTTTCATTGTTCGCAATTATATTAGCAGACCCTGTTAAAAATCCTGAATTTTATAATCATTTACAAAAAGAATTTTCATTTTATGACCGACTCACTGGAAAAAACTTCTTGTTCTTTTCTATTATCAAAGCGGCAGATTATGAAGTTTTTGATGGAGCTCATAAGCAATTTAAAATCTTTAATGATTCTGAAGCGTACAAACAAAATCATGCCGCTGAAGAAACCATATACTCAGAATTAGCTATTCACGCAATATGTTCAATTTTAGGAGTGAATTATGATGAAACTCCCTGTTTGATAATATCAAACAATATAGAATTTGGGCAGTTTTGCAAAATTTCTACAGGAATTAATGAACTTGAAAAACAAATGATCTCCTTACGCAATGTGGCTGATTATTTGTCCCACCAAACTGGCATAACTTCTTTGAGCGGTTTATTAAACAAGTTTAATCAGAACGTTAACTTTTTTGAGACTGTCGAAAGTGTAGATATTGACAAAGATTCTCTCAAAATCATTTCCGAAATTTTACAAGTTGTATCAAAAGAGGGCATGTTCTCGGAAAAAACATTTGATAAACTTAAGAACAATATCAAACTTAATAATCTGGCTATAAATAAACCGCAAATAAATGAGCGAATTCAAGAAGCATTAAGTCTTTTAAGCGGACTTGATAAAGGTTTATTATGGGATATCCCCCCACTTAATATGTTAAGTCAGGTTTCTGAGCCCGATATTGAGTACATAAGAAAAAGTACTGTTCCAACAAAAAATGATTCTTCAAAACTTTATAAAGAATGGCTGAATGTGCAAGCATCTACAAAAAATCATTTGGAATGTGCAGCTTATATGGAAAAGAATATGAAGCATTTATTTACAGACGATTATTCAACATTAACCTTCCCACTTTGTAAATCCTTTGAAACAGAAATAACATACTCTGCTGTACAATTATTAAGAAAATATCTTGGTGTTAACATGCCCCGGTATTTTTCTAAGTATTGCCCTTCACTCAATAATTTACCTATAACACCGCTTCCTAGTTTAGTAAACAACCCCAGAGAAATTTATTTCAATAATAAAAGGAGCGATGGCAAATGGATTCCATAAGGAGGGTCAAAAAATACCATCTGCACTTTTCCACCCATGCCTTCTTTTTCTAAAAGGCTGTTCATTACCAAAAGGCTGTCACCAGCAATTAGCCGGTTACTCCAATTTTCTTTGTGCTTGTAAAATTCAATGGCTTCACGCAATGGTTTCTTTTGCTCTTCAAACAAACTCATTTGAGTAGGAGCTTCTTCTTCCTTTCTTACAGTCTCAATAATTCGTCTTGGGTCTATGCGTTCATGCACATGCAAGCTCACAGTCGGCACATCAAAACTTGTATGTTCGGTTTTACCTGCCCATTGCAATTGTGGGTCAAGGTGTGGGTCGTATTCGTAGGTTTTCTTTTTATAACCACCGTTGTCTGTGTGGGCATCTACCAGTCCAACAGGTGGGTTGTTTACTCTTTGCTTGTCTTTATGCTCGTATTGTTCAATGGGCTTTTTTGAATTTGCAGTGGTTTTAGCTTTGGCCATAAGTAGTAATGCTATTATAAATAAGGTTTAAAGATAAAGAAAATTGAAGCTATGCTTTTATAGCTATTCGGTCGGGCTATTGCGTTTGAGTAATATTCTTTCGCAGAAGCGATTAACTGATGTTGATTAGTATTCCGTCCTTTAGCATTGCATTATAAAAATATCGATAACCTATTATTACTATTCGTTTTCTTTTTTGGTTCTTTTTTCTTTAAGAATTCACAATTTAGCATGGATAAATAACCGGTGGAGGAAGCGCTTTATATATTTCGTCAGAGTTCACGACTCATGGGCTGATATAATCTTCCTCCACTTTTTTGCCACCCACATGCTCAGATAGAAATTAGGGCTCATGACCCATTATTAAGGACTTGAGAGCGGCGGCAATCCGGTTATCATTTTAATGTTTAAAAAACTAAATTAAAATTATGAAAAAGAAATTCTTTATCGGCATTGATGTATCAAAACATACCATTGATGTTGCTTTTTTAGAACCCAACCATAGCGACAAACCAAAGTGGAAGGTTTTTGACAACACTGACCTGGGCATGCAGTTTTTTTCTGAGTGGCTTAAGGAACATGCAATAGCGTTTTCTAATAGTTCACTCATTGTTATTGAAAACACCGGCATATACCATCGTCGATTGTTAAACTTTTGCCTTAGCCATAAACTACCCATCTGTGTAGAAAATGGTGCACAGGTAAAATGGAGCCTCGGCATAGCAAGAGGTAAAAGCGATAAAGTAGACAGCCGCCGCCTGGCTGTATATGCCATGCGATTTGCAGATCGCCTAAAACCCGCTTCTGCACTGGCTCCAGGTATTCAGAAACTAAAAGATCTTATCTCTGTACGTAGCCGACACCGCATACAACTCAGCTCTTTAAAAGCATACCTTAAAGAACTAAAGCAAACCAGTGATTCCAAAAATGCACTTCACTTACAAAAAATGCATGAGCCCTTTATCAAAACTGCACAGCAGTTAATTAAAAAAATTGAAGCTGATATAATAAAAACCCTGCAGGCAGATGAAAGCACATCCAGGCAATACAAATTATTGATTTCTGTTCCCTGCATTGGTCCAATCACTGCAGCTTATCTTATTGCTTGCACCAATTCATTTACCAATTGCCAATCAGCAAAACAACTCGCCTGTTACTGTGGTGTTGTGCCATTCATACATCAAAGCGGCATAAGTATAAAAGGCAGACACCATGTGCATAAAATGGCTAATAAAACACTCAAAGCATTATTACATTTATGTGCCCTGGCTGCCATCAAATATGTAAAAGAGTTCCAGGATTATTTTAACCGCAAAGTATTGGAAGGAAAACATAAAATGTCAGTGATTAATGCCCTTCGAAATAAATTGGTACTGAGAGCTTTTGCTGTTGTAACTAATGACAGGCCTTATGTGGATAACCGCTTCTGGAATCTTGAAAAGTAAAGAAAAATAAATTTTTATTATCCATAGAAATCAGCCCG
>Ga0136634_10001196_pt1 | contig 10071 bp, 8 predicted proteins | sample AntDrymUQ8332106_2_FD_104654 | JGI IMG/M metagenome (GOLD analysis project Ga0136634, IMG submission 104654) | Polar desert sand microbial communities from Dry Valleys, Antarctica - metaG UQ833 (21.06) | ecosystem: Environmental > Terrestrial > Soil > Desert | place: Antarctica: Dry Valley... | reverse complement strand
CGCGAGTGATGCAGCAAACGCTTGGCGCTCAGCATGGCAAAGCCGGACGTCTGCTGCAACGGATTGATGGACAGGACCGGATGACCTTGATGGAGATCTACGAGCACATCGATGAGCCCGAGCGCTTCGCGCGTGCGCTAGCCGATGCGCTCGCACATTCGGGTCTGGCCATTGAGTTGCGCAACGCGCGTCACGTCGAACGCTTCAGGGACGCCTGACGTGTGCCTGATGGTTTTTGCATGGCGTTCGCACCCCGACTACCCGCTGGTGCTGGCGGCGAATCGCGACGAGTTCTATCTGCGGCGCACGCGTCCCGCGGCATGGTGGGGTCACGCGGTGTCGGTGCTCGCCGGCCATGATGAGGAAGCGGGGGGAACCTGGCTCGGCATCACGCGACGCGGCCGATTCGCAGCGCTCACTAACGTAAGGGCTCCCAGCGAACGCAATCCACATGCGCCGTCGCGGGGAACTCTCGTGCTGTCAGCACTGCAGGCGCCGGAAACGGCAAGCCGGTGGCTGGACGGAAATGCGCCCCGGATGGGCGCGTACAACGGATTCAACATACTGGTCGGCGACGTGGGTCCGCAGGACGATCGCGCGGCGGCCGAGCCGCGACTCGAGTACTTCAGCAACCGAAGCGGTGATGCTCCGCGCTCGCTTGCACCGGGCATTTATGGCTTGTCCAATGCGTACCTTGATACACCATGGCCAAAGGTGACGCGCGCGGTAGTCGCGTTTGCCTGTTCTGTTGCGTCACGCGTTCATGTGGAGCCCTTGCTTAGGATGCTCGACAACCGGGAGCTGGCGCGCGACTTGGAATTACCGTCCACCGGTGTCCCCTACGACTGGGAACGCGCGCTGTCAGCGATAAATATCCGGGCTAAGGGTTACGGCACGCGCGCGAGCACGATTGTCACGGTGCGCAACGATGGCCTGACCACGTTTTTCGAACGCTCGTACGACACCACTGAACCCGAGCGATTTTCCGACCGCCACTACGAGTTCACGATCGACCGCGCAGCCAGCCCCGTGCGGCTCAGAACGCCCGGCCGCGGTTGATCACTGGTTTGCTCTGAATCGTTGATCGCGAAGTGCGATCGACGCATCGCTTGCTACAGGGCGCACCGCATCTCGACGTGGGGTATGCCGGCATCGTCATAGACGTCACCGTACGCGATGTAGCCGTGCTTCCGATAGAAATCCTGCGCGTGCGTCTGCGCGCTCAGCACCGCATGCGAATGCCGCCGCCGGCGCGCCTCGTCCATTAATGCTTTCAGGATCGCACTGCCGGCACCACGGCCGCGCGCGGCTTTAGCGACCGCCATCCTGCCGATATGTCCATCGGGCAACAGCCGCCCGGTGCCGACCGCACTACCGTCTGTGTCAAAGGCGACTGCATGCACGGACAGATCGTCGAACTCGTCGAGCTCGATTTCCGCCGGAACCTGCTGTTCGTTCACGAAGACGGCAAAACGCAACGGCTCGGCCCAGCACCGAAATTTATTCCAATCGCCCATCTCAACTCGCATGCAACGGCTGTTCGAGCGACTCTTCAGGCATCACGGTCTCGAACGTGCGGATTCGATCGCGTACATCGAGTGCAATCAGTCGGGACTGCCGAGCCACGGAATCGGCGTGCACATAAACTAAATCAGCCGTCACCAACACCGCCTCATACTGCCGTCGGCGGTATATCTCGACCACAAAGCACAGGCTGCTCGTACCGAGGCGCGCTATGCGGCCGCAGATCTCGAGCTCATCGTCGTAGTAAGCCGACCAGTGATACTCAATGGTCGATTTGCGAACGAATAGATCGCTGCCCTGATTAACGAAGTCGTCTGGGTAGTTCAGCCCAACCGCACGCCAGTATTCGGTTACGCAGACGTCGCAATAAAGCAGGTAGTGCGCGTTGAACACCAGCCCTTGCTTGTCGACCTCGGCCCACCGCACTCGCAGAGGCATTCGATGACGGAAATCCGCGTAGCTCACCGGCAGCACCCGGCGCTCACTTGACGCCCTTCTTCGCATCGCCCGCGATAACGAAAGTGAGTCTGCTGGGGTCGATGTACTTTCGAAACGCTGCGTTCAATTGCTCGAGCGTCACCGCACGCATACGATCTTCAAACTGTCTAGAGAAGGCAAAGGTGCGTCCAAGATCAAGGTTGGCCGCCCACGCACCGGCAACTATGCCGTCCTGTGCGCGATTGGTCGCCCTTTCCTGCAGAGAGCCTCTCTTCGCATCGTCAAGCTCCTTCGCGGTAAACCCATCACGCCGGGCACGCTCGATCTCATCGCGCAGCGCGAGCTCCGCCTTGGCCACGTTCTGCGGCGCCATGATCGCGCCCACCGTCCACGACGACAGACGGTAGCGCGAACCCAGCGATAGACCCGTGCCCGCGCCGTAGCTCAACCCATCGCGCTGCCGTAGCCGCTCGATGACACGGTTCGAAAGCCCAGCCCCGCCGCCGAAAATATCGTTGGCAAGTAGCAGCGCCGGCGCGTCGGGATCGTCGTCGCGCAATGGAAAGTCCAGACGCGCGCGGATGAACGCGTTTTCCTTGTCCGGCGTGTCGATCACCAATCTGGCGGGCTTGACGTCTCGATACTCGCGTTCTAAGCGCCCGTACGGCGCCTTCGAGCTGTACTCGGTGAACAGTTCATTGACCAGCGTCTCGATCTGCTTGCCGTCGAAATCGCCGACCACCGCAACTTCTCCGCGGGCTGTGCCGTAGAAGTCGGCATGAAAGCGGCGCGCTGCTTCCAGAGACGTCTTGGGCACGGCTTCGATCCGTGCCCGCAACGGGATGTAGGCGCGCGGGTCACCCGTCGGATAAGTATTGAAATGCGCCGAAAGCGCGTCGCGCGATATCGTCTCCGGATTATCGAGCTGCGCCTGCAGCCCCGTGACGATCTGACGCTGCAGTTGCTCATACTCGCTCGCGGGAAAATTTGCGGCGCGGATCACGTGCGCAAGCAGCCTCAACGCATCAGGAAGATATTCTCGAACCGTCTGGAACGCAGTCAATCCTCCGGTCATCTGCAGCCGCGTCATCTCGTCGGCAATCTGCTGCCGCGTCATTTTGTCGGTGCCGCGACTGAGCATCGCCGAAGCGAGCTCGCCTTCGATGACACGCCCGGTCAATGATTCCGGGCTCCCCCACTGAAATTGCGTTTGCACCGTAACCGTGTTGCCACGATTCTGCTTCGGTAACAGCGCAATATTCAATGTGCCGAAAGACAAAACGCGCGTTCGCTTATCGATGTTCTCCTGCGTAGGGAGGAACGCCTCGGACACTGCGCCCTTTTCTGATGGCTTGTAATCGGCCAGCAGTTGCATTGCGCTGGGCGCTTGCGGAATCTCTGCGCGCAGCGGTACGTCGTCTGGAATGTACGAGCCGACCACGCGGTTGTCGCGCACGAAGTACTTGCGCGCGGCGGTATCGACTTCGCCAGCAGTCAGCTTCGCGAGCTGATCACGCTGCAGAAAAAACAACCGCCAGTCACCGAGCGCTATGTACTCGGACAAACCGACGCCGAACGCCTGCGGATCGGCCAGCGCCCGGTCGTATGCAGTTCGCTGCAATTGCACCTGCCGCTTCAACTCTGCTTCGGCAGCGGGTGTCTTGGCCCAGCTGCCTTCGACGACATCGATCAGAGCCTGCGCAACGGGCTCCAACGGCTCACCTTTCTTGACCACGGCACCGAACAGAACGAACCCGGGCTCGCGCGTGTCGATATTGAAATTGAACACCTGCGCAGCTTTGCCGGTCGCAACGAGTGCCTGGTGCAGCCGTCCAGTCGGCGTGTCTCCCAGCATCTCGGCCGCGATGCTGGTGGCCAGTGACTGCGGGCTCAGCGCAGATGGAACCCGGTAGCCCACCATCACGAGTTGTATCTCGCCCGTCCGCCGCACCGCGAAGGACCGCTCGCCGTCGTGCGTCGGTTCGACAGTCCAGAAGACCGGCAGTGTTCGCTTCGGCTTGGGAATCTTGCCGAATGCCTGTGCAATCCATCCGAGCGTCTTTGTTTCATCGATCTTGCCGGCAACGATCAGCACGGCGTTGTCGGGCTGGTAATACCTCCGGTAAAACGCCTGCAGGTTTTCGATGCGGACATTCTCGATATCCGACCGGGCACCGATGGTTGAGTTGCCGTAGTTGTGCCAGTCATAAAGAACCGACTGCATGCGCTTCAGCATGACCCGGGTCGGATTGTTTTCGCCGCTCTCGAACTCATTGCGGACGACGGTCATCTCCGAGTCGAGGTCTTTCTTCGAGATGAACGAATTGACCATCGCGTCCGCGGCCCAGTCGATCGCCCACTTCAGATTGTCATCATTGGCCTGAAACGTCGAAAAGTAGTTGGTGCGATCGAGCCAGGTTGTGCCGTTATTCTGAAAACCACGTCGAGTGAATTCGGCATCCGGGCGCAGGAAATTCTTCGAACCCTTGAAGATCAGATGCTCCAGAAGATGCGCCATGCCAGTCTCGCCGTAATTTTCGTGGCGCGAGCCGACCAGGTAGGTGATATTCACGGTGGCGGTGGGCTTGGACTGATCGGCAAACAGTACGACACGCAGGCCATTGGCAAGTCGATACTCGGTAATGCCTTCGACCGTTGCGCCGCGCGCAATCCCTGCAGGAAGACGTTGAACGCTTTGCGCGTGCGCAACGCCGAGCGTCAGAAGCAACGCGATCGCCGTGAGCGCTCGGCGGAAGTTAACCATCATGAAGTGTTCTCGCAGACAGGTTTGCTGCATTCTGCCATTGCAAGCAAATACACACGCAGCGGACGCTGCGAGGCCGCGAGATCGCAGTAGGCCTACGCTGCCATTGCTGGGCGTGCGCCGACGCGAGCCGCATAGGGATCCGCGGGCTGCGCCCCGCCCAGAACTGCGTCGAAACGTGCGCGCAGCGATGGCAGAATTTGCGGGTGGGTAAATACGTAGAAGCGGTTGTCACGGACGGCATCGAATGTCTGTTCTGCAACCTGCTCCGCGGTGATCTTTCCGCTGGCAACGGCCTTTTCGGACGCCGCCTGCGCGACCCTCTGCGAAGCCGTCAGCTCTTCTGCGTTCAACAACTCCGCTGGACGAAATCGAATCGATTGGGCGATACCCGTCGGCACGAACGCCGGGCAAAGGACTGACACGCCGATTGTCGACTGCGCGAGGCGCAGGTCATGATGCAACGTCTCCGAGAGCGCAATCACCGCGTGCTTCGATACGTTGTAGACGCCCATCAGCGGCGCTGCCAACCAACCCGCGACCGAAGCTGTGTTGACGATGTGCCCGGGCTCGCCGTGCTGGTTCGCTTGCAGCATGCGAGGAACGAAATGCTGCACGCCGTGCACGACGCCCATCAGGTTGACACCCATCACCCACTGCCAGTCGCGCGCCGTGTTTTCCCACACATAACCGCCACCGCCGACGCCTGCGTTATTGATCAGCAGATTCACCGGACCGAACGAGCTGAATGCATGTTCGGCAAACCGCTGCACCTGGCTGGACTGTGCCACATCGACTACGTCCGAAATCACTACCGCACCGTCTCGCTTTAATTCCTTGACGACAGCATCGAGTGCGTCGCGTTGCACATCTGCCAGAGCTAACCTCATTCGATTGCGCGCGCCCAGGCGCGCCAGCTCGCGGCCGAAGCCGCTTGCGGCACCGGTAATGGCGGCGACCTTGCCTTCCAGGTTGTTCATGCGAGTTTTACGAGCTGTTTACCAAAGTTCGCACCCCTGAGCATGCCAAGAAACGCCTGCGGCGCGTTCTCCAGACCTTGGGCAATGCTCTCGCGATACTTGATGCCTCCGGCGACGACGAGCGCGCCAAGCTCCTTCAACGCTTCGTGCCAGACGTCCATATGTTCAGAAACAATGAATCCCTGCAGCGTCAGCCGGCTGATCAAAAACCAGGCCGGATTGTCGATCGGAATCGGCCGCCCTTCGTATCCTGCAATCAACCCGCAGAGCGCAATGCGTCCGAATGCGTTCATGCGCGGCAGCACCGCGTTCATCATGGCGCCGCCGACGTTTTCAAAATACCCATCGATCCCATTTGGCGCGGCCTCTTTCAACGCCTGGTTGAGTTTTTCCGGCGTGTCTTGCGCCTTGTAGTCGATGCAGGCGTCGAACCCGAGCTCATCGATTACGTAGCGGCACTTTTCGACACCCCCGGCGATGCCCACTGCGCGTGCATCCAGAGTTTTCACAAGTTGTCCGACCACGCTTCCAACCGCGCCGCTGGCAGCTGACACGACAACGGTTTGGCCCTTGTGCGGATCGATAATGCGCTTGAGTCCATACCAGGCGGTGACGCCGGGCATGCCGACTGCACCCAGGTAGGCCGGCAGCGGCACCCCGCCTCGCGGGTCGATCTTGAGCACACCCGAGCCGTCGGACACGCCGTATTCCTGCCATCCGGCATAGGCCACAACCTGATCGCCCGCGACGAACGCGCGATTGCGCGACTCGACGACCTTGCCGGCGGTCGCTCCCAGCATCACTTCGTTCAGCGCTTGCGGCGCCACATACGATCTCGCATCGTTCATGCGCCCGCGCATGTAAGGATCAAGCGACAACCACTGGTTGCGGATCAGGATTTGTCCGGGCTGTAGCGAGGGCGTAGGGACCTCCTCCAGCCGAAAATTGGAAGTCGACGCTGTGGTCTGTGGCCGGCTGGCAAGAACGATCCGACGATTAGTTGGCATTTTTTGTCGTGGCCCAGTCTTTCGTTTTTACCGCAGCAAGCATCGCAAACCATTGTCTGCCGAGTGGTCAGCGCGGCCAGAGGCCGGTATTGGCGGCCTCTAGCAGTAGCTTGGCGGGCTGCCAGAACGCGGGATCGGCATGATTGTTTGTTGTGAACTCGCGCATCGATTGCACGACGTGGGCAAGTCCGACTGTCTGGGCATAAAACATCGGACCGCCCTTCGCACGCGGAAAGCCATAGCCCGTCAGGTAGACGACATCGATGTCGCTCGCGCGCATAGCGATTCCCTCTTCGAGAATTCTGGCACCTTCGTTGACGAGCGCGTAAATACAGCGCCGCACAATCTCATCGTCGGTGATTGTGCGCGGCGTTAGACCCAGCTCGGTGCGATAGCGCGTGATCAATTCGTCCACTTCGGGATCCACGCGGGGGGTGCGGTCACCTTCGTATCGATACCAGCCTTTGCTGGCCTTCTGCCCGAGTCGGCCAAGCTCGACAATGCGATCGCCGACACGGCTGTACGTGGTGTGCGGCTTCTCGACATAACGGCGCTGTCGGATCGCGTAGCCGATGTCGAGTCCGGCAAGGTCGCCGACCGCAAATGGGCCCATCGCCATGCCGAACGTGGTCATCGCGGCATCGATCTGCTGCGGCGATGCCCCTTCGTCGATCAGAAACATCGACTGGCGCAGGTAGTGCTCGAGCATCCGATTGCCGATAAAGCCATCGCAAACACCGGATACGACGCCTACTTTTGCGAGACGCTTTGCGAGTTTCATCACGGTAGCCAATACGTCCGCACTTGTTTGCGCGCCGCGTACCACCTCCAACAGTCGCATCACGTTAGCTGGGCTGAAGAAATGCGTGCCGATCACGTCGTGGGGCCGAGCGGTGGCCGCGGCGATCTGATCTACATCGAGCGTCGATGTGTTTGTCGCAAGAATGGCTCCGCTTTTCATCACCGAGTCGAGCCGCTTGAACAAATCCTGCTTGACTTGCATGTCTTCGTAAGCCGCCTCGATCACGATGTCCGCCGGCCCGAGCGCTTTGAAGTCCAGAGTTGGCCTAAGCAACGCCACGCGCTGCTCGACCTGGTCCATCGAAAGCCGGCCCTTTTTGGCGGTCGATTCCCAGTTACGGCGGCACATGGCAAGGCCGCGATCTAGCGCAGCCTGGTCTTTCTCAAAGACCGTGACCGAAATCCCCGCGTTAGCCAGGCTCATCGCGATTCCGCCGCCCATCGTGCCGAATCCGATGACGGCCGCAGTGTTGATCGCACGTACCGGCGTGTCGTCCGGCACATCTGGAATCTTGCCCGCCGAGCGTTCGGCAAAGAACGCGTGGCGCAGCGCCTTTGACTCAGCCGAGCCGACCAACTCAACAAAGAATTTCCGCTCCAGAGCAAGCCCCTGCTCGAACGGCAACGTAGCCGCAGCTTCAACCGCGTCAATGCAACGAATCGGCGCGGGAAGCCCGCGCGCACGCTTTGCAATCTGCTCGCGCGCTGCCGCGAGCAAGCTGACGGCGTCTTGTTTGCCGTCCGCCAGGATCGTGTCGCGCAGCTTTCGGTGTTTTCGGTTGCGCGCCACCTTGCTCGCGAAGGCAATCACGCCGTCGAAAGATGTGCGCTCGACTATGCGGTCAATCAGCCCATGATCGAAGGCATCAGACCCCGACATCGCGTCTCCGGTGGTAATCATTTGCAGGGCTTTTTCGACGCCGATCGCGCGCGGCAGCCGCTGCGTGCCGCCCGCACCGGGCAGCAGGCCAAGCCTGACCTCCGGTAACGCCAGCGACGCGTCGGCGGTGGCGACTCGATAGTGACAACCGAGCGCCAGCTCCAAGCCGCCGCCCATACAAACACCGTTGATCGCAGCTATCACTGGCTTTGACGACTGTTCGACGTTGTCGATCAACTGTAATAGGGTGGGTTCTGCAAGCGCCGCCGGCGAGTTGAATTCCTTGATGTCTGCGCCGCCGGAGAAAACCTTGCCGGTGCCGGTGATGACGATGACCTTGATGGCGGAGTCATGAAGCGCTCTGCCTATGCCATCGATCAATGCCTTGCGCGTTGCGTGCCCGAGCCCGTTGACCGGTGGGTTGTCGAGCTGAAGGACGGCGATGATTCCGCGCGTTTCGTAATGGGTTGTCATAGCATTCGGTCAGACTTCCAGCCATTCCTGGCGAATCAGTTTGTTGGCTTGCAGGTCAGCAGGGGACCCTTCGAAAACCATATGCCCATGCCCCATCACGTACACGCGGTGGGAAATTTCGAGCGCAATGGTCAACTTCTGCTCAATCAGCAGCACGGACACTCCGTGCTCTTTTAATTGCTGCAGGAACTGTGCGACCAGACGCACGATTTTTGGGGCCAGACCCTCGGTGGGCTCGTCGATGATCACCAATTTTGGATCGCCCATCATCGTACGCGCCAGCGTCAGCATCTGCTGTTCGCCGCCCGAGAGCACGCCGGCTTCCGTCCGTGCGCGTTCGCCCAAAGTTGGAAACAACTGATAGATCCGATCTGATGTCCAGTAGCCCAGCCGGCGACCCTTGTTGCCCAAAAGCAGGTTCTCGTCGACCGTCAGGGATGGAAATATGTCGCGGTTTTCAGGCACGTACCCCACGCCCAGATGGGCAATCTCAAATGTTTTTCGCTTCGTCAGGTCGTGGCCCTCGAACTCCACGATGCCGGTGCAGTCGACCAGCCCCATGATGGCTTTCGCAGTAGTCGAACGGCCGACTCCATTGCGACCGAGCAGGCTGACGATTTCTCCGCTGGCAATCGTCAGATCGACACCATGAAGCACCTGGCTCTTGCCGTAGAACGCCTGCAGGTTTTCGATACGCATCATTACGCGGCCGCAGCGGGTTGGCCAAGATAAGCCTCGCGCACGGCGTCGTTGGCACGGATTTCCGCCGGGCTTCCCGTTGCAATCAGCTTGCCGTAAACGAGCACCGATATTCGATCGGCCAGGTCAAACACCACGCTCATGTCGTGCTCAACCATCACCAGCGTGCGACCCTCGGTCACGTCGCGAATCAGCTCCACCGCGCGCTTGCTTTCACCGCGACTCATGCCCGCGGTCGGCTCGTCGAGCAGGATGACATTGGCGCCGCCGGCGATGGCGATGCCAATCTCGAGAGCGCGCTGTTCGGCGTAAGTCAGCAGCCCTGCCACGATATCGCGTCGACGCTTGAGCCCCACGCGTTCCAGAATCGCTTCGGCGCGCTGCTCGACATCGACCAGTTTGTTAAGGTTTTTCCAGAAGGAATGACGGTGACCGAGCGACCACAACACCGAACAACGCAGATTGTCGAACACCGACAGTCGATGAAACAGATTCGTGATCTGG
>Ga0136634_10001195_pt1 | contig 10091 bp, 7 predicted proteins | sample AntDrymUQ8332106_2_FD_104654 | JGI IMG/M metagenome (GOLD analysis project Ga0136634, IMG submission 104654) | Polar desert sand microbial communities from Dry Valleys, Antarctica - metaG UQ833 (21.06) | ecosystem: Environmental > Terrestrial > Soil > Desert | place: Antarctica: Dry Valley... | reverse complement strand
AAGCCATGCAGAAGGCCGGCGTGCTCAATTTCCCTTCCATTGCATTAAACGACGCCCAGACCAAGCATTTTTTCGATAATCGTGCTGGAACAGGCCAACCGACTCTCGACAGTATCATCCGCGCGACCAATATTTTGCAGGCCGGAAAGAACTTGGTCGTTGTCGGCTACGGTTGGTGTGGCAAGGGCGTGGCGATGCGTGCCCGCGGAATGGGAGCGAATGTTATCGTTACCGAGATCGATCCGATCAAGGCAATTGAAGCCGTTATGGACGGGTTCCGGGTGATGCCTATGGTCGAGGCATGTAAGATCGGCGACTTCTTCGTTACGGTAACCGGTAACCGCCATGTTATTGATAAAGAACACTTTGAAGCGATGAAGGACGGAGCGATTGTTTGCAACAGCGGCCATTTCGACCTGGAATTAAACCTTGATGCTTTACGTGAGATGTCCGCTGAAGCAGTAAAACGCCGCCCGTTCGTCGAAGAATATATTGGTAAAAACGGCGGAAAAAGCGTGATCGTCCTTGGCGAAGGCCGTCTGATAAACCTCGCGGCCGCCGAAGGCCATCCGGCAAGCGTTATGGACATGTCGTTTGCCAACCAGGCCCTGTCTGCCGAATACCTCGTCAAGCAAAAAGGCAAACTCGCCAACGGAGTTCACGTGCTGCCTTCCGAGGTCGATCAGGAGATCGCAAGCTTGAAACTCCACGCAATGGGCGTCAAACTCGACGTTCTGACACCGGAAATGCTCGAGTATATGTCGAGCTGGGAAACCGGAACCTAATTCCCTTTCAATAGTTAACACATTATAAGTGAGAGAGTGATTAGGTTACTCTCTCTCTTTTTATTCGTAGTTTATAAAAAACTTCATTGACTTCCGGGTGAAAGGTTTGTTTTTGACCCTTGTATAAAACCGTTCTACGGTCGATGCGAAGGTCGATAATTTTCCATATTTTTTTGCCGTTCCAATATTAACGATGGTTTTCGCGAAGGTTGATGCGAGTGTTCGTTAATCATTCGACGTTTCATTGATGATACATAACACGGGTTATCGGACGCGGGAACGCGGACGCCCTCGTCCGCAACGGGAGCATCGCTCCCGAATTGCATTGCCAACGACTCAACATCAGTTCGCACTACGTGCTCATTGCGGACGAGGGCGTCCGCGTTCCGTGCATTGCCAACGACTCAACGACTGTTCGCACTACGTGCTCATTGCGGACGAGGGCGTCCGCGTTCCATAAGCAATAAGATTAGAAGAGCCAGCGGATGAGGTAGTAAACACCGAAGCCGGCGCCGGCCAGGAGAACGAGCGAAGCGGCAATCGAGATGGCGACGAAGATCTTGAAGCGTTTGTAGCGCTTTTCCGATGGCGGCGAAAGCTGGTTTTGCGGAAAATATGGCGGCGGACGGTTCATAAGAAGTCCAAAGTCCAAGGTCTAAAGTCCAAAGTCAATAGAAATAAGAAACCTAGCCTATCAATCGAATCGCCAAACTGCAACTCTATACTTTGGAGTTTGAGCTTTGGACTTTGCCTTCCTGCGGTGCAAACTTCTAAAATACTGTGAGATAATGTACCTAAATCTCTCGTCGCTCACGCGACTAAGATTAATTTTCAATGCACACCGTGGGTTGAAACCCACGGCTAAATTAAAGCCACCGCTACGCGGTGAAAAGGAAAAGATTATGAACCGCAATTTGATAGCTCTCGTGTTAATTATCTTCGCGTTCGCCGGAATTCGCTCGCAGACGCCGTTTTCGTTTAATGATCTGATGAATGTAAAACGCGTGGGCGACCCGCAGTTGTCGCCGGACGGCAAGACCGTCGCGTTCACGACCGGCGTCGTAAATATGGCCGAGAATCGGGTGCTGACGCATATTTATACCGTCAAAATCGACGGAAGCGATCAGAAACAGCTTACCACGGGTGAGAGATCGCACAGCTCTCCGCGATGGTCGCCGGATGGAAAGCATATCGCGTATACGACCGGCGGGCAGATCTGGACGATGGAAATTGACGGCGACGATAAAGAGCAGGTAACAAAGATTTCGAGCGGTGCGGGCAATCCCGTCTGGTCGCCCGACGGTAAATGGATCGCGTTTAATTCGGATATCTATCCTGAGTGTAATTCCGACGACTGCAATAAGGCCGAGGATGACAAGGCCGAAACGAGCAAGGTAAAGGCAAAGGTTACCGAGCGTCTTTTGTTCAAGCATTGGAACGAATGGCGCGACAGGAAGAGGACGCACGTTTTTGTCATATCGAGCAAGGGCGGCGCGGCCACCGACCTCACGCCGGGCGATTTCGATTCGCCGCCGTACGGCGCTTCGACCGGCGCCGATTATGCATTCTCGCCGGATTCCAGGGAACTGGTTGTTTTAAGAAATCCCGACAAGGTCGAAGCAATTTCCACTAATAGCGATGTTTATACCGTTTCGCTTTCCAACAAAATCCAAAAGAACATTACCGTAACCAATAAAGGCTACGACGCTTCGCCTGTTTATACGGCAGACGGGAAATATATTCTATTCCGCTCACAGCCGACCGCGACATTCGAAGCCGACCGCTGGCGAATAATGCGTTATAACCGCTCTACCGGCGAGACTGTCGAATTGACACGCGGTTTCGACCTGCAGCCGGATAATATAACCGTATCGCCGGATGGCAGAACTGTGTATTTTACAGCTGGCGAGCGCGGGAAATCAATTATTTTTAGCGTTCCCGTCGAGCCGGATATGCGTTTGCGGTCAGCGACTTTTGTAAAACCGGTAATCACGCGCGGTTTTGCAGGCGATTTGAATGTTACGCCGGACGGACGTACTTTTGTGTTTTCCTCGAGCTCGATGATTGCACCGGCTGAGATCTGGCGTGTCAACGCCGATGGGAGCGGTTTGACCGCTATTACGCAAGGAAATAACGGTTTGAGATTGTCAAATGCAGAAGAGCTTGTGTGGAAAGGAGCATTGAATAGCTCCATTCACGGTTTTCTTCTCAAACCAACGAATTTCGACCCGAACAGGAAATATCCGCTGATCGTTTTGATACACGGCGGGCCGCAAGGAGCGTGGAATGACAATTGGGGCTATCGATGGAATCCGCAGATATTTGCAAACGCAGGTTATATTGTGTTTATGCCGAATCCGCGCGGCTCGACGGGTTACGGACAGAAATTCGTTAACGATATTTCCGCTGATTGGGGCGGGAAAGCTTTTATCGATATAAAGAACGGCGTCGCGGATGTTATAAAGCGTCCGTACATCGATAAAACAAAGATCGGCGCGGCCGGTGCGAGCTATGGCGGATATATGGTCGATTGGATTCTTGGCCATAATAACGATCCTAGATTCAAGTTTAAGACGCTTGTGTCACATGCCGGCGTTTATAATCTTGAGAGCATGGCTTCCACGACAGAGGAGATTTGGTTTGTCAATTGGGAATTTAAAGGAATGCCGTGGGAAAATCCGGTCAATTACCAGCGCTGGTCGCCGCACAGGTTTGTTAATAATTTCAATACGCCTACGCTTGTTACCGCGGGAGAACTGGATTTTCGCGTGCCCGTCGATCAGAGTTTGCAGCTTTTTACTGCATTACAGTTGAAGAATGTCGAATCTAAACTAATTGTGTTTCCCGACGAGGGCCACTGGATTTTAAAACCGCAGAACTCCGAATTCTGGTATAAAAATGTGCTCGACTGGTTTGAAAAGCATCTAAGAGAACGGTGATAAGAGCGGGTGCAGTGCAGCCAGTCCGAACCTGTAATCTGAGTTTAGTTAAATCGATGAATTTAGCTTGAAATTAAGTTACGCTGATTACCAAAGGCCTGACAATTGTTTATCTTCGGAAAGTTTAGAAAATGTATCAAAAAAAAGTTTTTTACGCCGTGAATTTGTTCGCGATGGTGTTTTCCGGGTTCATATTTGCGGTTGGACAGTCCGCGAGGCCGGATTTTAACCGGCCTCAAAGCTTTGACGTGCGGCATTACATATTACGCGTGAGCTTTGAGCGGCCGGGCAAAAAAGTTATTGGCGATACAACGGTTGTGCTGAAACCGCTTAAGCCGGGGTTCAGCGAAATCGAGCTTGACGCGGCTGGCTTGGCCTTTAGATCGGTGAAACTGGAACCGGGCGGCACGAATCTTAAATATCGAGTCGCAAACGAGAAGATTTTCGTTACACTCGATCGAGCCTACACTCCGGACGAATCTATTTCCGTGCGATTTAATTATTCCGCAACGCCAAAAAAAGGGATTTATTTTGTCGATAAAGAAGTCGAAAACGGAAAAGACGTGCATTCGGCTCAAATCTGGACGCAGGGCGAGCCGGATGAAGCACATCATTGGTTCCCTTCATTCGATTTTCCCAGCGACAAGGCGACGACGGAGCAGTTCATTACGGTACGTAAAGGCGAGACCGTGATAGGCAACGGCGAACTGGCCGGGCGGAATGAAAATCCCGACGGCACCGTGACATTTCATTACAAAATGCTTGTCCCTCATTCGACATATCTTGTTTCGTTTGTCGTCGGCAATTATGTAAGGGTAAACGAAAAATACAAAGATATTCCTTTAGGGTTTTATGTGTATCCCGGAAGAGAAGCAATCGTTCCTAAAGCATACGGAAAGACAAAAGACATTCTTCGCGTTTTCGAGGAGCTGACCAGGATCAGCTATCCTTTCAATAAATACGACCAAACCATTGTTTCAGATTTTACATTCGGCGGCATGGAAAACATTACGGCCACGACAATGGCCGACAGCGAGATTTTTCTTGCAGATCTGGATTTTGGCAAAAGCGCCGTTGAAAATCTGGTTTCGCATGAAGCTGCGCATTCCTGGTTCGGTAATCTTGTAACTTGCAAAAATTGGGCCGAGCTTTGGCTGAATGAAGGCTTTGCGACCTTTATGGAGGCCGCATTCCAGGAGAAGATGTACGGCCGCGATGCCTATATCCGAAAGATAAAAGCCGACGCCGAACTTTTTCTTATTGACGATGCGGTAAACCCGAAACGTAACGGATTATTCAATCGGAATGCCGGCAATATAAGCGCTCTTTTTGACAGGCCCGCGACGACATATAATAAAGGCGGTGCCGTTATTCATATGCTGAGGGAAACTATCGGTGATGAAGCGTTTTGGAAAGGTGTGAATCTTTATTTAAACCGCCATAAACTAGCTAATGTCGAATCGACCGATTTGAAAAATGTAATGGAAGAGGTTTCGGGAAAAAAGCTCGATTGGTTTTTCGAGCAATGGGTTTACGGAACCGGCAGCCCGAAACTGAGCGTAACGCAGGCCTACGACCCGAAAATCGGGATTCTTAAATTGACGGTTACTCAAACGCAGAAATCTGATAAATTTACACCGGCCGCCTACAGACTGCCGATGGATCTGGAGATAACAACAGAAAACGACTCAAAAATCGAGAAATTGGAAATAACAAAGCTGAGCGAGACTTTTTCGTTTAATACAGACGGTATACCAATTAGCTTGAAGCTGGACAAAGCCGAAAAGATACCAATTAAAACGGTTAAGATCAGTCAGTTAAAATAGATTTTGAACCGGAACGATATTATCGATTCATCTAAAGATCTTTCAAAACTACCTCGGTTTTAAAATAAAGCCGCTTACGACAGTCGCCGACACTTTAAGTTTTTTATTAAGTTTGCGACAATCCTTTGCGTGAAGATCTCCGCCGTCCTCATTACTTTTAACGAAGAAAAACAAATCGCCGCCGCTCTCGAAAGTGTGGCGTGGGCTGATGAAATTATCGTTGTGGATTCCGAAAGTACGGACGCCACACGAGAAATTTGCGAGAAGTCAGGGGCGAAGGTTTTAGTGCAAAAGTGGATAGGTTTTTCAGAGCAAAAGCAATTTGCGGTGGATAATGCGGGACATGATTGGATATTCAGCCTCGATGCGGACGAACGCGTTTCGCACGAACTGCGGTCGGAAATTCTCGCTATAAAAGAAGCAGCGGTGACGGTGGACGGTTATAAAATTCCAAGGCTTTCTATATATATGAACCGGCCAATTCGCCACGGCGGCTGGTATCCGGACTGGCAGCTTCGCTTTTTTGACCGACGAAAGGCCAAATGGAAAGACTTGCTTATTCATGAGTCTGTGGAGATGGCAAAGGGCGCAAGGACAGCCAGGCTCAGCGGAGAAATTATACACCACAGCGTTGAAAATGCGGCGCATCATCACCGGATGATAGGCGAAAGGTATGCGCCGTTGGCGGCGCGGCAAATGTTCAATAACGGCCGGCGGACATCTCCGCTCAAAATCGTTTTTGCTGGATGGTTCACTTTCATTCAAACATATTTCATTAAAGCCGGGTTTCTGGACGGAATTCCCGGCATTGTCATAGCATATTTCGCCGCTCACCATACATTTATGAAACATATTATGCTGTGGGAAATGCAAAACGCCAAAACACCCGCCGAATAAGACTCCGCATACGACAACCAACAAGCATCTTCTCACATCAAAACCTTTGCATTAATGCCGTTTTAAGTTATATTTTATTTATGAGACCGGATGATTTTTAGATTGTTTTAGCTTTTATGAAAAATCTCGTTTTCGCAATTTCCTTCACCATAGTTTTGCCTGCCGCTTTACTTGCGCAAAAAGGCATAGATACTCAAACCCAAAAGATCAAAGAGGAAGCGAATAAAACGACCACGCGCGGAACTGATGCTTCCCGCTCGTTCAACTGGGGAAAAGATAAAACGGTGGTGCGCGAACGCCTTCCGAATCCTTATAAGTTAAACTCGCGGCGGGACGTTTTGGTTGAAACGATTACACAGGTTTTGAAGGAAAGAAAAATCCTCGTGGACGAAGCATCGTCGCGGCTTGGTGACGGGATTATCATAACGCAGCCGTTTGTGTTCGCTAAAGGCCCTGTAACTACGCAAAGTGAACTCAATCGTTACGGGGTTTTGGAGTTTGCCGATAACGCCTGGTCGCGTGGCCAGTACACTTTGACTATCGAGGTTCAGTCCATTGACGGAGTTCAAAATAACGTTTCCGTGAATGCCAGGGTCGAAGGCCGCTCCGCTACCAACGGCCTGACGTCAGAATGGGCACCGGTTCGGAGCTCGGGTCTTGCCGAGGATGAATTTCTGGCTAAGCTTGTTGAAGCCGTAACGGGAAACTCACCGGACACGCCGGAGACACCCGATCAGTAATTACCGGCGAGATTTTTTTAGTTTTATGTTCGCTAAACTTTCTAAATTTTTTTTCCTGATCGCGCTGATATGCGGTGTGTCGGAATGTCTGAACGCACAAACAGACGCCGGTAAACGTCCTACGTTGGATGGTCGGGAGGATAAAAATGATGAAGTCCGAACCGTCCAGGGAATGCTGGCGAAACAGCGCGCTATTCAAGATAAAAAAGATCACCAGGAATTGTTAAAACGCGGCGAGCAAGCAGCTGCGTTGTCGGAGCAGTTGGAAAATGCCTTCGAGCAAAAAAACGAATTATCACTGCAGGACAGGCAAAAACTTGATTCTTTGGAAAAGATAGTTACTAAAATACGTAGAGAACTCGGTGGTGACGACGATGGTGAAGAAGCGGTTTATGAAGGCGACAAAAAGCCTTCGACCGCAAGGGAGGCATTCAATATCCTAAAAACCACGACCGTAAAGTTATTTGACGAATTGAAGAAAACTACCAGGTTTTCCATTTCCGTGATTGCGATCCAAAACTCGAATTCCGTTTTAAGGCTCGTAAAATTTCTCCGTCTCAGAAGCTAATGACTTTTGAGCTTCCACTGTAAAAGTATCCGTTACTACCGTTGCGGGTCCGACAAAAGAAATGGCGCTATGACAATGTTTCTGCGAATCTTTCTTCATGGTTTCCTTTTACTAAATCTTACTTCCCTTCATTTGGCTCAGCAAGAAAACGATATAATCAGCGTAGATTCTTCTCTCGTTTTGTTAAACGCCGCAATTTTGGATGCATCAGGAAAACATGTTTCAGGCCTGCAGCAAAAGCATTTTAAGATCCTCGAAAACGGCGCTCCGCAGGAAATAAGTTTTTTTTCCTCTGAAGAAACTCCGTTTGCGGCTGTTTTACTGTTGGATACTTCCGGCAGTATGGAAGAACGGGTGAGCATGGCACGTTCCGCCGCAATCAGATTCCTTGACGGGCTGCGCCCCGATGATTCGGCGGCAATTTACCGGTTCGACTCGAAGGTTTCGCTTGTCCAGGAATTTTCCGGCAGCCGCGACATTATAGAAAAAATCTTTGATTTGAAGGCTGACGGAATGACAGCGTTGAATGACGCGATTGTGAAAGCTGCAAATGATTTATCAAAACGGCCGGAAAAGCGGAGGGCGGTAGTTGTTTTATCAGACGGGGAAGATACGATCAGCCGGCATTCTGCGTCCAAAGCCTTAAAAGCCGCGTTGGATGCGGATGTTGCGATTTATACAATCGACATGGCTACCGTAAACACTTCAGGAAAGCAAAGAATGCAAAACCAGGTAGTGCTTAGGAACTTCGCGGAAAAGACAGGCGGACGGTTCGTTTCAACACCTGGCGGCGTGGCAATGCGCGACGCGTTCAAGAATATCGTGGATGAACTTGGAGTTCAATATACGCTCGGCTATCAACCCTCGAATTTAAAAAAGGACGGAAAATGGCGAGCTATAGAGCTACTCGTGTCCCGTCCCAGCCTGACAATCAGAACCCGCAAAGGATATACGGCCAAAAAATAACGTTCCGGTTTATTCCTGGTCGGAGAGCACGAAAGTTAGAATCATCATTACCCGGTATTCGGAAACTTTCCCGTCTGCAATATCAATTTTTTGCTCCTTGATCCAGGCTCCGCGAATGTTATTAATAGTCTGCGAAGCTCTTTGAATACCTGTATTTATAGCATCCTCGAAGCTGATTTTTGACGTCGACGTAATTTCAATATTTTTTGCAACTGACATAATTGATTTCTCCTTCCTTAAAACTAAAAAGAATTGTTGAATACTAAAGGGCTGGTTTCCTTTTTTTGTATTATCTTGTTTTTTGTTCAGTGTTTTCGTGGTAGTTAAAGAAAAAGATAAACCGCAGAAACAGACGAACGGGAACAGAACAAGAAGAACATGAAAAGAATAAAAAGGAAACTACTCGCCAAGCGTCGTTTTATTTCGGGCTATATCGTCGTGCCTTTCAAATGCGAGCTTAACTAACAGATCAATCACTTGCGGCAAGTCCATGCCGCTCCCCGCCCACATTTTTGGAAAACCTGAAGCATCCGTCAAACCCGGCATTGTGTTGATCTCGCTCACCAGAAGCGTTCCGGTATCGTTGCGCAAAAAGAAATCTATGCGGCCAAGCCCGGAGCCGTCAACAGCCTTGAAAGCCCTAATCGCAAGGTCTTTTATCTTATTTGAGAGCTCCTGCGAGACCGGAGCGGGAACTACAAATTCATTATTTCCGGTACCTGCATATTTTTCGGTGTAATCGAGAAAAGCCTTGTTTTTGTCCCGAATCAGGTATTCGCCAGGCTGGCTGGCCTGCGGCTCGTCATTGCCTATTACCGCGCATTCGATCTCCCGCGCTTGAAGCGCTTCCTCGACAATTATTTTACGGTCGAACTCCGCAGCATGATCGATTGACTTTTTTAAAGTTTCTGCATCCACGGCCCGGGACACGCCGACCGAAGACCCCAGATTGGCCGGTTTTATAAAGCATGGAAAGCCTATTTTAGACTCGACCTGGCGGATGACCGCATCGTTTCCGCGTTCCCACTCACTCCTCAGAAACCAGACATGCTTGCAGATCGGCAACCCTGCTTCTTTAAAAAGCGTCTTCATAACCACTTTATCCATGCCGCATGCCGACGACAGCACACCGCATCCGACATATGGAATATCTGCCATCTCGAAAATACCCTGTATGGTGCCGTCTTCACCGAATGTTCCGTGCAGGACAGGAAAAATAACATCAATTGCAGTAAAACGGTTCCCTTCGTCCGCATTCCCGATTGACGCCAACCCTTTATAACGCGTATCGCCGAGCATTCCGACGCTGCCATCGGGAAAAATGTCGTTTTCAGGCGGGAATTGCTGCCGAGCCGCTTCGGACAGAAGTT
>Ga0136634_10001194_pt1 | contig 10091 bp, 7 predicted proteins | sample AntDrymUQ8332106_2_FD_104654 | JGI IMG/M metagenome (GOLD analysis project Ga0136634, IMG submission 104654) | Polar desert sand microbial communities from Dry Valleys, Antarctica - metaG UQ833 (21.06) | ecosystem: Environmental > Terrestrial > Soil > Desert | place: Antarctica: Dry Valley... | reverse complement strand
GGCATACATGGCGGGCAAAACAATCAATACAAAAAAAGTAGAGGTGACTAAGCCAAATACAAAAGGAATTGCAATGGGTTTCATTACATCGCTGCCTGTTCCTGTCGCAAGTAAAAGAGGTAATAAGCCAAAAATATCTACAAGTACCGTCATCAACTTTGGACGCAACCGAAGAGCGGCGCCTTCATATACCGCTTCCTCGATGTCTTTGTTATTTAAAGGCTCACCTGTTTCCTTTCTTTTTCGCACCTTATTGTACAAAGAGTTATTTAAATACACCAACATAAGTACACCGGTTTCAACCGCAATACCAAACAAAGCGATGAAGCCGACCGCAACGGCAACCGAAAAGTTTACATCAAAAAAGAAAAGGGAATAAGCGCCACCAACCAATGCAACAGGTATGCTTGACAGAACAATCAACACTTCTCGGTAAGTATGGAATGTAAAATATAGAATGACCATAATTATGAGGAGTACAACCGGAATCAAAATCTTTAAGCGCTTCTCTGCACGTACTTGATTTTCATACTGTCCGCTCCACTCTATAAAATAACCTCTCGGTAATTTTTTTACTAAGTCTTCCAGTTTCTTTTTAGCATCACTTACCGTACTACCTAAATCTCTATCGCGAACATTAAATAATAATGTGCCGCGTAACATTGCATTTTCCGAATTAATCATTGGAGGACCTTCAGCTATATACACATCGGCAACTGCGGATAGTGGAATAGCGCCACTTGCAGTAGTAACCAACAATGTTTTTAACTGGTCTATGTTGTTGCGAAAATCCTGTGCAAATCGAGCATTCACCGAGAAGCGCTGCCGCCCTTCAACAGTGGTGGTAATATTCATACCACCAATAGAAGATTCAATCACCATGTTCACGTCATTCACACTTAAACCATACCGACCAATTTCCTCCCTTTTGATTTTTATCTCAACATACTTACCTCCAACAATGGGTTCTACATATAAATCTTTTATTCCCTCCACACCTGTTAACGCCACTTTAAATTGTTGCGCTAAAACGTTAATTGAATCCAGGCTTTGACCATAAACTTTTACCCCTACATCGGTACGGATACCGGTGGAAAGCATGTTGATACGGTTAATAATTGGCTGAGTCCAACCGTTAATTACGCCGGGGATTTGGAGCTTGCTGTTTAGTTCTTCAATAATTTTATTCTTCGTCATTCCAGCCCGCCATTCCGATTGTGGCTTTAGTAATATCATGGTCTCAATCATGCTGATTGGAGAGTTGTCTGTAGCCGTATTTGCTCTTCCTGCCTTGCCCAAAACATTATGCACTTCGGGTACAGTCTTTATTAATTTATCCTGCACCTGCATAATGCGTTTTACTTCAGTGTTGGAAACATCAGGGAGTGTTACCGGCATAAACAAAAGGGAACCTTCATCAAGTGGTGGCATAAACTCTGTACCTAACCGCATAACGAATGGAATGCTTGCCGCAACTAATAGGAATGCAATTAGCATTGTTGTTTTTTTCCAGCGAAGGGACCACCGGATTATTGGATTGTACAGCCAAAGAAAAAACCTGGAAACCGGATGTTTTTTTTCAGAGCGCATTTTACCTTTCAACATCAATGACATTAACACAGGCACCAAAAAAATTGCTATAAGAGCAGACCCAATCATTGCAAACGTCTTGGTGAGAACAAGAGGTGTAAATAATTTTTTTTCCTGACCTTCCAAAAAGAGTATTGGAGCAAATGAAACCAACGTAATCAATATTGAACTGAAAACTGCCTTGCCCACTATGATAGACGAATCTTCTATTCTTTTTATTCTTTCTTCGTTAGAAATCATATCAACTTTTTAATCTGTTTCCTCAGAAATAGATTTGACCGCATTTTCTACCATTACAATTCCGGCATCCACCAAGTCACCTATTGCCAATGCCACACCGGCAAGCGACATAATGTTGGAGCTTACATTAAACCAATCCATCATAATAAATGAAATCAAGACACTCATCAGGATGGTTATGATTACTATTAATGTGCTTCGGACATGCAATAAGAAAATGAACAGAACAATCGCAACAACAATGATTTCTTCAATCACTGCTTCTTTTAAAGTACTAATCGTAGCCTCAATCAAATCTGAACGATCATAAGATGCATGAAACTTAATACCAGGCGGCAAACCTTTTTCAACATCTTTTAGTTTCTCCTTTACTTTATCTATTACATCTTTTGCGTTTTCGCCATAGCGCATCACAACTATTCCACCCACTTTTTCTCCTTCACCATTTTCTTCAATAATACCCAACCGCAATTCACCACCCATCTGCACGGTTGCAATGTCTTTAACCCTGATGGGTATAGAGCCTTGTGTCATTAACGGTATATCCTCAATGTCTTTTATTTGAGTAATATAGCCGACACCTCTTATAATGTACCCCATATCTGCCATCTCAAATTTTCTTCCACCAACATCGTTATTATTGACTTTAACCTTTTCAATTACATCCATCAAAGGAATGTTGTAGTAACTAAGTTTATGTGGGTCAATTACAATTTGATATTGTTTTTGAAAGCCTCCAAAGGATGCTACTTCACTTACGCCGGATATAGTTTGTAAAGCGAATTTGATGTACCAATCCTGCAAGGCTCTTAACTCCCCCAAATCATGTGAAGGTGCATCTAATGTGTACCAATAGATATGTCCTAACCCAGTACCATCTGGTCCCAAAGTAGGTACTACACCCTGCGGTAATAAACGCTGCGCATAATTAAGCCGTTCCAATACTCTTGTACGAGCCCAATAAATATCAACTGCATCTTCAAAAATTACAAACACGAAACTCATTCCGAACATTGAGTTCGCACGAATGTTTTTTATTTTGGGTATACCCTGTAGGTTGCTTACTAACGGGTAGGTTACCTGGTCTTCCATTATTTGCGGACTTCTACCCATCCATTCCGTAAATATTATAACCTGGTTTTCCGACAGGTCGGGTATGGCATCTACCTTAGTATTGTTTAGTGAATAAAAACCATAAATTGCCACTGCCACTGTTATCAGTAGAACAACCATTCGGTTTTTTAGAGCCCATTTAATAGAGTTGCCAATCATCCTTATTTCGATTTGTAATTTTGTTTGAAAAATTTTAAACTTTTTGCTGATTGTACTATGATCACAGAAGTAATACTTGCCGCAAGAATGATAATCCATTCCTGCATGCTCATTGAAACAATATTCAATGCCTCACGCACGTAAGGAATCTGTATTACGCCAATCAGAATGACAAGGCTTGCAATTACTGCATACCATACATATTTGTTCTTGATTACCTCATTATTAAAAAATGGTCCGCTACCCATATTGAATACATGAAAAAGCTGTGAAAAAATCAGGGTGAAGAAAAGGATGTTATTACATACAGCGGCATCCCATGGCTCGCCAGTATGTAAATATAAGTGATTAATTATCACTCCAATTGTGCTTACTGATGCAATGACTAACGAGTAAAAGAAAATAAGTCTCCAACGGCTTTTATCAATAATAGCTTCAGCCGAATTACGGGGCGGCAGTTTCATTATATCAACACCACCTTCAACTGTTAAACCTTGTTCAGTATGGCTGCGTAGTGAATTTGTAGCTTCTTCTACTGTTGTTGCATGAAAAGTAAAGTCGTTACTAATGTTCATTCTTTACTATATTACAGATTACCTTACTTTATCATTAAAAGTAGTTTTGCTAAAAGCTATTATTCATGATCAGCACTGCCGTAATAGATGATTGTCGTCAGATTTTCCTACTATTCTAATTTTGAGCCTCCATGCGTTAACGCAAGTAACTATACTTAAAACAATTACCGAACTTAAATTTAATTACGGTTTTAATACACTCGCCAACTGAATTAATATTGTCATAACCACAGCCCATCATAATTTGAGTGGGACTTAATAGGTTTAATTCTACTTATAAGATGATAACCATGTCTGAAATTCCTTAATATCTTTCTGCTGGTCATCGATACTCTTTTGTGCCATTTTCTTTAGCTTGTCGGACATTCCGTTTTTGAGTTCCATCTTTGCCATATCGATACCGTCCTGGTGATGGGATGCCATCATAGTTGCAAAGTCCTTATCTACATCGCCACTCATTTGCATTGACTTCATTTTTTCCATCATTTTTGACATTGACTTTTGTATATCACCTTTGCCGTGTTTCATACCGGATGGCTTGTAACTCTGTACAAAGTCTTTCAACTCCTGTTGTTCTTTTTTCTGCTTTGTAAGTATTTCCTGTGCCTTTGATTTCATTGTTTCATTCTTGCCTTGTGATGCCTCAATCTCTGCCATGTCTAACGCTCCCTGATGATGCTCTACCATCATGTTGGTAAAGTCAACATCGAAGTCGCCTGTCATTTGCATGGAGTGCATTTTGTCCATCATATCGTTCATCGACTTCATTAATCCATTTCCTGATTGTGCTGTGTCTTGTGTTGATGTGGCTGGCTCTATTGCTGCTGTGGTTGTTGCAGAAGACGTGTCGGTGTTGGTTGTTGCATTTTCAGTACTGTTGCCACATGATGTGAGAAAAAACATTGTTGCGGCTGTAAATAATGTTGCTACGATTTTCATGATTTAAAAGTTTAGTTGATAAAATTGGTTTTTTGTATTGTTATCGTTTGTTTGCTTTAAGCCAATTACTTAGTTCTTCTATTTCCATTACCTGTGCTTTGATAATGTTGTTTGCCATGGTTTTTAGCTGTGTGTTATTACCATGATGTAAATATGCAGATGCATTATTTATTGCACCTTGATGGTGTACTATCATTAATGTTGCAAATTCGTTGTCAATGTCGCCGGTAATGATTTATATGTCTGCCACCTTCCCGCCTTTCATCATGTTGTCCATTTGCTCCATGCCTGCAAGTATTGCATTAAACTGTTGTATTTCTGCCTGCTGGTGGTTATGCTGCCATCCTCCTGCATTCTTCTGCACACGCATTGCAAGCCCCGGCACATTCCCTGCAGTGTTCGCTGTGTGATGCATGCTGACCACATTCTGCACCGCAGGCTTCGCAGATGTCGGCACAGAGCCTGCACATCTCTTTTGCTTTGCTGCTGCCTAAACTCATTAACTGTGCTGCTGTATAACAAACAGCTGCACATTCCATATCAAGCTGTATACATCCTGCCATTATTTTTACATCTTCTTCCTGTGTGCATGATGATGCACAATGATTACATATAGCAGCACATTTTAAACATGCTTCTATACAACTTTTGTATATATGATAGCCTGTCATAGTTTTTGTTTTTTATGCGATGATATGAATGTTGTTAATAAGTATTTTAAAAGTAATCCTCGCTTTGTTAAATAAAGAAATAAAAGTAAAAGAGTGCGACGCAACGATGCATCATATTAGCACAAAAGCCGGGCTCATAAATCGTCACACTCGATTACAGCTAACCCATGTAGGTTGTAAGAAGTAGTCTAATTATGATTATGACCTTCGTGACCATCCGCTGCTTTCTTTGTTCCCATTTTTGTTAGGTCCATATTGCAAACCGGGCATTTGCCTGCTTTAGCATACGTCTTATCGCCTTCGCATTTCATAGGGCACTGGTATGCCACTGCTTTTGCAACCACCGCTTTCATTTGCATTTTACATACCGGGCATTTTCCATTTTTGTGATAGGTTTTATCGCCTTCACATTTCATAGGGCATTGGTAATGCATTGCAGTTTTTGCTTTTGTGGTTTTGCTTTTCTTTTTTGCTGTTTGTGCATCTGCGCTGCTGAAACTGAAAATGGCAATAGCCATTACTAAGATCATTTTTAACTTGTTCATGAGTGGTTTGTTTTTGATTATAAAAAATAAGAAGCTTAGTTAGTAGTTTAAAGTGAGGCCTGCACCAACTCCCAAATCACTAGTATGTTATTGTTACCCCTGCTCCAAAACCCATATCACTATCGTAGTGTGTTGAAACACCGAAGTATTTGGTTACGATGTACCGTAAGCCCGCCATATATTCTTTGTCGCTATTACCCATCAGGTTCATCCTTAATCTCGGTGTAAGTGGAATATCCTCACGCATTAACTGGAATCGAAATTTGCTTTTGCTGTCTATTCTTGCTTCGGCGTTTATTAACATTGGCAGTGTGTATTGAACACCCGCTATAAAGGCTTGCCGGTTTGTTTGATTGCTTAATTGCCCAAACATGTTTTTCTCTATCTCGTTCATTTCCTTATTGTAATGATAATCGAACCCGATAAATGGGAACCACCACTGCATTCGTCCCATGTATCTTCCAAAATACGTTTCACTTTCATTACCATGATGTGCATGTAAACCAATACGCCACTCGGATGACAGTTTATAACGGGTATTCATAAGCATAACTTCTCCATCACTACCGTTGCTTTCCAACCCCACAGAACCCATCAGGTGGTATTTTTTGTCATCTGAGTTTAATCCACGCTTTGCTACTTTGGGATTGGTGATATCGGTCTTATCAACAAGCGGATTATCGTAACTGAAAACCCTGCCCATTCCGCTCATCATGTGGTATAAAATGTGGCAATGAAAAAACCAGTCGCCACCACGTTCGTTTGCATTAAATTCTATAGTATCTCTTTCCATTGGCATGATGTCAATGATGTTTTTCATGATGGCATATTCACCTTGACTGCTTAATAACCTAAAGTCGTGCCCATGCAAATGCATGGGATGTCGCATCATACTGTTGTTGAACATGATAATTCTTACATTCTCTCCTTTCCTGATTAGTATTTTATCCGTTTCTGAAATCACTTTATTGTCAATGCTCCAAACGTAACGGTTCATGTTACCTGTGAGGTCAAATCTTAATTCTTTCCAGCCCACCTGCCCCCCGATGGGGGGTTCTGGTAGTGTGGTCTTGGTGGGAGATCTTAGCATTTCGTAATTGAGTGAAACAATATCAGCACCCCCACTCCCCGACGTGGGGATTTCAGTATTCATGTTGTGCATATCGTGCTTTTCTTTTGCCCCTCCTTTGGAGGGGTTAGGGGCGGCTCCGGTTACTTCAGGATACACCACGGTGTTCATGTCAATAATCTGGTTTTGCATCTTTACACCTTTCATCTCAATCATGTTCCCCTGCATATCCATCATGTCGTTCATCATCTTCATACCTGCGAAATATTTGGGTCGCTGCAATTTCATAGCTGGCACTTTCTCGCCACTGCCTAACCACATAGATGCGTACTTGGTACGGTCTTCAGGGGTTACTAAAAATTCATAACTCTTGTTTTCAGGAATGGTTACAACCACATCATACGTTTCTGATACGGCGATTATCAACCTGTCAACCTCTACGGGTTCTACATCGTTACCATCTGTTGCAACTACTGTTATTTTTCCACCAGAATAGCTAAGCCAAAAATAATCGGAAGCTCCACCGTTCGCTATTCGCAATCTTACTTTATCACCTGCTTTAAACTGTGGTTGTTCATTTTGATTTTTACCATTAATAAGAAAGTTGTCATAGTAAACATCCGTTAAATCCATTGCATTCATTCTCTTCCACTCATTCAGAATTTTTGTTTTAAACCTACCTTGTTTTATGGCTTCAGAATAACTTTGCGTAGCTCCTTTTTGTACAGCAAACCAATCGGTGGCAGCATGAAGACTGCGATGCACTTCTTCCGGTTTCATGTCTGTCCATTCACTTAAAACAACCGGTATAGTTGGTATGTCCCATTCTTTTCTTTTGTTCATTATGAACGCACCATACATACCTATTTGTTCCTGCAAGCCGCTATGGCTGTGATACCAATGTGTGCCGTGCTGAACAATGGGAAACTTGTACAAGTAAGTTGCACCTGGCTTAATAGGCATCTGGGTGAGATAGGGAACGCCGTCCATTTTGTTGGGCAAAAACAGCCCGTGCCAATGCACTGATGTGAGTTCTTTTAATTCATTATGGACCCAAATTTCTGCTGTGTCACCTTCGGTAAAAGTTAGCGTGGGCATCGGGATTTGCCCATTAACTGCAATGGCTCGTTTTGGTTTTTTACCGAAAGTTACCGTAGTGTCTCTTATGTAAAGGTGATAAACCACAGTGCCTGGCGGTACCTGGCTGATGATGGTTTTTATGGGGCCTAAATTCGCTTTTGCTTTCCTGATATTTTCCATGGTGCCGCTATCATCCCCAGTTTGTGTAGACTGCTCCTTTACAAGATTCATCCCGCATTTGGGACAACTGCCCGGCTTATCGCTTTTTACTTCGGGATGCATAGGGCAGGTATATCTTGCCGGCTGGGCTTTTGAGGGTTTGGTTTTATCTACAACTAATTTCATCCCACACTTTGGACAGTTACCTGGTTTGTCTGATTGGACTTCAGGATGCATCGGGCAGGTGTAAGTTACAGGCGGAGTTGCTGAGGGCTTAGTTTTTTCTGCAACTAATCTCATTCCGCATTTAGGACAATTGCCCCGTTTGTCGGAATGAACTTCGGGATGCATGGGACAGGTGTAACTTACCTTATTTACCGGTGCGTCGGTATCCGCTTTATGCATTTGGTGGTTTGCGTGTTCATCCATTGTAGTATCATGCTGCACACTTTCACCTTTCATTTCCTGCATCATCGTTTTTATTTCATTCACTGTTGTTTTTAATTCCTGCACTTCCTCCTTCAGTTCTTGTAAAGTCTCTTGCACTTCAGGATCATTGGCATTGCTCTTTTTTGGTGTGGCTACCTTCGCTGGAGCAGCGATTGGCTTAATTGCCGGTGCTTTTGTTGCAGGGGGTTTTACCGGTTTCTTAGGTGCCGCTACCTTAATCATCTTCTTCTCCAGGGTCATACCACATTTTGGACAATTGCCGGGCTTACTCATTTGCACTTCCGGATGCATGGGACATGTGTAAATGACTTTCTGTGTCTGTGCAATTGCAATTAAATAGAAAGCCATAACAATTGCTATTAAAATAATTTTTTTCATCTTAAAGTTTTTTATTGGCAACACTTTTTCCTTCTTATAAAAAGACATTTTAAAATCTTAACTATTGCTTTGCCAATATTTTTCAATATGGTTTAATTTTTCACTTCATGTTATTCCTTGTTCTTGTTGCCCAATCAATAATTAATGCTTTATTCTCTGTTGACAGCTTTGCATCCCTGTGCATCGACGTGTAAGAAGCTATGGGCATTGAGCCATCCTTAACACTCCCTGCAATCGATTTTAATTTGCTTAGTTGCCGCCTTTTTGAATAGCTGCCAAACTCATCAAAATTCAGTTCTGCTTTACCATCTTTTATATGGTTAGCTAACAACCATCCCATTGGCTGAATGTTGGCATACCATGGGTAGCGTGTATTATTGCTGTGGCAATCGTAACAAGCTGTTCTTAAAAGAACTTCTACGTTTGAGGGCACAGTGTATTGTTTTGTAATACCTGATGCTATCTTCTGCTGGTTAGAGTTACGCACAGGTTGTATGAATTGGATTGCAACAACTACAATCAGCAGTGCTATTAGTACTTTTTTAAGAAGTATCATTTATCTTATTTCTTCTTTCAACGTACCGCAGGTTGGCATCTTTTTACCGAGGTAGGGGTTTTTGATTTCCTTTACTTCGCTTAACCAATTTGCACCTTTGTTATCATTATACATTGGGCAATGGTCTTTGTAAAGAGTTTGCTCACTACCGAGTACCTTTACCAAATCATATAAGCCGTTGCTAAGCATCTCGAAATGTTCACGCTGGTGTTCTATTTTATTTGCATTGTCGCTGATGTGCTCGCCGTGTTCTTTCATATCATCCCTTACATCATCATACACTTTCTTCTGGTCGGCAGTTAATGATGTCGCATCAATTTTTTGTATGGCTTCTGCAATGGCTTTGCCTGCAGTAGCTGCATCCTTTGCATCGTCATTAGCCAAGGCATTTTTTAAGTGCAGGTAATGGGTCACAACTTCATTTGTGGATGGTGTTGTTACAACTTCATTTGTTGCCGGAGTGCTTGCCTTAGCCGTATCAGTATTGTTTGCTTCCTTTGATTGAGTAGAGTTTTCAGTGCAAGCTGTAAAAGTTGAGGCAAGTAGAGTGATGCCAAAAAGTATTGC
>Ga0136634_10001193_pt1 | contig 10098 bp, 9 predicted proteins | sample AntDrymUQ8332106_2_FD_104654 | JGI IMG/M metagenome (GOLD analysis project Ga0136634, IMG submission 104654) | Polar desert sand microbial communities from Dry Valleys, Antarctica - metaG UQ833 (21.06) | ecosystem: Environmental > Terrestrial > Soil > Desert | place: Antarctica: Dry Valley... | reverse complement strand
GTGCCGGTATGGCAGAAGGTGCAGGTCAGCGTGCAGCCGACCTGGCTGGAGATGCATAACGTTCCGCGATCGGCCTCGGGAATGTAAACGGTTTCGATCTCCGGCGCGCGCTCGCCTGCTCTGCTCGCGGGCAGCCGCAGCAGCCATTTGCGCGTGCCGTCCGCCGAGACCTGCTCCGTGACGATTTCCGGCCGGGCGAGGTCGCAATGCGCGGCAAGCGTGAGCCGCAGCTCCTTTGCCACGTTCGTCATCATGGCAAAGTCGGTGACGCCGCGCCCGTAAAGCCAGCCCCATAGCTGCGACGCTCGCATGCGCCGCTGCGCGGATGGGACGCCGAGTGAGCCCAGCACATCCGCCAGTTCCGCGCGCGAAAGGCCAACCAGCGTCTGCTTCGGCGCCCCAGGACCATCCGCGCGAGCGTTATCCTCGCCCGCGGGGTGATCCGCGGTTGCGAGCGAAACCGCTCTGTCGAGAGTGGCGTTCATCGTCTTCCCTGATCACGCAAACCAAAGCCCGGCTTCTATTTACAAGATGTTTCCACTTGCTTCAGCGCCGAAGCCAAGCCTTTGAGCGAATACTGATCGGTCGTATTGGTGCCGCGCAAGGAGACCCCCTTGACCGTTAGGGTCTGGCCTTTGCGCATGGAATCGAGCAGCCGTCTCTCCTCGGCGGGATCGCGCATGAAGGCTTTGTCGTCCTTTGCGTAGAGCTGGTATTCGTCCGTGCCGATCGCGACCACCGGAGTGCTGTCTGGCTTGATCGCGTAGCCAACCTTCACGCTCACCTCGTTTCTCACGCCGTCCTTCGCCCAGGTCGTGAGATAGAAAAAAACCGGACCCCGCTTGGCGGTTTTGGGCTCCATGTCCTTTGGAGCCGCTGCCGCGAAGCACACTTTTTCGTCCTTCGTTTCGTGAAGGAAAACTTGCCAGTCGTCGAACTTTTGCAGCAGCTTTGCGGTTTGCGCGAAAGCCGGTGCTCCAACAAGGATCAGGGCCGTAGCAATGCAGGCAGAGGCCAGGTGCATTTTTAAGGTCTCCGCGTTCGCGTTATTCAGGCGCTTATCTATATCCATTCGAGGCGAGTTTGGCCAGTTGCGGCTAGGAAAAAAAGCCTCACCCTTGTGACTTCCCCCGTAGGCGCGAAGGTTTGGCTGAAAGGCCGCGAGGCCCGAACCTGCCCAGGCTCTTCAACCGGTCATACATGATAATGGCCCCAGCCATCGCAACATTGATGCAAAAGGCGGTGGGGATGCGGACGACATGATCGCAGCGGCCAAGGACCTCCAGCGACAGCGAGCCGCGCTCGGGCCCCAGAACGTAGGCCGCCTTGCTCGGATGCGGGAAGCTTGGGAGATCGTCGGCCTCCTGCAAAAGTTCAACCCCCACGAGCCGGCAATCCTCCGGCAGGCCCATATCCTCGGCCCTCGCCCAATGGTAATGCGGCAGGTGATCGCCGGATTTCGACGTGTCCGACTCGAAATCATACGCTTCGGGATACGCCCCGATCGTGAAAACAAAGCTGGCGCCGAATGCGTGCGCCGAACGAATCAGATTTCCAAGGTTGAGCGGCTTCGAGATGCGCTCCGCGCCGATGCCGAAATAGCCCCGCGCCGGCTTGCTCTGGCTATGATTTTGCGCCATGTCTCGACTATGAAAGCCATTCTGTGCAAATCGCTTGACGGTCCCGCGGGCCTCGTCCTCGACGACATTCCGATACCCGAGCCTCAATCAGGAGAAGTGCTGATTCGAGTCAAGGCGGTGGCGCTCAACTTCCTCGACACGCTTATCGTGCGCGGAAAGTATCAATTCAAGCCCGATCTACCGTTTTCGCCCGGCGGTGAGGTGGCTGGAACTGTGGAGCGGGCCGGACCGGGCGCGGCGGACCTTCCTCCGGGAACGCGCGTGATGGCCTATTCGCGGTTTAATGGCTGTCGCGAATACATCGCGCTGCCGGGCAGAGACATCCTACCCATTCCCGATGCCGTGAGCCATGAAACCGCCGCCGGTCTCACGATCACTTACGGCACCGCCATGCATGGGCTGAAGGATCGCGGGCGCTTGCGGGCAGGCGAGACGCTGGCCGTGCTGGGCGCATCAGGCGGCGCCGGGCTCGCCGCCGTCGAAATTGGCAAAGCCATGGGCGCGCGCGTTATCGCCTGCGCGTCTTCGACGCAAAAGCTGGCGATCTGCGAGGACCATGGCGCCGACGCGCTTTTCAATTACGACAGCGGCGATCTCAAGGAGGGGCTGCGGACGCTCACAAACGGCGCGGGGGTGGATGTCGTCTATGATTGCGTCGGCGATCGCTATGCCGAGCCCGCCCTGCGCAGCATGGCTTGGGCCGGGCGTTATCTCGTCGTGGGCTTTGCCGCTGGCGAGATCCCGCGCATTCCGCTGAATTTGCTCCTGTTGAAGGGGTGCGATATGGCCGGCGTGTTCTTTGGGCGCTTCGCCGAGCGCGAACCGGAAACGAACAGAGCGCACATGCGGCAAGTGCTGGGTTGGTGCGAAGACGGAACATTGCGGCCGCACATCGGCAGGATTTTTTCGCTGGCTGAAACGGCGCAGGCGATTGCTTTGCTTGAGTCGCGTAAGGCGAGCGGAAAAATCATCGTCCGGCCGTAAAAAAACCGGCCACGATGGTGGCCGGCTCAGGCGCTCGGAATTCTTAGTCTTGTCAACGCCAGCCCATGCTGGAGAGGAAATTGTCGCTCTTGCGGCTGCCATAACGGCGGAGATCTTTGAGGAAGCGCTGACGCTTCGAGCCGGAGGACAGATCGACGTTCTTCAGCCATCGCGGCGGGTTGCTATAGTCGAAGCTCGACAGAAGCTGACGTTTGCTGGTTTTGGCATCGGGCAGCCAGTCGCTGCCTCTGGCAAACAGATCTGAGAGGCTGCGGCGGGTCGGAATGGCGTCGTACAGCCATTCGCGGGCGCTGCCGCTGTCCGGCATCCAACTGCGTGCTCTCGAGCCGTAACTCTCAGCGGTGTCACGAGCGTCCGGCCACCAATCATTCCAGCCTCGGTTGGCGCGGGCGAACAAGCGTTGCGACGTGGTGCGATTATCGCCTCCGGCAAGCGCGCGGGCCAAGATCAGCACTGTCACAGCCCCTATCCCGATGGGAAGCCATGGGCTGATGCGGCCTTCGCCGGAAAAGGACAAGTTCGACCGCTGTTTGTTTGTACCAGCGCCATAGGCGTTGTTTTTAGCGCTGGAATAGGTCGCGCGGGGCGTGCGCGGTTCGTCCAAAGACATAACTTTAGGTTTCATGTGTCACCTCCAGGCTGGGTGGCGAGGGCTCCGCTCCGGTCTTGCATCTTGAGGAGTAAAGCCCGCAGCCTCTTTGCAGTTCCATGGTTTAAAGAGAAAGCGCCGCAGCGTGTCGCCCGGCGCTTTCGCGAATCGTCGAAAGTGTAACGCCTCAACTCACGGCGGGTTCGGTCTCGCTTTGCGGGATTTCCGCGCCCGTGGTTTGATCGACGGCCTTCATGGAAAGGCGAACCTTGCCGCGGTCATCGAAACCGACCAGCTTGACAAAGACCTCCTGGCCTTCCTTCACGACGTCTTTCACCTGCTTGGGCCGTCCAGGCGCAAGTTGTGAGACATGCACAAGCCCGTCCTTGGAGCCGAAGAAGTTCACAAAAGCGCCGAATTCGACGATTTTCACGACCTTGCCCTTGTAGACTTCGCCAACCTCGGGTTCCGAAGCTATCGACTTGATGCGGAAGATGGCATCTTCGATCGATTTCGCACTCGCGGCGGCGACCTTCACCGTGCCGTCGTCGCTGATGTCGATCTTGGCGCCGGTTTCCTCGACGATGCCGCGAATGACCGAGCCGCCCGAACCGATCACCTCGCGGATTTTATCGGTCGGGATTGTGATCATTTCGATGCGGGGTGCATGTTCGCCGAGTTGAGTGCGCGCAGTGCCGAGCGCCTTGCTCATCTCGTTCAGGATATGCATCCGGCTTTCTTGAGCTTGGGCCAGTGCGACCTTCATGATCTCGACCGTAATGCCGGTGATCTTGATGTCCATTTGCAGTGCGGTAATGCCATCGGAGGTGCCCGCCACCTTGAAATCCATGTCGCCGAGATGGTCCTCATCGCCAAGGATATCGGAAAGGACGGCAAATTCGTCGCCCTCCTTGATGAGCCCCATGGCGATGCCCGCCACCGGACGGATGAGCGGCACGCCCGCGTCCATCAGCGCGAGAGAGGAACCGCAAACCGTCGCCATGGAAGACGAGCCATTCGACTCCGTGATCTCGGAAACGACGCGGATGGTATAGGGGAACTGCTCGTTGCTGGGCAGAACGGGATGGATCGCGCGCCAAGCCAGCTTGCCGTGACCGATCTCACGCCGCCCGGGCGAACCCATCCGGCCTGTCTCGCCCACGGAGAAGGGCGGGAAATTGTAGTGGAGAAGGAAATTTTCCTTGTATGTGCCTTCGAGCGCGTCGATCCACTGCTCGTCCTCGCCGGTCCCCAGCGTCGCCACGCAGATTGCCTGGGTTTCGCCGCGCGTGAACAGGGACGAACCGTGGGTGCGTGGAAGAATGCCCACCTCGCAGACGATCGGGCGCACCGTGGTCAAATCGCGGCCATCGATGCGCTTGCCGGTCTTCAAGATGTTGCCGCGCACCACCGACTTCTCGAGCGTCTTGAACACGCCGCTAAGCTCGGCCGAGATAGCGGCGTTGCCGCCTTCGGGCGCAAGCTCTTCGAGCAGCTTGGCTTTAACCTCCGCGATCTTTTCCTGCCGAGGCTGCTTTTCAGCCACCTGATAGGCTTTTTTCAGGTCTTTCTCGGCAAGCTTCTTCACCTTGCTCTCAAATTCGCTGACCTTTGCCTCCTTGACGTCCCAAGGCTCTTTCGCCGCATGTTCAGCAAGGCGAATGATGGCGTCGAGGACCGGCTGGAAGGCATCGTGGCCGAACATCACCGCGCCGAGCATGACCTCTTCCGACAGCTCCTTGGCTTCGGATTCGACCATCAGAACGGCGTCGCCGGTACCGGCAACGACCAGTTCGAGCGCGGTCTCCTTGATCTGATCCACTGTCGGGTTCAGCACGTAATCACCGCCGATATAGCCGACCTTGGCGGCGGCGATCGGTCCCATGAAGGGCACGCCGGATAGAGTGAGCGCGGCGGAGGCGCCAATAAGCGCCACGATGTCCGGCTCCGTTTCCATATCATGCGAGAGAACGGTCACAATGACCTGCACTTCGTTCTTGAAGCCTTCGGCGAAGAGCGGGCGAATCGGCCGGTCGATCAGCCGGGAAATCAGCGTTTCGCGTTCGGAGGGGCGTCCCTCGCGCTTGAAGTAGCCGCCGGGAATTTTTCCGGCCGCATAGGTTTTTTCCTGATAATTGACCGTGAGCGGGAAAAAGTCCTGGCCCGGCTTTGCCTCACGCTCGGCGACGACCGTCGCCAAAACTGAAGTTTCGCCGTACTGCAACAGCACAGCCGCCGAGGCCTGGCGTGCAACGCGGCCCGTCTCGAATTTAAGCGGGCGCCCAGCCCACATAATCTCTTCCCGATGTATTTCGAACATTCTTACAAGTCCAATGGTTCATGCCGGCGCAGGATTGCACCGGTTCCGTGTTTCATCCGTAGTTTGCGGAAGTAGCCTTAGCGCAAAACGTGGTGGGAGAATAGGGCGGATGCAGGCTTTTACATGCAGCGCGCGCCCGCCAGCACAGCAGGCTTCCGCCTGACATACGCCAGCAGATTAAAGCTCAAGACCAGACATCTTGGGCATGTCGGATCGCAACATGGGAAGCATCGCCGCGCGTGCGAGCACCCGCGGCATGCGTGCCCGACACCTCAGCGACGAATGCCGAGACGCTCGATCAAGCTGCGATAGCGCCCCTCGTCCTTGCTCTTCACGTAATCGAGCAGGCTGCGGCGTTGGCTGACCATCTTCAACAGCCCCCGGCGGGAATGGTTGTCTTTTTTGTGCATCTTGAAGTGCTCGGTCAGATTGGCAATTCGCGTCGTCAGGACCGCGATCTGCACGTCGGGTGAGCCGGTATCGCCGGATTTCATCCCATATTCCGCAATGACGGTTTGTTTGTGCTCGGCCGTAATCGACATCGGTTATCTCCTTGGCTGTAAGGGCGCTACAGCGGCAGATTGAAGACCCGGGTGGGCCGCAATTCGCCGCGTTCAACCTCGCCGAGTGCTACCAGCATTCCGCGCGAAGTCGCGTAGATCAGTCCCTGGTGGATGGGGGCGTCGCGTCCGCGAATAATGATCGACCGGCCCCGCTTCAGTTCAGCCGCGTCGGCTCCGGTGACGGCCAGCGCCGGGATGCCGTCCAGCGCGGTCTCAACGGGCTTCAGCACTGGTAAAAGTGCCTCGCGACCGGCCGCACTATTGCCTAATTCCGTAAGCGTTTCCAGCGAAATCGCCTCTGCGTCCGTTAAAGGCCCGACCCGTGTGCGGCGCAGATCGGCGACATGGCCAAAACAGCCGAGCAGGCGGCCGACGTCGCGGGCCAGCGAGCGCACATAGGTGCCCTTGCCGCATTCCGCCTCGAAAAGACACGTGTCGGGGGTGGGCATGGCGGCGATCTCCAACCGCGTGATCTCGACCGGCCGCGGCGCAATGTCGAACTGCTCGCCATCCCGGGCGAGGTCATAGGCCCGTTCGCCGGCAATCTTGATCGCGGAAAAGCGCGGCGGCGCCTGCATGATGCTGCCGCGGAACTTTGGCAGCAACGCCTCGATGGCCTCGCGCGCGGGGCGCTCGGCGCTCTCCCGCACGGGGTCGCCTTCCGCGTCGTCGGTGTCGGTCTCGATGCCCCAGCGCACCAGGAACCGATACTCCTTGGCGCTGTCCATGACGTGGGGAATGGTCTTCGTCGCCTCGCCGAAGGCGATGGGCAGAACGCCCGTCGCCAACGGATCGAGCGTGCCGGCATGACCGGCCTTGTCGGCATCGAACAGCCGTTTGACCTTATTCAAGGCATGGGTCGACGTCATGCATTGCGGCTTGTCGAGGACCAGCCAGCCATGAGTGGGTGTGCCTTTGCGACGGCCCATGCCATTGCTCCTAACGCGGTTGTCCGCTATTCCAGATCCCGCGACACGGTGGGCGAGCGCAAAAGCGCGTCTATTCTTTCCGCCTCGTCGAACGTCTCGTCGAGACGGAAGGTTAGGTCGGGCATGAATTTCAGCGCCACGCGGCGGGCTGTTTCCCCGCGCAGAAAACGCTGGTGGCGGCTCAGCGCGGCGATGATCTCGCTCGCGTCGCCGCCGCCCAAAGGCAACGCGTAAATGGTGGCGTGCTTGAGGTCCGGGCTCACTCGCACCTCGGTAATGGTGACGAGGCGGCCTTCGAGGGCTGGATCGTTGACGTCCGCGCGGGATAGGACCTCGGCCAGCGCGTGACGGATCATCTCGCCGACGCGAAGCTGGCGCTGTGAGGGTCCTTTAACGTGCGGGCGCGGCATGGTTTTACCCGATTTGCGACATGAGGCTGGCCATTTAACGCTCTCCCCCGGCTCTTGCAACGGCCTTGCTCAGGCAAGGACGCCTGACCGGAGTGCATAGGCGGCAATAGCAAAGGCTGCGGTGCTTATAATCGCTGCGCTCCAAACCTTGTTCCGGTGCGTGTCGGCATCGCGCTCTTGCGGCCCGCTACGCGTCCATTGCAGGGCGTGGAATGCGGCCTGCACCGCCATGCCCCCGCCCAACAAATAGATCGCCCATCGGCTGCTCAGCAGCAAGGCGAGCCCAGCCGCGCCGTAAAGCATTGCGGTCGCAGCCATGAAAAGGATGCGGTTGGGGAGCGACTCGGCGCGGCCCTCGATGGCTCGATCCACCAGCCAATCTTTCCATGCTCGCCGCAGCACAAAACCCGCGGCGAGCATATAGAAAGATCCAAGCACCGTAACGATCGTAGCCATCGCGCGGCGTCTTAAAGCGTGCGCTTCACTTCCTCGACGCGGAAACACTCGATGACGTCGCCAGCGCGCATGTCGTAATAGTTTTCAAACGCCATGCCGCATTCCTGCCCGGCCTGCACTTCCCGGACTTCATCCTTGAAGCGCTTCAGCGTGGACAGCTTGCCCTCATGAATGACGACGTTGTCGCGGATCAGGCGAACATTGGCGCCGCGTTCCACCCGTCCATCCGTCACGCGGCAACCGGCGACATTGCCGACCTTGGTGATGTTGAACACCTCCAGGATTTGCGCATTGCCGAGGAAGGATTCCCGCAAGGTGGGCGGCAAGAGGCCGGACATCGCCTGTTTGATGTCATCCACGAGATCGTAGATGATGTTGTAATAGCGAATTTCGACGCCGCCCCGCTCCGCCAGATCCTTGGCCTGCGAATTGGCGCGGACATTGAAGCCGACGATGGCGGCGTTTGAAGCCCCCGCGAGGGCAACGTCCGATTCCGTGATGCCGCCAACACCGACATGAAGCATGCGGGCGCCGACTTCCTCCGTGCCGAGCTTTTCGAGCGCGGCGGAAATCGCCTCCACAGAGCCTTGCACGTCACCCTTGATGATCAGCGGGAACTCCTTCTTCCCGGCCTGACCAAGCTGGCTCATCATCTGTTCCAGCGAACTGCGGCTTCCGGCCCCGCCCGCCTTCAGGTCGCGGAGCTTGCGCACGCGGTATTCCGTGAGTTCGCGGGCGCGGGATTCGATGTCCACCACCGCGAATTGATCGCCTGCTTCGGGCGCGCTGTCGAAGCCGAGAACTTCCACCGGAACCGAGGGTCCAGCTTCCGTCACTTGCTCGCCCTTATCGTTGATAAGCGCCCGCACGCGGCCCCAGGCGCGGCCCGCGACCACGATCTGGCCGACCCTGAGGATACCGCGCTGCACGAGCACCGTGCCGACCGGACCGCGGCCGCGTTCGAGCTTGGCCTCGATGACCACGCCCTCGCCCGGACGGTTTTGATTGGCCTTCAGCTCCAAGACCTCGGCCTGCAGATGGATCGCCTCAAGCACCTTGTCGAGACCAGTCCTCTGCTTCGCCGACACCTCGATTTCGAGCGTGTCGCCGCCAAGACTTTCCACAACGATTTCGTGCTGCAGCAATTCCGTGCGGACCCGCTGCGGATCGGCATCCGGCTTATCGACCTTGTTGATCGCCACGATCAGCGGCACGCCCGCCGCCTTGGCGTGGTTGATGGCCTCCGCCGTTTGCGGCATGACACCGTCGTCGGCGGCGACCACCAGCACGACGATATCCGTCACCTTGGCGCCGCGGGCGCGCATCGCCGTAAAGGCGGCGTGGCCAGGCGTATCGATGAAGGTGATTGGCTCGCCGGCGTCGGTGACCACCTGATAGGCGCCGATATGCTGGGTGATGCCGCCCGCTTCGCCTTCGACGACATTGGTGTGGCGCAAGGCATCGAGCAGCGAGGTTTTGCCGTGGTCGACATGGCCCATGATGGTGACCACCGGCGCGCGCGGCACCTGATCGCCCTCTTCATCGTCGATGCCGATAAAGCCTTCCTCGACATCGGCCTCGGAGACGCGCCGCACGCCATGGCCGAATTCAGCGATGATGAGCTCTGCGGTGTCCGCATCGACCACATCGTTGATCTTATGCATCTGCCCCTGTTTCATCAGGAACTTGATCACATCGACGGCGCGTTCGGCCATGCGGTTGGCGAGTTCTTGAATGGTGATGGCTTCGGGCAGCTGCACTTCGCGCACGATCTTCCTTCGCGGCTCGGGTGCGAGCGCCTGTTTCTTGAGACGTTCGCGCTGGCGCCGCAGGGAAGCGAGCGAGCGCTCGCGCTGGCTCTCGTCGAGCGCATTGGTGATGGTCAGTTTCGAGCGGCCGCGGCGATCGTCTTCCGTCTTTTTGACGGGCGCACGCTCCACCTTCGGCTTTTTGACGCCCAGCCCTGGCTTGTCCACGCGGCCACGGGCGGCCTCCTCATCCTCCTCCTCGCGCGCACGGGCAAGGTCCCGTGCCGGGCGGGGAACGGCGGCAGCATCGGCAGGGGCCGCTGTGACGGCCGCGGCCGCGGGAGCTGTCCCTGATCTGGGTTTGCCATCGCGGCCAATCGTGCGGGCGCCGCCTGCGGGAGCCGAACCCGGCTGCCTTGGACTGTCCGCTTGGCGAGC
>Ga0136634_10001192_pt1 | contig 10101 bp, 8 predicted proteins | sample AntDrymUQ8332106_2_FD_104654 | JGI IMG/M metagenome (GOLD analysis project Ga0136634, IMG submission 104654) | Polar desert sand microbial communities from Dry Valleys, Antarctica - metaG UQ833 (21.06) | ecosystem: Environmental > Terrestrial > Soil > Desert | place: Antarctica: Dry Valley... | reverse complement strand
GTTTCAACGACAGGCGAAGGAGTCACGCAACTGGCCGATGCGATTGCCGAACGAAGCGCTGGCAACTCCACGGCGGGCGCCAAGGCGGTTGCCTGACGTTTCGTTGCGGCAGATCAGCGCACCGCCTGATCCATCGCCAATATTAGTTTTTCTCGCCACAAACCGGGCACCGCCAGTGCCGAAATGTGCATCGCGTCGGGAACGCTCCAGAATTCAGAACCATCGGCCGCGGCATGCATCTGTTCGCTGTTTACGGCCAAGACGATCGAATCACGCGCGCCATGAACGAAGATCAGCGGAACGCGAATCGACTTCAGTACCGTCACGGGATCCTTCTCGGGGCCCGGCAACAGCGCAGTGGTGATGGCCGCAACTGGCGCTAGCGGTCCGCCTGCGGTTGCATCGCGCGCGACGCCGCGATAGCTGGCAAAAGCCGAGTCAATGACTGCGAGTCGGACACCGGTCGAATCCTGCGCGAGCAAACGTAGAGCGGTGGCGCCGCCGATGCTTTGACCAAAAACGATCAGGCGGGTCGGATCGACATCACTCCGCGTGCGTAAATACTTGATTGCCGCCACGGCGTCGTCGACAATGCCATCGAGTGAAGGTTTACCCTCGGAGCGCCCGAAGCCGCGGTAGTCAATCATCAGCACGTTGTAACCGCGCGCCGGCATCCATGACACGAGCGGCAGGTGATTGCTGACGTTGGCTGCGTTGCCGTGAAGATGCAGAACAGTGCCTTTCGCGAGTCCGCTGGCCGGCAGGAACCAACCGTGCAGTTGCGCGCGAGCGCCGGAAATAACAAAGACGTCTTCGGCTCTTACATTGAGCTGCGCAGGTGTCGAGTACACGACGGAGTCGGGGTAAAAAAACATCCGTTCGACGCAGCCGGCGAGCATGGTGACCAGTAATCCTGTTAACGCGATACGTAGACGCATGGGGCGCTTTTGGCTCCGACGTGCTGAACGCAGCTTGCGCCTCTGCCTGTGAGAAGACGCCCGAGTTAACGACCTCCGGCAGGCCGCGATGGCAACTGTTTCAGATATGCATACAGCGCCGTCACGTCGGTGTCGTTGATTTCACGCAGCGTGTCGAACGGCATCACAGTGACCGCGCTTCCATCCGGACGCTTGCCGCTGCGAAACATCGCCTTCATTTTATCGGCACTGTCGTAAACCGCCAGCACTGTTCCCTGGCCGGGAGTGAGATTGGACGCGGCCGGCCAATTCGGCGGTCCGCCGGCAATCCTGCCGCCTGACAGACCCTCACCGTGACAGCCGATGCAGAGATTGGCGACGTACTTGCCATGCTCCGGCGTCACGGCTTCGGCGACGGGCGTCGCAGGTGGCAGGGTGTGATCGATCTTCTCGGCCGAATCCTTGACGATGCCGATCGCATACATCGCCTTGACCGGCAGCGGCACACGCAACTCTGCGGCACCGCCACTGACCGGAGGCAAGCTGCGCGCGTACGCGATCAGCGCAGCAACGTCGCGGTCGGTAAAGCGGTTGTAGTCCTCGCTTGGCATGATGAAAAGGGATCGTCCCTGCGGGTTCACGCCGTGGCGGATCGCGCGCACCCAGTCGACCTCGGTGTACTTCGTCATCACGCCTGCCGGCGTGATGTTCGGTGACCGAACGTAGAAGCTGCCGTCGGGCTCATTGATAAACGCACGGCCGGCTCCGTCGGCAGCATGGCAGCCGCCACAGCCGCGCGACATGAACAGATACTTGCCGCGGTCCAGCGCGGCAGCATCAGCAACAACCGCTAGGGCCTTGACGTCGAGGTGGATGACCCGCTCGCGCTTACGCTGGAAAAACAGGTTCGCCGCGAGCACCAGGCCGATGCCGACGACGACCAGAAGTGTCACGCCCCCGCCGACCCACTTCAGAAGTTTTTTCATTTGCAGGTGATCCAGAAAAACGCGCGAGCGTAGCGCCTGAAATTGTCGCGAGACGGCGCGCCCTACCCGGTCACCCGTGATGCCGCTTCGGCATCATCCGGCGCATAGGCCTCCATCGGCACACACGAACACATGATGTTTCGATCACCATATGCATTGTCGACCCGCCCCACCGGCGGCCAGTATTTGTGCCGCTTCAACGAGGCAACGGGAAATGCTGCGCGCTCGCGCGTGTAGTCGTGTGCCCAATTTTCCGCCATTGCCATCGCCGCCGTATGCGGTGCATTTCGAAGGGCGTTATCGTCACGATCGACTTCGCTATTCTCGATTGCACGAATCTCATCGCGAATCGCGATCATCGCCTGGATGAACCGGTCGAGCTCGATCTTGGGTTCGGACTCAGTAGGTTCAACCATCAACGTGCCAGCGACCGGAAACGACAGCGTCGGCGCGTGAAATCCGTAATCCATCAATCGCTTCGCAACGTCCTCGGCGGAAATTCCGCTGGTTTCCCTGATCGGGCGCAGGTCGAGAATGCATTCGTGTGCGACATAGCCGTTCCGCCCCGAATACAGAACCGGAAAGTGCGGAGCCAGACTCCTGGCAATGTAATTCGCATTCAGTAACGCAATTTCCGTGGCACGTCTCAATCCTTCTCTGCCCATCATCGTGATGTACATCCAGGGGATCGGAAGAATTCCTGCGCTGCCAAAGTTTGCTGCGCTCACCATTCCGACTGCGTCGTCGGCGCCCAGTCTTCCCGGCAGATACGGTGCAAGGTGCGCCTTGACGGCCACCGGGCCGACACCTGGACCACCGCCGCCGTGCGGAATGCAGAACGTCTTGTGCAAATTCAAATGCGAAACGTCCGACCCGTACAGGCCGGGCTTTGCAACACCTACCAGTGCATTTAAGTTGGCGCCGTCGGTATACACCTGCCCGCCGTGCTCGTGGATGATCCGGCAGATCTCGACGATGGGTTCCTCGAACACCCCGTGCGTCGACGGATAAGTCACCATCAGCGCTGCCAGATTGCCGGCATGCAGGGAGGCCTTGGCACGCAAGTCCTCGACGTCGACATTGCCGTTTCTATCGGTCTTGATTGCAACGACATCCATGCCGCACATCTGCGCCGAAGCGGGATTGGTCCCGTGCGCACTTTCCGGAATCAGGCAGATCTTGCGGTGGCCTTCACCCCGCGATCGGTGATACGCGCGTATCGCGAGCAGACCGGCATACTCGCCTTGAGCGCCCGAGTTCGGCTGCAGGCTGACCGCGTCGTAACCGGTGCACTCAGCCAGCATCTGCTCGAGTTCCAAGATCAGTTGCTGGTACCCCGCCGCCTGCTCAATCGGTGCAAGTGGGTGAATGTTGGAAAATTCCGGCCATGTCACCGGAATCATCTCGCTGGTTGCATTCAGCTTCATCGTGCACGACCCGAGCGGGATCATGGTTCGATCAAGCGCAAGATCCTTGTCGGCCAATGTGCGCATGTAACGCAGCATCTCGTGCTCGCTATGGTGCGCGTTGAACACCGGGTGCGTCAGGAATGGCGTGGTTCTGCGCAAAAACTCGGGTATGGCGCCATCGATTGCGCCATCGATTTGCCGGTCGAGGTCGTCAACGTCGGCGACTACGCTGAATAACTTCCAGATCGCCGCGACATCTGCGCGCGTCGCGGTCTCGTCAAGCGCAATGCCGATCATCTGCGGCATGCGCTCCCCGAAATTGCGCAGATTGATTCGTGCTGCGCAAGATGCAGCATGAACGGCAGCCGCATCGACGCCATTGACCACGATCGAGTCAAAATAGCTGCCGCTGACCATCAGCCCGCCGCGCTTCAGACCATCCGCCAGAATCGCTGTTAGACGATGCACACGGCGCGCGATGCGTGTCAGGCCGTCGGGCCCGTGATAGACGGCGTACATGCTTGCCATTACCGCAAGCAGGACCTGCGCAGTGCAGATGTTCGACGTCGCTTTCTCGCGGCGGATATGTTGCTCGCGAGTCTGCAGCGTCAGTCGATACGCAGGCTGGCCCTGCGAATCGACCGAGACGCCCACCAGGCGCCCGGGAATGGATCGCTTGAATGCATCCTTGCACGCAAGGAATGCGGCGTGCGGGCCGCCGAAGCCGAACGGAACGCCAAATCGCTGCGAGTTGCCGACGACGATATCGGCACCATCATCGGGACCGCCCCAGTTTCCGGGAGCCTCGAGCAGCGTCAACGCAAGTAAATCCGTGGCTACGCAAAACAGCGCGCCGCGTTCGTGCGCCTGCGCGACCAGCGAACGCATATCGTGAATCAATCCCGTGGTCGACGGGTACTGCGCCAGCACGCCAAAGTAATCCCCCGTGCTCATCAGCTCTGGCACGAATCCGACTTTGACCTGCAGCCCAAGCGGTTCCGCACGCGTCCTGACAACTTCGATCGTTTGCGGATGGCAATCGCTGGCCACAACAAAGACATTGCTCTTGCTTTTCGCGCTGCGCTTCGCAAGTGTCATCGCCTCCGCAGCGGCAGTGGCCTCATCAAGCAGCGAGGAATTCGAAATCTGCATGCCCGTCAGGTCGCACACCATCGTTTGAAAGTTCAGCAGCGCCTCGAGACGTCCTTGCGATATCTCTGCCTGGTACGGCGTGTACGCCGTGTACCAGGCGGGATTCTCGAGAACGTTGCGCAGGATGACCTTGGGCGTGTGCGTGTTGTAGTAGCCCTGCCCAATAAAGCTCCTAAACACCTGGTTCTTCAACGCGATCTCGCGGATTTTCGCGAGCGCCTCTTCCTCGCTGATTGCAGCGGGAAGGGCCAACGGGCGCATCAGTTTTATCGTGCCGGGCACGATCGAATCGACCAGTGCGTCAAGCGACGCGGATCCAATCGACGCCAGCATCTCCGCGATTTCCGCATCGTTGGGCCCAAGATGGCGCGCGTGGAAGTCGTTATGGGCTTCAAGTTCGGCAAGCGACGACATGATTACTTGGCAGCCTCGACGTTGGATTGATACTGCTTGGCGTCCATCAACGTGTCGAGCGCAGATGCGGTCTTCATCTTGAAAATCCAGGCGTCGTACGGAGCCGAATTGAGTTTCTGGGGCTCAGCCTCCAACGCATCGTTGAATGCGACGACTTCGCCATCGACGGGGGCATAAATGTCGGAGGCCGCTTTGACCGATTCGACGACGCCGACGGTATCGCCCGCCTTCAACGTCCGTCCCGTCTTGACGTCGCCCACGTATACAAGGTCGCCCAGCATGTCTTGCGCCGCATCGGTGATGCCGATCCAGAGCAGTCCATCTTCGCCCTGCTTGATCCACTCGTGAGTCTTCGTGTACTTCAGATGACCGGGAAACTCCATTGCTGACTCCTGTGAGGTTCGGTTAAACCAATACCTTGCCATTGCGTACGAACGGCATTTTCACGACGAGCGCATTGAGCAACTTGCCGCGCACATCCACTTGCACCGTATCGCCGGGGCTAATTCCGCGCGGAACCCGCGCCATTGCAATCGACGCCTGCAGCGTGGGAGAGAACGTGCCGCTCGTAGTCTCGCCATCTCCTGCGTGCGTCGTGACCTTTTGATGTGACCGCAGCACGCCACGATCCAGTAGCTTCAATCCGACCAGCTTGCACCGTGCGCCGCTGCGCTCGAGCGCCGTGCGGCCGATGAAGTCGCGCGAAGTTTTCATGTCGACCGTCCATGCGAGGCCGGCGTCAAGTGGGGAAACGTGCTCGTCCATGTCGTTGCCGTACAAATTCATTCCGGCTTCCAGTCGCAGCGTGTCGCGCGCGCCGAGCCCGGCCTGGGCGACTCCCGCAGCCCTGAGTTGCGTCCATAGCGTGGGCGCGTCCTTCGCTGAGAGCATGACTTCGAAGCCGTCTTCGCCCGTGTACCCGGTACGCGCTACGAAAAGTTCGCCGAGCGCCGCTGCAAAGAAAGGTTCGAGATTCTCTAGTGCGCTTTTAAGCTCCGGGCGCGCCTGCCAGAGTTTTGCGCGCGCATTCGGACCCTGCACCGCAATGATGGCCAGATCGGCGCGCGGGTCGATCTGCACGTCGAGACCGCGTGATGACGCCACCTGCCGCATCCAGATCAGGTCTTTCGCCGCCGTCGACGCATTGACGACGATGCGAAACGACGAGTCGCGAACGAAGTAAACGATCAGGTCGTCCACCACGCCCCCGGCGTCGTTCAACATGCACGAATAAAGCGCCTTGCCGGGTTGGGTGAGCTTGTCGACATCATTGGCGAGAAGCACGCGCAGAAAGGTGCGTGCGTCGGCGCCTTCAACATCGACCGGGCGCATGTGCGAAACATCGAACATCCCGGCGTCGCGTCGCACCGCATGATGCTCTTCGATCTGCGAGCCGTAGCTAAGCGGCATCTCCCAGCCGCCGAAGTCGACGAGCTTGGCGTGCGCGCCAGCGTGAGTTTCGTACAGTGAAGTGCGGTGCAACGCCATCGTGCCTCAGGACCAAAGATCGGCGAGCCGGCGTTCGCCGGTCCACGCCCCTCTGTCCTTTTGCCTGAGAGTTCGGAATCCAGAATCGGATTCGCTGCACCTTCGGCGCCGCCGACAATCGACGGTCTCTCCAGAGTCGCTCGCGCGAGGCGGTTTTTGATACCTGAGCGATTACGGGCGTTACGCCTTCGGCGGTGATTCGATCATCGATCAAATCACGCTCTCCCACATCGCGCTATGAGCGGAGCGAAGCGTAGCAAACTCCGCTTCGCCCGCTAGCTACCAAATGGGAACGTTGGCCGACGCCTCCGCGGTCAGCCTGCCTTGCGAATTGAAAGTAATGCGCGCCGCAGTTGCACCTGCAACGCTCAGCTGCGCTCCACCGCTTGGGGTAATAGCGTTGTTCGCGCCGTAAGTTTGGGTGAGGGTGCCGTCCAACACCACAGTGGAGCCGCCTGCGGTAAATGTCAGAGCCCGATATTCAACGCTGTATCGCACAAACGAACCGCTGGAAATGGTCAGTGTGCTCGACTCCCGAAAGTCGCCAGACACAAACGTGAGAGCACTTCCAGTTGCATTGTTTATGACGATAGCGCCAGCGGCAGGAACAAATGTGGCGGTGTACGTGCTTTCACCATTGGCAACGGCCTCGTTGAACGAGTAGAGGCCCGATCCGGTGCTCGTCCAGTCGACCGCGTCGCCCGCTGCGCTGGTCGCAAGCCGGCGCATTCCGTTGGCGTTCGCGGTCGCGGTGATATTGGTCAAAATGCTTGTCGGTGCAGAATAGGTATAAGACGAGTTGCCGGTCAACGTCGAGTTGAAGATCGTGCTGCAGCCGTTGAAGGTACCGGCGATTACGTGATTGCCAATCGGCAGCTGCGTGCCGACCGCGACTGCGGCCCCGTCCAGCGTCACGGTCGCATTGCCCGTATTACAAATATCGGCTGATGCCAAAACGTGAACGTCATCGTCAGTGACGAAAAATACCGACGCGTCAGCCATCTCGTTGAAAGCAAGCGGCGCTTCTGCAAACTGAACGCTTCGCTTGCCCGCCAACGGGTCAACTGGCGGCGGAGCAGGTGCAGGTACGGGCGCTGGAGGCGGCGATGGCGCATCGTCACTGCCCCCGCATGCCGCCAATGTGCCAGCTAAAGCGCTGGCGAAAATAATACGTAACGTCGTGGCGTTCATCTGATTCTCCTCTGAGGGTTGGTGGATGATTTCGCAACAAGCCGCTGCCAAGTCATCACGTCTCTGAGATCGCAAAGCGCGGGCGAAAGGCGACAAGCGCCCGGGTTCAAAGTGCTCGCAGAAACGCCACCAGATATCGGCCGCGAAGCACTTGTCCCTTTTTTTGCGCATGTCGCCTTTCTCCCGGCGATTCCGATTTACCCGGTATCCGCTGCGGCCGCTCGTCACCGACGAATTGCGCCGCAATGTGACCATCGGAGGATTCATGAGAATTCTGTTGCGATTTTTCGCCTGCACATTGATAAGCACAATGATCGGCTGTGGGGGTGGCGGTGATAACGTCGAGGTCACTGACGCCACGCGTCAGCTCGATGAAAGTCTGGCGGCAGATCTTCGGCGCGTCGGGATGACCGGAACTACCGAATCGACCCTTGAAGCCCGACTGGGTCGCAAAATCGATCCCAAGTTGGCCGAACTCGGCCGGATGTTGTTCTTCGATACCGTCGGCGGCTTGAACGATGACAACACCTGCGCGGGCTGTCATGCGCCGGCAGCCGGATTCGGCGATACGCAGTCGATCGCGATCGGTATTCAAAACAATGGAGTCGTCGGGCCAGGCCGGACCGGGCCACGTAATCAGCGCCGTACACCCACGGTGGTCAACACCGCCTTTTATCCCAAGCTAATGTGGAACGGTCGATTCTCCGCCACCGCTGGCGATCCCTTTTTGAACGCCCTCGGTTTCGCGTTTCCACCGCCTGAAGGCATCATCGAATTTCCGCCGAATCATCCGGTCGTCACCCACCTGCTCATCGCTCAAGCGCACATTCCCCCGACCGAATTGGTTGAGGTCGCCGGTTTCTCGGGAACACGCGGCACCATTGGAGCGCGATTCGACCAGTTCGACGATGGCAAAGGAAGCGGGCTCCCTCTCGCGGATGCCTCGGGCTTTCGCAACGAGCCGATACGCCAGGTGGTCCTGCAGCGTTTGAACGCCGCGCCTGAGTATCGACGTTTGTTTGGCGAAGTATTTGCCAATGTTGGAGCGGGCGCACCCATCGACTTTAGTATGTTCAGCCGCGCGATAGCCGAATTTGAATTCACGCTGGTCCGGGCTAACGCGCCGATAGACCGCTATGCGAGAGGCGACCGCCACGCACTCACGGCTGCAGAAAAGCGCGGGGCGCGCCTGTTTTTTGGCAAAGGGGGGTGCGTGGCCTGCCACTCTGTCGCGGGGCAGTCCAACGAGATGTTCAGCGATTTTGCAATGCATAACATTGGCGTTCCGCAGGTCGCACCCGGCTTTGGTGTCGGTGTCGGCAACATGATTTTCGACGGACCGGAAGAAAACGAAGACTTTGGTCTGGAGCAGGTCACGCTCAATCGAGCAGACCGCTACAAGTTTCGCAGCTCGCCTCTGCGCAACGTCTCACTGCAGCCGGCCTTTTTTCACAACGGTGCGTTTACGCGACTCGAAGATGCGATCCGGCATCACCTGGATGTTTCGAAATCGGCTCGGTCCTACGATCCAAAACGCGCGGGTGTCGCGCCTGACCTAACGCGTGCGCCCGGTCCGATCGAACCCGTCCTCGCAGTAATCGATCCGCTGCTGGCAAAGCCTGTGGAAATCAACAACACGGAGTTTGACGAGTTGCTCGCGTTCGTTCGAAACGGGCTGCTCGACGAGCGAGCGGCACCGCGTGCTCTCTGCGCTCTCCTCCCAGTCACTGTGCCGAGCGGTCGGCCGATGCTGATCTTTGAAGGCTGTCCGCCGCGAGCAGACCCGCAATGAAAAAGGGCCGGACAAAGTCCGGCCCTTGCTCCCCCAGCAACCGGGGCTTACCCGCCGAAGAGACAGCGCATGCAGATGCGCTGCGTCGCGACGTTAGCTTGCTTGGGTTGGAAGCTGGGTGAAGCAGTGGTATCGACCGGCTCAGCGGTCACGGATTGTGCGGTCGCGCCTGAGATCGCCAGCAACATCATTGATACGAACGTAATCGCTTTCATCGTCTTCTCCTCAATTGGGGACACTCACGATGAGTGCCCTCCCAATAGATGGATCGCAATTCACCGGCAAAACACGACACGAACCTTCTGGAATACGGTAGCTGCTCTGCGTAACCAAGCGAAATATGTGCGCGAACCGCTGGGAAACGCAGCGGCAACCGGGCTGCTAGCGCAATGATGCGTTTCGCGCAGCTTGAGCCTGTTTCAGACAAGGCGCCTCGGGGCCGAGGCTGCCCTCGAGCTGCACGACTGCGCGCTCGAGCGCGGTATGCGCATGGGCTCGATCACCACTTGCCAGCAACGCTTGCCCGTAAGCGAGTTCCGCCAGGCCAGCATACAAAGACACTTCGAACAGACGTGGTTGCAGGGAAGATGCGAGCGCAAGCGCACTGCTGGCAGTGGCGATCGCGTTCGTGACATCGCCTGCTGCGCGCTGCGCGTTGGACAGCGACGTCAGCACTCTGGTGCGCTGGAGTTGACCCTGCACAGCGGGCATCGCTTCCAGCGCGGCGGCACTGGTTTGCAAGCGCTTGATCG
>Ga0136634_10001191_pt1 | contig 10118 bp, 2 predicted proteins | sample AntDrymUQ8332106_2_FD_104654 | JGI IMG/M metagenome (GOLD analysis project Ga0136634, IMG submission 104654) | Polar desert sand microbial communities from Dry Valleys, Antarctica - metaG UQ833 (21.06) | ecosystem: Environmental > Terrestrial > Soil > Desert | place: Antarctica: Dry Valley... | reverse complement strand
CGCTGCGCTGACCGGCGCAGTTACCTACAGCAAGACGGCGCCTGCGGGCAGCGGCTCGTGCGCGGTGGCCGGCTCATCGATCACGTGCACGATGGGCGCGCTCAGCAATGGGGCTACCGCCACCATCACGATACCGGCGCGCATTACGACATTTCCTTCCGGGGGCACGCTGACCAACAGCGCCACGGTCAGCAGCAATTCCAGCGAGACCGGAGCAATCGACAGCAACACCTCGTACAACACGGGTTCGAATGCAGTCAGCGTCACGCGCTCGTCGTTGAGCGGCACCGTGTTTCGCGATCGCGATGCCAACGGGCAGCCGGGCGGCGCGGGCGAGACCGCGGTCGCCGGTGTGCTGCTGACGATCACCGGAACCGATCTCTACGGAAACACAATTTCGTTGACCGCCACCAGCGACGGGTCGGGTGTTTATTCGTTTGCCGAACTGCCGCCATCGAACGCCAGCGGCTACACGATTACCGAGACGCAGCCCGCCGGATTCACCAATGGCGTCAACCCCACGGGTGGTGCGTTCGACTCGCTCGGCGGCACGCGGCCAGCCAGCGGTGCGCCCGGATTTGGAACGGTGATCTCTGCCATCGTGGTCGGCGGCAATGTCGCCGGCACCGGATACAACTTTGCCGAGGTTGCGCGGCCGTCGATCAGCGGTGCGGTGTATCGCGACCTGAACAACAACGGCGTCAACAATGGCGGCGCCGAATCTGGCGTTGTCGGCGTCACCGTGCAGTTGTTTCGCGAAGGCGAAGTCACGCCACTTGCGACCACGACGACCGACGGCGCGGGTGCGTACTCATTCGGCAGCCTCGACCCGGGCATCTACTACCTGCAGGAACTGCAGCCTTCGGGCTTCCTGGATGGGGCCGATGCAGTTGGCCTGGTCGGCGGTGTTGCGTGCGCGGGCTGCACGCTCGAGAGCACCTACGTCGCGAGCAATGAAGCCGCGACCACCGACCGAATTCGCAATATCAACGTCAGCAATGGCGACAGTGCAACCGCGATGAACTTCGGCGAGTTGCCCCCGGCGTCGCTCGCGGGTGCGGTGTTCGTTGACTTCAACGCCAATGGCAACCGCGACGCGGGCGAAGTCGGTGTCTCAGGCGTTGTGTTGACTCTGACCGGCACCGACGATCGCGGCGCCGCGGTGTCGCGCAGCGCCTCGAGCGACGGCACAGGTGCCTACACATTCGGTTTGCTGCGCCCATCCAATGGTGGCGGCTACACAATCACAGAGACGCAGCCCGCCGGATTCGGAAGCGGCCCGAACCCCACAGCAGGGGCCGATTCGCTCGGTGGAACCCGCCCTGCAAGCGGCGTTGGCTTCGGCACTGTCATCGGAGCGATTCCCGTCGCCGCAGCGCAGGCGGGCACCAACTACACGTTCTCGGAAATCGGCGGCACGATGGTCTCCGGGCTCGTCTACATCGACCGCAACCGTGACGGCGCCTTGCAGGCGGGCGATGTGGGCCGCATTGCGGGCGTCACGATTCAGTTGGTCGACCCGGGTAGTGGCACCGTTGTCGCGACGGCCATTACCAACGCAGCTGGCAGCTACGTTCTGACCAACGCGCCGGTCGGCAATTATCAGGTTGTGGAGTTGCAGCCGGCGGGATACGGCTCGAGCACGCCGAACACGATCGCGGTTTCAATTCCTGCGGCGGGTCTGACCGGCCAGAATTTCGGTGACACGGCGAGCTCCGTCGCCGGCACCGTGTTCAGCGATACCAATAACAACGGCACGCCGCAGGGCGGCGAGGCCGGCATCGCGGGGCAGACGATCGAGCTTATCGATGCCGGCAGCGGTACAACGATCGCGACGGTCATCACCGACGCCTCGGGCACCTATCGCTTCGATGATTTGCGCGCGGCGAGCTACACGCTGCGTCAACCGGCGCAACCGGCGGCGACCATCAATGGCGTCACGACCGCGGGTTCTGCCGGCGGCACGGCGACGGCAGTCGCGACAGTGCCATCGGCGATCGCGAGCATTGCGTTGCCGGTTGCGGCGGATTCGAGCGGCAACAATTTCGCAGAACTGCCCGGCGCATCGATCAGCGGCGCGGTTTACGGCGACATCAACAACAATGCAGTGCGCGACAGTGGCGAATCCGGCTATGCAGCGGTAACGATCACGCTCACCGGGACCAACGATCTCGGACAGTCGGTCAATGTCACGGTCGTCACCGACAGCGCCGGCAATTTCACTTTCGGCGCTTTGCGACCCGGCACTTACTCAGTAACGCAGCCGACGCAGCCGGCCGCGACCATCAATGGACAAACCACCGCGGGTTCGAGCGGTGGCAGCGCCACGCCTGTAACCACGCTGCCGTCGGCGATCAGCAACATCGTGCTGGGTGTTGGCATTGGCGCGACGGGTTACAACTTCGGTGAGCTCGGCGATTCGCCGGATCTGGTGGTTGGCAAACAGGCGATCGGTTCGTTTGCGACCGGCAACGATGCGGTTTATCGCATTACGGTTGGCAACGCCGGTCAGATCTCCACCAGCGGCATCTACACGGTTGAAGACCGACTGCCCGCCGGCATCGTGCTCGCAGCGCGTCCAAGCGGCACTGGCTGGACCTGTAGCGGCGATCGCGGCAACTCAGGCTTCAGTTGTTCTTCGTCTTCGGCAATCGGAGCGGGGCAAGCGAGTGCGTCGACGATCGAGGTGCCGGTGTCGGTGCTTTCAACGGCGACCAATGGCGCGGCGTCCATCGTGTTGAGCAACGCGGTGATGATCAGCGGCGGCGGTGAGCTTCCCGCATACACAACGTCGCCAACGGACTCGGCGAATTTCGCAACCAACCCTGCAACGCTTCCGATCTGCACGGCGGCGCCGACGCACAACGCGTGCCGCACACCGACGACGGTTGTGCAGGCCGCCAACGTTGGCGGCACGGTCTGGTACGACATCGGCTCGGTGCGCCGCCAGCTTGACAGTGGAGATCAGCGACTCGCCAACTGGACGATCGAGATCATCGATGGCAGCTCACCGACATGCGCAGTCGTGCGCCGCGCAACCACGCGTGCGGACGGCACGTGGAGCGTGACCGACCTGATACCGAACCGTGACTACCTGGTGCGCTTCATCGAGCCTGGCAACGGCGTCGTGTGGGGAGTACCTACCAGCGGTGAACAGGGGACGGCGCCGGTGCCGTGCGTGAGCAGCAACGCAGGCAACGCACAGCGCAGCTCGTGCGTCGAGACCGCGCAGACCACCCAGTTGCGCATCGTGCTGTCGCCTGGCGACAACCTGCTGCAGCAAGGCCTGCCGGTCGATCCTGCAGGAACGGTCTACGACTCGATCTCGCGCCAGCCCGTACCGGGTTCTGTTGTCACGCTCGCGCCCTCAGGGACGTGTGCCGGGTACGACCCAGCGTTGCATATCGCCAATGCACAGCTTGGCGGTTACAGCATCACCGGTAGTGCGATCAGCATGACAGTCGGCGATAACGGGTTCTATCAATTCCTGTTTACCGCGAGCTCCCCGGCACGTTGCGCATTTCAATTGAGCGTGACGCCGCCGCCGACGCATTCGTTTGTCTCGAGCGTGATCGCGCCGCAGCCCAACACGCTTGCTACACCGCCGGCACCCGGCTCGTTCGATGTACAGCCGCAGGCGAGTCCGCCGACGATCGGGCAATCGACCACCTATTACGTGACGCTCGACGCCGGATCCGGCACGCAGAGCGTTCTTAACAATCACCTGCCGGTTGATCCGCGCTCTCTCAGCGGACTCGTGATCAGCAAGACCGGCTCGGTCCAACTCGTCGAGCTCGGCGACTCGATGCAGTACATCATTCGCGTTCGCAACAACACGCCCGTTCCGGTGACGGCGGCGTTCGTCGAAGACCGCTTGCCGCGTGGGTTCCGTTACATCGCCGGCACGGCAATGGTCGAGCGCAACGGCGCCCGCTTTGCAATTGCAGACCCGGCAGGCGGGGCGGGGCCGACGTTGAACTTTGCGATCGGCACGGTACCCGCCAACGGCGACACCACGTTGACCTACCGGGTGCGCGTCGGTGTCGGCAGCCAGCAGGGCGACGGCATCAATACGGCGCAGGCAAAGCAGACGGCGAGCACAGACTGCCGCGCATCGCCGGCCCAGTGTTCAAACGAGGCGCGCTTCCGCGTGCGCATCAGCGGCGGCGTGTTCGGCAACGAGGCATGCATCGCAGGCAAGGTCTTTGTCGACTGCGACGCCAACCGCTTGCAGGACGAAGGAGAACTCGGCATTCCGGGCGTACGCCTGTGGCTGCAGGACGGCACGTCATTCACGACTGACAGCGAAGGCAAGTACAGCTACTGCGGATTGCAGCCGAAGCTGCATGTACTGAAAGTCGATCGCCCGACATTGCCTCGCGGGTCGAAGCTCGTTGCGTCAAGCAATCGCAACGCGCTCGATCCGAATTCCTTGTTTGTCGATTTGAAGAACGGTGAGCTGCATCGCGCGGACTTTATCGAAGGCTCGTGCTCGGCGCCGGTTCTAGACCAGGTGAAAACGCGCCGGGGTGCAGGCGAAGTCAATGCTCCATCAAGCACGCCGCGGGTTATCAACCCGGTAGACGAGCGCTTGAAGTTCCGCAGCCCCACGCTGCCCGGAGCACGTGATGCGCGTTGACTCGGCATTGTCAGTGCGACGGCTGACGAAGATTGCAGCAGCGGTCATGCTCGCGTGCGCCGGCATGGGAGTCGCCGCTCAGGACGACGCCGCGCTGATGCTAACGCTGCGCGACGACATGATGTTTGGCGCTGCACCGGCTGTCTCTCGAGCTGCGCCGTCGCTGCCCGGCAACTTCAAAGTCGCCGAGATAGCAGTCGAAGTCGAAAGGGCAGCCGGTGTGGCCGACGGTGTCTCGCGTCTTGGTGTGACGATCGAACTGCGAGATGGTCTTGGCGAATTACTCACAACCGCTGCAGTCATCACCGTTGAAACATCGGCGGGGCGCGTCGAACTGTTTCAGGCCGCAGCCGACCTTGATCCCGAAACGCTCGGCGTTCAGCTGCGCGTCGAAAATGGGCGCGCGACTTTTTGGCTGCTCGCTCCAGCGCGGCCTCAGGACGTGCAATTGCGCGTGACAGCAGGCGCTGCTACGGCGGTCGGCGTTGTCAGCTTCCTGCCCGAGCTGCGCGACATGATCGCCGTCGGACTGATCGAAGGCGCAATTGGATTCGGAAACAAGGGCCGCGATGAAATTCGTCCGGTGCGCATCGAGGACGGCTTCGAGCAGGAGCTTCGCAACTGGTCACGCCGTTTCTCCAACGATCACAACTCGGCCGCGGTGCGTGCTGCGTTGTTCCTGAAGGGGAAGATTCGCGGCGACGCGTTGCTGACTCTTGCCTACGACAGCGACAAGGACACATACCAGCGCCTGTTCCGCGACACGCTGCCCGACGTCTGGTACCCGGTGTACGGGGACTCGTCGATCAAGGCGTTCGATGCGCAGTCGGCATCGAAGTTGTACGTGCGCGTGGACAAGGACAAGAACTACCTGCTGTACGGCGACTTCGTGACGAGCGCAAGTTTCTCGCCACTGGTCGGTGGCCAATCGATAGCTCCGATACGGGTGCGTGATCTGGGCCAATACAACCGGACACTGACGGGTGCCCGCGCACACTTCGAGAACGCGAGTGGCTATGGCAGCGTTTTCGCAGCGCGCGATACGCTGCGCCAGTCGGTCGAGGAATACGCTGCCAACGGTACGTCAGGCCCATTTTCGGTGCGCAACAGCGGTGGTCTGATCGGCAGCGAGCGCGTGGAAGTGGTGGTGCGCGATCGCAACAACGTGTCTGTCATCGTGCGAATCACGCCGCTGGCGCCGCTGGCTGACTACGTGTTCGAGCCATTTTCCGGGCGAATCCTTCTTAACCGACCGCTGCCGTCGCGCGATGAATTGGGCAACCCGCAGAGCCTGCGCATCAGTTACGAGCTCGACCAGGGCGGCGACCCGTTCTGGGTGGCGGGACTCGATGGCCAGCTGCGAATCAATTCGATGCTCGAGATCGGCGGCTCGTACGTCGACGACCGGAATCCGCTCGCCCCATACAAATTGATGTCGGCCAACGCCGGCGTGCATATCGCGCGCAACACACGGCTGGTCGCGGAGTTTGCGCGCAGCGAGGGTACCTATAACACCGGCACCGGCGTCAACACCGCGCTGACGCCCGGCCTGGCCGGAATTGCCGGGGACGCCGCGGGCAACGCAATGCGGATCGCGCTGGACCACGACGATGGCACCAACACCGCGCGGCTCTACGCTGGCCGGTCAGATCCCGAATTCGATAACAGCGCATCAAGTTTCGATGGCGGCCGCGGCGACGCTGGGCTGCGCATGACGCGGCGCATGAGCGAGAGCGTCACCGTGTTCGGCGAAGCGGTGCGGAGCGAAGATCGCATCGCCGACGGCACGCGCACCGGAGCGCAACTGGGATCGGCGTTCCGCATCAACGAACGCTTGACACTCGATATCGCTGTCAAGCACGTTGACGAGAACGGCCGTGCAGTTTCGCCGACTACGGTGATCCCGGGTAATCCATCGAGCGCGGTCGGCACCAACACGTCTCCGTTGACACCGTCCGGCGGCTTTTATGGCAACGGCATCAACCCGCTGAATCCGTCGACCGGCACGGCAATACTCTCGCCATCGGCCGGCGCAACCTCGAGCGGCGCGGGCACTGCACTGGAAGCAACGACGTTGCAGCTGGGCGCGCAATATCGTGCGACTGACGCGCTGGCCCTCGCGGGCGAAGTCGAACACGCGATCGACGGCGACGAACAGAAGCGCGCGGCACTGGGTGCCAGTTATCAGGTGCAGGAGCGCTCGCGCCTGTACGGTCGCTTCGAAACGCAGCGCGGATTGGCATCAAGCTATTCATTGAATCCATCGGATCGATCGACCTGGTTCGTATTCGGTGCCGACACAACGTACGAATCCGGCACGCAGTTCTATTCCGAGTACCGGCTGCGTGACGCAATCGGCGATCCGCTGGTGGCGCGTGACTCGCAGCTGGCGAGCGGATTGCGCAATACATGGCAGTGGCGCGAGGGCATTCGCTTTGTGACCGGCGCCGAATACCTGCGCGTTCTGAATGGGCCTGCGCAGGAGGCCGTCGCGTTGGTGGGCGGCGTTGATTACACCGCCGATCCTTTGTGGAAGGGACTGGCGCGCCTGGAATGGCGGCGCCTGTTCGACGCCGATGCAACGCCGACGCTCGATGAGCGGCAGGACTCGTGGCTGTCGACGTTCGTCGTCGCCCGCAAGCTAAGCCGTGACTGGACGCTGCTGACACGCAACTATCTGTTGTTCTCGGACTTCGCGGCTACCGGGCATCGAGTTCAGGACCGGTTCCAGATCGGCGCTGCGTATCGCGACACGTTGCGCAACCGCAGCAACGTGCTGACCAAGTACGAGTTCAAGATCGAGCGCGACGAAAGCGCATTGCCGAGCTCCATCGTCGGTACGCCGGATGCGGCAAGCAAGCGCGATGTTCACATTGTCTCGATTATCGGCGATTGGCATCCGACACGCGACTGGTGGCTGACAGGCCGCGCCGCCGCGAAGTCGGTCGATGAAACGTTCAGCGGAGTTGATGTTCCGCGCTACAGCGCCTACCTGCTCGGCGGACGCGCGATAGTCGACATCACCGAGCGGTTCGACGTCGGTGTGCTGACGTCGGTATTGTTCAGCAGCGAGGGCCGAAGCCGGCAGGGCGCGATCGGGCTTGAAGTCGGCGCGGTCGTGCGGGAAAACCTGCGCGTTTCGCTTGGCTATAACGTCACCGGGTTTCGCGACCGCGATCTGACAGGCTCTGAATATACGGCGCAGGGCTTCTTCCTGCGGCTGCGCTACAAGTTTGACGAGGAATTGCTGAAGGCAGCCGAACCGCTGCTTGCGAAGAGGGATGCAAACTAGCGAGCGTTGGCCAGCGCAATCGCGCGCGCAAGATCGACCACGGCGCTCGCGTAGAAGTAACTTCGGTTGTAGTGCAGCAGGGCGCTGAAATTCACGGTGCCAACGCGATAAAGCCGCTCGACTTCTGCGCCGTTGAGATAGGGAAGATCGATCACCAGCACTTGCGTATCGAGCGGCAAGGCAATGTCGCCTTCCACCCCTGCTGCCGATGCGCTCGACCACGTTGTCGCGGCTTCGATGCCTCTGCCGAGCGCATCGACCGTGGCCTCGTCGGTCATTGCATCGAAGAGGATCGGCAAATCTCGCTGCCATCCATGCGCAGCGAGATAACTGGCCACGGATCCAATTGCATCCACGGCGCTGCCGCGCAGATCGATTCGCCCGTCCCCGTCGAAGTCGACTGCGTGCCGCCTGATTGATCCCGGCATGAACTGCGGCAGACCGATCGCGCCCGCAAACGATCCCTTGATCGCGAGCGGGTCCGACTTCTGTTCGCGTGCCAGCAGGAAGAATTCGCCCAGCTCCTGCCGGTAGTACTCGGCGCGCCGAAGGTAGTCAAACGACAGCGTCACGAGCGCGTCGAGCGTACGGAAGTTACCCGTTATCCGCCCGAAATACGTTTCAACACCGATGATGCCGGCAATGATTTCTGACGGCACTCCAAACATTTGTTGCGCCCGCTGCATGGCAGCCTGATGCTCGCGTACGAACGCCGCGCCTGCCTGCACGCGCGCTTCATCCAGATATCGGGCGCGGTATTCCAGCCAGTTGCGCTGGCCGAAAGCGATTGGCGGCTGCATGTAACGCTCGACTGCAGGCGAATAGCGTGCGGCGGCGATCCATCGTTCGACCGGTGCGCGGTCGAATGCGTGTTGCGCAATAAATTCGTCGATGAACCGTACTACTTCGGCGCGTTGAAGGTACGGGGTGCCCGTCGCCGCTGAAACAGGCACCACAGCGACTGCGGCCAGGGCGGCGAGCCATCTGCGGCGGCTCAGAAGCATTCGATTACAGCTGGTCAACGGTTTCATGCAAGGACCGCTCAGTTGTTAATTCCGCGCGGTCGAAAGTCACGGATCGCGCGCGCCAGCGTCTTGATGTCCGCACGTGCCACCGCCTCGGAACCGCGCGAATAGCGCATACGTTCGACGCGTGATAACAATTTCCGGGCGCGCTTCACGTCGTCCGGAACCAGGGCTCGCTTGCTGCGCCCATACAGCTCACGCGGGCCGAGGTGCTCGGCGGTTGCAACACCCGCTCGATCCAGACGATCGCGCAGCAGCCTGAACGCGTCTCCTAGTGGGTCACGCTCCTTGCGCGTGCGTAAAGCAAATGCCGCCATCACCGCCAGCACGATCGTGACTATGACCGCAAGCATCAGCGCCAGGCTTTCCCAGTTCGGCGTCAGTCCAAGCAGACTCATCAAGTCGCGCTGGCGCTCCTGCGAATAGGACAGGACCCACTGGTTCCACGAGTTCTGCACCGCTTCCCAATTGAAGCGCATCGACCGAAGCCACCCGAAGCTGATGGCGCCGCCAGGTAAATTGATTCCAGACTGCCGAGCCATTTCGCTGGCACCCTGGTCAATCCGCATCGGCGCAACGATGGCGGTGGGATCGACCCTGACCCAACCGCGCCCAGTGAGCCAGACCTCCGACCAGGCGTGAGCATCCGATTGCCGCACCGTCACGAAACCATCGACCGGATTGATCTCGCCGCCCTGATAGCCAGTTACCACACGCGCGGGCACGCCGAGCGCGCGCATCAGGAATACAAAAGCCGACGCGTAGTGCTCGCAGTAACCCTGGCGCGTGTCAAACAGAAACTCGTCGATCGAATCACGACCAAGACGCGGTGGCGTCAGCGTGTATTGATAGCCCCCACGCCGCAGAAAATCGAGCGTCGCATCGACGCGCTCTGAATCGCTGCCGGCACGGCTCCGAATTTCGTCGGCCAGTTGCGCTGTGCGTGGATTTGACCTGGCCGGCAGCTCGAGCCAGCTGCGCCGCTCGCTCTCGCTCGCATCCGCGTTGAAGCGGTAACGGGTAAAAGAGCGGACCTCGTAGCGAATGCGCTGACGCACGAGGTCGCCGGCGATGATCTGCATCTCAGGCGTCATCCGCACTGGGAACGAGCTGATTTCGGGTAGCGCTGCGGGCGCCTCCAGTGCAAACAGCCAATCACGAT
>Ga0136634_10001190_pt1 | contig 10139 bp, 8 predicted proteins | sample AntDrymUQ8332106_2_FD_104654 | JGI IMG/M metagenome (GOLD analysis project Ga0136634, IMG submission 104654) | Polar desert sand microbial communities from Dry Valleys, Antarctica - metaG UQ833 (21.06) | ecosystem: Environmental > Terrestrial > Soil > Desert | place: Antarctica: Dry Valley... | reverse complement strand
CGGTGAACTGGACGTGCAGGCGATCTTTCTAGCCGGAAAAAACGAAGAGCTTCGCAAAGAAGCCGAAGAGATAGCGAAGCATGCAAAATTTCCCGTTAAGGTTATCGGGTATTCCGACGAGATCGAAACGCTGATGCACTCCGCAAACGTAATGATCTCAAAGCTTGGCGGGTTGACGACGTTTGAAGCGCTGGCTTGCAGACTTCCGATTATCGCGGACGCAACGACGCCTCCGATGCCGCAGGAAGCCGGAACTATGCAGATGATCGCTAAGCGCGGCGCGGGCATTCTGCTAAACAAAGCCTCGGATATCGTTCCTACTATTCAATCACTGATCGGTGATTCGCGCCGTTATGCCGATATGAAGGCAGCGACAGCCGGGATGACAATGCCGGACTCAACCGAACAGATCATTCGTGAGATCACGGCGCTTTTACCCCTCAATTCAAAGATGTTATCTGCTCGAGTCCTCGCTACTCAAAACTAGTATTCAATTTTGGCGCTTGTCAGTTTGCCTCTATTTATTTAACCTTTTCTTTTGGTAAATTTCTTTTTGAAAGAAGGTCGTAAAGCTTTAGGAGAAATCAACTTGAGTCTTTTACTTGAAGGAAAACATGCGTTTGTTTCGGGCGGCACGCGCGGCATAGGGGCGGCGATCTGCGAGGTTTTTGCACGCGAAGGCGCGGACGTGGCGTTCAATTACCACTCGCGGGACGATCTTGCCGAAGAGGTGAAGGCCAAAATTCAGGCACACGGCAGAAAGGCTTTGTCATACAAAGTTTCCGTTACTGACCGTTTCGGTATGAAACATATAGCGCGAGAGATTTATGATGCCTGGGGCGCAATAAATGTTTTGGTCAACAACGCTGCTGTCAATAAGGGTGATAATTTCGCTACGACAACCGATAAATCGTGGGATTGGGTTGTCGATACCAATGTCGGCAGTTTATTTGCAGTAACTAAGCCGTTTTATAAACAGATGATCCGGGCTAAAACCGGGTCGATACTCAATATTACTTCTGTGGGAGCGATCAGAAGCCTGCCGACATCCGTTCATTACGCGACCTCGAAAGCAGCTATGATCGGTTTTACCAAATGCCTCTCACGCGAAGCCGCGAATTTCGGGATCGTGGTTAACGCAATAGCTGCGGGTGTTTTCGATACTGATCTCGGTAACACATTGCCCGAACGCCTGCTGCAAATGCATGATTTCTGGGTTTCTAAGGGCCGCTCAGGCCAACCGGCGGAACTTGCCGAATACGCCGCATTTATGGTCAGCGACCGCAACAGCTTTATGAACGGCGAAGTAGTTATCGTCGATGGCGGCGCCGTAACTTAATGCTGATGGTGTTTTTGAAAGTCGAGCCGAAGTGGAACAATCTTCGAAAGCAACCGCGTTTTATAGACTTGATCAATCGAATGAACTTTTTTCCATAACGGAATTGAAATTGAATTTCATAATTAACTTATTGATAATAAATGATTTAGCTTGATATTATTTTGTTTCAGTGTTATACTCTCTTAAGCGTCGGGTTCTTTGGAATTGGAGGAGACGAAATGGCTAGAACAGAATTGGTAGAAAATTTGAACAAAGCTTTGAGCTTAGAGCTTGCGGGTGTTATTCAGTACTCGCAGCATAGTTATTTGGTTACAGGCCTCGAACGGGAAGTTTATAGGGAATGGTTTCGCGGCCAGGCAAAAGAGGCCCAGAAGCACGCGGAAACGCTTGGTGATAAGATCGTGGCTTTAGGCGGAGTTCCGGCGGTCGAACCGGCAATGATTCGGCAGTCGACCGATCTGAAGGAAATGCTCAAGCAGGATCTGGAACTTGAGCGTGACGCTATAGCTGTATATATGGCTGCATGGAGCTCGTGCGATGATAACGATCTGCCGCAAAAATTCTGGCTCGAAGGCCAAATCGCGGATGAGCAGATGCATGTAGAAGAGCTCGAAAAACTGACTTCGGAAAGACAGTCGAAAGTGAATTCGGAAAGAATTGTTTTGCGGGAAGTTAGCTAAGTTAGTTATTAGTTCATGTGTTCTGAGTTCAAACTTTAGTTTGTCTTTCTCGAAAGGAACACGCCAAAGCGTGAACTCAGAACTCATTGAAAGATCGGAAATTGTAAAACTTTCGTTACGGCGATCTGTTCCTCGCCTTTAATCTTATCTTTCTTCAGCTTAAGCCGGGCTGCCGCAATAACGCGGTGAAGCTCATCGAGCATTTCGATGTCGAGTTCCAGAGTTTTTTGACCGCACCAGCCAAGTTCTCCTTCCCACGTAGAAAGCATTAAGACCGCCTGTTCTTCCCGGAGCGAAATAACTATTTTTTTTTCTACAGAAAAAACCGGGGCAAACTTAAAAGCTGTATTATTGTTCATAAGTCAAAAAGAAATTGAAAATCATTTTCAATAAGGATTATACCAAAAAATTACATCCCGTCAAACTTACACGCGTAAAATTAAACAGGATGTTATCTTTATTCCCGGAAAACGCCTATTTCTTAGCTTTCCATTCTGCCAGGATTTTTTCGAAATTTGCCGTATTCACTGCCGGGGTTGCCGCTTTGCCAATCTGGATGGCTTTTTCGCCGGTCGCAACAGCTTCGCTTGTTCTACCCATTTCAGCCAGAAGCCTTGCCTTGGTCTGCAGATTGCCATAAGTTTCACGCAGCTTGATTGAACCATCGAGCCAGCCGAGGGCCTCTTCGTAGTTGGCGGTAAGCTTCTGATTCAAGACATAACTCGCCATTTGAACCGGTTCCGTGGACATTCTCCGGCGCGCGTCGGTCAGCAGCCTGCCTGAAATATCGCCGACATCGACGGTGAACGGCACGGCGAGTTTGTCCCAGCGGATAACGACTTGAGCGGTGTTGCCTGTTACATTGTCGATTCCGATAGACATCGTTTCGCGGAAATCGGTTTCTACCGGCTTCGCGGTTATGCGCAAGGCGTCTTCTTTCGCCTCGTGCTCAAAACTGCCCCACTGGTTCCATGTCTTATTGAAGATCAGCGTCCATTCGGCTTCGTTTGGGATTGTGTGCAGGCTGTATTTACCCTTTGGCAGTTTCTGTCCGCCGATCGTAACGTCATTTGAAATTTCGAAAACGGTCGCTTCATTCGCACCCGTTCGCCAAACTTTTCCAAAAGGCTCGAGACCGCCGAAAATCTTTCGCCCTTTAACATTCGGACGGTGATATACAATCGAAATTTTCGTATCGCCGACCGTTTGCGAGATCTCCTGTCTCTGGCTTTCGCGGGGAAGTGTGAGCTGCGCATACGCGCAGATGCTGAAAGCCACGGTTATCGCCATCAATAAACAAATTCTTTTCATTTTTCTAATCGCTCCTTCGCTCTTTGAATAAAAATTTTGATCATTTCCGTAATCCTCTTGCTCATTTCGCTGCTGATCAGGCTTTCGCCCGCAAATCCCGCAAGCATATGCAGTTCGCGCGCCGACTTTCGCCGAAGCTCGACCATCTGTGAAAAATGTACAAGAGTTACGTTTTTTGCCTTTTCAAGAAAATCCGCCGAATACCGGAGAAAATTCTGTGTCTCGACGGGAACAGGAAACCATTCGATTCGTTCCTCGGAATCCTCGGCCAATTCAACCGCGAATTTCTGGACCATTGACCCGACAAGCGGAATCTCTGCTTCGATCTTCCAATGCGCAACGCCTTTGACATCGGTATGAATGCTGGCAATACCCGGCATAAGATCGGCGAAATTTCTGATGTCCGCGAAAAATTCCCTGACTTTTTCGATGTTCGTTTGAACTTCTATGTCATCGCTATAACCAGCTTTTACTGTAAACATACTTCGCGTTCTGAGTTCAAGCTTCAGCTTGTTCTTCGATTTACCCACCCGCTCACGCAGGCGGTTCTGATAAAGAACAAGCTAAAGCTTGAACTCAGAACTTAAAACACCCCGTTGAATAAGATCGAATTAAAAAACGGCCTTGTCGTCGAACGGAAGATCCCGCGAAAAAACGGCTCTTCGGCAAACAGGATCACATGTCCGGAACCGTTCGGCTCGTCTATCAAAAAAGCCGTGCCCTGCAGCAGCTTTTCGGTATTTCCTTCCCAAACGAAACCGGAGACCGTCAGCGGCTTCGTCGGCTTTGCGTTAAAAACCAAAGCATTAGTTCCTTCCTTAGAATACCTGAAAAAGTATCCGCTTGCGAGAAGAACCGGCAATTCGTCCTGATTCAGTCCATAGGACAGATACGTTGTGCGATCGACGGTAGCGCGCATTATCGAACCGGGAAGCGGTTCAGGCACCTTGTTGGCATTTGCAGACGGCGAAGCGATCGGCGGCAGGCCCGGTGCGATGCCGTCGGCTTTGTCCGATTTTAGCTCGACAAGATTCGGCTCAGGCTCTACCAACTGCTTAATAGGAGTTTTATTCGGCGTTGGCGAAAGCCGGACTTCGGCCTCTTTGCGTTTATCAGAATCAGAAGTGTCTGATGTTTTTGCTTTCTCCTCATCGTCCTCGCTGCCGACAAGTTTTGACGTCGTCAAACCTACATCTTTCAAAGCGGCAAAAACGGATGCTCCGCGGGCAGTTATAAGAGTGCCGCCTTCGGAAACCCATTCTTTTAAAGCCGCAACGCCGGCTGTGCCAAATGAGCTGAAATATCTGCCGGCCGACCCATTGGGAATGATCAATACGTTATAATTCTTCAGGCCGCTGCTCAGCACCGCGTTTATTGTCATTGGCGTAAACGCAATTCCGTACCGGTCCAGCGTCCACCAGATCGAGCCGTAGGACGTCTGATCGACCGACTCATCCGCGATCATCACGATCTTTGGCGCGCGCAGGGAAACGACCGACTCGCCGCCGACGCTGGTATCGCCTTCCTCGGAAAAACCGGTGTTTACAGCGGCAGCAATTACACCTGTTTCATTTGCAAGTTTTGCGACCGCGTCGTGAATAGTTTCGGGATTACGTGTAACGCGGACAACAAAAGTTCCGGGTCTCCAATTACGCCCCGCTGCATTAAGCGTTCGAGTCGCTACTGAAACCCTAAAGCCCAGTTGAATCAACCTGATCGCCATTACAGCGGCGGAATCAGTTTCGTAAGGAAGAATATAAGCGATCTGTGCCCGACCGGAAACGGACCCGCGTTTGGCACCGGCGATATATTCGTCCGTAACCAATGTTCCGGCAAAGTTTCCGCCGTCTTCGGTCCAATACGCTTCAACACCAAATGCCAGCGGCAGCGACCACGCCGTAATATCGTAAAAACCGTAATCTTCCTTTTGTTGATTTTTGCCCCGGAGCTGGTTTCGGTTATAGCGACGCATATTCTCGTCGACAAATGATTTATCCTGCGGCGTGTCCTGTTCTAAAATCGATTTGATAAAAATACGCTGAGGTTGATTCAGATCGATAACGTATGAACCTGCGGGAAATATCCGCGTCCCGGCGACGGCGTTTTTTTCCAAATAACTATGTGCGGTTTTTGACGAGAATGAAGAGTCTGCAACTTTGACTTCGATCCTTGAACGCCGAAGTATCTCGATCAACTCGGCGGCTTTTACACGGTCGTTGTCGGGAAGAATAACAATGCGTTTCAGCTTTGAAGCGGCGTGATCGCTCATTCCTTTCGCTCGAAATTCGTAAAAATCCTTCAGCCTTTCGATCTTGTTTTTTGCCGTGACTTCCAGCGTCGTCATTGACGCGACATAATGCTTCGCAATTGCGCTTCGCAGGGTCGCGATCGTTCCGTCATCCCGGGTCCACCGAAGCCCTTTAAAACCGCCGCCGTCGGTTTCGTAAGTCATGCCGGTTGCGCCCTGCAGCGAAGGAAATGTGTCCCAGTAACCGGGATAAAACAGATCGAAAATATCGCGGACGTAATAATCCCACTTGTTTGCGTCGAAAGCCCGGGCATTTGCACGGCCGTACATCTCCAGCCATGTGTTTGAGACTGGCTGCGGCATATTCGGGTTTATCGGCAGCGCTGCGGGCGGAAAGAAATACTGAGAAGTCTGGCCGTGATGATCGACTGCGACCTGTGGGTTCCACTCCATATACGCCTTTTGCATATTCTGCGATTCTTTTTGCGTGAGGGCGAGCGTATCGCGGTTCAGATCGAAGCGGTAATGGCTGTAGCGGCCCATAATACTCCACGGCTCGCGGTGCTCGAGAGAATTTCGGTCGGCGTTTCCGGTGGCGACAGAGTTGTACCATGTTGCGAAGCGTTCGTGCCCGTCCGGATTCTCCCCGGTTAGAACGAGAACGACCGTATTTTTTAAAATATCGAGCGTCGCCGGCTCGTTAGAAGCTGCAAGCTGATAAATTACCTGCATCATTGTCTCGAACGACGCCGATTCATTACCGTGGATTGTATATGCCATCCAGGCGACTGCCGGCGTTTTTTGAGCAATCGAATTCGCTTCAGCGGCGGAAATCGTCCGCGGGTCGGCCAATTTTCCTAATGAAGCACGGATATCGTCTATGCGCGTAATGTTTTCCGGCGCCGAGATTGCAACAAGGTGCTGCATCCGATGCTCGTTTGTAGTGCCAATGTCATATACCTTTACACGGTCGGGCGCAGCTTTTGCTATCTCATCAACGACCTTTTCCATCTGAGCATAAGTCGTATGAAAGTCGCCGACATCGAAACGCAAAATGCTCTGCGGACGCGGGACATTAGCGCGATATTCGCCGCGTGTGTAGAAATCGAATTTTTCTTCTGTTTGGGCGAAAGCAAACTGCACAAACGCCAGGCCTGCAAATGTTGCGACCAATAAGTTTTTGGTTTTTATCATTAGGTTGTTCGGCGAATCACAACGTATTGCCGCCATCACGGGTGGCATCACATTTTCAAATTGACTCTAAAATATTAAACTGTAAATGCTTAAACGCAAAAAGGTAATGAATAGTTTAGCCGCCGAACAAATCTGCCCGAAATGTCATTTTCCGAGACTGAAAAGCTGGTACGAGCTGACCGATGAGCAGCAATTCCTTGCGCAGCGGCTGCCTGCCTCCGCAAAATACACGCTCGAAGAACGAAAAAAGCACCGCTTTTGCGAGCGATGCTGGCTTGAAGACCCTTCTAAGAAAAGGGAAGCAGTATAAGAAAATTCGGTGCTGGTGATGTGAGTAGTAGTGCGAAAACTCAAACGGCGCTTGGTAATACCAGCTACGGTCTGCGCACGAGCTGAGAGTTACCACTCGCGGGCGTTGTAAAGACGCCGAATTACTTTTCTTTTTTGTTGTCGTCCTCGTTTAAAGTGGTAATTTTTACCTTTTTGATCTCAAATTCACTCTGTATCTGTCGAAAGTTCTCTTTATCAAGCTTCATCACAGCATAATCGTTATCCGTACGGACAGTTAGCCAATGCTGTTTCTTTTTCATGAACAGAAACGGCAGAACTATTAAACCGGTAAGGATTGCCATAGCGACTGCCCCGCCCGTTGAAAGCAATGGTTTCTTTGAATAAGAGTAGTCCGCCGTTTTGATTTCGGAATAGGTCATCTCTTTGCTAACCAAACCTGGCTTGTTAGAAACGAGCCGGAACGATTTATCGCCAAAATTCAGCGTCGAGTTTACTTCTTTCGACTTTTTCCCTTCGCTGACCAATGTCTCTACCATAAACGTCGACGAAACACGCGCCAATGCGATCTGCGACGTTACAACGAAAATACTGAATACCAATATCAATGATACGAATCTCATTTATTTCTCCTGTGTGGGTTTTTTCTAGTGGATAAATAGCTGGAAAGTTTGATCAACTGCTTTTACCTTTGCCATTAGACCTTTAGTTTTGCGATTTGGCAAATACAAACGTTTCTCTATTCGTCAATATTAATCGTTTGTGATGATCGGCTGAAAAAAAAACACTGCCGAATTTCGGAAATGTCCCAAGTTACGTCGCCTAAGAATGTCATACAGACTTCAGTGCGGAATAACAGACCAACTTCTAGCCCGCAAATTTCGTTATCCGCAATTTCCATTTCCATACTGCCACCTAAGCGTATCTGTTCGATACTCTTCAACTACAAAATGGCAAACGGGCGCGGTATTGTTCAATCCTGTAAAATGCTTTCAAATGCCGAACGGATGTTGAGCCGGTGCAGCGTCAACTGTTCGTGCAGTCCGCCGACCGGGCCGAGATTCATTAGAGCGGAGATAATTTTTAATGCCGCCTGGTTTGCCGACGGCAGACGCATAACGCGCCCGAGCGTGAGGCGAAGGTTGTGATCGAGCAGGGACAGGAACTCGTAACCTTCGCTCAAATTCGTGAAGTTTTCGACGGACAGGGAATTTGCCTTGAAAAGCTTTTCCAGCATAAATATTGTCGAGCGGTTTTCCGAATCATCCGGCAGGCCGTCGCGAAGCTGTAAATAACGTACAGCAAAGTATACGTCAAGCATTCCGCCGGAGCCGAACTTGATGTCGATGTCCTTGCCGCGTCCTGAAGAGGCCTTTTCTTCTTCGAGACGCTTGCGCATGCTCAGTGTTTCACTCCTCAATTCGGCTTTGTCAGCGGCACTGGCGCGCTCGTAAATTGTTTTTCTAATGGAAGCTTCGGCAGCTTTTGCCAATACGATATCACCGGCTGCACCACGGATTTTTACATACGCCAGTAATTCCCAGACGGCCGCCTTATTTAGCATGTATTCACAAAACGCGGAATTCGAAATTGCGCCCGCACCGTTTTTTCCGTAAGGCCGGAGCCGGAGATCGACGCGATAGAGATGACCGTCGCGAGTCATGCTCGAAAGCGTGTTGACAAAGATTTCTACAGAACGGCCATAAAATTCGACATGGGTAAGGCCGGTTGCGGACAACGGCTTTTCATCGTCGTAAACCATGACCAGATCGAGATCCGAATCATAATCTACGCCGCGGCCGCCGAGTTTTCCAAGTGCAAGAACGGCAAGCGGAAGTTCACTGAGATCAATAGAAAGACGCCGTGACATTTCCTGTTTGGTTATCAAAAGCGCGGTATTGATACTCGCCTCCGCGAGATCCGTCTGCAAACATTTTGCATCCGTCAGCGAAAGTTTTTCGAAAACGTCGAAGACGGCGATCTCCAGCAGGAGACGCGACCATATTTTTCGCAACGCAGCCAATTGGCGGCCGAATTCGTTTGCTTCGGTTATAGCGTGACTCAGTATTTCACGATAATTCCGGGCTGGAAAATCAACGGCAATATCCGGCAGCTCATTTACAAGAACAGGATTTGCCGTGACCATCGCGGTAAATTTTGGCGAAATTTCCACCAACTTCCGAATTATTAAAAGCTTTTCGGGTGTAAAAAGGATCTCGATATCGGATTTGCTGAAAGAAGAAAGAATTTGCGGCGGCAGACCGGAATACAAGTTAGTTTCAGTATTTCCACTTGCGAACGGCTTCAGAGTGTCGATTTGCCCGTCCTGTAAAATGTCTTTGCTGGGATCATTTATACTGCCTCTGTTCTCACCGAAAACACGCACGAATATGCGGTGAACAATCGCGGAATGCGACTGCAACGCGCGTTCGAAGCCTCGCAGATTATCGAATCTCATCCGTTTCGCAACCAGAAAACGCTTTGCGGTTTCGTTCGGCACGGTATGCGTCTGAAGGCCATGCTCCATTTGCAGAATGTGCTCGAGATGTCTGAAGTATTCATAAGCGTCGAATAGCTCCGTCAATTCTGTTTCGCTTACCAACTTTCTGTCGGCAAGCCGCGCAAGACTTATCAATGTGTGAGGCGAGCGAAGCCATCGGTCCTTGCCGCCATACGCCAACTGCATAGCCTGCGCAATAAACTCGATCTCGCGAATACCTCCCCGGCCGAGCTTTACGTCGTAGCTTTTATCCGCTTTGTGCACAAAGTCGATCTTTTCCTTTGAATGGCGCACGTTGCTAAGCGCGTTCTCGACAGTTTCTTCGGCTGAAAATACGGCATCTTCAACTGCTGAAAAGAATTTCCTGAAAATAGCGCCGCTGCCCGCGCTTGCGCGCGATCGGATCAGTACTTGACGCTCCCAGCTTCGTGCTTCGGTTGTGTAATACCGGATAGCATCTTTGACGGAAATAGCCAGCGCTCCGACACGGCCGTGCGGGCGAAGCCTCAGATCCACACGGAAAGCTGCACCTTCGCCTGCTTGCCCCGCGACAAGCTTTGTGATGTATTCGGCAAGCCT
>Ga0136634_10001189_pt1 | contig 10140 bp, 10 predicted proteins | sample AntDrymUQ8332106_2_FD_104654 | JGI IMG/M metagenome (GOLD analysis project Ga0136634, IMG submission 104654) | Polar desert sand microbial communities from Dry Valleys, Antarctica - metaG UQ833 (21.06) | ecosystem: Environmental > Terrestrial > Soil > Desert | place: Antarctica: Dry Valley... | reverse complement strand
TCGACTTCCTGCTCGACGAACGGGCCGATGCCGCGTTCAGCAGCGACGGCTTCAGCGCCCGTTTCGAAGTCGGCTACAAGCAGCCTGTTAACCGCTTCAATGTCACCCCATTCGCGGGCCTCGGCGTTTCCCTTCTCAATAGCGAGGGCTTTACCGAAAATAACGACAGGGTCGCGGGCGGTCCGGGCGGTCTGGGGCTGACATACGGTTCAAATTCGCAAAACTCAGTGACCAGTTCGGTCGGCGTCCAGCTTGACACGCGGATCGCGCTTGCGAACGGTCGGACGCTGACGCCGTTCGCGCGTGTGGCCTGGGTTCATGAATTCGAACCGGAGCGCAGCTTGGACGGATTTCTGACCGCCTCGCCCGAGTTGACCTTTACAACCTATGGCGCAGCGGCGGCGGAGGATCTGGCCAAGGTCAATGCAGGCTTTCGCCTCGACCTTACCAGGCGGATCGGGCTGTTCGCCTATTTCGAAGGCGAATTCTCCGACCACAGTCAGAGCTACACCGGCAATGGCGGTATCAGGATCTCTTGGTAGTCAACACAGGCGGGCATCTTTGACCTATCCGCCCAGCTACGGCGTGCTGGCGTTAAAGACATAAGGTCGTCGCGCAAAGCTAACCTCGAGAGTAAGGTGCATTGACGAGAAGTTCGCGCCTCGGTTGAAGAAAATAATTGCCTGCCGTAATCGATTCAGTTCATCTCTGCCCGGCATTAAGCCCGTAAGCGTCAGGGGCAAATACTTAACGGCGGATACTATAATGGCGCTGGAGACCAACGCCGAGCTCTTAGGGCGTGTGCCGATCTTTCAAGGTCTCAGCCGCCGCCAGCTCGCAACCATTGCCGCAAACGGCAAGGAAACTTTTTTCGATGCAGGCGCCGCCATTTTGCAGGCGGATACAAGCGGCACTGCCGCATATCTTCTTCTGAATGGCTTTGCCGTAGCCGAGCCGTTGAACCAAAACGAGCTCGCAAAGGAAGTGCTCGGCTACGGCGCCTTGCTGGGCGAGCTTGCAATGCTGGTTGAAACGACGTTCAGCGTGACTGTTTGGGCAAGATGTCAGGTGCGGGCTCTTGCCTTAAAACGCGACGTTCTTCTCGACATCATGGAACGCGATCCCACGATCGCGTGCCATCTGTCCGAGAAATTATTGCAACGTCTGCTTTCTCTTGCGGTCGATTTGCGCAAAGTTGACGCACAATTCGCAGAGCTCGAATTTCCGCTCGATCGGGCATGGCCCTGATCGATTGAGACCAGCGACCAGGGCGTTCCTGCTATGTGTTAGCTCTTGCTCGGGCGGGTCTGCTTGCGGTCAGCGGTGTCCTTCGGACCGGTCGGTTTGGCGCCTGCGCTCTTTTTTTCCGCAGGCCGGTTGATGAATTTGTGGAAGCGGCTGGTGGACCCGTCAGCCGTTTCTTCCTGGTATAAAAATGCGAGATTTTCCTTGTCGAATTTTTTGAAGAAGTCCTCCCAAGAAATCTCTTCCAATTCCTCATCGCGTGGCTCGAAATCCAAGCGAAGAATGCCGGTTCCCTTTTTTGCTTTCGCGGTCGCCTTCACCGTCGCGGGCTGCCCGCCTCGCTCCTGAGCCCAAGCGCGGATTTCCTCATGATCAGTGGTGGTTTTTCCTTCGGACATTTCTCTTCTCCTGGATTGCATCAGGTCGATTGGCGCTCAGCGCTTATGAAGCGCGGCAGCGATACAATCGTTCCTTTATTGCTTCAGTTAAGGCCGATACTCACCGCCAATATTCGTTTTGGGAACTCTCGCAGCAGTTTAACGTTCGTCGTCATGGTCTGGGGTGAAGCATAAAGCCCTTTGCGTGTCTGTACCTACACACCGCGAGCCTCAGGAAGCCGAAATGGAATTAGCGACCGCCCATCCCGAAAATGTACGCATTGCGATAGTTGGTGTCGGTAATTGTGCATCCTCCCTGGTTCAAGGTTTGAGCTACTACGGAAAATACGCGAGCAATGAACCCGTTGCAGGTCTGATGAATGCCGATGTCGGCGGGTATAGGCCGAAGGATATCAAAATCTCGGCCGCTTTCGATATCAGCGCCGCAAAAGTCGGGCGGGATGTGACCGAGGCCATTTTTGCCCAACCGAACAATGCGGACCGCTTCTGTGACGTTCCTGTGTCGGGGGTAACCGTGGAACGCGGTCCGACCCTGGATGGGCTCGGCGCGTATCTCCGCGATAGCGTCGCGGAATCGGACCAGCCTGCCGCCGATGTCAGCGAGGTCCTGCGGCGCAGCTCCACCGACGTCGTCGTCTCTTACCTGCCCGTGGGGTCGCAGCTCGCAACGGAGTTTTACGCCGAGCGCGCATTAGAGGCCGGTTGCGCTTTCGTGAACTGCGTACCGGTGTTCATTGCCTCGAACGCCGATTGGTGCCGGCGCTTCGAGGAACGCGGATTGCCGCTCATCGGAGACGACATTAAGAGCCAGGTGGGGGCGACTATCGTGCATCGCATGCTCGCTACTCTGTTCCGCGAGCGCGGCGTGCGCCTCGACCGCACCTATCAGCTCAATTTCGGCGGCAATTCCGACTTTAAGAACATGCTGGAACGCAGCCGCCTTGAATCGAAGAAAATTTCGAAAACGCAATCGGTGACCAGTCAACTGGACATGCCGCTCGCCAGCGATGACATCCATGTCGGACCAAGTGATCACGTTCCCTGGCTCACGGATCGCAAAATCGCCTATATCCGGCTAGAGGGAACAGCCTTCGGCGGCGCGCCGCTCAGTGTCGAAGTCAAACTTGAGGTTTGGGACTCGCCCAATTCGGCCGGCATCGTCATCGACGCAGTGCGCTGCGCCAAGCTTGCTCTCGACCGCGGCATCGGCGGCGCCTTGGTCGGTCCCTCCAGCTACTTCATGAAATCCCCACCGCAGCAATTTTCCGATCACGAGGCGCGTGAGCGCACCATCCAATTCATCGCAGGCGCCAAGTAACGGAGCAAGGCTGGTGACGACCTTCTTTCTTGTCCGACATGCCGTTCACAATCTTGGGTCCGGAGTTATTGCCGGGCGCAAACCGGGCGTGAGCCTGAGTGAGACCGGCCGGGCGCAAGCTGAGCTGCTCGCGGAAAGGCTAAGACGTGAGGCGGTCACGGCGCTGTATACCAGCCCTCGCCAACGCACGCTGGAGACATCGGAGCTCATCGCCGCGCGATGCAAGACGGCTGTCGAGATTTGCGCGGAGCTGGACGAAGTGGATTTCGGCGATTGGACGGGTCATGCCATCGAGAAGCTCGAAGGCGACACGCGTTGGGCGGTTTGGAACCGGGAACGCGACAGCGCCAGCACGCCCGGCGGAGAAACGATGCAGGATGTTGCCAGCCGCGTCATTTCCCTCATCGAACATGCCCGTGCGCGCAACCCCGACGGCCGCATTGTCCTTGTCAGCCATGCCGAATTGATCCGCACAGCAGTCCTTTATTATCTCGGCCTCCCATTCAGCGCGTTTTCCCGCATCGAGATCGACCCGGCGTCGATCAGCCGGCTGGTCATCGGAGATTGGGGCGGCAAGCTTGCCGGGCTCAACGAGACGGTCGCACCATGAAGATCGTCGTGTTCGGCCTGACGATCTCGTCGTCTTGGGGCAATGGCCACGCCACGCTCTGGCGCGGCCTTAGCCGTGCCTTGACGGCGCTTGGGCACAAAGTGGTTTTTTTCGAACGCGATGTGCCGTATTACGCGGCCGCCCGCGACGTCCAGCACATCCCCGGCGGCGAACTCATACTATACCCGGGATGGGAGAGCGTTCGTGCCCGCGCGCTGCAGGAAGCGGCGGAAAGCGATTTGGCCATCGTAACCTCCTATTGTCCGGACGGGATCGCCGCGAGCGATCTGGTTCTGTCCGCAGCGCGCGGTCTGACCGTGTTCTACGATCTCGACACGCCCATCACTCTGTCGCGGCTGAGGCGCGGCGAAGCGCTGCCCTATATCGGGCCGCAAGGCCTGGCGGGCTTCGACCTCGTTTTGAGTTATACCGGCGGCAAAGCGCTCAAGGAGCTGCAATCGCGGCTCGGCGCGCAGCGGGTTGCGCCGCTTTACGGCCATGTCGACCCGCATGTGCACCGGCCGGCGGCGTCTCAGGCGCACTACACCGCTGATTTGTCCTATCTCGGCACTTACGCCGAAGACCGGCAGGCCGCGCTTGAGGCCTTGTTCGTTGAGCCAGCGCGGCGCCGTCCGGGCCAGCGCTTTGTCATCGGCGGTGCGCAATACCCGGCGGATTTTCCGTGGGCAGGCAACATCTTCTTTGTCCGCCATCTGCCGCCCAGCGAGCATCCGGCATTTTTCTCGTCATCCCCTTTCACCTTGAACGTGACCCGGCGCGACATGGCCGAGATGGGCTGGTGTCCGTCGGGACGTTTGTTCGAAGCGGCGGCTTGCGGGACCGCGCTGCTCTCGGATTATTGGGAAGGTCTGGACAGTTTTTATACACCCGGCGCGGAAATTCTGGTTGCCCACACCACAGCCGACACGCTCGCTGCGCTGGATCTTTCCGCGACGGAGGCAAAGCGGGTCGCGGCGGCGGCGCGGGAGAGAACGCTCGACCAGCACACCTCGGCGCATCGGGCAAGGGAACTCCTCGCGCATTGTGAATCCCTGCACCGTTCGGCCATGCAACCAACGCTGGGCAGGGCGGAGATTTAACGCATGTGGGGAATCGTACCCGCCGCGGGACGCGGAAGCCGCATACAGCCCTTGGCGTTCTCCAAGGAGCTGCTGCCGGTCGGCAGCCGTTTGGATGGCGATACAGAGCGCCCTTGCGCGGTCAGCGAATATCTGCTCGAGCGCATGGTTATCGGCGGCGCGGACAAGATTTGCTTCGTCATTTCACCCGGCAAATCCGACATCATGGAATATTTTGGCGCGTCCTACGCTGGCGCTGAGATCGCCTATGTCATCCAGCCAGACGCGGCCGGGCTCTGCGACGCTATCTTCCGCGCTCATACGGTTGTGCCGGCGGACGAGGCTGTGCTCGTTGGCCTGCCGGACACGATCTGGTTTCCTGAGGCCGCGCTGCTCGAGCTTCCGGATACGCTGCTTTCCTTCCTGCTGTTTCCCGTCGAGAGGCCCGAACTCTTCGACGCGGTGGTTCTGGACCAGAATGAGCGCGTCCGGGAAATTCAGGTAAAACAGGAAGGTGCGGCTTCGAACTGGGTTTGGGGCGCATTTAAAATGCCGGGGGCGGTATTTACCGACCTTCGCCGGCTCTGGGTCGCCCGTGAGCGCTCGGACGAGTTCATCGGCACGCTGGTGAACGCCTATCTGGCGCAAGGCGGTCAGGCGACCGGCGTTAAGGCTGGTCACGCTTATGTCGACGTCGGGACGCTGAACGGCTACCGGGCGGCGATCGGCTTGCTTGCCGATATGGGAGCGCGTGGCCAGGGCCGCGCGCGCAATTACCGGTTGGCACCAGGGGCGGAAGCCTCCGCGCCCTCTCACCTGCACCATGAAGCGCGTGCCAAGGCGCACCTCCTGTGAGCGTGGCGCAGCTATCGCCGGAGGAAATCCAGGCCAAAATTCAAGCTCTCGGCCCCTGGTTCCACAATATCGATCTTGCGGGCGTGCGTACGGCGCCAGACCATTTCCTCGGCAATTATCCAGCGGATAAGTGGCAGTGTTTCGCCCATGCGATTCCGGCTGATCTCACCGGCCGCAGCGTCCTCGACATCGGCTGCAATGGCGGCTTTTACGCCCTCGAGATGAAACGCCGCGGAGCCGCCCGCGTTCTCGGCATCGACTTCGACGCGGACTATCTGGCCCAGGCGCGTTTCGCGGCTGAGATCAGCGGCCTCGATATCGAGTTTGCCCAGCTTTCCGTTTACGACGTAGGCGCGATCGGCGAGCGGTTCGATGTGGTGCTGTTCATGGGCGTGCTGTATCACTTGCGCCATCCTCTGTTTGCTCTGGACCTGATCCACGAGCATGTCGCCAACGACCTTTTCGTTTTCCAATCCATGCAGCGCGGCAGCACGGACATTGAGCCGGTCGAGAAAGACTACGATTTTTGGCAAACCTCCCATTTCGATCAGCCCGGCTACCCGAAATTGCACTTCATCGAGCATAGCTACGCCGACGATCCGACGAATTGGTGGGCCCCCAACAGCGCCTGCGTCGAGGCGATGCTGCGCAGCGCGGGTTTTGCTCTTCTGGTCCATCCCGAACAAGAGGTCTATGTCTGCCGCCGCACCGAAGCCCCAAAATGGGCTGTGGCGGCCTACCCCCCGACAGGAAAGCGTGCATGATCGAAGCGGCGATGATCTGGAACGAACCCAACAACAAATCGCATTGGGACCCGGAAATCGACCCGGACTGGACGCGCTTTGCGGCGATGGCCATCGCCGCCGGCCAGGCCATCAAGGCGGCAAACCCAAAGCTTTTGCGCGTGCTTGGCGGTATGTCGCCGATCGACCCGGCTTTCATCGCGCGGATGACGGGGTACGGCCTCCTCGACCATATCGATGTCGTCGCCGTGCATGGCTTCCCGCTCGACTGGAATTTGTGGCAGATTCAGGATTGGCCGGCGCGGCTCAACGATATCCGCGCGGTCACGCAGCTGCCGATCTGGGTGACCGAAGTTGGCGTCTCTAGCTTCGGCGCGGAGGAGGTGCAAGCCTGGGGCATGAAGCGCACCGCCGAATTGCTGATCGGGCAGGCGCCGCGCATTCACTGGTACAGTCTCTACGATCTGCCGCGCGCCTGGGAAGCGACAACGCGGCATCGCGAGGCGGAAGGCTCCTCCTATTATCGCCACTTCTATATGGGCCTTTTGCGCGAGGATGGGACGCCCAAGCCGGCGCTGGACGCCTATGCCCCGTTCGCCGATCAAGTCGGCCTGTGCCAGTGGTTCCATTTCGACGACCACCGGCTCGACGAGGCGGTCGCGTGGATGAAACGCCTTGGCGTGCGCTACATGCGGACCGGGCTGTCCTGGGCCGATAGTTATCGCCCCAACGCGCTCGACTGGTTCGACCGGCAGATGGAAGCGCTCGCCGATTTCGACGTTACCGTCACTTTCTGTTTCACCCCCGAACACCGTGGCATCGCCCCGCATCATACCAGCGCCCCTCAGGTGCCAGAGGAGTTCGCCGAGTTCTGCGCCGCGATGGTGGCGCGCTATGCCGGAGGCCCTCGCTTCGGCGAGCCGGCCGATCCAGTGTCTTCGCCTGACGAAGGAGGCTGGCTCAATGCCGATTCCTTGTCAGGATGAGGATGCGATACTCGAGGTGCCCTTCCTCGACGGAGTAATCGACCCAAAACGCCGCCGTTTCGCAGCGGAGAACGCCGCAATTGTCGTCGCGCATCCGGACGATGAAACGATTGGCTGCGGGGCGCTGCTGGAACGGATGCGTGGCGCAACCGTCATTTTGGTCACGGACGGCGCGCCGCGCAATCTTGCCGACGCGCACGCTTACGGCTTCGCCTCCGCCGCCGACTACGGCGCGCAGCGGCTCTCCGAGGTTCGCGCGGCGCTGGCCATTGCGGGCGTGCCGGAAGACAGGCTCCTCACCCTTGCACTTTCCGATCAGGAAGCCGCCCACAAGCTTGTGGATCTGACGCAGCAGGTCGCCGAAATCTGCGCATCGCGGACCATCAATGTTCTACTGACACACGCCTATGAAGGCGGCCATCCGGACCATGACGCCACCGCCTTCGCCGTTCATGCCGCGGCCCGGCTGCTTGCGCGGCGGCAGCATCAGGTGCTGATTGTCGAGATGCCATTTTACCGTCTCGGCGAGGAGACTTGGCTGTTTCAGCAGTTCCGTCCCGATGAAGGCAACTTGCAGATCACCATTCCGCTGGACGAGAAGGAAAAGGACATCAAGAGCCGCATGGTAGCCGCCCACCGCACACAGAAAACCACGCTTGCGCCATTTGCTCTAGACTGTGAAAAGTTCCGCCCCGCCCCAGCCTACAATTTTCGTGAACTGCCGAATGACGGCCGCCTTCTCTATGAAGGTTATGATTGGGGCATGAGCGGAGAACGCTGGCGCGAACTCACGCGGTCCGCGCTCGATGCTCTCGGTTTTGGGGGACGGGCGTGAGTCTGACCGTGCTCAGCGTCGGCTATCCCCTCGCTCCCGTTGGGCCGGATGCGGTGGGCGGCTCGGAGCAAGTGCTCACGCATCTCGACCGGACGCTGGTCAGCGCGGGTCATCGCTCCATCGTCATCGCCTGCGAGGGATCGGCTCTCGTCGGCGAGCATGTCCCCGTGCCGCGTGTTCGTGGACCCATCGATGATTTGGCGGTGCAACGCGCGCGCGAGCGCCACCGCGAGGCAATTCTCCGCGTGCTGGCCCGCGAACATATCGACCTCATCCATTTCCACAGTCTCGACTTTCACGCATACCTGCCGCCACCAGGACCGCCGGCGCTGGCGACCCTGCATCTCCCGGTAGACTGGTACCCGCCAGAGGCTCTACGGCCCGACAGGCCCGACACCTGGCTGCATTGCGTGTCGCAAAGCCAGCACGGGAGCGGCGCGCCCAATCCGTTTTTCCTTCCTCCCATCGAAAATGGTGTTGCCGTGAACAGCGCCGCGCCGTCCCACGCCAAGCGCGGCTTTGCCCTGATGCTCTCGCGGATCTGTCCGGAGAAGGGTGTGCACCACGCCATCGAAGCCGCGAAGGACGCGGGTGTGCCGCTGCTGATTGGCGGCGAGGTGTTCCCGTATGAGATTCATCAGCGCTATTTCGAGGACGAGGTCAGGCCGCGCTTGGACAGGTGGCGGCGTTTTCTTGGTCCTGTGGGCCTTGCGCGTAAGCGGCGTCTTCTCGCGGCCGCGCGCTGCGTGCTGATACCCTCATTGGTCGCGGAGACAAGTTCACTTGTCGCCCGTGAGGCGCTTGCGGCAGGCACCCCGGTTATCGCTTTTCGCAATGGAGCGCTCATTGAGACGATAGAGCATGGACGCACCGGCTTTCTCGTTACGGATGCGGGCGAGATGGCGCAGGCGATCCGCGAGGTGGGAGCCATCGATTCGGCTGTTTGCCGCGCCGCGGCCCTGGAGCGATTTTCTCTCGACCGCATGACTTCGGCCTATCTCGCCGTCTATCAAACCCTGGCGCACGATAAATGCAAACGCCTGGTTGGCGCGGCATGACCGGCGCGTTCCATGTCCGGATCATCCGCGATGCCGCCGAGCTTACCGCTCTTGAACCGGAGTGGTGGGATCTGTGGCGGCGTGCGCCCGCGATGACGCCGTTTCAATCGCCTGCCTGGCTGCTGCCTTGGTGGGAAAGCTTTGCGCCGGGTGCGTTGCACACGGTTGCGGTGCGTAAGGACGGCCGACTGGTGGGGCTCGCGCCGTTCTATCTGGAGATCAGCATTCACGGGCGGCGCATTTTGCCGATCGGCATTTCCGTTAGCGATTATCTCGATGTTTTGCTCGATCGCGAATATGCCGCCGCTGTTGGGGAAGCGCTCGCCGCGTGCATGGCCGCAAGCGGCGTGTGGGAAAGCTGGGAATTGCCAGAGCTGGCGGAGGCGGCTAGCGCTGCATCCCTGCCCTGCCCTCCCGGCTGTGAGGACATGATGGAGACTGGCGACACCTGCCCGTTTATGCGTCTGCCAGAAAGCGTCGAAGGTCTTCGCGAGGTCATCCCTCCCCGCAAGCGGCGCACCTTGAACATGGACCGCAACAGGGCAACGCGCCGCGGCGCTCTGACCTTCCATACTCTGGACGATCACAAGCCGGAAGCCATGCTCGCCGACCTTATCCGCGTGCATGGCAAGCGCTGGGAAAGCCGGGGTGAGCCAGGCGTTCTCAGCGACCCTCGCGTGCAAGCATTCCACGGCAAGGCGGTGCCCAAGCTCGCCGCGGCGGGTCTCGCGCGTCTGTATGCGCTGCGTATCGGCGAGGACGTCGCCGCCGTCCATTACGGCATCACGCAGCACCCCCACGCGTACTGCTACATAACGGGCATGGACCCCGCTTTCGCCTTTGAGAGCCCCGGCACCCTGTTGATGGCGCACGCCATCGAAGAAGCCGTGCGGGAAGGCGTGCGCGAATTTCATCTTCTCCGCGGCGGAGAGGCTTACAAATATAGCTGGGGCGCTGCCGACCGCTTGAACAAGCGGCGTGTGATCCGGCGGAGGCAGGCGTATGAAGCCGCT
>Ga0136634_10001188_pt1 | contig 10141 bp, 5 predicted proteins | sample AntDrymUQ8332106_2_FD_104654 | JGI IMG/M metagenome (GOLD analysis project Ga0136634, IMG submission 104654) | Polar desert sand microbial communities from Dry Valleys, Antarctica - metaG UQ833 (21.06) | ecosystem: Environmental > Terrestrial > Soil > Desert | place: Antarctica: Dry Valley... | reverse complement strand
CATCATAATTATCAAACCAGGGATTTCTATATGCAGCTCCCCCGGGGAAATTTAAGGTAAAATTATCTGCGTTAGTCATAATGAAGCCATTTGGATCATTGGCAGCGGCAGCAAACTCAGTTGCAGCCAATCCACCAGCATTTGGAAATACTTTACTCATCCTGATGCTGATCATCATGCGAAGGGAGTTTGCCAGTTTTTTCCAAAGTGCCTGATCTCCACCATACATAATATCACCTTTCATTGGCAGGCCGTCATCAAACTGAGCAACCGCTTCTGTTAATTCCTTTAAAAGATCAGGATAAATTTCTTCCTGCTTATCAAATTCAGGAGATAGACTACTTGCACCTTTTAATGCATTAAAATAAGGAATATCTCCCCACTTGTCCGTTAAAGTCCAGAAATAATAAGCCTTCATGATACGGGCAGTGGCAATCTGGTTAGCACTTGAACCGGAAGCAGATACTGCTCCGGCACCTGATCCGGAATTTCTATCAATAATCTGCTGGAGATCTTCAAGTGGTCCATTATAAAAAGCACTATATTCCAGTTTTGGTTCCTGGTACAGGGAAGATTCAGTATACTGTGTTTCTGAAAAATATTGCACAAATAGGCCAGCTTTTGTACCGCCTGTACCAGTACCTGCAACTATGCCACTTAGACCGACCTGCGCATTTGTCAATAATGCAGCAGTTATAGGAGAACTGGAACCAAGAGGATTAATATTTGTATCTCCAAAATCCTGTAGCTTTTTGCAACTTGTACCGATCAGTAATAATCCGGCAGCAAAAGGAATAAAAGATTTAAAAAATGTATGTTTCATATTTTATATTTAATAGTTATTTTTTTTAAAACCCTAATTTAAGATTTACACCAATTGATCTTGTACCCGGCAACTGGCCATCTTCCCCATGAACATCACTAATTTCTGAAGGATCAAAATCAGAAGTCTTAGCATAGATTAACCATGGATTACGTGCAATAACAGCAAAGGTTGCATTTTTAATATATTTACTGATACCCATCCTATCAACAGGTAACTTATATCCAACACTGAATTCCCTCAGTTTTACGAATGTAAGATCTTGAATAAAGACTTCAGAAATATTTGCAGCCCTGAACTGATGGAAATAATCAAATCCTTCTACATAAAAATCAACAGGTTTATCCGCTGCATCAACACCAAATACATGAACACCCCCACCATCTGCAACAGCATCCCGTACAGAATTTCCTTTATCATTTAATGCAGCAGTTTTTGCTGTGAGGCCGGATAAAGTTCCCCAATGATCAGACAAGGAGAAAAATTTACCACCATATGAATAATCAACATTAATATTTATAGCAAAATTCTTAAACAAAGTTATTGTATTTTGTACCCCACCAGTATATTTAGGCAGAACGCTGCCAAAATTAACATTGTCTTCTTTAGTAAACTTACCATCTGCTTTTAATACAGGTTGTCCCTGGTCATTCCTGAGAATTCCTCCACCGAACATTTGACCCCATGGTTTTCCTACTTCACTTACTGTATAAGCTGCAGAAGTTCCTGAGAATGCTCCGGATGCACTTATTAACCTTACAATACCTGGATATATAGCAACTACTTCATTCTTTATTAATCTTCCCCAGGTTGCATTAATAAGCCATTCAAAATTATTAGTTCTGACAGGGGTTGCAAAAAACTGCAGATCAATACCTGTTTTAGCAATTTCGCCTGCATTTAATTTAATATTTGAATATCCTGTTGAACCGGTTACTGCAACTTCTACCGGAAAATTCTTATTGGTTCTATCCCAATAAGTGGCCGATAATCCAACCCGATTCTTGAAAAAGCGTGTTTCCAATCCAATTTCTTTTTCATTATTTGTAGAACCCTGCAGTAGTGGATCAATCAATATATTAGGTTCATTCTGCAGGAAATTACCATTAAATTGCTGAGCTGCAGGTGTATAAGTTGCATTTAAATCATAAGGATTTAAAGATGCCAATGTTTGGCCAATAGAAGCCCTGATCTTTGCATAAGAAAGTATGGTTTTATCTTTAACCAGGTCGCTTAATATAAATGAAGCTCCTACTGATTTTGTCTCGATTCCTTTGCTTTGTGCCGGCTCAGCAGAAGTATAGTCCCTACGATATGTTCCCTCAATAAATGCCATGTTTTTAAAACCAAAATCTGCTCTTACAAAAATTCCCCTTCTTTTATAATTGGAAATAGCTTCCGGATTACCAGAAGTACTTAGTGCATTTGAAATAGTATTCTTTGAGTTGTTTAAAGAGTATAAACCATCAACATTTAACCCACCCATTGTATTTAAGGCATAAGACCTGAATGTTGTTTTTAAAATATCAATACCTGCATTTGCATTAACTGCAAAATCTTTTATTTTTTTAGAATAAGAACCCAGCAACTCGTAATTCTGGCGATTGCTATGACTAGAACTAACCCCATACGCAGCTGTTCCGGTTCCTTCAAAAGCATTAAAAGAAGTCTGAGTACCACCTTGTTCAAGCTCACTTGGGTAAATGGTAGAACCGGTTGTTGTTAACTGATTTTTCCGGTATGTAGCTTTTATACGCAGATCATTGTTAAATTTATATGTAAGTGCTACGTCACCATAGATACGATCTCTGTTATCTAAAAATTTAACCTGTTCAAAATAAGTATAGGGATTAAACCAATAATTGGCACCATAAAACGCTTTAGGATCTGCCTCATCATATGAGGTTGGATTTCCATGATTCCAGCTGGCAAAAACACCAGTAGGACTGGTTAAATCTTTTAATTCCCTCATTTTATCAATATCCAATTCCCTGTGAAACCATTGGTTAAATGAACCTGTTGACTGATTTGAATATTCATCATTATTTTCTGCATTCTTTGATTGTTGAACATAATTAATGCTGGTAGATACAGTAAATTTAGAACCCAGGTCAATTGAAAAATTTGTATTTAAGGTGTTGCGTTTTAAATAAGAGTTGGGAATAAGGCCTTTAACATCCAGATTTGTATAAGAAGCTCTTAAGCTATATGCATCACCTGCTTTAGAGAAATTTATATTATTTGTAGAAGTAACACCAGTATTATAAAAATCTTTGGCGTTATTTGGTTTAGCTGTTAGAGGCGCTGTTTTAAATGAATATTCGCTACCCGGATACCATGCATACCATGGAATATATTCCTGGCCGGAAATACGTGGACCCCAGCTCGCATCATCTGTATAATCATGATAGTATTTGCCATCAAGTGCTTTCCATCCTTCAGGATGGCCTGCTTCATATTCATATTTTATAAAGTCAGCTGCACCACCACCAGCATAAGAATTCTGGTAATTAGGCGTAATATAAATTTTATCGAAAACCACACCTGAATTAATTTCAATTCCAATACCTGGCTGATTTTTACGTGCTCTTTTCATTGTGATAACGATAGCACCATTTGCACCTTCCGGCCCAAAAATCGCTGCAGAAGCAGGTCCCTGAAGAACGTTAAGATCTTCCACATCATCCATATTGATATCATTCGCACTTGGCATAATAGTACCATCAACTACATATATAGGTCCCCCACCTACCGTTAAGGAATTTTCACCACGAAGACGAATAACAGTTTCACGACCAAGGGCAGCAGTAGACTGGCTACGTACCTGTGCTCCAGCCACTTTTCCAGCCAATGCATTATTAACATTCGTTGCACGAACTGTGTTTAATTGCTCGCTGCTTACATTTTGGACATTAGAGGTCTGGCTTCTTAAAGTACGTCTTGTCTGGAATGCGCTTGTAACTATTACTTCCTGAATTGTGTTAGCTCTCTGTTGCAATGAAGCATTTACAGAAGCTGCTGTTCCTACCGGTATCTCATTTGAATCAAATGACTGGGAAGAAACAACTAAAACATCACCGGTATTAACCCGGATAGAATATTCACCATTAACATCTGTCTGAACACCTGTTCTGCTTCCTTTTACTAAAACTGAAGCAAAAGGTATGGGTTTCCCATTATTATCGGTTACCCTGCCGGACACCACCCGACTTTGAGCAAATGCCAATATTCCGCAGAGCATCAGCATTGTAAACAGTGATAAAAATCTTCTCATGTGCAATAAATTAGTTTAATGAAATGTAAAAATAGGGGAATTTTGTACTATGAAAAAATTGTTAAACTTTTTTAACGGCAAAAAAACCCACTTTAGTAGTATAAATGACAAGGGTTGAAATACATCTGCTGCATAAAGATTTAAATTATTTTAAAACTTATAGAGTACCTGTAATTTAAGTTCTGTTTTACGATTGCCTTCTATTTCATCCAATCCCGAACCTACAGATACTTTGTCGCTGTAAAAAGTCTGGCCTATCTTCATCCATGCAGTGAGTTTTCTTGTAATATCGTAATTGAAGTTTATATAATACCTGTAGCCTTTATCATAAAAGACAGGAATGGAAAAACTATAAAGTACATCATTTTCATATGCATACAACCTGCTGTTATACCCATCCGTCTCAAAATATTGCAGCCGCATATTGGCTGAATACTTTTTAAGTTGTGGTTTATAAATGATATCCCCATAAATAAGAAAGCCTTGTTCGGCAATTAGAGATTTTCTATCAAACCATACAACTTCTATCCGGTTGCGTAGTGTAATTGTGGGATTGATTTTATAGCTGACCTGGGTACGCCAATTCTGGCGGGGCTGAAAAATTACAGGGCTTATTACGGTTTCTTCCGGATTATAATTTATCCCTTTTGATTCTCTTTTAAAACGGGTATATGCATCAAATTGCTTGTTTGGGCGGTATTGCACCTGTACAAGATAATCTGAACCGGCGGTTGGTGAGTTAACCCTGAATTTTATTCCAGGAAATTTATACATATCTGCATAGGCATCTATCTGCCAATGAGAAGTAGCCTTAATACTAATACCGGAAAAAAAACCTTTTTCATTTGTAGGAAAAGTATTTTCTGTAAATGCATTTCCATTAATTGCCTGATAACCGGGCGCAATGTTCCTGTATAAAAAACTCATATCAATATTATTGGCTGTGCTGATGAGCAGTCCATTTACAAATGCAAGTTCGTTTTTGTTTGTGGTTGCAGCCTCTCCAAAAAAATGCAGATTCTTTAATGTATAACTATAATCAACACTGTAATTACCAAAATCCTTTCCTGAAAGTGCCAGCCTGTTGTAAGCCTGATCATCTTTATTGATCGGATACTTATAATTATATTGTATTCCATTTACCCCTACGTGCAATCCCCGCGTTTTATAAGAAAAATTTCCTCCGAAAGCCAACTGGCGCTGTATGTTTTTATCCAATATTTCCCCTTTTGTGCGATGATAACCTGATATCTGCAGAGATGATATAAATTCCTCTTCACTTTCGCTTGTATCGGCTACAAAATTTGCATCAATATTTCTCAGTGAGCCAAACAGGGAAGCTTCCCAGTTTTTTTTGCCAACCGTTATTCCTGCTCCACGATGAAAATAGATTTCCCCGGAAGAACTATACGGCCTTAATACTGCAGCCTGCCTTTTTGTAGCCAATACATCAGGTCCTTTTTTAAAAGCCAGGCTTTGCCATTGTGTAAGCCCCTGGCCTAAATTGACAGTAAAATCTCCTAATGCAATAGCTTTTATTGAACCCAGGTTCCTGATAAACAAATGAGCAGAATAAAAATCAAATCCTGATCGCTGTTTTCCTTTAAAAAATTGTTCTCCCGGATCTTTCTCCCCTACAATTCCATATTGCAACAGGTTTTTATAAATGTATTTATATCTTATCATCAGCCGCTGTGGAGAACCTAAGTAATAACTGGCAGCTTGTGTAGAATCAAGGATGAATCCTTTAGATCTTTCCAATATTTGCGTACCTCTAACCATTAAAGAATGTTCACCATCACGGAATCTCTGTTCTATGGTAGCATTTAGTGAAAATGCAGTACTAACGGTAACGTATGGCTTTATTTTTAAGATTGTCTGTACATCCCATCCCGGTATGGCCTGCAATTCGTAAATGTGGATCAGCTGACCCAGTACCTCACGGTAAGAAATAAAATTCTGAATATGCACTGGACTGAGCAATCTCAATTCTTTCATCTGTGTTTCAGTAGCTGTATTCAGGTTTACAGGATGGTTTTGAAATTGCACAAGCTCCTGGAGATAAGAATCATCTTCCGTTTCCAGGTCTTCATTATTTTCTGTGATGTTTTCAAGTTGCTGTTCTGTTGTGGTATTAAGAGAATCTGTTACCTGCGCGCTACAGAAGTACGGGAAAAAAGATATTCCAAGGATGTAAATTATTCTGTTCATTTATCCTTACCTTTTAAATCAGTCATAAGCAATATACCCGGGGAAATACCAAGCTGGGGATGGTAACTACCGGAAACGTCTAATCGCAGATGTTTCCAAAGCAGTCCTGCGCCTGCAAAGCCGCTTCCTGTTTCACTGACAAAACCTGCGCGTATAAAAAATTGCTTTTTAAAATGATATTGCACACCCCCTGTTACATTTACATCTTTATCTTCTTCCTTAATAATTTCTGTACTTATATAAAAATTTTCAGTGGCATCATAACCAATACCGAATTTATAAGCTGATGCTAGTTTTTCATCTCCCGATTTTCCTAATTTACCACCTACAGGATTATACACGTGAAATCCACCACTGAGTTTTTCAGAAAAATGCATGATAACACCAGCTTCAAAATTTATTGCAGAGGCATTTCCATATGCCGGTATACGGTATCCATAATAATTGAACTGTATTCCTACATCAAGCTTACTGCCCAAACTGCGGGCGTATGCCAGGCCAAGCTTATTTTCATTAAAATTTTTAAATCCGGAATAATTCAGGGAAAGGCCAAAATTACCTTTAGTAGTAGGAAAAGCAGCTGCAAGTGCATATGAACTGTTCTCCGCCAGCATAAACCTTCTTTCTCCATATACACCAATTCCCATTGATTTAACCTGTGCGAGTGCTGCCTGGTTATTTACAAATGAAAAAACATCTGCCTGTTGGCGACTGTATGATCCCAGGCTGATATATGGCATACTTACAGAATATCTTAATGATTGTGCCAACAATATCTTTATACAAAACAGAAAAGTGACTGTAAGTAAAAATTTTCTCAAAGCTTGTTATTTATATGTGTTCAAGATAGTTAAAAGATTAAATCAATCTTCATTTGGGGGAAACATAACTTAAAATAGACATTACTTAATTAATTTTGCGCCATGAAAATTTTAGATGGGAAAATAGTGTCACAGGCAGTGAAAGATAGATTAAAAGAAGAGGTAAATATATTAAATAAAAAAAATAACAGAACACCTCACCTCGCTGCTGTTTTAACCGGAAATAATGGCGCCAGCGAAACGTATGTGAGTAATAAAATCAAAAGTTGTGCTGAGGTTGGATTTAAAAGTACTTTAATAAGACATAACGATTCTATTAACGAAGAAAGACTCGCTATATCAATAAATGAACTAAATGATAATGATGAAATAGACGGTATACTGGTACAGTTACCTTTGCCTGAACATTTGAATGAAGAAAAGATCCTTGGCCTTATCCGGCCAGATAAAGATGTAGACGGCTTTCATCCGGTAAATGCCGGAAAACTGATGTTAGGCCTTCCAGCTTTTATCCCTGCAACTCCATATGGCATTATGCTGATGCTGGAACATTATAAGATTGAGACAGAAGGTAAACATGCAGTTATCATTGGCAGAAGTAATATTGTAGGGAGGCCTTTGAGTGTATTGCTTAGCCGTAATTCTAATCCGGGGAATTGTACTGTTACATTATGTCATAGCAAAACAAAAAACCTGGAAGATATTTGCAGGGAGGCAGATATCATTGTTACTGCATTGGGAAGAGTTTCATTTTTAAAAGCTGCTTTTGTAAAACAAAATGCTATCGTTATTGATGTAGGTATCACCCGTGTTATAGATCATTCCAGAAAGGCAGGATATGTTTTAAAAGGAGATGTTGATTTTGAAAATGTTGCACCAAGGTGCAGTTATATAACCCCGGTACCCGGTGGTGTTGGTTTAATGACAATTGCAGCATTGCTGATGAACACGTTGAAAGCTTATAAAGACAGAAAGGGGTTTGTTTAGGGTAAATAATATGAATTTTAAATTTTGATTGAAAATATAATAAATACTTCTGTTGAGCTTCCTGTAATGGAAAGCTTTTATACTTTGCAGGGAGAAGGTTTTCACCAGGGTAAAGCTGCTTATTTTGTGCGCTTAGGTGGCTGTGATGTAGGATGTGTATGGTGTGATGTTAAAGAAAGCTGGGATGCATCTATACATCCTTTAAGAAAAATAGAAGACATCGTAAAAGAAATTAAAAATACACCAGCCCGCATCGTGGTGATCACAGGCGGAGAGCCATTAATGCATGACCTGACCGCGCTTACGGCTACTTTAAAAATAAACGGTTTGGAAACAAATATTGAAACTTCAGGCTCTCACACTTTAAGTGGTACATGGGATTGGATCTGCCTGTCACCCAAAAAATTTAAATTTCCAATGACAGATATTTTATTAAAGGCGAATGAATTAAAAATTATTATATATAATATGAATGATCTTTTATGGGCTGAAAAATATGCTTCTCTTGTATCAGGCAGCTGCATGCTTTTTTTGCAACCAGAATGGAGCCGGGAGGCATCAATAACTCCAGTTATTATAGAATATATAAAGCAGCATCCGCAATGGGCATTTTCTGCACAAATTCATAAATACATAAATGTTCCATAAAGGAAATATGATAAAGTGTGGAAACACTATTCTTTCCTTACTTTTTTTATTAAATATTCCTTATTCTTTATTTAAATACTGTTTTAACATTCCTTCAATACTTACAAAATTTTTTAGTTTTATCTTCAATAAACAGATCCAATAAAAAATTACACTTTGTATTTAAAAACAACTTTCTTTTTACTTATCAATACATTCTTATTTTTATTTTCTTCTGCACAATGGTACAATCCCGATAAAGTTGATAAAAAAGTAAATGCAATTAATGAAACAGCTTATGCAGAGGCAGTAGAGGGAAAATATAAACAAGCGATCTCCCATTTAAATGAGGCCTTACAACTTGATCCACGGTTTGTTGATGGTTATCTCTCACGTGCAGGCATAAACGCAAACCTCAGAAATTATAACGCTTCTGTAAAAGATTTTGAAACAGCGATGTTGCTTGATTCTGTTTACTCCAAAACTTTTCTTCTTCCATATTCCATTTCACTTGCAGGGATGGGCAACTTTGAAAAAGCCCTGCAGTCAGTAAATGAATTTCTTAAAACCCCCGCACTTAATGAGCAGAGCATTCGTGCAGGTAAGCATAGAAAATCCACCTATGAATTTGCGGTTGAATATAAATCGAAACATCCTTCCAGGGATTATATATTTACCCCCCGGAATACCGGCGACAGTATAAATTCATCTGCACTGGAATATTTTCCTTCTTTAACTATTGACGGAAGCAAAATGATCTTTACCCGGAGAATCAATAATGATGAAGATTTTTATGAAAGTAATTTTTTAAACGGGCATTGGACAAAAGCCCGGCCGGTTGAAGGCAAGATCAATACAAATTTAAATGAAGGCGCACAGAATATATCACAGGATGGTGAACTGCTTATTTTTACAGGCTGTAATTATCCTGAAGGTGAAGGGAGTTGTGATTTATATATAGCCCATAGAACAAAAAATGGCAATTGGGCGGAACCCCAGAATATGGGTCCGCTTTTAAATACAGATTTTTGGGAATCTTCCCCTTCACTTTCACCGGATAAGCGCGATCTGTACTTTTCCAGCAGCCAGTCCGGAGGTTTTGGAGGTAAAGACATCTGGGTAAGCCGGCGAATGAACAATGGGAAATACGGAAGGCCTGAAAACCTCGGTGAAGAAATAAACACCGCTGCTGATGAAGCTTCACCGTTTATTCATGCGGATAATCAAACCTTGTATTTTAACAGCAACGGCCATCCGGGTTATGGCACCTCTGATCTGTTTGTAGCGAGAAAAAGTTCAGATAGCAGCTGGGGGGAACCCGAGAACCTGGGATATCCAATAAATACAATTGATGATGAAGGATCATTAATAGTTGCCTCTGATGGTAAAACAACTTAT
>Ga0136634_10001187_pt1 | contig 10142 bp, 10 predicted proteins | sample AntDrymUQ8332106_2_FD_104654 | JGI IMG/M metagenome (GOLD analysis project Ga0136634, IMG submission 104654) | Polar desert sand microbial communities from Dry Valleys, Antarctica - metaG UQ833 (21.06) | ecosystem: Environmental > Terrestrial > Soil > Desert | place: Antarctica: Dry Valley... | reverse complement strand
GATGCAAACGTCGGGGTCATCGCTGATGAACACGGTGTCGAGGCGCTCGCCGGCATCATGGGTGGTGACCGCACTGCAGTTTCTCTGGCTACAACCAACATCTACGTCGAAGCAGCGTTCTGGTGGCCCGACGCGATCCGGGGCCGCACACGGCGGTACAACTTTTCGACTGACGCAGCACATCGCTTTGAACGCGGCGTCGATTTCGCCCCCAATGTCGATCACGTTGAGTACATCACGCGCCTGATCATCGATATCTGCGGCGGCAAGGCAGGGCCGGTGGACGATCAGGTGCTAATGCTTCCCGAACGCAGGCCGGTTTTAATGCGAGTTGATCGCTGCCGCCGCGTGTTGGGTATGCCTGTAACGGTTGACGAGATCGCCGCCGCGTTTACCCGCATTGGATTCACCTTCAAGCAGGGTGACGGGACCTTCAGTGTCCAGCCGCCCACCTTCAGATTTGATTTGGAGATCGAAGAGGATCTGATCGGAGAGGTGGCGCGCCTGGTTGGCTATGACCGGATCCCCGCTGATCCGCCGCGCGCGCGCGCCGCCATGCGCGCGCAGCCTGAAGAGCGGAAAAGCGCGCATGACGTTCGCCGCGCATTGTCGCTGGCTGGATATACCGAGTTGATCAATTATTCGTTTGTGGATGCCGATACGGAGCGCAGCTTTTCGGACGGCACACCGATCTCGGTTCTGAATCCGATCGCGAACCCGATGTCAGTGATGCGAAGCACGCTGCTCGGGGGGCTCGTCGGCGCGCTTGCCTATAACGTCAACCGGAAAGCGACGCGTGTCCGAGTGTTCGAGATCGGACGCGTGTTTCGGCGCGATGCCAGTGTGCTCAACGGCCCGCTGCAAGTCGCAGGCGTCGATCAGCCGATTCGCGTTGCTGGGTTGGCGTACGGCACCAATGACGACGAGCAGTGGGGGATGGCCGCGCGCGACGTCGATTTTTTTGACGTGAAGGGTGACCTTCAGCGATTGCTGCCTGATGCGCAATTTCGCGGGGGGGCGCATCGCGCCTTGCATCCCGGTCGGAGCGCATTGATTGAGATTGATCAGCAACCGATTGGATGCCTCGGTCAGCTGCATCCCCGGCTGCAGCAGCAGTACGGGTTGCCCAGGGCGCCGATCGTGTTTGAACTCGATCTTGCGCCGCTGCTGGTTCAGCAGGTGCCGCAGCACGTCGAAATTTCTCGCCTGCAAGCGGTTCAACGCGATCTTTCGGTGTGGGTCGAAGACTCATTACCGGTGCAGGCGATTGTCGACGCCGTACATGCGGAGTCGCGCGCCAACAGCCGTTTGTCGGCGCTACGCGGATTCAGTCTTTTTGACGTGTATCGTGCTTCAACGAATTCAACTAAAGTAGCGGGAGCGAGCGCTAACGTATTGTTAAATAAAGAAAAAAGCCTTGCGTTCCGAATTGTTCTGCAAGATACTGAGATTCCGGTCAGCGATGCTGATGCTGATGCCGCCGTAGAAGCGATCCTAGAAGTTCTCCAGCAACAGTTTGCAGCGCGCCTGCGGCAGTAAGTGATGCGAGACAGCCTACCGATGAAAGCCGATTTCAAGTTCCCCGACGTCCCGCGGCCCGGTGGCTCGTCACAAGCGGTTGATCCCAATTCCCGAACCATGACGAAGTCTGAATTGGCCGAGGCGTTGTTCGATCGGCTGGGACTCAACAAACGGGAAGCTAAGGACATGGTGGATGGGTTTTTTGATGAGATCCGTCAGGCACTTGAACGCGGGGAGTCAGTCAAGCTTTCCGGCTTTGGCAATTTTCAATTGCGCGACAAACCGCAGCGCCCGGGCCGGAACCCGAAAACAGGTGAGGAGATCGCTATAACTGCCCGTCGCGTAGTCACTTTTCACGCGAGCCAGAAGCTCAAGGCGGCGGTTGCTAGCGCGGCATCTATCCATTAACAACGCATTACCGCGCGCCAGCAGCGCACTAGCGCTTTGCCATGCAACGCCCTGAAGCCCTGACCGAGCTCCCTCTGATTCCAGCCAAGCGCTACTTCACGATAGGCGAAGTCAGCGAGTTGTGCGGTGTCAAACCGCATGTTCTGCGCTATTGGGAGCAGGAGTTCACGCAGCTGCGCCCGGTCAAGCGGCGCGGCAATCGCCGCTATTACCAGCATCATGAAGTTCTGCTGATTCGACGAATTCGCGAGTTGTTGTACGAGCAGGGATTCACGATCAGCGGCGCCCGAAATCGCCTCGATGATCCTGGTCATCCAGGGGAACGCCGCACTCCGCGCAGTCAAACCACGGCCGCGAACGATGCGGCGGTTGCCAATGGACATTCGTCGCTTGACCCCGCGCTTGATGTATCGGCGCTGATCAACGAACTGTCGGAGATTCGCAAACTATTACGCTCCCGGTAGCTATACTGCACGCCTTCGGGGCGTAGCGCAGCCTGGTAGCGCACTTGCATGGGGTGCAAGGGGTCGCGAGTTCGAATCCCGCCGCCCCGACCAATTGTTACTCAGATAAGCCGGTGTTCGCATCGCGGACACCGGCTACTTATTTTTTGAAATGCGCATTCTGGTATCCAATGACGATGGTTATCTGTCCCCGGGCCTGACCGCGCTGGCCGAGGCGATGCGGCCCCTGGGCGAAGTGACCGTAGTAGCTCCCGAGCAAAACAGCAGTGGCGCAAGCAATTCGCTGACTCTGAACCGTCCCCTGATGATCGGCCGCGCCGAAAATGGCTTCACGTTCATCAACGGGACGCCGAGCGACTGCGTGCACATTGCGTTGACCGGGCTGCTTGATCAGATGCCTGATTTAATCGTCTCGGGCATCAACAACGGCCAGAACATGGGTGACGACACGATTTACTCGGGCACCGTTGCTGCGGCAATGGAGGGCTATCTGTTCGGTATCCCCGCAATGGCCTTCTCGTTGCGCGACCACGGCTTCGAACATGTGGACGCGGCGGCAGACATCGCGCGTGAAGTTGTTCAGCGCCACATCGCCCGTCCGATGCCAGCGCCATTTTTGTTGAACGTCAACATTCCAAATCTTCCGCGCGAGCAAATCAAAGGCATCGTTGGCACGCGGCTTGGCAAGCGCCATCCGTCTGAGCCTGTGATCCGGATGACCAACCCGCGTGGCGATCCGATTTACTGGATTGGTGCTGCTGGCGCAGCCCGCGAGGGAGGCCCGGGAACGGACTTTCACGCAACAGCGGCGGGTTACGTTTCCGTGACGCCGCTGCAGGTCGACCTGACGCATCTCGAGCAGCTGGACGCAGTGGGTCACTGGCTTGAGGCTTCTGCGAAGTGACTCATTTCAAAATCGGTGCGGGCCCTCTCACCACTCCGCCGAGCGGACTGGTTTCGGCGCGCGTGCGTGACCGCATGGTCGAGCGGGTGCGAGAGCTCGGGGTGCGCGACGTGCGGGTGCTGGAAGCAATCCGCATGGTGCCGCGTCATCTGTTCGTCGATGAGGCACTTGCGAGCCGCGCCTACGAAGACACCGCGCTGCCGATCGGTCACGCACAAACGATCTCCCAGCCATACATCGTCGCACGCACTGCTGAGTTGGCACTCGAGGGTTTGATTGATGCGCGCAAGGCGCGAGTACTTGAAATCGGCTCGGGATGTGGATATGCCGCTGCAGTGTTGGCGCAACTCTTCGGCGAAGTTGTCAGCATTGAACGGCTGCGTGCGTTGCATGAGCGTGCGCGCGAGAACCTTCGCGCCTTGCGACTGCCCAACCTGCGTCTGATGTTTGGAGACGGATCGCTGGGTGTGCCTGCGGGAGCTCCCTATGATTGCATCGTTGCTGCGGCTTCCGGAGAGGATATTCCGCCCGCCTGGACAGAACAATTGAAAGCAGGGGGACGTATCGTCGCGCCGGTGGGGACAGGGGATCAGCAACTCACGGTGGCAATCAAAGATTCGAGTGGCGTGCTACAGAGAATTGTGAAGGAGCCGGTGCGCTTTGTTCCGTTGCGCGGCGGCGTTGCGTGAGGGTTGTGCATGCGTAGCGTTCGAGGATCAATAGCACTGTTGATGTGCGTGTTGTTGGCGGCATGCGTGAGTCAACGCCCAGCGCCGGTCGTCGATCGTTCGGGACGTCCAGCGCCGGTGGCTACGGCGCCCTTGCCAAGTGTCGCTCCGCCAACCGTCCGCGAGGCAACTGACGGCCTGTATGTCGTGCAGCGGGGCGATACGTTATTTGGCGTCGCGACTGTGTTCGGTGTGACCCAGCGCGACCTCGCGCGCTGGAACGATCTTGCAGACGGCGCGGCACTGCGCCCAGGCCAGAGCTTGCGAGTGGTTGAACCGAGTGATGTCGCCACCGCAACTCCCATTACCGGCACGGGCGCGGCTGAAGTGCGCCCGCTTCCGCCTGGCACCTCCGGTACGGCTGCGCCACCGGCACCGCTGCCGCCGGTCACGGTTCCCGCCGTACCGGCCCCGCCCTCGACACCACCCGTGGCGCCACCACCCGACACTTCGCGGCCGTTAAGTGCGATCCCCTGGCTATGGCCCACTGCAGGCAAGGTTGTCGAAACGTTCGATGATCCGCGCAACAAAGGTATCGATATTGCTGGGGTCGAAGGCGCATCGGTTCAAGCGGCTGCTGATGGTGAAGTGGTTTACGTCGGCAGTGCCGTACGCGGTTACGGCAACCTTGTCATCGTGCGACACAGCGATGAATTCATCACCGCGTATGCGCACAATCGCAAGGTACTTGTCGCCGAAAAGCAGGCTGTCAAGCGCGGGCAGACCATCGCTGAGCTCGGGCGCTCTGACGCCGATCGGCCAAAGCTTCATTTTGAAATCCGGCACCAAGGCAAGCCGGTGGATCCTCTCAAGTACCTGCCCGCGCGCTAGCGTTGTCGCCGATGACGCCGGTTCTGGTTTTCGATATCGAGACGATCCCCGACGCGGCCGGACTACGGCGACTGCACCCGGCCTGGAGCGTGCTGTCCGACGCTGATGTCGCCGAGCGGGCTTTCAGCGCGCGCCGCGAGAAAACCGGCGGTGATTTTTTGCCGCTGCACCTGCATCGAATCGTTGCCATCTCGTGCGTGCTGCGCAACGACGCAGGTTTCCGTGTCGGTTCGATTGGCGCCCCAAGCGATAGCGAGGCATCGTTGATCCAGAGTTTTTTCGGGATGATCGATCGCCACTCACCGCAGCTGGTCAGCTGGAACGGCACCTGTTTTGACCTGCCGGTTCTGCACTATCGTGGCCTGCTCGCCGGCGTATCGGCGACGCGTTATTGGGACCTCGGCGACGACGACCGCGAGTTCCGCTACAACAACTACATCGCGCGCTACCACACGCGCCACCTTGATTTGATGGATGTACTCGCGATGTTCCAATCACGTTCCAACGCGCCGCTCGACGAGTTGTCGAAGCTGGCGGGCTATCCGGGCAAGCTGGGTATGGATGGCAGCCAGGTCTGGCGTGCCTACTGCGATGGTGAGATCGAGCAAATCCGGGGTTATTGCGAAACAGATGTCGTCAACACGTACCTGCTCTTCAATCGTTTTCAAAAGATGCGCGGGGTGTTGAATGGTGAACAGCATGTTGCCGAAGAAGCTTTGGTGCGCGAGACGCTGCAGCGCCAGCCGGCCGCGCACTGGACCGAATACCTGCAAGCCTGGCCCGATCCTGTCGCCGTAGGTAGATGAGTGGGTGGGGAACGTTTTGAGGTCGAGGTCGAGTCTCTCGACCAGGAAGGGCGTGGCGTAGCGCACCGAGACGGTAAGGCCGTCTTTATCGATGGCGCTTTAGCGGGCGAGACGGTTGTTTACGAGCGCCAGCGTCAGAAAGCGCGATACGAGTCGGGACGTGCGGTCATCCTCGCGCATGAGTCCGCAATGCGCGTCACGCCGCGCTGTCCGCACGCCGGACTGCATTTTGGCGCATGCGGTGGCTGCTCGATGCAGCACATCGATGCGCGCGCGCAAGTAGCCGTCAAGCAGCGGGTGCTCGAGGACGCGTTATGGCACGTCGGCCGAGTGCGCCCGCAAATGGTGCTGCGGCCCATCGTGGGCCCCGCATGGCGGTATCGACACCGAGCTCGCTTCACGTCGCGCTTCATCGCCAAGAAGGGCGGCGTGCTGATCGGCTTTCACGAGCGCGCAAGCAGTTACGTCGCTGATATTCGACAGTGCGAAGTGGTGCCAAAGAAAATCAGCGACTTGCTGCTCCCGCTGCGCGAGCTGGTATGCGGACTGTCGATGCGCGATCGCATGCCGCAAATCGAACTCGCTGTCGGAACCGTCAGCGGACACGAGGCCATCATGCTGGTGTTCCGTGTCTTGCAACCGCCCACTGACGCTGACCGCATGCTGCTGTTGGAATTCGGTCGTCTGCACGCGGTCGGAATCTGGCTGCAGCCCGCCGGTCCGGATTCCGCCGCGCCGCTCGCGAGCGATCAACCGCGTCAGCTCGAGCTATCGCTGCCGGAGTTCGGCATTACGTTGCCGTTTTCGCCGACTGACTTTACGCAGGTCAATCACCAGACCAACGAGGTCCTGGTCGCGCGTGCTGCGCGATTGCTGGCGCCAGAGCCGCGCGACGTCGTGGTCGACTTCTTCTGCGGCCTGGGAAATTTCACGTTGCCACTGGCCACCCGGGCGTCTCATGTCATCGGTCTAGAAGGCAGCGCGTCGCTGGTAGAGCGCGCCTCGCGGGCCGCGCAACACAACGGGTTGCGTGACCGGACCACGTTCGAGGCGCGCAACTTGTCCGGTTTCACTTCAGATGACTGGCGCGCATTGGTCCAACGGCACGGGGCCGTCAACAGGGTGCTGATCGACCCTCCGCGCGACGGGGCGCTGGCCGTGGTGCAGGCGCTGTCTGCCTTGCCGCCAGAATCGGGACGGCCTTCCAAAATTGTTTACGTCTCGTGCAACCCGGCAACGCTGGCACGCGACTGCGGTTTGATGGTGAATCAGGGCGGATGGACATTGCGCGCTGCAGGCGTCGTCAACATGTTTCCGCACACCTCACACGTCGAGTCGATCGCATTGCTGCAACCTGCCTCGGACCCGTGATTCGACGCTTCAGTAGGACCGTCACGTGTTAATATTTCACGGTGCTTGGACGTCGCAAGTCATTCATTTTTCGAGCTTTTGTAAATTTCCGGCCGTCTGCTCGAGAATCTCAAACATGAAGGTTTAAGTCATGGCGTTAGAACGCACGTTGTCGATCATCAAGCCCGATGCTGTCGTAAAGAATGTGATCGGGCAGATCTACTCACGCTTCGAATCAAATGGATTGAAGGTCATTGCTGCGAAAATGATTTCGCTGTCACGTTCCGAGGCCGAGGGTTTTTATTCAGTGCACCGGGAACGGCCATTTTTTAAGGACCTGGTCGCATTCATGATCTCCGGGCCGGTGATGGTGCAGGTGCTTGAGGGCGAAAACGCCATATTGAAGAATCGCGAGTTGATGGGGGCGACCGATCCCAAAAAAGCGGAAGCCGGCACGATCCGGGCTGATTTCGCGGCTAGCATCGACGCCAACGCGGTCCATGGCTCCGATGGCGCAACGACTGCGCAGGTCGAAATCGACTACTTCTTCGCGCAAATGAATCTGTATTCACGATAGGGCACTTGGCATGTCTGCGGTGAACCTGCTCGATTTCGACTCTGCCGCGCTGGCTGCCTTTGTCGAATCGCTCGGCGAGAAGCCTTTTCGCGCCCGTCAACTGCTGCGCTGGATCCATCAACGTGGCGCGCACGATTTCGATGCGATGTCGGATCTCGCTAAATCACTGCGCAGTCGATTGGCCGAGCACGCGCAGGTTTCTGGTTTCGACGTGCTGAGCGACTCCATGTCGGACGACGGCACACGCAAATGGTTGCTGGACGTGGGTCAGCGCAATGCAATCGAGACGGTGTTCATACCGGAGGACGATCGCGGCACGCTGTGCATCTCGACGCAGGCTGGATGCGCTGTTAACTGCATGTTCTGCTCGACCGGTAAGCAGGGGTTCAACCGTAATCTGACGACAGGCGAGATCATTGGCCAATTGTGGATGGCCGAGCACACGATGCGTTCGGACAAGGGTGCCGCCGAGCGCGTTATCAGCAATGTCGTGCTGATGGGAATGGGTGAGCCGCTTCAGAATTACGAGGCTGTTTTACCCGCGCTGCGACTGATGCTCGACGACAACGCCTACGGGTTGTCGCGGAGACGCGTCACGCTGTCGACGTCAGGCATGGTGGCGCAGATGGATCGGTTGGCTGCCGACTGTCCAGTGGCGCTCGCAGTTTCATTACATGCGCCCAACGACGCCTTGCGTGATGTGCTCGTGCCGTTGAACCGCAAGTATCCGCTGTCGGCATTGCTCGCCGCGTGCCGGCGCTACGTGCGCGCCGCGCCCCGCGATTTCATTACCTTCGAATATGTGATGCTCGATGGCGTCAATGATCAGGATGCCCAGGCACGCGAGCTGGTTTCATTGGTCGCCGACGTGCCATGCAAAGTTAACCTGATTCCATTCAACGCGTTCCCGCAGTCAGGCTTGAAGCGTTCGTCGCCTGACCGCATCCGCGCGTTCGCGCAGCAATTGTCGGATGCCGGCATCATCACGACGACGCGCAAGACGCGCGGAGACGACATCGATGCCGCGTGCGGCCAGTTGGCGGGCGACATTCTCGATCGAACGCGCCTAGCTGGGCGCGCCGCCCGCAGGACAATTCCAATCACGGCCAGCGCACACTAGGAAAACAATGAGAGTCCGTGCCGCAGTCCTGACTTCTATTATTGCCATGGGCGCCGCCTGCACGACAACGACGACCACGACCGTCAGCAACGAAGGCACGTCGAAGATAACGAACGCCGACCGCTCCTCGCGCGTCACCGGCGCCGATTTGCGAACCCGAGCGCAGGCACGCACCGATCTCGCAGCCGGTTACTACCGAAACGGTCAGCTTGCGGTCGCGCTGGAGGAGGCCCGGCGTGCCGCCGCGATCGACACGAGCTACGCGGAAGCGTACGGCTTGCTGGGCCTGATCTATATGGACATGAAGGAACCGCGCGACGCCGAGGAAAACTTTCAGCGCGCGCTGAAGCTCGATGCCGGAAACTCCGAGCTGAACAACAACTACGGCTTCTTCCTTTGCGATACCGGCCGCGAGCGCGAGTCGGTCGACTATTTCAATCGCGCGATTCGCGATCCACTCTATCGCACACCGGCGCGGGCGAATCAGAACGCGGGCTCGTGCTTGATGAAGGTCAAGGATTACGAAGCCGCGGAGCGCTACCTTCGCCGCGCATTCGAGCTCGATGCGGGTTTGGCGGTGCCGAAATTTTTGCTCGCGCGGCTCTACCTTGCGACGAATCAGGTCGAGAAAGCCACTTTTTATTACAACATCCTGGCCAAATCGATCGAATCTTCCGCTGAAAGTTTATGGCTCGGACTGCGCGTCGCCCGTGCAAACGGCGATCTGCGCACCGAGAGCCAGCTGGCCAACGAGTTACGCCAACGCTTCCCGCAGGCCTCAGAGACCGCGGCGCTGGCACGCGGTGAATTCGATAACTAGGCGATGAGCGAACCATCGCTGATCACAAACGAGCGTGCGATGCCGGGTGCGCAAAGTGCCGCCGAGTCGACAATCGTGGCGGCGGTCGCGCCCGAAGATTATGGTGCACGGCTGGCATGGGAGCGTGAGCGCGCGGGCCTCGGCGTCACCGACGTCGCGGCAACTCTGCGCCTGCATCCAAACCAGGTGCGCGCCATTGAGCAGGAGGACCTGACGCGCCTTCCTGAACTGGCCTACGTGCGCGGTTTCATTCGCAGCTATGCGCGCGCGCTTAACATTGATCCAGCACCGATTCTGAGCGACCTGAATGCGAAGCTGGCACCTGCACCACTTGCAGGTGAAGGTTCACCGACGAACTACGCGCTGTCTCGAGGGGCGGAGCGCGAGCGCACTTCGGGTTTGATCGCTGCGTTTGCCGTGATCGGCCTGATCGTACTTGGCGTGCTTGGACTGCAAGTAACGCAGCGCGACGCCCCGGCGCCCGTGACGGCCGCTGCGGTCCCGGTGGCATCTCTATCAAGCGCTAACACCCAAGCCGCACCGATACCGAGCGAGGCGCCGACCGCCCCGCAAACCGAGGTTGCGGCTCCCGCGACCTCAACCGCCGAACCCT
>Ga0136634_10001186_pt1 | contig 10149 bp, 17 predicted proteins | sample AntDrymUQ8332106_2_FD_104654 | JGI IMG/M metagenome (GOLD analysis project Ga0136634, IMG submission 104654) | Polar desert sand microbial communities from Dry Valleys, Antarctica - metaG UQ833 (21.06) | ecosystem: Environmental > Terrestrial > Soil > Desert | place: Antarctica: Dry Valley... | reverse complement strand
CGATGCGCACGGGCGCAGTGCCGGTGAGGTCGTCGCGGTCCTGCGCGCCACCGCCCAGGAGTCCGCCGCCCAGGAGGTCACTGCTGGTGGGGGTGTGCGGTGACCGCCCCGGAGCAGGCGGTGCTGTCGGCGGCGGAGCGCAGCGCGGTCGGGGTGGCCCGGGACGGGGCGCGCCGTGCGCTGTGGTGGGTGGTGGTGACGGTGGCGGCCCTCGCGGGTCTGGTGGTGGTCGCGGCCTTCCTCGGGTGGCCGGAGGGGTGGGCCGGGGTGGGCGCGGCGGCGGCGGTGACCACGCAGGGCGTGCTCGACGGGTGGCGGGCGGTGCGCGCGGCCCGGCAGGTCCGGGCGTGTGGCACCTGCCGGCTCGCGGCGATGACCGGTGGTGCGGCCCTGGACCGGTGGGCCCGGTGCGCCGGGGCCGGTCACCCCTCGACGGAGGGAGGCGGCTGTGGTCAACGGTGACGACTCCGGGCCCCGGGTGAGGGTGATGGTCATCCTCACCGCCGATACCCGGTTCGAACGATGGCTGGATCAGGACCCGGCGGGGGCGGTGGCATCGGTCGAGCTCCGCGGGAGGTGGCCGATGCCGGGGGTGGTGCTGTGTGCGGGTCGGGCGGAGCTGGAGCGGCTGCGTGAGACGCTGACCGCGGCCCTGGCCGACCTCGACGCGCGCGACACCTCGGGTGAGGACACGGCGGGGGGTGGGTCGTGAGTGCGCTGCCGTTGGCCTACTTCGGGGGCAAGACCACCCTGGCGGGCAGGATCGCGGCGCTGCTGCCCGTGCACGGGCATTACGTGGAGCCGTTCGCCGGGTCGTTGGCGGTGCTGTTGGCGAAGCCGCCCAGCCGGATGGAGACGGTCAACGACCTCGACGGGGAGGTGATGGGTTTCTGGCGGGTGCTGCGGGAGCGGCCCTCCGAGCTGGCCCGGGTGTGCGCGTTGACCCCGCACTCGCGGTCGGAGTGGGAGGCGGCGGCCGACCGCGGCGGTGTCGGGGAGTTGGAGGCGGCGCGGCGGTGGTGGGTGCGGCTGACCCAGGCCCGCGCCGGACGGCTGATCGGAACCGGGTGGCGGCACTACGTGGACCCCGGTGTGAGCGGCACCGCGTTGCCCGGGTATCTCGACGGCTACGTCGCCCGGATGGCCACGGCGGCGCGGCGGCTGCATCACGTGAGCCTGGAGTGCCGCCCGGCGCTGGAGCTGATCGACCGTTACGGCGCGCACCGCGACTGTCTGCTGTATGTGGACCCGCCCTACCTGGGCTCCACCCGCACCGGGGACCGCGCCTACCGGTATGAGCTGTACACCGACGCCGAGCATCGTGACCTCGCGGCCGCGCTGCACCGCTGCCGCGCTGCGGTGGTCGTGTCGGGGTACCCGTCGGCGCTGTATGACCTCGATCTCTACCGCGGCTGGCATCGGCTGACGCTGGCCTCAGGTACCGGGCAGGGCCCGCGTGGGGGGTCGAACCGGACCGAGGTCCTGTGGTCCAACCGGCCCCCCGTCGACCAGCCCGGACTGTGGGACACCCACAGCCATCCGATCCAGGTCCAGCCCGGCGGCCACATCCGCCAAGACACACCCGCCGGGCTGGCTCCCCACCACCACGAACCGACAGCAGAGGAGGCCTCTGATGGTAGAGCGTGCCCACCCGGACGTGGGCCGGCAGGACTGGCGCCATCATGCGGCGTGCCGGGACGAGGACCCGGAGTTGTTCTTCCCGGTCGCGACCACCGGTGAGGTCTACGACGCGCAGGTGGCCGCCGCGAAGGCGGTGTGCGGCCGCTGCCGGGTCCAGGCGCCGTGTCTGACCGACGCGCTGGCGCGAATTCCCGACGGGGTGGCCGGCGGGTTGAGCGAGGGCGAGCGCCGCGCACTGCGTGCGGATCGCCGCTGTTCGGGGACCTCCGACCCGGACCAGCCCGAGCCTGCGGATCCGGAGCCCGTGCCCGTCGCGCCGGCGCGGTACGGCCGGGCGCCCCGCGTCGAGGTCATGGCCACGGCCGTCGCTCTGGTCGGGGCCGGTCGGGCTGCGGGGGTGGTCGCCGGGCTGGTCGGGGTCAGTGAACGGACCGTGGAGCGGTGGGTGGCCCAGACCCGCGCGGCCGCGGCCCTGACCGACCCCGAGGAGACCGAACCCGCCGCGCGGCAGGAGGTGGGGGCGTGACGGTCACGGTGACCGACCTGTTCTGCGGGGCCGGGTCCGCGTTGGGCGCGGCCGACACCTACGAGGAGTACCTGATGACGGTCTACGTCGACACCATGCGCCTGTCCGCTCGGGTCGGGCGGTACCGCGCCCGGTGGTCGCACGTGTTCACCGACGGCGACCACGACGAGCTGCACGCCGTCGCCGCCCGGATCCCGGACCCGCCCGCGCGGGTCCGCCCCGTCGAGGTCGTCGCCGTCCTGCGCGGCGACGCGGCCTCCGCTGAGGAGAACGGGGCTCGGCGATGACCGCCGGGTCGGGTGTGGACGGGGGTCGTGGTGTGCGGGTGGTGTTGCGGGCCGCGGCGGACCTGGTGGCCCGGGTCGGGTTGTGCCCGCCGGGTGAGTTCTGGCACGAGTTCTGGCCGGGTTACGACGAGGACCGCTGCTACCGCGTCGGTGATCCGGTGTCGTTGTTCGGTGCGCTGATCGTGGCCGCCGAGCGCGCCGGGGCGCCGTGGTGCGGTGACGCCTACTGGTGGCGGCGACGCCCGCGGGTGGTCGCCGCGGTGCTGGCGGTGGCCCGCTACCTCGGTGTCACCGCCACCGAGGTAGCCGAGGTGGGCGGACCGGTGTGGGAGTGGAGTGCCGCCGACGGGCGCACCCCGGCGGAGGTCGCCGCGGTCCTGCGCGGCGCCGCCGGTGACACCGCCGCGGACGTCGTCGCGGTGACCTCGTTCGGGTATCGGCACCTGACCGGTCCGGTCCCGGCGGCGGACGTCACCGTCGACGTGCGTGAGCACCTGCGGGACCCGCAGACCGACCCCGCGTTTCGGTCGCTGACCGGTGACGACTCGGCGGTGGTCGAGCGGGTGGAGGCCACGCCCGGGGCGGCCGGGTTGCTCGACGCCCTGACCGACGCGGTGCTCGCGTTGGCGCCGGGTGCCTGTGTCGCGGGTCGGGTGGTGCGGGTCGCGATCGGCTGCGCCGGTGGGCGCCACCGCTCGGTGGTCCTGGCCACCACCCTCGCCGACCGGTTCGCGCCGTGGGGAGCCGAGCTCACCCACCTCCACCTGCGACGACCGGTGGTCGGTGCGGCAACCGGCGACCCGACCCCGCAGGGCGGGCCGTGCCCGACGATCGCGCTGGGTCACGCATCTGACGGCGTCGGGCCGGCGGAGGGTCGGTCATGAGCGCGGTCGACGACACGACCTCGGCGGTCGGGCCGGCCCGGACCGAGCCGACTGCCGGCCCCGACGACGAGGCGGTGGCCGTGGCGGCGGTGGACCTGCGGTGGCCGGAGGTGGCTCGGTGCGCGGAGGTCGACCCGGAGCTGTTCCTCCCCGAGCCGTGTCAGTCGGCGCGGGCCGGCGGGTCCGCGGTGGGGGCGACCGAGACGCCGGCAGTGGGGGAGATCCACGTGGCGGGTCGGCGGCTGGTGCCGTCGGTGGTCTTCGACACCTACTGGTCGTTCGCGGCGGCGCGGCAGGAGCTCTACGAGGCGCGGCAGCAGCGGCCGACGGGGCCGTGGACCACCGATCCGGTGTTGCACCGGTACCGGTTCACCAACTGCTATCGGGCCGCGGACCGGGTCAGCCAGTTCCTGATCCGCCACGTCTCCTACAGCGGTGACCAGGAGCCCGCCGAGGTCGTGTTCCGGACACTGTTGTTCAAGCTGTTCAACCGGATCGACACCTGGCGGCTCCTGACCGACGAGCTCGGCGAGCCGTCCTGGGCGGGATTCGACCTGGGGCGCTACGACAGGGTGCTCGGGGAGGCCTTCGCCCGCGGTGAGCGGCTGTACTCGGCGGCGTACGTGATGGCGCCACCCCGGCTGGGTGGTGCCCGTAAGCACACTGACCACCTGCGGCTGCTCGAGCTCATGATGACCGGTCGGGTGGCCGGGCGGGTGATCGACGCCGGGTCGCTACGCGGGGCCTTCGACGTGCTCCGGAGCTATCCGGGGATCGGGGGTTTCCTGGCCTACCAGTTCGCGATCGACCTGAACTACTCCGCGGTGCTCGGCCACGACGAGAGGGAGTTCGTCGTGGCCGGACCCGGTGCCCGTGACGGGATCCGCAAGTGCTTCGGCCCGGCCGCGGACGGCATCGAGGCCGACGTGATCCGGTACATGGCCGAGCACCAACAGGAGCACTTCACCCGCCTCGGGCTGCGCTTCCCCGGTCTGCGGGGTCGGCCGCTGCAGCTCATCGACTGCCAGAACCTGTTCTGCGAGGTCGACAAGTACGCCCGGGTGGTCCACCCCGACATCGCCGGGCACAGCGGCCGGAGCCGGATCAAACAGCGCTACCGGCCGCTGCCGGGTCGGGTCCCGCGCGGCTGGTTCCCACCCAAGTGGGGCCTCGACACCGACCCGACCCCCGGAATCGACCAGCGAGGAGCACAACCGTGAGCAGTGATCCCAGCCGGCCACCACCTCGTGCCCGGGGGTGAGGACGACCCCACGCCAGGTCCAGTCCGGTGGCCACATCCGCCATGACACGCCCGCCGGGCTGGACCCCCACCACCACACCGACAGCACGAAGGAGAACCTGATGACAGCCCCTGCCCGGCCCGAGGTCGTGACCCTGTGCGGATCGATGCGGGTGTTCCCGCGCATGCTCCAGGTCGCCGCCGCCGAGACCGCTGCTGGCGCGGTCGTGCTGGCCCCGTTCCCCATCCCCGACGCTCACGCCGGCGATGGCGACGTCGCGGCGATGCTGGACGACCTGCACCGCCGCAAGATCGATATGACGGACCGGGTCGTCGTGGTCACCGACGCCACCGGCTCCTGCGGGAGCGCCACCACCGCCGAGGTCGCCTACGCCCGCGCCCGCGGTATCCCGGTCCACACCCGGCAGGTCCACGAGGACGCGCGGGGGACCCAGGGCGGTGATGTGTGGTGACGGCGCTGGTCAGTGGGACCGAGTGGACCGACACCACCTGGAACCCGGACCCCGCGAACGGAGGGGACGCGGTGACCGCGCGGAGCGACACGACCGGACTGGTCTCCGCGGCCCCGACCGACCCCGCGACCGACGAGGTGGCGGCAGGGGATCCGCGGTGGCAGGAGGCGGCCCGCTGCGCCGAGGTCGACCCGGAGCTGTTCTTCCCCGAGCCGTATCAGTCGGCGCTGGTGGCGGTGGCGATCTGCGGGCGCTGCGAGGTCCGCGGCCCCTGCCTGGCCTACGCACTGACCCACCGGCTGTTCGACGGCGTCTGGGGTGGCCTGACCGCGCGGCAGCGGGTCCTGCTGGCCCGCGCCCATCGCCGCGGGAGCCTCTCGTGAGCCCCCGCCGCCACGACCACGACAGCAGGCTCACCGGTAGCCGGCTCACCGAGCCGGAGCGGGTCGGGTTGCGGGTCGCCGTCGACGCCGCCGGACAGGGCCGTCGCCCGCCCACCGTCGCGCTGGGTCGGCTGCTGGAGGCCGCCCCGTGGGCGACCACGGCGGTCACCGGGCTCGACGAGACGGTCTCGGAGGGGGCGGGGTGTGTGCACGCCGACCCCGAGACCTGGTTCCCCCCGGCGGGAGACAACGACGACGGCTCCCCCGAGCTACGCGCCCAGGAACGCCGGCGGGCGGGGCGGTTGTGCGCGGGGTGCCCGGTCGCAGCGCCGTGTCTGGCGCTGTCCTACGCCCTGGGCGCCACCGGTGTCCACGGTGTCTGGGGCGGGCTCAGCGCCGCCGACCGCCGCGAGCTGCGCCCCCTGTGGGCCGAGCTGGGCCGCCGCCTCACCCCACCACCACGCACACATGCCGCGTCATGGACCGGAGAGCACCGATGAACCACACCACCAGTAGCGGCCTCGCCCACGGCGACCCGGTACGCGAACCCCGGCCGGGGGCGGCGACCGAGCGTCAGGGCCCGGTGGACCTGACCCGGGCGGCGTGGGACCAGGACCTGCCCGACACCGTGGAGATGATCGAGGTGACCGCCCGGTTCACCGCGCCACCGCAGCAGCGGCGGATGCCCGCGCAGGTGACGGTGTGCCCGTACCTGGTCGTGGTCGCCGACCTCGGCCGCGGTGGGGGTGGGTTCACCGGCGGGTTCATCGTGCTGCACGTGCCCACGGGCCTGCCGTTGCCGACGGTGTGGCCGATGTCGCCGTGGGTGGCCGCAGACGCCGCCGCGCACGTGGCGGACCTGGACTGGTCGGACCCCGACCCGGCCTATTACAACCCCGGCGGACCCGGAGCCGGGCATTCCCGGGCGTGGGTGACCGCCATGACCCGCGCCACCGCCGACAGCGCCGCCACCGATGACGATGGCGTCGAGGTCGGCCCGTGGGTGGATCGGTCGTGACCCGGGCAGGACCCCGGCCGGTGACCGACCGGCGCGCGGAGCGGGTGCGGGCCGCCGGTGAGGCCGACCAGGCCCGCGCCGCCGTCGACGTCGTCCGCGTCCACACCCGCCGCTGCCACCGAGGGGGCGACTAGATGCCGGGCACCACGGTCCACGTCGGCGGCACCGTCGTCGTGCTGGCCCCGGCACCCCGGCGTCCGGGCCGCCCGCCGCGTCGCCCGGTGCGCGGGTCGTCCCGGCGACCCGGCCGCGGCCCGATCCGTCGCCTGGGCCGCGGCCGCGGCCGCGGCCGGGGCCGGGCCGGGTCCTGGTCCCGGCGCATCGGTCGCGACCGCATCGCCATCGGCGTGGTCGTCGTGATCGTCGCGCTCGGCATCCACACTCGCCTGAACCCCACCACCCCGACCGCGCCCGCCGCCGCGCCGTCCGGGACCGCGGTCGGCGGGTCCGGCTGCACCGTGACCGACCCCACCGGCACCGGCGGCTGCGTCACCCCCACCACCGCCCACGCGCTCGCCGAGATCGACCGTGTCTTCGGCGGCTACCGGAAGGGCCCGACGATCCGCAGCGCCACCTGCTGGGACCAGCACGCCTGGAACCCGACCAGCGACCACCCGAAGGGCCGCGCCTGCGACTTCTACTTCGGCAGGGCCGGGGTGTTCGCCACCGACGCCGAGCTCGACGCCGGGTGGGAGCTGGCGAACTGGCTGCGCGCGAACGCCGAGCCGCTGCGGGTCCGCTACCTGATCTGGCAGGGCCGGATCTGGCAGGCCGGGCGCGGCGACGTCGGCGGCGGGTGGGGCACGCCCTACCGCGGTGGCGGCGTCTACGACCCGACCGACGCGGTCGGCGGCCACTTCGACCACGTCCACGTCAGCTTCCAGCCCTGACCGCACCGAAGGAGAACCACAGCCATGCCTCGAACGAGCACCAACCGAGCCGACAGGCACGCCGATCCGACCGCCGGGACCCGCTGTCGGTCCTGTCGACAGCCGGTCAGGCCGGTGTACGCGCCTCGTACCCGCGCGGTCCTGCTCGTCCTGCTCGCCGCCCTGACCGGCGTGTTCACGCACCTCGTCTACGGGCCCGCGTTCGGCCTGGGGGGCTTCGCCGCAGGAGCCGTCGCCGCCCTGCTCATCGGCGCGCTCATCGGCCGCGTCGGCGCCTGGCGGGCCCAGCGGTGACACACCCCGGCGAGGCGTTGCAGCAGGGCACGTCGCAGCGGGAGTGGCGCCGCTGGGTGCTCATCGTGATCGTGCTCGGTCTCATGTCGGTGTCCATCGGTGGGCAGGTCGACTCCATCGGGACGAAGCTCGCCCCGGTCTTCGCGTATGTGTTCGCCATTGGCAACGACGCTGCTGCGATCCTTGCGCTCGACGCCGCGCTCAGGGCCGAGCGTGGGTCGTCGATCCGTAAGTGGGCGTGGCTGGCGATTCTGTTGGCTGCCGGTACTGGTGGCGTTCTCAACGCCTGGCACGCGACCGTGGAACGTACCGTTGTCCCGGGCGGCGGCCATGAGCTACCGCCGTTGCCCGGCGAATTCGGATTGCTCGTCGGGCTGGAGCCCATCGCGCTGATCCTGGTGCTGTCGCACCTTGTCGGGTTGGTGCTGACCGATCGCCAGGCCCGGCCCGCCGGCGACGCCGGCCCCCGCCAGGCGCCGGCCGCCGCCGACCGCCAGACCGCTGGCGCCACCGACCGCCAGGCCACCACCGTGGTGGTGACCGCCAGCGAGGCTGGCGACCGCCGGACCGCATCGCCGGCGCCGGCCCGGACCCCCGGCGCGGCCCCCGCCGGCGCCGCCGGTGACCGTGCGACCGCCGGCACACCGCCTCGCCGGCCGGCACCCGTCGCGCGGGGCTCCCTGCACGCGGTGCCCGCGGTGCGGCAGGGGTGGATGACCGAGGACCTGATCGCCCGCATCGTGGCCTCCATGGCCGTCGCGCAGCGCCAGGGCGAGACCTACGGCCGGCCCCGCCTGATGCGCGAGCACGGCCTCAACAACCACCGCGCCCGGACCCTGCTCGACCACATCGCCGAGCACCAGCTGCTGCGGGAGACGGCATGATCACCCACCTCACGACCGACCCCGTCACCGTCCCTGCGGGGTTGTGGCGGACCGGAAATTTTCCGGGGGCCGGTTGCAAAACCAGGCTGCAGGGTGCTACACGCGCGCGTAGGCGCGCGGTGGGCCCCTCCCCGGCCGCCGCCGCGGCCCGCGCCGGAAATTTCCGCAGAGGGGGCCTCTGATGGCCGGGCACCGTCGCGTCCGCGGCCCGGCCGCGGACGCGCCCACCGTGAGGTCCAAGGCGATGGTGCTGCGGGCCGAGCGCATCCGCGACGAGGCCCGCAGCCGGTACGCCAACGCGCAGAACCCCCGAGAGCGGCTCGTCGTCGCGGTCGACTACGTGCGCTCCGGCGAGGCGGCCGGGCACCGCGCCGGCGTCGCCGACCTTGACGAGCTCATCACCGGGGTGGCCCGCAACCTCATGGGCATGGGCGACGAGCTGACCGCCGCTCTGGCCAAGCGGGGGCGAGGCCGGTGACCCGCCAGCCAGCCACCAGCCGCGGTGACGGCCGGCGGTCCGAGGACCGCCGGCCCACGCATCGCGTCGTCACATCGCCGGCCCGCCAGCTCGGCACGCCGGCGGGCGCCGACACCACCGACACCGCCGGCGCCGCCGGCGCCGCCACACCGCCACCGGCAGCAGGGGACCGCCCGGCCTGGCGGGACCGCCTGGCGGAGACGTTCTCCGGCCTCCGCTTCGTCGACCGGTCCCCCGGATCACTGCGCGACCAGATCGACTACGCCGAGGACGGCGCCTACTCGACACGCGACGGATGGTGGCGCACCGCGAACATCGTGTTCGCCAAAACAGTGGCCCGAGTCGGATTGACGGTCTGCTATTTCCTCGCGTGGGCGGTCTTCACGCGCCTGTCCCGGTGTCTCACGACGCTCGTCGTGGCGCCGTGCGCGCTGATGCTGCTCAACGGAATCCCGCTCGTGGGCTACCTCATCCCCGACTGGGCCGACGTCACCACTTGGTTCGCCCCGGCCTCCGACCTCGACGTGCCGGCCCCGCCGGTCGTCGACTAGCCCGGGAGGGACACCGGTGGACCCGCGCGTCGCCGCCGTCGCCGCCCTGCTCGCCGCCCCGGCGGCGTGGCGGTGGCAGGCGCTGCTGCGCACCGCCCTGGCGCGGCGCCGGCGGCGTGGCCGACGCGTCCGCGGGGACGGCCCGAGCAGCACCCTGCTCGTCAACGCGCTGGGCACCGCGGTCGGTGTCCTGGTCGCCTCCGCGCTCGCCCCCCGGCTGGTCGCCGCCGTCACCGCGGTGCTCGGCGTGACCGGCACCCCGCCGTGGCTGGCCGTGGCCGGCCCGCTCGCCCTGGCCGGCGCGGTCGCGGTCGGTGTGATCGAGCTGGTTGCCCGCGGGCTGCGGCCGAGGACCGCGCGTCCGCGGCTGGCGCACTTCCCGTTGGCGCTGCTGCTGCCCGCGGTCGCCGTCGCGGTGTGGCCGCTGGTTGGGCAGGGTGTCGGCGCCGTGCCGGCAACCGCCGCGGCACAGGTCGTGGCCCCGGCCGCGCTGGTGTGTGCTCCGCCCGGCGGCCCGGTCGGTCCGTGGCGCGGCCGGCAGCTCGTCCACGCCGCCGCGATCGTGGCCACCGGCCGGGAGATGGGCGTCCCCGAACGCGG
>Ga0136634_10001185_pt1 | contig 10151 bp, 10 predicted proteins | sample AntDrymUQ8332106_2_FD_104654 | JGI IMG/M metagenome (GOLD analysis project Ga0136634, IMG submission 104654) | Polar desert sand microbial communities from Dry Valleys, Antarctica - metaG UQ833 (21.06) | ecosystem: Environmental > Terrestrial > Soil > Desert | place: Antarctica: Dry Valley... | reverse complement strand
CGGTCAGATACGGAGCGGCATGACGATGTATTTGTAGTCGTAGGCGGTGTCGCCGGCGATGGACATTTGAGTGGCGGCGTTTGCGTCTTTGAATTCGAATTGGATGCGGACCCGGCCTCCGGTGTCTTTAGCTCGAGCGGCCGCTGAGCCTGTTGTCGTTGTGTCGTCGGAAGCTGCTGCCCCGTCCACCGGCTCTGACTGCTGACCGCTGACCGCTGAATGCTCATCACTCGTTTCGATCGCGCCGACGTTGTTGAGAAATTCCTGAAGATACTGCCAATTAAACCCGAGCAGCATTTCTTCGCCGGTGTATTCGGCCGGGACTACCTCGCTGCCTTCGCCTTCTTCGCTGGATTGGGCAGTTAGTTCAACCTCGCCTTCGCGGACCAACATTCGGATCGAACGTGCCCGCTCATCCGCCATAAGCGATATGCGGCGGACGGCTGATTTCATTTCCGCGAGGTCGAATGTGACGCGGCGGTCGTTGTCCTTCGGCATCACCATTTCGTAATTGGGAAAATTACCTGTCAGTTTTCTGGTGATCAGCAGGCGGCCTTCGGTTTCGAAATAGATGTGGTTCTGATCCTCGCCAAACGAAACATCGCCGTCAAACCCGCGTGAAAGTTTTACGAGCTCAAGCAGTGCCTTTTTCGGGACGAGCGTGTCGATCTTTGTATCGCCGGTTCCGTCGACCGACTTTTCTATAAACGCGAGGCGGTGGCCGTCGGTCGTTACCATCCGCGCTTTGCCGTCGGCCAGCATAAATTTAGCGCCGGAAAGCGTAAATCGGCTTTGCTCGTTTGTTATTGCAAATGCAGTGTTCTGGATAAAATAGTTAAACACTTCGGCCGAAAGTTTGAGCGGGGCTGATTTGAAAATCGGAATCTCAGGAAATGTTTCGCGGCTGACGCCTGCCAGGCGAAACTTTGCGCGGCCAGCCGTCATTTTAACCCATTCGTTGTCTTCCTTTCTGAAATGGACATCGCCGTCGCCTAAATTGCGGACAATATCGAACAGCTTGCGGGCCTGTATACACATCGCGCCCGGCTTTTTGATATCGGCCTCGGCGTCGCAGCGTATCGTCACATCAAGGTCGGTGCCGACAATGCGAATCGAGCCTTCACCAAGCGATTCGATCAAAATATTCGAGAGCACCGGAATAGTCGATTTGCGCTCAACTACACCCTGTATAAAACCCAACTCTTCTTTTAGAACGCTCTGCTTGATGCTGAATTCCATGTGTTTTGAATTAACTCCTGAATGACTTCGGCCGTATTTCTTTGTTATTGTTCGTTTTCTTTCTGCTCATTTTCTCGTTTTTGGTTTTTTGTGTTGATTTGTCGTTAAGTCCTAAAGCTCCAGCCATGAATCACACTAAATGCCACGAATAGAAAGACGAACGGTAGCTTGAAGTATTATATCTCACTTGCCGCATTCGCCCTTACTTCGTGCGGGCTTCTGCATTTCAAATTAGCTCCGTCGTTGCCATGCGGCTTTTCTTTTAATACAGATTTAAAACATTGTATTTAAATCTAGTAGTAGTAATAGGGCCTGTGTATATGTGCAAAAGGGCTACAAACGCTTATAAAATTTAGAGTTTTCCGTCCACAGGCAACTGTGGATAACTTGTGGATAATGGCCGCGTCATGCGGAAAACTTTTTGGCTGCCCGTTTTTCCACTGTATTGCACAATACAATAACCAGGCGGCGTGCGGAAAAGTGGATAACTTTTTCTAAAGGCCGTAAATAAAAGGCTTAGCTTGTTACTGTTTGTCATGTCCGTGTGGAAATCAATTTAGCTAAATCGATGTTAAAAAGCGTTTAATTAGCTGCAAAGATTATCAATTAGGTCACTAACGGTCTTGTGGAAATTGCGATCTTCCTTTGTTAGGGTGTCGATCTTGTCGAACGAATGCATAACCGTCGTGTGATGCTTGCCTCCAAACTCGCGCCCGACTTCCGGATAGCTTGCTTTTGTCAGCCGTTTGCACAGATACATCGCCACCTGCCGCGGCTGTGAGATGGCACGGGCATTGTTTTTCGACTTCAGCTCTTCGACGGTCAGCTTATAATGTGAAGCCACCGTGCGGGCGATGCGCTCCATCGTAAGGCCTTCGGGACGCTCGCTGTCGATAATGTTCTTGAGCGCATCCTGTGCAAGCATTTTCGAGATAGGAATTCCGCGTAGCGACGAGATCGCAATAAGCCGGACCAGCGAACCTTCGAGCTCTCGGACGTTAGAGCGGACTTTGCCGGCAATGTAGATGGCAATATCGTCGGGCAGATGAATGCCGTCAAGATCGGCCTTGCGTTTTAGAATTGCAACTTTTGTCTCGAGATCCGGCGGTTCGATATCGGCAATCAGGCCCCATTCGAAACGAGAGTGAAGGCGTTCCTGCAGCGTCGGAATATCGCGCGGCGGACAATCACTTGTAATGACGATCTGCTTTTGATCGTTGTGCAGCTGATTGAACGTATGGAAAAACTCTTCCTGCGTTCGCTCTTTTCCGGCCATAAACTGCACGTCGTCCATCAGCAAAACGTCGATCGATCTGTAGCGTTCGCGAAAGCTCTGCGTTTTGTCATAACGGATCGCATTGATCAGCTCGTTCATAAATTTTTCCGACGTGATGTACGAAACACGAAGGTGCCGGTTGCTCGCCTTTATCGAATGCCCGATGGCATGCATCAAGTGCGTTTTCCCCAATCCTACTCCGCCGTAAATAAAAAGCGGATTATAAGTTTTGCCCGGCGTCTCGGCCGCGGCCAGACTTGCGGCGTGTGCGAACTGGTTTGAGGATCCGACGACGAATTTTTCAAACGTGTATTTCGGATTGAGTGAATTTTCGATCGGTTCGATGTCTACAAAATTGGTCGAGCCGCCTTTGGCAGGCGCCTGAGCGCGCTGCTGAGTGCCGTAACTAAACGCGGAGCCGTTGGCGGCCGCGTGCTGCGGAGGCGGTTCAAACGAAATTTCGGACCCAGCGGTTGCACCAAACCGATCCTCGGGTGTCTCACCCTTTTCGACGATCCAATTCAGTCTGTGATCATCGATTCCGAGCGAACGCAGGGCCTGTCCGAGCAATTCGGAATAATAAAGCGTTATCCAATCCTTTGTCATTTGACCGGCACGAAGCGTCAAAGTTCCGTCGTCGCAGCTTTCGAATCGAACGGGCCGAAACCAAGATTCAACGATGTGCTTGTTAAGACGTGTTTCCACAAAAGAGAGAATGTTTTTCCAAACGTCGGTTTTTTCTAAAACGGTGTCCACTTTGAGGCCTCCGAAAATTGCTGTTTAACCTAAAAATATTTCTTTAAGCAGTAGCATATGCAAACTGTCCGGTTAAGCATCCGGCGTTTTGGCGGAACTTCATTATGAGCAAAGAGGTTGTCGGGGCCGGGCCGGCACAAGCGCGCTTAAGTAAGGCGTTATCCACAGGATTTTCCACAGACCTGTGGAAAGATGCTTAAACCTTAAAGTGCCACTTTAAGCTCTTTGTTTTCAATGATTTACAGGTGCTACTTATCTGAAACGGCTGACAGGTTAGCACACGCACCTACCCATTGCAAGGAGAAATCCACAGATTCGCAGGATGTAAATGTTTTTGTTAACAGGAGGCTTTACGCTTCATTTTTCGATCTGATAAACTCTACTAAAATTAATGAAAGCAATCGTTCAAAATGGCTAAAGTCGCTGATGGATCTTATGAAAACGGCACAATGACCGCGACTATATCGGAAGCCTGCCGAGGGCTGGTTTACACAAGTGAAACCGACGCCGCGTTTGAACCTTTTTTTCGTGCGGCCGCAAATGTAATATCAGAGTCGGCCTTGCTCGACAGGCTAAAACTGGAATTCGGCGACCGGTACGAAGAGGTTTCCGTAGATGCTTTTTTCGAGCGCCTGATGCGGGCGGAGACTTGGCATACGCCGAATCAAAAGAGAAATATCAAAAAGATGGGCGCACTCAAAAATCTGCTTGTATCAAATCTAACAAACGTGCGCGTGTTTCGGATTGGCCGGATACGGATCGATATTCTGGCGGTTGGGTTAGATAAAGAGGGCAACATCGCCGGCATTCGAACGAGAGCGGTGGAAACTTAGTCTGCCAGGAATGTTGTCTGGACGGTTTTTTCCGAATCGCTATCAGCGGCGGCTCGGTTGCTCAGGACGATGTGATAGATTCCCGGTCCGAGCACCTGATCAACCTTTCCGCCGGGAACGTAACCTGTTGCGGCAATGGACTTGTACGCAGCTGCCGCTTTCCACGCCTCGAAGTTCGCGGCGTCAAGCACCAGGCATTCTATTCCTATTTTTTTGTCGCCCGTCCAAAATTTGCCTTTCAGGTTTGTGCGGCGGTTAAAATCTACTTTATACGATACGTAGTCATGCGCCGGCACCGTTATCGGCGCATCGACGATAATACCGCTGGTATATCGCGAAGCGAGCGGAAAGACATTTGCGGAACGCGGTTCATTGGCGCGGTAGAACTGCAGAAACACGAGCGCAGCAATAACTGCAACCGCTGTCCGCTGCCAATTCCAATATACACGCGATTCGGAAATACCCATCTTTGCGTATTCTAGCTAAACCGAACGTGGAAGCAAAAGTCAATATTGGCGCGTGCCCTTTGGCCGCGCCATTTTCGCAACTGCCGATCAGTTCCAAAAACTTACTTTTGGTTAATGCTGCTTGCTCCGGATGAGGCCTTGTTCAAGGTTTTAGGGCTGCCGGCGTATGTGATGCGGCTGGCTCCGGATGCCTCGGCCCGCAGCGTGCCGGCGACATCGACATCCGCGTGGCTTGCACCGCTGGCGTCAATATCGCCGTTTTCGGCCTTTAGGTTTTGCGCGTCGATGTTGCCGGCTCCGCTTACTTCGACTTTCAAACGAGCGGTTTCGCCGGTGACGGATATTTTCGAGGCGCCGTTGGAATCGATATGAAGTGACGAATTCTTGAGATCGGTGATTGAAACCTTTGACGCTCCGGAGGCTTCGATACGCTCTATATTCGGTGCTGTTATACGAACGCGGATAGTAGTCTTGGTATTAAAGTTTTTGTCGGTCTCGATCATCAGCCTGCCATCGCGAACTTCGGTTTTGATATATTCGAGCAGATTATCGTCGGCTTCGACCTGAAGGCTGAAATCCTTTTGCGCAACGATCTCTACCTGAAACACTCCGCCGACTTCGATCGAGGTAAAATCGCTAACGCCTCGGGTTTCCGTAGTCGAATTCCCCGAACCCTCTACGCCCGAATTGAATGAGACGTTAAAAACCTTGCTAGTCAGCCTGCCAAACGAAAAAAGGCTCGAAAATACGATGCCGATAATAATTGCTGCTCCAAATACGATAATTCCGATCTTTTTCATAATTTCCTCCGGGCGAATTGCCTGCTGTTGAGGGCAAACGAATTCTACGGGAAAAAAGTTCGAAAGAAAATTAACCAATAGAGATTTGTAATTGCAGCCGCTACTTCAGCGAGCGCTGAAGCAGCGGCTGCAATTTAATTTACAGAAACTCGCGTGTGAGCAAAGGCGAAATAGTCGACTAGATCATCGACTTGCCGGCTTGAAAGTTTCGCCCTTACTCAAGTGCAAGTTACTGTTTTTTGCAGAAGCCTTCGCTGCCTTTGGTTACGACAACGCAATCGGTTTCCTTTTCAAAACCCTTCATTCCGGTCTCGACGCCGGTAGCGGTTTTGACGGATTCGGTTTTGCCGCCGCGTTTGAATTCGATCACGTCACCGTTGGCAATTCCCTCGAACGTTTCGGCTTTATCGAGGTTATTTATCTCAACCAAAAACGCTCTTGGCAAAACACGAGCTGCGGTGTCTGTAGTTTTTTCGGTTATGTTTATATATGTACCTTCCGGCCCGTTCCAATGGCCCACAAGCTTTTCCGGCCCGGCCATTTTCTCGCCCGCAACAGGTGAAACCGCCGGGACCGCTGTAGGTGACACGACCGCAATCGGGCTTGGGCTGGCCGCCGGTTTGACGGGCCCGGTTCCGGCGCTGCCGCTGCATGCGCTCAAAAATGCGGCCCATGCCGCGAAAATTGTTAACAGTCCAGATCTTCTCAATTTATACGCTTTCATTTTGCCTTCCTCGTCAGAGCCGCATTTCTTGCGGATGACATTTGATTCGCTTCGCGGTTCTTTCAGCCGGCGAGCGAAATGCGCCGGCACCGCAGGTTAATACAAAAATGAATCAACCGGAGCCGCCCGCTTTCATCCGCAAATACCGCGAACTCATCGCACATTTCCGGTCGATCATGAGCATTGGAACGAAGACCAGCGGGAAACTTGCACGGATCTAACAGAAAAATATCCGAGAAAATGGGGTGTAGCTATTTCGGTCGTGAAAACGCTGGGAGCTTCGGGCTAGTGAATATAAATTGAATTGTTACATCGAGCGGCCGCGGTTTTGCAATACAGCAGGCCGCTTTTTCGCGCTTCGATCTGCACGTTCAACGAAGAGGAGCCCTCTAAACTGCCGCTGCGTCCACTAACTCTTTCGCTTTTCGTGCTGCAAAGCGGCCGAGTGGCTTGAATTTTTTGCCTTTGGCATCGTTGTAGGAAATGAAGAAGTGTTCGATCTGGGCAACGAGCGTTTCGTCCAAGTCGTTGATTGATTTTATTTGCTCGTGTGTTTTTGAATCGGCGGCGACCGCAATCAGGCGATCGTTTCGCTCGACTTTACCGTCAAGCTCGGTTTGTTCGGCTTCGATCACGCCGATCAGTCTCGACCTGACGAGGCAGCCGGGAAATCCAGGTTCTTCCATTATCACCAGCACATCGAGCGGGTCGCCGTCACCGCCTATAGTCTTCGGTACAAAGCCAAAATCGTACGGAAACGAATGTCCGGCCGTCAGCACGCCGCCAAGTTTGAACAAACCCAAGTCTTCATCCCAGGTGTATTTGTTGCGGCTTCCTTTCGGTGTTTCAATGACAACATTGAGATGGCCGCTTTCGGGGTCGAAAGGCGTGAGTGAATTTATCGGCATAAAAAATTATAGTCTGCTCGGCGCCAGGCGCCAAGCTTTGCGGCACTGATCATTTTCCTCGAAAGCGATGTCGTTTGGCGCGTTTTGACCCCATGAATAAGCAGCAACAGGTGTCTGCCTGCATCGTCGAGGGTAATGTAATGATCCGTACAAACGCATTCAATAAATTAAAGATATTTTATAAAGACGGGCGGCTATGGGTCGGGACAACGTTCGCCGGAGAATAAGAAGTTGATAACAAATACCGTCGAGAAAATATCCGTAGGAAATATAGACCGCAAGCCGGTTGATTCGCGGGTCTATTACCCGTCCTATAAATCGTTTGACGAGTTTTTAGACCTTGAACGCCTTCGTTCGCTCGACAGTTATATTACTCGGCAGATCCGCAGGCACGCGGCTACAGCCCGCGCGGATTATTTTGTGAATGCCCACAGGCTGGATCAAAGCACGCCGTACAAGCCGGGCGTCCGCGAAGTGTGGCTCGCGCGGACCCGGCCGGACGTGCCGTACAATTACCTCGATCTTGACCGAAGTGAGTTGTGGACTAAGACGCCCGAAGCAGATTCATTCACGCTGCTGATGGAATTTATCGCCACACTTCCTTTCGAATCGACCGGTCGGATTTTGATAATTTATGATGACACGGGCGCGACTGTTCCGGCTCATCGCGATCACGAAAACACGAACATTTGTAATGATTTCATTTGGTTTCGAACAAATCTTAAAAAACCTTTTTATTTGCTCGACCAGCACAGCGGCGAAAAGCTATATGTAAATTCTTACAGCGCCTGGTTTGACGCGGTCAATCAATTTCACGGGAGCGACGCGGCCGACGGTTTGAGCTTCAGCATTCGCGTCGACGGACATTTTACAGAAACGTTTAAGCGGCAGATTCCGAGGGCTGAATTTAACGCGGCATCGACACCGTCGCTTTGGGCAAGCGAGGATAAAATTATTTGGCAGCATGAATGAACAAACGATAACAGTCACCGACGCGTCGAAACCGAATACGGCCGAAACCTTTGAGTTTGCGGCGGTCGATCCGCGTGTCGTTTATCCAAGCTACAAATCGTTTGACGAATTTATAGATATTGAGCGGCTGCGTTCTCTGGATGGCTATATTCGCCAGCGAGTGAAACGTCACATGTTGGAGCGGGATGAGCGTAAATTTTACACCGGCCCCTATCGGTTAAATGGAACAGCCGCCGAACGGCCAGGCTCGCGAATGATCTATCTTGCCTGTTCGGAGCTGCCGGACAGTTATTTCGATCTTGACCGCACCGACGTCTGGAAACCGGGCGAAGCGGCAAGTGATTTTCCGCTGCTGATGGATTTTATCGCGACGCTTCCGTTTACGTCGACCGGGCGGATGCTGATCATGTTTGACGACGAGCCGCGCGAGGTTCCGGCGCACCGCGACCACATCGAAATTGACTGTCTACACGAATTCATTTGGTTTCGCACGAATTTGAGCAAGCCGCTTTATATGCTCGACCATCACAGCGGCGCGAAAAAACATATTGCGTCGTACAGCGCGTGGTTCGATACGGTAAACCAGTTTCACGGCAGCGATCCGGTCGCCGGCCTGACCTTTAGTATTCGTGTGGACGGACGTTTTACTGACGATTTTCGGGCAAAGGTACCTAAGCCGCCCGTTAATCTGGCTTCGACGCCCTCATATTGGGCGAGTATTGACGAACAAGGGGAAGGTTGATGGAAAATTTAACGATCTATGTAAGCGGATTGTACTCAGGTACAAACCCGCAGCCGGGTGTCGGCATATCTCGGTCGCTCAGACAGGGATTTCCGGGCGCAAAACTAGTAGGTGTCGAATATTCGAATCGCTGCTCGGGGATTCATTGGCCGGATTTTGACGAGATTTGGCTGCAGCGGCCCTGGGACGAGCTGGATTTAGCATCTCACGCCGGCGAGATAAAAAAGGTGCTCGACTCAGGCGCGTACTGGATATCGAGTATCGATCTCGAGATTATGTGGCTCGCGGATTTGTTTCCGGACGGCCACCCGAATCTGCTGACGCCGTCGATGGCGTCCCTGCTTAAAGTTGGCAAACCGGATGTTCCCGCGCATAGCGGTTTGCCGGTAAAAATCCCTACATTTGTAACCACCGATCTTTCCGACTGGGAGCTGCACGCCTTTTGCCGCGAGCATAACTGGAAGGTTTGGCTGAAAGGCCCGTATTACGAAGCGGTGCGTACGCCGACTTGGGGCGATCTGCAGCATTATCGGGCAGTATTAACGTCCGCCTGGAATACCGAAAAGCTTTTTCTGCAGTCGCACGTTACGGGCTACGAAGAATCGATAATGCTGTGTGCATATGAGGGCGAGCTGATCGAAAGCGTCCATATGCACAAGCGCGATCTGACCGAGCTCAGCAAAACATGGGCGGGTGATTCCTCAACTGTACCCGAAGAGCTGCTGATGCCGCTTCGCAAAATAATCCGCGATCTGAAATGGACAGGCGGAGCCGAACTTGAGATGGTCCGCGATGCCGCCGATCAGCGTTGGCTGCTCGAATGGAATCCGCGGTTTCCGGCGTGGGTCCACGGCGCCACAATAACGGGAAACAACCTCCCAGCTTTGCTCGTCGAGGCGGCATCTGGCATAAAGGCGGAGATCGCGCAGCCCGAGGCGGTCGAATTTACGCGCGTCGTCCTCGAAATTCCGGTCCGGCCCGAGTTTCCGTTGTCGCCGCTGCCCGAACCGTTTGGCGGCGCGATCGGCCATTCGATGAAACATCCGTCCGGCCTGCTCGAATTCGCGCAGCGGCTCCGCACGCCGATCACGCATGGTAACGGACACTCGAACGGCAACGGGAATGGGAAACCGCCGAAACCAGCCGCGAATCCGATACCGGAAACGTTTATCAATGATTTGAACGGCGTCGATGTCGCCAGCCTGCAAACTCCGGCCAGTATCTTTTTCGAAAGCACCGCGGCAGAATATTTCGCAAATGCAGCAAAGCTCGCGGCCGATCTGTCACGCTCCGATCTTCGCGTCAGCGGCGCATACAGCATTAAAACCAACCCGGACGAACGGCTCATCCGTCTTGCTCTTGAATCGGGCTTTTTTGCCGAGGCTATCAGTCTGCTCGAAGTTAAGAAAGCTCTGAGCGTCGGTTTCCGGCCCG
>Ga0136634_10001184_pt1 | contig 10155 bp, 11 predicted proteins | sample AntDrymUQ8332106_2_FD_104654 | JGI IMG/M metagenome (GOLD analysis project Ga0136634, IMG submission 104654) | Polar desert sand microbial communities from Dry Valleys, Antarctica - metaG UQ833 (21.06) | ecosystem: Environmental > Terrestrial > Soil > Desert | place: Antarctica: Dry Valley... | reverse complement strand
GAGTTTTTCAGGAATTGCGATCTGTTAATTTTTGAATCTACTTTTAAATCTACTGAATTAGGCAAAGCCAAAGAGAGCTTTCACTCTACTGCTTTGGAAGCAGCTAGTCTGGCAAAATTAGCATGCGTACATAGATTATGTCTTACTCATTTTAGCACTCGGTATAGAAACTTGATTGATTTGTTAAATGAAGCTAAAGCCGTTTTTTCGGATGTAGATATAGCTTATGATTTGAAATCCGTCTCTGTTCAATATAGAAAATAAACTAAATTTTAATCAGACGTTCAACTAATTATTTTTATAAAGTTTCTTAGTAGTTCTTTTTTATCGTTTGATAAAACCATGCATGCTTCAACAAGCTCTCTCTCTATGGTTATTTGCTCAGATATGATTTTTTTTAATTTTTGGCCATCTAATCTGTCCAGTTTCTCTATTTCTCCATGATTATATGCCATGATATATTCGCTCATTAACTTTAAAATAAAAGATGGTGCATACCGTGACAATAACAATATGCCTTCATTAATTGTTGTATTGTTGGTGACCTCATTATCTTCTTTTCTATTAGAATTGGAATTTGAAATGTATGATTCTAACAGTTTCATTCTCACTCTTATATCGCCTGTTTCTTCTATAGTTGATGCAATAATTAGACCAATATTGGTAAGTTCATAATATGGAATTCCTTCCATTTGAAGAGCTTTTGGACCCCTTTTTATTGGTAATCTACCTCCCTCTTTAACCACTTGGGCGGGTAAGAGAACTTCGTCAAGATCCTTAAAAATAGCCGAATAGATGTTTTGCCATGCAATATCGTATTTTTTTGCTAATATGTGAGCTATCGCTGTCCTAGTTTTGCCTTTTGGATCTTTTTCTATTGCAATATGAGCTATTATTCCTCTTTGCCTCTTTGCCTCTCTCGTTGACTTAGCGTGATGAGTCTTAAAAGTATCAAAAATTGCAATATGGTTACCTCTCTTCAAAAATTCCAGTCCGTTTTTATACTAATATATTTATATGTATTTTAATTTTATCAGATATTGCAGTTTTAAACTAAAAAAATTTTTTAAAAAAATGTGTTTTTAACTGTTTCTATTTTTTGGGGGGAGCAGCACGCATTGTATCTACTTGACCGCTGTGAAGCCAGTCCTTTAGTTCCTCATGCGATGGTTTGGTGTCGTGTTTTCCTTGCAAGTGTAGGTGAAGCAATACATAGTTTACTTGATTCAATATAACCTTGTTAGCTTCGTCACCTTTACGAGCTTTTGTCTTCAGGTCTCCCGGAACAGTTGTCCACCATTCCTCGAATGTTCTATTTTTTTGAGTTTTAGCTTGTGTACCAAATCCCTTGGGTAATGTCATATTGCTTGTAAATTAATTGATGATGGTATTAAATGTTTTTTAAAAAATTTGCAAAAAGCCGTTTGTTTATGTGATTGCTGTACATTCTTATTTTGGAATAGGGGTGTTTCCATGACATTGGCATAAAGATTTGCCAAACGGCTATGTATAAATTATCCAAATCCCTTGGATTTTATTTTGTGCGGGATGGCGATAGTGTTTCCATGTAGTTCACAATTAATTGTCCCGGCAATAGCAATATCTTTATGACATCAAGAATATAATATGTTTAATGTCTAATTACGATACTGAAAAAGACGTTTACGTGATTGTTCATGGTCAAAAACATTTGTTTGAACCAATAAAATCAAAACTCTCTGCCTTTGGATTTAAATCCGATAAATTGATTCCTGCCGATATGAATAAAACCGGAAATCCTGGAGACCTTGTTGCTATGGTTTGGCCTCCAATGGTCCCAAAAGAAATAATTCTTAGTGAGATAATTGATTTTAATGGTGATGGTCAGGGAATGGGAGCATGGGCAGCCCTTAACCAAAAAGAATTGGAGCGCATTTCTTTAGACTAACTAAGCTGTCTTTTCCTTATTTTTTCTAAACCCGTGAGAAAATTGCGAATCATAAACTTTTGAAAATTCATATTCTTTTGGTGATATGACGTCACCCACTATTATCAATGCCGTTTTTACTATTCTATTTTCTTTAACTTTTTTAGATATGGTTTCGATTGTACCTTTTACTATTTTTTCTTCATCCCATGTAGCTTTGTATACAATTGCAATGGGGGTTTGGTTATTGTATATTCCACCTTTCAATAATTCTTCTATGACCCTATCAAGTAAATGCACACTAAGATAAAAAGCCATGGTGGCACCGTGTTTTGATAGTTCTGAAATTTTTTCTCTATCTGGTACAGCTGTTCTAAATTCTGCTCGTGTAATTATTATTGTTTGGGTTATACCTGGCAGCGTTAATTCCAAATTCATAGATGCTGCCGCACCAAGCAGTGATGTTATCCCTGGAATTACTTTACAATAGAGCCCATCTTTTTCTAATCTGTCTATTTGTTCCCTTATTGTACTAAAAATGCCGGGATCTCCATCATGGAACCTTATTGCGAGCTTGCCGTTTTTTGTGGAATCCCTAAGAATTTCATATATCTCATTCCTGTCTAATTTAGCTGCATCAAATAAATTGGCTTCTTTTTTTGCAAAATTTAATATTTCATGATTCAACAAAGATCCTGAATATATTACAATATCTGCGTTTTCTAGTAGTCTCTTTGCCTTTATTGTAATTAGTTCTGGATCACCCGGACCTGAACCTACAAAATAAACCGTATTTTTTTGCATCATTTTTTCTTTTTGGCTATCATGATTGAAAAGTATTTATCATTGTTTTCATTTGGATTCCTTAATAGTTCTGATAGTTTCTTTTTTTGCAATGCTTCGCTATTGGTAGACACATCCTGAGCTATGAAAATTTCTGATTCTCCTGGAAAGCCCGATTCCATCAATATTTCCAATACGCTATTAAAATATCTTCCATCTTTTAAAAATATCAATGTGTCACAACATTGTGCAGCGGTTTTTAGTCTATCGAGGTTATAGCATGCGGGAATTATTCCTATTATCTCCTCGCCCTCTCCTATCGGTGTTTTTATTTCGGCAGAAAACGAAAAAATCGACGTTATACCGGGTATAACTTCTACTTCTATATCTTTATGTGCATTGGTTATCTCTCTGTAAATGTAAATCCAAGTACTATAAAGAGAAGGATCACCGACAGTTAGGTATATTGCTCTTTTTCCGTTTCTTATGGAATTTGTTATTTCTTTGGTGTTGTCTTTCCAATTTTCTTTTAATTTGTTAAAGTCTTTAATCATTGGAAAAACCAATTGCTGAATTTCCGTATCTTTGTTGAGAAATCCTTCAACTATCGATAGGGCAACACTTGGCTTTCCTTCTCTAGCGGTAGGTGTATAAACTATGTCTGCATTTTTAATAATGTTTATTGCCTTTAAAGTAAGTAAATCTGGATCACCTGGACCACACCCTATACAATAAAGTTTTGGATATGCCATAAAACCACTTTCAAAAATATCAATTAAAGTTTTTGTATCTATCTGGTGGCTGAAAAAATAATAACCGGATTTCTTGAAATCATCATGGTTCCAGAGCTAGTTTTTTTTGATTTTGCTACCGTTACTTGGCTTATGTCAATCTCCAATAACTCTGAATCTTCTATTGCTTTAAGAGTTTTGTAAATCGTTTCTATCAGTATGGAGGTGACAACTAGCCTACCTCCCTTGTTTAGGCGATCTATTGCTAGTTTTACTATTTTTTCTGTATCGCCTGTAGTTCCTCCTATAACAATTGCGTCTACATATGGCAGATTCGGCAAAATTTCTTGTGCTAATCCTTGTATTGTTTTTATTTTATTTTGTAATCCAAACTTTGATGTGTTTTGCTCAGTTAGATCAATTGCATTTTTGTCACTATCTATTGCATACACTAAGGTTTTGGTTTGGATAGCTAATTCAATTGATATACTACCACTACCACAACCAATATCTATAGATTCAAATCCTTCTTTTAAGCGTAATTTGCTTATTATTATTGATCTTATCTCTTCCTTTGTTATAGGCACTTTATCAACTCTATCGAATAGATCGTCTGGAATGCCTGGGGTCTTGTGCTCCCAGAATGATTTACCATTCATTTCAGACGATGTGTTGATTCAGTACGGTAAATATTATTACCATAAATGTGAATAGCATGAAAATAAAAGCGAAAATTCCATTTGTTACTAGTTTTTTCTTTTTATCTTTAGGTATCTCCCCAGCCATTTTCTTGGCAATAATGTGTGATATATAGTAAAAGATAATTCCAACTAATATTGTAATTCCTATGGTGTTAGCTTGGTCTGCTTGAGGTTTTATTATTATTCCTAATAACGATCCTGCAATAGCAGCGGCAATAGTTCTCATATAATAAATTTTGTCTAGAACGTCCAAGTATATGCGCTATTGTTTTTTATCCGCCACATTTAATTCCTACTACTTTCTGTTACAATAGCTATAAAAATACATAATACATTTCTTATGTTATTATATCAATATTGTGTTTATAGTATTGGATGTCTATTTCAGAAATAGAATTAAAATTCCTTGTGAATCATATTAAGGAAATTATTGATGATGTTTATTATGTAAGCAATATTTACCCCATCACAAAGAGTTCTTTGGTCCTAAAATTCCACCACTCCCAAAAAAATGATATTTCGCTGCTTGTATCTACTTTTGGAATATGCATTACAAAATACAAATATACAATAGTCGAAGATAATGAAGCAATAAAAAAAATAAAGTCTGAATTAGAGCGTTCTAAACTAACGGATGTATCTGTTTTTGAGGGAGAAAGGATAGTGCAATTTATTTTTCAAAATGTCAATGGATCAAAATATCATTTAATTATTGAATTGTTTGGTAATGGGAATGTCATATTATGCAATGAATCATTAAAAATTCTGGCGCTCATCAATCCAATAAATGTAAGACATAGGGTTTTAAAACCCGGATTAAGTTATGCTCCACCACCACCAAGAGGAGTCAATCCGTTTTCAATAAATTTTGAAAATTTCTTATCACTGGTTAATGCAACTAAAGGAGAAGGAGAAGGAAATATTGATATCAAAAAATGGCTTGGACGAAATCTTTCTATTTCAAAGAAATTTGTCGAACATATAATAAATAACTCGGGGACTAAAAACAAAAAAATCAAAGAAATATCGGAAAATGAATTTAAAAGTTTGTTTGACGAGTTAATTTTATTAATTAAAAATATTTCCAATGGTATTGGTCATGAACCTTGTATTGTTTTGGATGAAAGCGGTAATCCTGCGGATATTAGCCCTATAATTCCTTCTACTGTTGATATAAACCAAATTAAAAAATTTAGCTCATATTCTGACGCAGTTGATGAATTTCTAAATAATCTTATTGTTAATAGTGATGCCACAAAAAATTCTGATTTAGAAAAGCGTTTGGAACTGTTAGAACACGATTTACAGGAGCAAGAAAAAGCTAAAAACCTTGTAATCTCAAAATCGGCTAAATTGAGAGATTTTGCCACATTACTTATGCAACAAATGGACGCTATGATGAACATCGAAACGCCGGTCTTTCAAAAAATCCTTTTTGATTCTAATGCAAAAATATTGAATATTAGAGGAAAATATATTTTGGAAATTGTTGACGAAAAAATGCCTTTGGATTCAGATAACTTTAATCTCCCAAAACTTTCTTCATCTTTATATGGCCTTGCAAAAGAAAAGGAAAGAGGCTTAATCACCATTGAAAACTCTCAATTAAAATTGCTGGAACAAATAGATAAACTCAAACAAAAAAAAGACAAAAAACCCTTGCCTGGTGTTAAAGTGTTAACTAATAAGGAATGGTATGAAAAATATAGGTGGTTTTTTACAAGTGATGGCCTTCTTGCAATAGGTGGAAAAGATGCCTCATCTAATTCTGTAATTATACGCAAACTACTTACGGAAAATGATTATGTGTTTCATGCTGAGGTTAATGGGTCTCCATTTTTTATATTACAAAACGCTAATATTTCCAATACTGATATATCTCAAAGTATTTTAGAGGTGGCTCAAGCCACAGTATCTTTTAGTAGATCCTGGAAAAGTGGTTTGTCAAGCTCTGACGCATATTGGGTTCTTTCTTCTCAATTAAAAAAGGGTGCTCCTACAGGACAATACCTTCCTAAAGGATCATTTGTAATAGAGGGAAAAAGAAATTTCGTAAAGAACATGGAGATCAAATTGGCCATTGGACTGTCTTTTATTGATAATAAATCGCTATTTGTTGTTGGGCCATATCATGCCGTAAAAAAAAGATCAATATGCATGAGAAACTTATTGCCTTCTGGCTTAGATGTAGTCAAAGCCTCAAAAAAAATCAAAGCAGATTTTGTGGACTATTCAATTAAAAATGGTTTTCCAGAAGACATAGTTGAACATCTCAAAAGTTTGTCAATAGATGAAATAGTGAGAGTTTTACCTGTTGGCCAGTGCAAATTATTACCTATCGAGAAAGGCGATTTAAAAGACAATTTTATTAAAATAACAGAAAAGTAATTAAATTCAGATTATGAAGATTTGATATGGCTAAAGATATTCGGGATGAAGACACCGGAATGACCACAAGGATATTGGTTAGTGATGTTATGAATAGTCCCATTGTTCATGCAAAACCCGACGATGATATAATTACAATATCAAAACTTATGGGTGAAGCTAAAATTGGGAGTATTGTTATTTTAAATAACGACGTGCCTTTGGGAATTGTGACCGATTGGGATATTGTCACTAAAGCCGTTGCAAAAGGTTCAACTCCATCAGGAATAAAAGCATCTGATATAATGCAAAAGCTGATAACAATCAATGGTGACGAAAGCATTACCTCTGCAGCAAGACTCTTAAGACAACATAACATAAAACGCTTGGGTGTAACCCACAAAAACAATGTAGTTGGGATTATTTCAGTATCTGATGTTCTGGCAGTTACACCGGAATTATTTGACGTAGTATCTGAAAAAGCGTTATTGATAAGGGGAGAAATCGGACGCTCTCCTCGAAATGTATCTGGATATTGTGATGAGTGTGGTGATTGGTCTGATTTTCTATTGTATGCAGATGGATCATTTACTTGTGAGGCATGCAGAGGAGAATAACACTTATATGAAAAAATGAACTAATTTCTTACTTATCTGGGTTATCTTTTATATTTAACACCAAAGGTTAAAATTCCCTTATATAGAACTTTTGTTGTAATGAGTTCTATCGTACCTTTGGAACAAACTATTGATAAGGTTTTATCTGAATCTCAGATAGAATTTGTCAATAAGATAGATTCTGCATACAATGAATCCTTAAATAATTTAGAATCTTCCCGTTCAAATATACTACAAGAGTATTCTAAAATAATTAACAATGCTCAAAAACAATCCGAAAGTATAAAACGCCAAATAATAGGCGCTAGTAAAATCTCTGCCAGAAATAAACAACTATTGTTGTTGGAATCTGCTGTAAATAATGTTTTTGAAAAGTCCAAGGAAAAATTATATGTTTTAGGTAAGGAAAAGGGATACGAATCTATGCTTTATAGAACGTTAGAAGAAGGTGTCTCAGCCATTCAAACAAGGGATATTATTATAGAGTGCAATAAAAATGACAAAAATATAATAACTAAAATTATAAATGATTTTATTAAAAAAAACATAAATTACAAAATCGCTGTTTCAGATAGTTTTTTTGATTTTATTGGCGGTATTAGAGTTAGATCGTCAGATGGTTTGATGAGTTATGATGGGACTATGAATTCTAAGTTGGAAAGAGTCAAACCAATTATAAGGAAGAATATAGCCCAAATTCTACGAGAGTGAAGAGTAGAAATTGGTAGCAAAAGGACGAATTATTTGGGTAAGTGGGCCTGCTGTTAAAGCTGATGGCATGTCTACTGTAAAAATGTACGAAACCGTCGAGGTTGGTGATTCTAAATTAGTTGGGGAGGTTATACGTTTAACGGGCGATACTGCATTTATACAGGTTTATGAGTCTACATCTGGACTTAGACCAGGGGAATCAGTCACGGGTACTGGTCAACCATTGTCAGTTCTTTTAGGCCCCGGAATAATTGGAAAGATTTATGATGGTATTCAAAGACCACTGGGTGAAATAGCTCAAAAATCAGGATCCTACATAGGACGTGGTGTCCATACAGATCCCGTTGATATGAAAAAAAAGTATCACTTCCAACCCGTGGTAAGAAAAAGTGACAGTGTGGGTCCGGGTTCGGTAATTGGGTCTGTGGAGGAGACGCCGCTCTTAAATCATAGCATTATGGTTCCTCCAAATTTTAAGAACGGAACTATCGTTGATGTTATTCCTGAGGGTGATTATGATATTGAACAAGTTGTTGCAACACTGGAAACCAGTGAAGGGAAAATACCTTTAAAAATGTATCATAAATGGCCTGTGAGAAAACCTAGGCCTTATACAGAAAGATATGATCCTACAGTGCCATTAATAACGGGTCAAAGAGTTATTGACACATATTTTCCGATAGCAAAGGGTGGTACTGGCGCCATTCCTGGTGGTTTTGGAACTGGTAAAACTGTTACTTTGCATCAAATTGCGAAATGGGCCGATTCTAAAGTTGTAGTTTACATAGGTTGTGGTGAACGTGGTAACGAAATGACTGAAGTGTTAGTTGAATTTCCACATTTAATTGATCCTAGATCTAATAGGCCGCTGATGGAGAGAACTGTCCTAGTTGCTAACACTAGTAATATGCCTGTGGCTGCAAGAGAGGCTTCGATTTACACTGGTGTAACCCTAGCAGAATACTATAGGGATATGGGGCTGGATGTTGTTCTTGTTGCCGACTCAACAAGCAGATGGGCAGAAGCTTTGAGAGAAATGTCTGGAAGGCTTGAGGAGATGCCTGCAGAAGAAGGTTATCCTTCATACTTAGCTTCTAGATTGGCTGAATTTTATGAACGTGCTGGCAGAGTAAAAGCTTTGGGTTCTCCAAATAGAACTGGTTCTGTGACTCTTGTAGGGGCTGTTTCCCCCTCAGGTGCAGATTTTACTGAACCAGTCACTACTCATACAATTAGATTCATCAAAACCTTTTGGGCTCTGGATACCAGACTGGCTTATTCGAGACATTATCCTTCTATTAATTGGATGAATTCTTATTCTGGCTACCTGGAGGATGTTTCAAAATGGTGGAAGGAAAATGTCAGTTCTGAATGGTATGACCTTCGTGCGTATTCATACAACCTTTTGCAAAGAGAAGATACATTGAAAGAAATTGTAAGGCTTCTTGGTCCAGAATCATTGCCCGATGAGGAGAAATTGATACTTGAAGTCGCAAGGATGATAAAGATTGGTATTTTACAGCAAAACTCTTTTGATAAAGTTGATACATACTCTAGTCCTGAAAAACAACTAAAACTGGTAAAATTGATTGTAAATTACCATAAAGAGGCTCAAAAAGCTCTAAAAGAGGGAATAGCGTTAGCTGATATTAGAACAATGTCTATAATTCCGTCAATACTCAAAGCAAAATTTGAAATTCCTGATGAAGATATTGCCAAGTTGGATCAACTAGATAAGCAAATGCATGAACAATTTGAAAAAATCATAAATCAAGGAGTGAAATTGATTGTCTGATTCGATAAATATTGAATATACAAAAATAGCCGAAATTAAAGGACCGTTGATGATAGTGGATGGTATAACACAGGCTTCCTTTGATGAACTAGTGGAAATTGAGACACCCGATGGGGAGAAACGGTTAGGCCGGGTTTTAGAAGTAGGGTATGGAAAAGCTATAGTTCAGGTATTTGAAGGAACCACGGGTTTGGCCATAGTTGGAACTAAAGCAAAGTTTCTTGGAAAAACCATGCAAATGCCAGTATCTCCCGAGGTGTTAGGTAGAGTTTTCGATGGTTTGGGGCGCCCAAATGATGGTTTACCTGAACCAATTGCAGATAAATTTTTAGATGTTAATGGTGAACCGATGAACCCTGAACAACGTGAATACCCTACCTCTTTTATTCAAACAGGTGTCTCTGTAATTGATGGAATGCTGACACTTGTAAGGGGACAAAAATTACCTATCTTTTCAGGTTCTGGCATGCCTCATAACATTTTAGCCGCTCAGATAGCTAGACAAGCCTCTGTAGTGGGAACCAAAGAAGATTTTGCGGTTGTT
>Ga0136634_10001183_pt1 | contig 10159 bp, 8 predicted proteins | sample AntDrymUQ8332106_2_FD_104654 | JGI IMG/M metagenome (GOLD analysis project Ga0136634, IMG submission 104654) | Polar desert sand microbial communities from Dry Valleys, Antarctica - metaG UQ833 (21.06) | ecosystem: Environmental > Terrestrial > Soil > Desert | place: Antarctica: Dry Valley... | reverse complement strand
GTTCCATGAAGACGCGGAGCGCGGAGCGCGGCTACTCAATCTGACGCTGACGACACGCGGTGCTTCGGCGGGGGTTCCGATCAAAATGGCCGGCGTGCCGGTCGTCTCGATTGAGCAGTATCTTGGCAAGCTCGTCAAGCTCGGTGAAAGCGTCGCGATTTGCGAGCAGATCGGAGACCCCACGACGAGCAAGGGACCGGTTGAGCGCAAGGTGGTTCGCGTTGTCACGCCAGGAACATTGACTGACCCGTTGCTCCTCAGGGATAAATCAAACGCGCCGTTGCTGGCGCTGGCGCCGCCGACGCGCCGCACCGGGGCAATCGGACTGGCGTGGCTCACGCTGTCGTCGGGAGACTTACGCGCGGCCAGCATTCCGGTGGGCAGGTTGGCGTCCGAACTTTCGCGCATCGAACCGTCCGAGATCCTGATTCCCGAATCCTGGAGCGACGCGCTGCGCACCCTGGTTGACCCGCTGCCGTGTGCGTCCCAGATGCGACCCGACTGGCACTTCGACGCTGCGCGCGGCGAGACAATGCTGAAGGAGCAACTGCAGGTCGCCGCACTCGACGCGTTTGGCGTCGCCGACGCGCCGGAAATTCTGGCAGCTTGCGGCGCGCTGCTTGATTACGCGCATGCAACGCAGGGTAGCCGCCTGCCACACATCACTGCGCTGAAGCGCGAGTCCGTGTCGGATTTCGTTTCCTTGGATCCGATGACGCGACGAAACCTCGAGATCACCGAAACGCTGCGCGGCGACGATGGGCCAACCCTTTTCGGCCTACTCGACCACTGCGCAACAACGATGGGAAGCCGTCGGCTTCGGCACTGGCTGCTGCACCCGCTGCGCGACCCTGTGCAGGCACGCCAGCGACACGCGTGCATCGACGCCCTGTCCGCCAGCGAGATTACGCAACGGCGGTTGTCCGCCGAGCTGAAGGAAATACCTGACTTCGAACGCATCGCGTCGCGAGTTGCGCTGGGCTCCGTGCGCCCACGCGAGCTCACTGCAATGAGGCACGCCCTGCCGCATCTCGGCAAGATTGCGACACTGATCAGTGGCGTCACGACCGCCGTGATGGCCGAGTTTGGTGTGCCACTGCAGATTCCGGAGGCCATGCAGCAGTTGCTGACAGGCGCACTGCTGGCAGAGCCTGCATATGCGGTGCGCGACGGCGACGTGATCGCTGCGGGTTACGACGCAGAGCTCGACGAGCTACGCGCGTTGCGCGACCACACCGGGCACTTTCTGGTTGATCTGGAGGCGCGCGAGCGCACCCGCACCGGCATTGGCAACCTGCGCGTCGAATACAACCGCGTGCACGGTTTCTATATTGAAGTCACACATGGACAGACGACCAAGGTCCCCGATGATTACCGGCGTCGACAGACGTTAAAAAATGCCGAGCGTTACATCACGCCCGAGCTGAAGTCGTTTGAAGACAAGGCATTGTCTGCTCGCGCGCGGGCTCTTGCTCGCGAGAAGGAGTTGTACGACCAGCTGGTTGCGGAACTGGCCGCGCATGTTCATGCGATGCAACGCTGCGCTGACGCCGTAGCGTCAATCGATTCACTGCTTTCATTGACGCTGCACGCGCAAATTGCGCGGTGGGTGCGGCCCGAGTTTGTCGAGGAACCGCAACTCGACATTCGTGGTGCGCGCCACGCAGTGGTCGAGTATCAAAGCAAGACCTATGTGCCGAACGATTGCGCACTGCACCCGGGTCGGCGCCTGCTCGTGATTACCGGTCCCAACATGGGCGGCAAGTCCACGTACATGCGTTCGATCGCGCTGATAACTCTGCTTGCCTACGCGGGCAGCTACGTCCCTGCAAGCTCGGCAAAGCTTGGACCGGTTGACAGCATCCAGACGCGCATCGGCGCCGCCGACGATGTCGCACGCGGTCGATCGACCTTCATGGTCGAAATGCTCGAGGCGGCGTCGATCATGAACGCGGCCACCGAGCAGAGCCTGGTCTTGATGGACGAGATTGGTCGCGGCACGTCGACGTTTGACGGGCTGGCGCTCGCCGCGGCGATCGCGCGCGAGCTGGTCGACAAGAACCGGTCGCTGACGCTGTTCGCAACGCACTATTTCGAGCTGACGCAGCTTGCGGAACAACACCCGGAAGTTGCCAATGTGCACGTTGCGGCCGCTGAAGCCAACGGCAAAGTCATCTTCCTGCACGAAGTGAGGGATGGACCCGCCAGCCAGAGCTATGGATTGGCTGTTGCGCAGCTCGCGGGCGTTCCGTTGGCGGTTATCAAACGTGCCCGGTTACTCCTGTCACAACTCGAAGAGCGGGCGCTGGGAACGCGGCCGCAGCTCGACCTCTTCGTTTCAATCCCGGAATCGTCATCGGCGCCAGGCGCTGCCATCGATCCGCTGCTTGAGCGACTGCAGCTTCTCGACCTCGATGCCCTGTCTCCGCGTGATGCACATGCACTGCTTGCCGAACTGAAGCAGCAGGCAACACTCGGCTAATGCAAGGTTCGCCTTTCGGGTTCGGCGATGTGTAGAAAATCAGGCAGCGCCGGCAAGTCGGCCGACTCGATTTCCTCTGCCGTTGCCGCGCGGACATCGACCACGACGATCGAAAAACGCAGTGTAAAGCCGGCCAGCGGATGATTGGCGTCAAGCACTGCCATCCCCTCCGCAATATCGGTGATCGTGTAGACGCCCGCAGCCACTCCGATAGTGGTGCCGTCAACTTTCATGTCGAGTGCGGCACCTTCGCCCAGATCGTCTATTGAAACCAGCGTGACGAGTTCCGGGTCGTAGTCGCCGAAAGCATCCTCGGGCTCAAGCTGCAGCGAAAGCTCGGCGCCCACTTCCAGCCCATGCAACGCTTCCTCCAGGCGGCTGAATATATCTCCATGCCCATGCAGATAGGTCAATGGCACGTCCGACTTCTCCAGCAGATTGCCCTGCGCGTCGTGCAGCGAGACGTTGATGCTGACCAGTGTGTCGTTGTCGATCTTCATAACGGCTTAAAACGTAATCATTGCTTCATATAATCGCATGGTGCATCGCTCTGCCATCCTTCGACAGCTCGGCCCCATCAGCGTACGTCGATTCCTGCGGGATTATTGGCAGCGCAAACCGTGTCTGATACGCGGTGCGTTCCCGCAATTCGATCCTCCCGTGGATCGAGCGCAATTGTTCGAGATGGCGCGTGATCCTCAAGTCGAAAGCCGACTGATTAGTTCGAACAACCAGCAGTGGTCAGTAAAGGCAGGACCGTTGCCGCGCATGCCGTCAAAGGCGCAATCCCGGTGGACATTGCTGGTGCAAGGTGTCGATCTGCACGATGACGCCGCGCGTGAGCTGCTATCGCGCTTCCGGTTTGTCGCCGACGCACGTCTCGACGATTTGATGATCAGCTATGCGACCGACGGTGGTGGGGTAGGCCCGCACGTCGATTCTTACGATGTGTTTCTGTTGCAGGCAGCAGGCCAACGCCGGTGGCGCATCAGCAACCAGAAAAATCTGCGAGCCAGCGACGCGTCACCGCTGCGACACGTTGCGGGTTTTCGCGCTTCCGACCAATGGGTGCTCGACCCCGGCGATATGTTGTATCTGCCGCCCGGCATTCCGCACGAGGGCGTCGCAGTTGGAGAATGTGTCACGTACTCGATCGGTTTCCGTGCGCCCGAGTATCAGCAGCTGCTCGAACCGTGGCTAACGGAGTTCGCAGAGCATCGTTGGGTGCGCGGACGCTATGCGGACGCTCGAGTGGCTGTGGCGGCACGCCCTGCTGCTCTGTCGCCAGCCATGGTGCGCGATGTGCATGTCAAACTCGCGCAACATCGTCCCGGGCGCGCAGACACTGAGCGCTTTTTACTTCGTCACCTAAGCGAGCCAAAGGCAACCGTCATTTTTGACCCGCCGGCGCGACCCTTGTCAGCGACGAAGTTTCGAAGTCTCGCGCTCTCGCGCGGAATCTTGCTCGACAGGAAGACCCGAATGCTCCATTCGCGCACGGCAGTAAGCATCAACGGCGAGTGGACTGCGTCATCGCCGAACGCGATTGCGGCGCTCAGGAAATTGGCCGACCGACGCGAATTGGCGGCGACATCGACGAAACGCCTGTCCCAATCCACGTGGAAGCTGCTGCACGGTTGGCACGCTGCTGGCTGGATCACGCTGGGCTGCTAGATCATCGTAAGCTAGCGCCGCTTCGTAATCATCGCAATCATGGAACCCGACGCCAACGCTGACGCCCCACCCGAAGCCCCGATTCCGAAGCGCACGCTGATAACGTCGCGCGCCGAGACGCAGGGTGCCGTGCTGGAGGCAATCGGCACGGCGACCCGACGCGTTCTGTGCCTTCATGCAGACCTGTCGATTTTCGAACTGGCCCGGCCCGAGGCTGTTGACCGGCTTTCGCGGTTCCTACTGGCTCATCGAAGCGCGCGTGTGCGGTTATTGGTGGACGATACGAACTGGCTCGACACACGTGCCGCTCGCTTGCGCGGGTTGCAACAACGATTTCCGCTGGCACTTGAGCTGCGCGCGGCCTCGAGCGATGACGCGGTGGGCGACGACGCCACCCTGATCGCCGACGATTCAACCGTTCTTGACCTGCAGCCCATCGCGCAGGCCCGCGGCCACATGTGGCTGAACAACAAACCGCATGCGCAGCCGCTGATTTCCGCGTTCAACCGACGCTGGGACGCTGCCGCGCATAATCTTCCCGTGGTTCCGCTGGGGCTCGGATAGCTGTGCACTTCGTTGGGTGCACCACGCCGCCGGACGCGCCGAAACCGTCCAGCTATACTCGCCGGCGCTTTTGCCGAAAAAAATTATCCACCAACCAGACACCGTTACCGATCAACCTTGAAGGATTTGTCCAAATGAATAAGTTATTGCTTGCATCAATGATGGTTGTCGCGCTTGCTGCATGCGGCAGAAAAGAACCAACACCCCCACCCGCGCCAACGCCAGCGCCAGCACCAGCTCCGACGCCTGCACCGGCTCCTTCGACCACCATGACGCCGACGCCAGCGCCGTCCTCCTCGACATCTTCGATGACTCCATCGACATCGCCTACGACTTCTTCCACGACATCAGCCGATGCGATGAAATCAGATTCGATGAAAACTGATTCGATGAAAACCGATTCGATGAAGCCCGTCGCAACCAATCCTGTCGATGAAGCGAACAAAGCTGCTGCCACCGCATCCGAAAGCGCGAACAAGAAAGCCTCTCCGCCAGTCAAGCCCTAAATTGTCGGTGCGAAAAAAAGCCGGCGCTCGCCGGCTTTTTTTGCTCTTTTTGTGTCAATCAGACCGCACGCCACGCCAGTCCCTTGTCTTGATCAGCGACCGCAATTTCTTCCGCATGACAATCGAGCGCTGCCGAAAGCGCCATCCGCGCAAGATCGGGTGTGTTGTTGGTTCTCGACAGATGCGCAGCGGCGATCCAGCCAAGCCGAGTGCAATCAACTTTCCGCACAATGTTCGCCGCCTGCCCATTGGACAAGTGCCCGAACGCGCCGCCGATACGCGCTTTGAGAAAATACGGGTAGCTGCCCGACTGCAGCATTTCTTCATCGTGATTGCACTCGAGCAACAACGCGTGCACACGGCGCAACGCACGCACAATAAGGTCGCTGCACTGCCCGGCATCTGTAAGAAGCCCGGCGCGTCGGTCACCGTCGGAGAATACAAACTGCAGCGGTTCGGCCGCATCGTGTGGCACGGTAAACGGGTCGATGGCCAAGGGCCCCAGTTCGATGCGCACACCGGCGCGAATCGTGTGCACTTCGCAGCCGAAGTCATCCAGATGTGCGGATCGAGCCGTCCCACGTGAGCAGTACACCGGAATTCCGGCCTTGCACGCAAAGCGCGCGACGCCACCGACGTGATCGGAGTGCTCATGCGTCACCACGATCGCATCGATGTCGCGCAATGAAAGTCCCGCCCTTCCGAGCCGGCGCCCAAGCTGCCGGACATTGAAGCCGTTGTCGACCAGGATACGTGTGTAGAACAACCCGTCGCGGGCTTCGACGACCAGCGCGTTACCCGCGCTGCCGGAGCCTAGGCTGCAGATACGTAGCACGGTGGACCGCTCAGGGGATGTCGCAGCCGCGAAGGTCGCGGCGCGCGGCCGGCGCATGCGCGCGGCGATTCGCGCCGCAGCCGACCCGCAGTAAACCAGGCGGGCGCGGAATAGCGCCTACCTCAGTTGCTCGTTAAGCAAATTGAGAATTCGATCGGCCACTGTTGAGAGCTCCGGCTTGCCGGTCGAATCGAAGACCTGCACGTTCGTCTTCGCCGTGCTCTGCCCGGTTAAGCCAACGCGAAACTGCGGTGCTTGAACCGGCTTCTCGCGGCCAAACATCTTGCTGAAGAAGCCCTGCTCCGCCTTCGCTTTGGCCTCGAAGTCGGGGTCGAGATAACGGACGAAGTAGAAGCCTTTTGCGCGATCGCGATCCTCCACCGTAAATCCACCGCGGTCGAGTGCCAACCCGATGCGGCGCCACGCACGATCGAAGGCTTCATCGACCTCGAGGCGCTCGTTGCGTCCGTCAGCTGATTTGATCAGGCGCGCGATCTGAGGTGTAGCCGAAATGGACGCCGCGCCCGCCGCAGTTGATGCCGTAGCGGACACACCGGCGGGCGAAGTCGCAACGCGTTTTGCAGGCTCGTCGAATCGCGCCAGCAGTCGCTGCAACATCTCCGCTTCCAGGTCCGGGTCCGACCGGCGCGGTTGCCAGCTCGTACGGTCCTGTACCGTGCTGGTGAACACTTCCTCCATCCCGCGATGGCTGATATAGATTTCAGACATTCCCTTTTCCGTGCGCTCGATCCTTGCACGGTACTTGTCCTGCTCATTGGTTGAATAGATCGAGTCGAGCACACGCCCGAGCGTGCGACGAATAATGTCCTGCGGCAGCTTGGCCCGATTCTCTGCCCATGCTGTTTCAAGCACGCCGGCGCTGGCGTCCGATTTCTCTATTTTCAATCCAACACTCGGCCAGAAATCGAGCAACACCGGCCACGCTTTCTCGGGCGGCAGGTCAACCGCGAGCCAGCGTTGATTGCCCTGTCGCTCCAGCCGCGCGACCGAACCTGCGGGAACAACGGCGACACCCGATGTTGTTCCAAACGCGGGGACGGACCGTTGTCCCTGGCCCGACGCGGTGATCGTCTGCGGACGTTCGGGCACGAGGAAGCGCTCATCGCGCGGCAGCTGCGACAAATCCGGCGGCACCTCGAGCGGCTGCCGCGTGCGCGCAGTTTCATACGCAACCTTGTCAGACGTGAACAGGCTGCCGGTCCACGAACATCCAGCCACCAGCAGCGCAACGACGGTCGCACCGCAAGGTGCAGCCGCTCGCGCCGCAGTCCGCAGAAACTTCAATCGAATCATTTTGCAGCTCCTAAAACGAAATTCAAGCGAGGCCAGCTTCCTTCAACGCACCGTGCACGATCGCCTCGTTGTGTTTGGAAAGCGCGATCAACGGGAGGCGGATACCGCCCGGAATGCGACCCGCCTTGAACAGCGACCATTTCACAGGAACGGGATTCGGCTCGACAAACAACTTAAAGTGCAACGACAGCAGCTGGCTGTTGATCGTGCGAGCCTGCGCAAAATCTCCCGAAAGCACCGCCGCGCACATCTGTGACATCAGACGCGGCGCGACGTTCGCAGTGACGGAAATCACGCCGTGCCCGCCCATCAGCATCAGCGCCAGCGCGCTGTCGTCGTTGCCACTGTAAATCGCAAAATCAGGTGGAAGATGCTTGAGCAGCTCTGCCGCCCGCGCCATGTCGCCCGTTGCGTCCTTCAATCCGATAATTCCCGGAACCTTCGATAGTCGCAGCGTTGTCTCCGTCGCAAGATCGGCCACGGTGCGGCTGGGTACGTTATAAAGAATGACCGGCAGGTCGACCGTTTCAGCGATCGTCCGAAAGTGTTGATACAGCCCCTCCTGCGTTGGCTTGTTGTAGTACGGAACGACCTGCAGCGTTGCATCCGCTCCCACTTCCTTTGCGTGCTGCGTCAACTCGACCGCTTCGCGCGTCGAGTTGCCGCCGGTACCCGCAATGATCGGGATGCGTCCCCCCGAAGCTTCAACCGCGACCCGGATCAGCTCGCCATGCTCGGCAGGACTTACCGTCGGGGATTCGCCGGTCGTTCCCACCGCAACGATCGCCTGCGTGCCCTCCGCGATATGCCAATCGATCAGCCGGCGGTATGCATCGAAGTCGAGCGAGCCGTCTTCGTGCATAGGCGACACGATCGCAACGATGCTGCCTTTAATCATTCGGTCATGCGTGTTGAGTACGCTGGGAAGCGCGAGATTCTACAGCGAGCCAACCGGTAAACCGGCTGCTACAAAGTGCACAGGTGCGACGGCAACACTGACCGAGGGACGGTGTTGCGAACCGCAATGCGTTGCACCATCGCCGGCTTGGGCTGCGCAGTGAATCCATCCTCGAATGCTATGACCCGCATGTCTCCGAATACATCGAGCAGTTCGCGCGGATTCAGCAGGAAATCCGGATTGGTGGGGCGACCGTACGCTGCGTTGCCGGCGGCAAATGTTTCGTAGATCAACAAACCGCCCTCGGCGAGTGCCGAGCGCACCATCGGAAACAGTGGCCGGTGCAAATACTGGGTTACGACGATGACGTCGTACCGAACGTCACCCAGGGGCCACGCACTGTTTTCCAGATCAGCCGTGACAAATTGAACGCTGGTATTTGCGAAAACTTCCGCAAACGTCGGATCGCGATCCACCGCGGTAACGTCGCATCCGCGTGCTGCAAAGAGCAGCGCGTGGCGACCGCCCCCGCATGCGAGATCGAGCACGCGATCACTCGGTGCAACGCAGGCAGCCCACCGCTCGACCCAAGGCGAAGGCGACACAACGCGCGCGCCGCCCCCGCACTGATAATCTGGCGTATCCAACGTAAGGGGGGTTCCCATGCCAGACATGATTACCTTTTATTCCAATCCGATGTCACGCGCGCGCATTGTCCGCTGGATGCTGTAGGAATTGGGCGAACCCTACGAAACCGTCGTGCTGGACTACGGTACGGCGATGAAGGCACCCGCTTATCTTGCCGTCAATCCAATGGGTAAGGTGCCGGCGATCAAGCATGGCGAGGTTATCGTCACCGAGGCCGCTGCCATTTGCGCGTATCTCGCCGATGCATTTCCTGGGGCGCCGCCGCAGCCCTGTTCGGTCAGCGCGCTGGCACGAGCCCCATCGCGGCGCGCACTTCGCGCATGGTTTCTTCTGCCATCGCCCGCGCCTTGCCGCAACCGTCCGCGACGATGTCCTGCACCAGCGCCGGTTGATCGAGGAAGCGCTGCACTCGCTCGCGCATCGGTTCCAGTTCGCGCACGATTGCGTCGATCACCGGCTGCTTGCATTCCAGGCACCCGATTCCCGCCGTCCGGCAACCCGTCTGCACCCATTGCTGTGTCGGTTCGTCCGAATACACCTGGTGCAACGGCCACACCGGGCAGAGCTCCGGCTCGCCCGGGTCGGTGCGGCGCACCCGGGCGGGGTCGGTCGGCATCGTGCGAATTTTCTTGGTGACCGATTCGGGTTCTTCGCGCAGCGCGATCGTGTTCTTGTAGCTTTTTGCCATTCTTTGGCCATCGAGCCCGGGCATCCTCGATACCTTTGTCAGTAGCGCCGCGGGCTCGGGCAGGATGACGCGGTGCGCGCCTTCCGAGTAGCCGAACAAACGTTCGCGATCCTCGATACCCAACTGGGCTGCGGCATTCACGATCGACCTCGCGCGCTTCAGCGCTTCGGCGTCGCCTTCCTGCTGAAACCGCGTGCGCAGTTCTTCAAAACGTTTGGCATCACCGCCCAGCTTGCGCACGGCCGCCTTGGCCTTTGATTCGAAGTCGGGTTCGGCACCGAACACATGATTGAAGCGGCGCGCGATCTCGCGCGTCATTTCGATATGCGGCACCTGGTCCTCGCCGACCGGAACCAGGGTTGATCGGTAGACAAGAATATCCGCAGCCTGCATTAACGGATAACCCAGAAAGCCGTACGTCGACAAGTCCCGGTCCGATAGTTTCTGCTGCTGATCCTTGTAGGTCGGCACGCGCTCCAACCATCCCAGCGGCGTTGCCATCGCAAGCAACAAAAAGAGCTCCGCATGCTGAGGCACACGCGATTGAATG
>Ga0136634_10001182_pt1 | contig 10166 bp, 8 predicted proteins | sample AntDrymUQ8332106_2_FD_104654 | JGI IMG/M metagenome (GOLD analysis project Ga0136634, IMG submission 104654) | Polar desert sand microbial communities from Dry Valleys, Antarctica - metaG UQ833 (21.06) | ecosystem: Environmental > Terrestrial > Soil > Desert | place: Antarctica: Dry Valley... | reverse complement strand
GTGAATGTCTTTAAGCCGGCAGGCAACATCATTTAAACGGTATTCACTCTCCCCGCTTTTATAATATTTTCGGGTAACCGTTACCGTATTAAACTCGGTAGGAAGAAGATTCCTGGTGTTTTCAAAAGTGAGACTAACTTCTGCAAGGCCGCTCGCACTCCTGGTTTTACTTCCGTTAAAGACCAGGCTTTCCAGGTTTTCACTGCGAAGGTTGCTTATTTTATGCTCGCCGATCACCCACCTTATACTGTCTATTATATTACTTTTACCACATCCATTCGGCCCAATAACACCGGTAATTCCTTCATCAAAATTTAAGACAGTTTTATCTGCAAAACTTTTAAAACCTTTAATTTCTAAACTCTTTAAACGCACTTTAATTATTTTATAAGCAAAATCTTTGTTGTTACATTTAAACCCTTTTTTTAAAAAAATCAGTTTAATTAGCAAAGAACAGGTTTGCCAGATTCAATTGGAATATTATACGTGGTAAATATAATTGAAAGCCTTAATGAATCCGGGTTACCGGGGAGGCATATCAACTTAATTATACACAGTTTTCACACAACGCATAGTTTTTAGTAGTAGCGATTTTATGTTTAGAGATTGTTTGATTAGTGATAAAAGATTAGTCCCTATAACTAACTGGACCGGATTAGTGAGCTATGGATATTAATTTTATGATCATATGTTTATAAAAAATATTTATGGCTGTTTTTGTGACACCAGCTTTACCTTTTTATAATTATAAATGTTACAGATGTATGATTAAGCATTAATCATGGAATATTAAATAAAAAAAGCCGCTGATATAAGCGGCTTTTTAAAAAATTATAAATTTGCTGCCCTTTTCTTTTTATCATATTCAGCAGCCTTCTTCGTATCATTTTTTGCACTGTACACATCACTCATATTGCCCAATACAATTCTATATTTGGCTTTCTCTTCCGGCTTTAGTGTAGGCTGTCCTTCAAAATATTTTATAGCAGTTTCTCCATAAGGAATATAATCAGCCATCGCTTTATTAGATGCTGTCATAAGATCTTTTTTCTTCTTTACATCTTCGGGCTTAGCGCCTTTTACCAGGCTCGATGCTATGCTAAGATCAGATGCTGCATTAAATAAATGATTTGCCATCAAAAGCGTTGCATCTATTCCTTTATCATTGGCAATGGCCAATTTTAAAGTTTCTGTAAGCTTCTGTTTTGCTGCATCATTGGAAGGTTTTGCATCTTTTCCATAAATACTATTGTACAATTCGATCGAATAGTTGTAACTCATAATAAAATTGGTAGGATTTTTAGCGATCATTTGCTCATACTTTGCAAATAAAGCTGCCTGGTCTCCTGATTTTCCTACAGACCTGATCTCCACATCAGTCCAGTATTCGTTGTTAGGATAATTCGCTTTTGCTTTAGCCAGTATAGGTTCCAGAGAAGCCTGGTCGTTTTTGGTATTATAATAAGAAACCAGGTATTCATAAACTTCTTCATAACCCTTTCCTGCCACATTTGCATCAACCAGTTTTTTATATAACATAGTAGCAGTATCTTCTTTCTTAGCCTGTGTAGCAGCTATTGCGGCATTTAGTACAAGAGCAGTATCCAGTGGATATATTTTTGCTTCTGTATATGTAATATTTTTACTCAAAATATAATCTTTTATTTCCAGGGCTTTAGTAAATGCACTGTACGCTGCATCATATTTTTTTGCGTTAAAAAGATTTGCTCCCAGGTCATAAAAACCAAAATATAAATCAAGGTAAGATTTATAAAATTCCATTTTAAGGCGCATATCCAAAGGATCTAATTGCTGTGTTTTTTTTAAGGCATCATATGAGGCAGCTTTGTATATTGATCTTTCTTCAGGAGCAATAGTACTGTCATAAGACATAGAATTGTATATTCTTCCTTTAAAATACCAGGCATCTGCCTTTGAGGCGTTTTTTGGATCTGAAAGAAAATTATCAATTGCAGTTTTGGAACCTTTATAATCATTGGTGTTCATCATTTTAGTGATATCATCCAATGATTGTCCATTGGAAAATATGGCCGCGGAAATGAATACTAATAGTAAAGAAATTCTTTTCATAATAGAGTGCTTTTAGGTAATAAAGATATTTGTTTATTAAGATTTTTTTTCAACTTTAACGCCTTTTTTTTACAAGTTCATTATAAGATTGATATTTTAATATTTATACTGACCATATCGTGAATAGTGTTGTATTTTGGGAATTATTTTACATTGATCTCACAAACTTCCATACAACAAATACTTAACAGGATCGATATTATTGAGATCATCGGTGCATTTGTAAAATTAAAAAAGCGAGGTGCAAATTATCTGGGGCTTTGTCCTTTCCATAATGAAAAGAGCCCGTCGTTTACAGTTTCTCCTGTCAAAGAGATCTATAAATGCTTTGGATGCGGCAGAAGTGGCAATACCATTGGGTTTTTGATGGAACATGAGAAGTACAGCTATGTAGATGTATTAAGATGGCTTGCCGCTAAATACAATGTGGAGATAGAAGAAACAGAAACCAGCCCTGAATTTAAAATACAACAACAGGCTTCCGATAGTTTGTTTATAATCAACAATTTTGCACAAAAATTTTTTTCTGATGCTTTATTTAATTCTGAAGATGGTAGAGATATCGCACTGAGCTATTTAAAACAAAGAGGCTTTCGTGAAGATATTATTGAAAAATTTCAGATCGGTTTCAATCCCCTGTCCCGAAATGATTTTGCTTCAGCTGCTATTGATGCACAATACAGCAAAGAATATCTTTTAAAATCAGGTCTTGTTGTTTTGCGTGATGATCAACTGGCAGACAATTACAGGGGAAGGATTATTTTTCCTGTACATAACCAAAGTGGAAAAATATCAGGCTTCGGTGCCCGCATCATTAAAACAAATGATAAAGCTCCAAAATATATAAATACACCGGAGAACGAGATCTATATTAAAAGTAAAATTTTGTATGGAACATATTTTGCGCGGATAGCTATAGACAAAGTGGATGAATGCCTTTTGGTTGAAGGTTATACTGACGTTTTAAGTCTGCACCAGGCAGGAATAGAAAACGTAATTGCAAGTGGAGGTACATCTCTTACAATTGATCAGCTGAGGTTAATAAAAAAATATACCAATAACCTCACTATCATTTATGATGGTGATAGTGCAGGTGTAAAGGCGGCATTGCGGGGACTTGATCTTGCCCTGGAAGAAAGCCTGAATGTAAGGCTGGTATTGATCCCTGATAAAGAAGACCCGGATAGTTATGTAAATAAAATCGGTGCAGATGCATTCAACAGGTTTATTGCAGCCAATAAAAAAGATTTTATTTTATTTCAGCTTGATGTGTCATTAGAAGAAGCAGGAAATGACAGCACCAAAAAATCTGCTGTTGTAAACCAGGTTGCCGAAACTATCTCCAAAATAAATAAAGCAGAAGAATTTACCAGACGGCAGGATTATGTAAGGCAGGTTTCAGAGATTTTAAAAATAGATGAAACAGGTTTAAATGCTTTAGTAAATAAATATGTAAGAGATAGCATTTCTAAACAGGAAAATCGTTCTGGTAAGACAGATAAACCATTGATAACCGATGTGGAAGCCGATCTGCTTACCAGCGATACTTTCGATCTATTTAATAAAGATGAAATGCAGGAACAGGCAATGGTAAGAAGCCTGCTTGATTTCGGATTAAAGAAATGGGACGATTCGCAAAAAGTTGTTGATTATATGTTTACACAAATACAGGAAAATGAATTAGATAAAATGATCGATAATAAGGATATTATAAGAATTCTGGAAATATATAAGTTATGGTATGATGAAGGATTACAGCCCACCTCAAAAAATTTCCTGTATCATGAAGATGGAATTATTAATAAACTTGTTTTAAAAATTATGGATCTGAAAGTTGAAATAAGCCCCAACTGGAAAGATCATTTTGAAGGCCATATTAATACAAGAGATGATCTGTACCGGGAAGAGGTGATTTCTACTTTAACATACCTTAAATTAAGAAAGATAAAAAGGCTGATCATTGAAAATGACCGTGACTTTGAAAAGGCTACAGAACCGGAAGAACAATTACTTTTCCTTCAGACACAATTGCATTTAAAAAATATGGAAAAAGAATTAACCCGTGATATGGGGACTGTGATCCTAAAATAAAATAAAAAACCAGGGAATAACTGATTCAATTTTTTTTGCTTACGCGTTTTCAAATATTGCCCGGGTAATCGCCTTTTTTTTGCGGGACTGATCAGGTTTTTTGAACCAGATAGCTGTCCATACATTATCCAGGGGTACGTGGCATATTTCTTCAAAGCCATGTTTGGATATAACATCCCAGTTATAATCGCGGCTAAGCTCACTGTATATCTTTGATGAAGTAGTTGGATATGCTACCCATAATTTAGCTTCTGAATGCAGTGCCGGAACAACATCGGAAATTATTTCTGTAAGTTGTTTGATATTAACTGCAAATACGAGTGCAAAATCGATCTTCCTGGTTCGCAGGAGTGGCGTTACGCTTTTTGCATAGTTTAATTTTGAAAAAGTTTTTTCAATTGAGGAAGGTAAGCCCTGTATAAGAAAATTTCTTTCATCCCTTATTTGTAATTTCTCAATTACGGTTGGTAAAGCCATTATATAGAATTTATTTAATAAATAACGGATTTCATAAGGGAAGAATCGTAAGATTTTGCTGGCAGGCTGCAAATTTACACAAAGTTTTTATAGTTACCTATAATAAATAAAAAACGCCACAAAATTGCAGCGTTTATAAAAAATTAAATAAATACTATTTCCTGGGTTTATAATATTTTAAAGCTTCAGGCATATACTCCCTGATTTTAGCTATGCGGTTATTGTCTGCAGGGTGAGATGAAAGAAATTCCGGTGGTTTATTCCCATTGGATGCAGATGCCATCCTTTCCCAGAATGGAATGGCTTCGCGCGGATTATAACCTGCCATGGCTGAAAATATTAATCCAAAACGGTCTGCTTCATACTCCTGTTTACGGGAATTTGGAAGTAACACACCAACTTGCGCACCTGGTGCAAATACATTATTAAAGAGCATATTGGCCTGTTGGTTATTTTGAGTAAAGAAACTACCCGCTACCTGTAAACCCTGTGCAACAGCAACCTGGCTCATGCGTTCATTACCATGTTGTGCTACCGCATGCAGAATCTCATGACCCATCACAACAGATAATGCAGCTTCATTTTGGGTAACCGGTAACAGACCAGAATAAATTACAACTTTTCCTCCCGGCATACACCATGCATTAACCTGGGGGTCATTGATGAGGTTAAACTCCCATTTATAACCTTCAAGTTGTTTAGCAAGTCCCTTTCCCCTGTAATAAGTTGTAATTGCATTTGCAACCCTGCCACCAACTCTCTTAACCATTTCGGCATCTTTGCTTGTATTAGAGCTTACCACTTTGTTCGTACTCAAAAATGACTGGTATTGTGAAATCGCTTCGGCTTGTAATGTAGATTCAGGAAATAAGGAAAGCTGTTTTCTTCCTGTTACAGCATTTGTAGTACAAGAAATAAAAGCAGGTATAATGATTAAAACTAATAAACTTTTTTTCATTGTTTAGGATTTAAACATGATTAAACAATAGGCGTACCATTTATCTAAAAGAAAATGTGAAGAAAATTTATGACTTAATAATAAATAGTTATTTACGAAGTATTGCAGTATAAAACTCTAAATAAGTACAAACAATAATTAAGAAGGAGTTAACTTAATCTATATCATTTCTACGGCGTGATTTTCTGCGATCACGGTATTTAAAAATAGGCATACGGCTTTCCACTCCACGTAAAATGCGGCCTATATTTTTTTGATGAGTAAGTACTACCATAAATGCTACAAGCAATGCGAATACACGATACATAACTTCATGTTCGTTCCATATCCAGAGAACAGAAACAGGAAGCATCATTGCTGCAAGGATAGAGCTTAATGAAACATATCGGGTAAGGTATAATACCAATAAAAATACAGTAACGCAACTAACAGCCACAATAGGTTGAACAGCCAGTATCATCCCAAAAAGCGTAGCAACCCCTTTCCCACCCTTGAAGTCTGCAAAAATGGGAAATACATGGCCCATCACAGCGGCAAGCCCCAGGCCTATCATAAAATTTGTACGCTCTAATTCATTATTAAAATAAGAGGGCAAAAAAGTAAACAAGGAAACCGCCGTTATTCCTTTCAATATATCAAATATCATTACGATTGTTCCATAACGAGATCCGAGTACACGGTATGTATTAGTAGCACCCATGTTGCCACTTCCGTAATCACGTATGTCTATTCCAAAAAATTTTCTACTTATTATAAGTGCTGTAGGAATTGAGCCGATCAGATATGAAATAAGTATCAGTGCCAGTTCTTTCATTCGTTCGTTATCAGATTTTAAAAGCGGACAACAAAAATAAGGAATTTAGATTTGTTTGATGTTAAAAAAGCCTATTCGTGCCTAATTTTTGAAACTATAACGATCCAATTGTTCTTTTCATATATTTCAGAAATAATTATTGGATATTTTTTCAATTCTGCAGTTATAAAAGGCTTATCATTTATAAGCATACCGCTAAATAAAATAATACCTCCCTTTTTACAGGCCTGAATCTGCTCTTCCATATTTGAAACGATCACGTTCAGATTAGTATTTGCAAGAATGATATCTGCTTGTTTCTCAGAATGGATATTATCGGCTTTTATTACTTCTATTTTAGAGCATTTATTTAGTTTAATATTTTCAGCAGCATTATTTATACTCCATTCATCATTATCAATAGCTGTAATGCGGGCAGCTCCAAGTTTTTCTGCAAGTATAGCCAGAACCCCAGTACCCGTTCCAAAATCTATTACATCCTTATTTGAAAAATCAATTTTGCTCATGCATTCAATCATTCCATAAGTTGTTGCATGATGGCCTGTTCCAAAACTCATTTTTGGTGTAATAATAATATCGTGCAATGCCATTGGCAAAATAGGATGAAAATGCGCTCTTATATTAACAAAGGCATGCATTGAATTTTGATTATACACTGTAACCGGATTAAAATCTTTCTCCCATTTTTCATTCCAGTTTATTTCGGGAATAACAGATTTCGAATACGTAGTTTTTAAATAATCATTAATACTATCAACCTCACCCTGTATGATAGATTTAGTAGTATAGGCTTTCAACTGATCATCATCTTCTTCAAAGCCATCGAACCCTATTTCAATCAGCAATGCGATAAGTATTTCCTGTTCGGTATGGGAAATATTATTAAATAAATACTGGTAATATTTCATATAAAAAAAAAGCTGCAGAATAATTTATTCTGCAGCTTAATAATGATTTTTAATTATTGCCTGTTTTCCGCCTGGGACCTTGCAGGAGCTTCAGGTTTAGGCATTAATACTTTGCGGCTTAGTTTAAATTTTCCTGTTCTTGGATCAACTTCCAGTAATTTAACTTTAACCTTATCCCCTTCCTTAAATATTCCTTCCATTGTTTCAAGTCGTTTCCAGCTAATTTCACTGATATGAAGCAAACCTTCTTTCTTTGGTAAAAATTCTACGAAGGCTCCGAATTCCTTTATACTTTTTATTGTTCCTTCGTAAGTATCTCCAACAACGGGAACGGCTACCAGCCCGTTTACCCATGCCACAGCTTTGTCGAGTCCTGCTTTTTCTTTAGAGAATATACTTACTTCCCCGTGGTTGTCTACTTCTTCAATATTTATTGTAGCACCTGTCTCACGCTGAATTTCCTGGATTACTTTACCACCAGGCCCGATCACAGCACCGATATATTCTTTATCAATTATCAATTTTACCATTCGTGGTGCATGTGGTTTAACTTCAGCGCGCGGTGCATCCATACTTTGATACATGGCATCCAATATGAATAAACGGCCTTTACGTGCCTGTTCCAATGCACTACGCATAATATCCATACTCAGGCCATCAACTTTTATATCCATCTGAACTCCGGTAATCCCATCTCTTGTTCCGGTTACCTTAAAATCCATATCACCCAGATGATCTTCATCACCCAGAATATCTGTTAATACTGCATACTGATCATCTTTCTTAATTAATCCCATGGCTACACCACTTACATGTTTTTTTAATGGAACACCTGCATCCATTAAAGCAAGTGATCCCGCACAAACAGTGGCCATTGAGCTGGAACCGTTGGATTCAAGAATATCACTAACTACTCTTATGGTATATGGATAATCAGATCCCGGCATCATTTTTTTAAGGGACCGCATTGCCAGATTACCATGGCCTACTTCCCTGCGTCCCACTCCACGCATCATCTTTACTTCACCTGTTGAAAAGGGAGGAAAATTATAATGTAAAATAAATTTTGTATAATCAGATTTAAAGGCACTTTCAACCAACAACTCATCTAAAGGGGTTCCTAAAGTAACTGTTGTAAGTGATTGTGTTTCACCTCTTGTAAATAAGGCTGAACCATGAGGTGTTGGTAGTATATCGGTTTCCATATCCAATTGACGAATATCTTCTGTACCTCTGCCATCTAACCTCCGGCGATCGTTTAAAATCATATCACGCACAACGTCATATTGTAATTCGCCACTATAAAACCCAATTAATTTTTTATCAGCATCTTCTATTTCTTCTCCCAAAAAAGATTTTATATCCTCATGTAATGCTTTAAAACCATCACTTCTTTCATGTTTTCCTGTTCCTGCAGAAGCTATCGTATGCATTCTGTCCCTGCCAAAAGCATAGATCTTATCTTTTAACTCTTCATTTCGGTAGGGTTTTACATAATCCCTTTTACCGGAAATTCCTACCAGGTCTCTTAATTGTTCCTGTGCTATTACCTGTAATTTAATGGCCTCATGTGCAATTTCTATTGCTTTGATGAGGTCTTCTTCCTGGGCTTCATTGCTTTCACCTTCAACCATCATTATATTCTTCGCGGTAGCTGCAATCAGGAATTCCATATCTGATTTTGCAAGTTCACTTCGTATAGGATTAATAATCATTTTACCTTCAACCCTTGCAACCCTTACTTCTGAAATGATCTCCTGAATAGGAATATCTGATACTGCTAAAGCCGCGGAAGCTGCAAGACATGCGAGTGAATCTGGCATAATTTCATCATCCGAAGAAATAAGAGATACCAATACCTGTACATCACATAAATAATCTTCCGGAAATAAAGGCCTGAGCGCCCTGTCTATAAGCCTGGAAGTTAAAATCTCATAATCATTTAATCTTGCTTCCCTTTTAAAAAAAGATCCGGGCACACGACCAGCAGATGCAAATTTTTCCTGATAGTCTACTGATAAAGGAAAAAAAGATTGGCCTTCTCTGGGTTCTTTATTAGCAACTACAGTTGCCAGAATGATACAGTTGCCCTGGCGCACAGTGACAGCACCGTCAGCCTGGCGGGCCAGTTTACCTGTTTCAATTGTAACCATGCGGTTATCCCCAATATCAAATGTTATAAGTTTTGATTGTAAAGACATAAGAAATTATTTTCTAAACAGGAAATGCCTGAAATGATAGTATGTATATATAAACAATTCCCAACTGTCATTTTACTTTTGGGAATTAGTCAGATTACATACATAAATTTTATTTGCGGAGACCTAATTTTTCGATTAAACTTCTGTAGCCTGTAAGGTCATGTTTACTTAAATAAGTCAATAAGCGTTTGCGCTGACCTACCATCATCATAAGCCCTCTTTGAGAAGAGAAGTCTTTCTTATTCTCTTTAAGATGCATAGAAATTTGGTTAATGCGCTCTGTGAGAAGGGCAATTTGTCCTTCTATAGAACCCGTATTGGCAGTGTTACCACCAAAATTTGAAAAAATATCAGATTTTTTCTCTAATGTTAAATAAGGCATTCGTTACTTTTTAATCAGTTTTATAATTCTTAATAATTGGGTGCAAAAGTAACGGATTTTTTTCGTAAAAAAGGTGTATGGGCGGATAATTATATACAATATGGTACAATTATCAGTTTTAAAATATAAATTAAGAACAGTGTATTACGGAACTAACAGATGGATATTCTGGTTTAGGTTATTGTATTTTATATTAATTACATAATTACCAGGTGGTAAATCTTTCGTGCCCGGTAATATTACC
>Ga0136634_10001181_pt1 | contig 10174 bp, 6 predicted proteins | sample AntDrymUQ8332106_2_FD_104654 | JGI IMG/M metagenome (GOLD analysis project Ga0136634, IMG submission 104654) | Polar desert sand microbial communities from Dry Valleys, Antarctica - metaG UQ833 (21.06) | ecosystem: Environmental > Terrestrial > Soil > Desert | place: Antarctica: Dry Valley... | reverse complement strand
TTCGAACATACCATCAGGGATATCAACGGGTTCAATATGAATGGTATTCAGCTTGATAAGAATTTCACGGTGGGCCTTACACTGGATGATTGGATGACCATGGTGGATAGCCTGCAACGATCACTTGGTGATGCTAAAATAGAAGAAGCCTTTAAAAAATTACCGGTATCGATTTACGAAGTATCCGCAAAAAAATTGATTAGTCGAATAAAGACAAGAAGAGATGATCTTAAAAAATATGCCGCTACCTATTATAAATTTATTAATAGAGAAGTAAATATAGTAGGAACAGATGATACGGAATTTTTTGAGGTGAATCGGCTAAATGGGGATTCAACAAGGGTAATAGTTTATAAGATCAGCAAAAGAGGAAAACAGGAAAACGTTTTGCTAAACAGAACTTTTTATTCATCCGAAACAAAAAAAATCCGGTTGTACGGACTGGGTGATGCAGACCAGTTTACAGTAAATGGAGAGGCAGATGGAGGAATACTTATCCGCATCATAGGCGGCAATGGGGTAGATCAGTACCATGATAGTTCAGTAGTTCATGGAAAAGCAAATGCCACACGTATATATGACTCTATCGGAAATATTTACAATACTGCTGGTGAAACCAGGAAGGTTTACACCAGGGATACACTATTGATCGATTATAAAAGAAAAGGATTCAAATACAACAGGCTGATTCCAAAATTTACTCCGGGTTATAACTACGATGATGGTATTTATATTGGTGGAGGTTTTACCGTAATCAAACAAAAATTTGGAAAGGAGCCTTATGGATTTACAGAAACCCTTGCAGGAAATTATGCCTTTGCAACCGGGGCCTATAATTTTTGGTATGATGCTATTTTTAAACGGGTATTTGGTAAATGGGATTTACATCTTGCTGCGGAAATCAACGCTCCGAATTATGTGTTCAATTATTTCGGGCTGGGTAATGAAACGGTTCTTCTCCAGAAAGACAGAAACTTTAACCGGGTGCGATCGGAGCAATATAGTGGGTTGCTGGGAATTACCAGAACGTTTAATAAAAAATTCACCTGGGATATCAACATCGGCTATCAAAGTATTCGTGTTGAAAGAACGCCAGATCGTTTTGTAAGCGATCCCCGTGCAAAAATTGATTCGGTACTCTTTTCTGCTAAGTCTTTTGGATTTGTACAGCTAGGATACCGGATCGATCATACCGATAATTTACTCTACCCAAGAAAAGGAATAAGATTACAAACCAATGCAGGGATTAATCAGAATCTGAAAGATGGTGAACAAAATTTCCCCTATTTGCATTTCAATGTATCGGGATATGCAACGGCAGGCAATGTTACTTTTGCTTTAAGGTCAGGAGTATCTACCAATTTCAGTAACGAATACGAATTTTACCAGGCCAATACATTGGGAGGAACAACCAACTTAAGAGGTTATCGCAGGACAAGATTTTCCGGAAGAACAAGTCTCTATGAAAATGCAGAAATCAGGTGGAAATTAGGCAGCACCAATTTGTATATTATAAAAGGAGGTATAGGTCTTCTTGGTTTTGTGGATGGCGGCAGAGTCTGGGTACCCACAGAAACTTCCGACAAATGGCATGTTGGTTATGGCGGTGGATTCTGGATACTGCCTTATAATAAACTAGCCTTTACCGTTACATACGGCATATCAGAAGAAGATCAATTATTCAACGTGCGTGCAGGATTTTTGTTTTAGTGCAGGTACATATATAGCCGTGTGCTGATGTTTGTGTGCCGGTGTTTGTGTGCCGGTGTTTGTGTCTCACAAACACCTTAAGAATGCCGTGCTTACGGAATCCAAAGTTTCACAATCGCTTCTGTTAGGTAGATCATTTCCTGGTATGAACTGGGTTTGGTAAGAAAACAATTCGCTCCTAGTTCATACGATATGATGCGGTCCTTATCCAATGAAGAAGTGCTGAATACCACAATGGGTATATGATGCAACCTCAAGTCCTTTTTTATTTCCTGCAATACTTCCCGGCCATCTTTTCCAGGCATGTTCAGATCAAGCATAATAAGAGATGGAAGTTCTGGATCGGCTGCAGTTTTTAAAAATTCAATGAGTATTTCTCCGTTCTCAAGCAAGACAAATTTGATGTCAGAATTTTTTTCAAGAAACGCATCCTTTATGAGGTCTCTGTCATCCGAATCATCATCTGCTATTATAACTGGGTTCTTTGAAAGCATAATTATACCGGGATTATGATTGTAAAAATAGACCCTTTGTTTGGTTCGCCCCGCGCAATAATAGTTCCGCCATGGTTTTCCGTAATTCTCCTGCAAATGGCGAGGCCAATTCCTGTTCCTTCATACTCACTCCTGCTATGAAGTCTTTGAAAAATGGTAAAAATCTTTTCTGCAAATTGTGTGTCAAATCCAATCCCATTGTCTTTGAAGATTATCTGGAGATACTGGCTGGCTTTCGCAAGATTAAGAGATTTTACTTCAACCGGATTTACATAGTTGTGCGTAATGGTTATAGTGGGTTTTGTGCCGGATCGGACAAACTTCAGTGAATTGCTCAACAGGTTTTGGAACAATTGCCTGAATTGGGATGGAACTATCCTGGCCTCGGGTAGTTCATCAGATTCTATGATCGCCTGGTTCTCTTCAATCTTGTAATCGAGGGTTTGAACCACTTCAGACAGGATGTTTTTAAGGCTGAATAGAGTGAATTCTTTGTTCCCGGTAATCATGGAAACAGACAATAGATCGTTTATCATCTGTTGCATTCTTTGTGAAGAGGATATGATTTTCTCAAGATAATTTCTGCCTTCATTATCGAGTCTTGATTGATTGGTCGTAAACAAACGGTCACCAAAAGTGGATATTTTTCTCAAAGGTTCTTTCAAATCATGGCTGGCCACATAAGCATATTCCTCCAGGCTTTTATTGGACTGTGTCAGTTCAATGGTCTGGTGAAATAATTTTTCTTCTATATCACGACGATCGGTGATATCGAGCGCTGCGCCCAATACCTCAGAAATTCGCCCGTCTACGGTTCTCTTAAATACAATTTCTCTTACAAGCAACCATCGCCATTTACCATTTTTATGTTTCATTCTGCACTCAAACTGAAATAATGATTTTGGATGTTCAGCATCATTGTACTCATGCAGCCTGTCGATCATTTTAGAAGCGTCTGCAGGATGATACAATGCCGGAACTGCCCTTTTTCCAAGAGCAATGATCTCATCTGGTACGTAACCCAGTACAGAATCTATTTCCTTATTAATATAAAGGACGCTTTCACTCTTTACATCAAACAAATACAATATCGTAGGTGATGCATCGGCAATATGTTTGATAAAATATTCCTGCTCCAGTATCTTTTCCTGGGCCTCTATGCGCCCGGTGATATCGATAGAAATATTTAAGACATGTTCCACTTTGCCTGCAGCGTTTCGGTCAAATATGGTTCCAAATGTATGGAACCATCTGTAGGTACCATTTTGATGCCGCATACGATATTTAAATTCTACAATCGCATTATTTTGTTCTTCTCCCAACTCATTAGCCAGGTCTAATGATTTATGGTTTTTTTCCATTATTTGCCCGATATCATCCGGATGAACCAGACTGGCGAAGAATGAAACCCCCTGTTCCATCGCCTGTTCCGGATTGTAGCCCAACAATTGTAGAATTCCCTTGCTTACGAAACGGTATTTTCCTGTATTGACATTGTAGGAGGCTATAATAGAAGGAGTGGCGTCTGCTATCTTCTGAATGAAGGTTTGATTTTCTCTTAGCTGCTGTTCAATAAATTGCTGTGCTGTTTCATCCTGTGCAGTCCCCATTAATTTATAAGGAACTCCGCTTTTATCTAATAATACCTCTCCTTTTGCATGCAATGTTTTGATGGTTCCATCGTCCAGTATGATGCGATGGTAAAAGTCGTAAGGCTGATAGTTTTCAAAACTCTTTTGAATAGTGTTTTTTAAATTTTCTATATCATCCGGGTGAATGAATGATAAATAGCGCTGATATTCCACCCGTTCAGATTGAGGAGCCAAACCGTATATCCTGTATAATTCATCCGTCCATTCAACAAAGGGTTGACCTACCTCCCAACTCCAGTTCCCCAGATGAGCCAGTGCCTGGGCTTGCTCGTATAATTGCTCATTGCGTTTAAGGTTTCGGATCAATGTTTGCTTTTCAGTTACATCCTGAATAGTGCCAAGTACTTTGTATGGTTTCAGATTTTGTTTATCTGTTAACACCTCTCCACGCGCGTGAACAATCTTTTCTTTTCCTTTGACCGTTACAATCCGGTAATAGAAATCGAAGAATGCGCGATTTTCAATGGCTTGCCTGATGTGATATTGTATGTGTTCAACATCTTCGGGATGGTTTAAGGCTGCAAGCTGTTCGAAAGTTATTTCATCTCTTTTGGGATCCATTCCGTAGATCCGGTAAAGTTCTTCGGTCCAGGTCAGTTTGTTATTGATAGTATCCCAGGTATAACTACCTATATGCGTAAGCGCTTCAGCCTGCTTGTATAATTCTTCACTACGTTGAAATCTCTCCAAAATCTGATGTCTTTCGGTGACGTCCATAATGGTGCCGTTCATCTTCGCTGCAGTTCCATTTAAGAAGATTACTTTTCCCCGGGACCAAAGAATTTTTTCTTTACTCTTATTCTGATAGCGGAATTCACAATCATAAATTCCAGTTTCCGTAAAGGCCTTTTGCAATGCTTCCTCAACACGTTTTTGATCTTCTATATGAACCTTCTCGAGAAATTTCTCTAATCTCTGCCCTGCTTCCAGTTCCAGGATTTTTTCGAGCTGCGGAGTCTGTTTCGATGTATCTGCAATGATATCCCATTCGAAGCTGCCGATCTCGGCCAGTTCCTGGGCTTCCAACAATTGCTCCTCTCTGTATTGCAATTGTGTAGCGGTCTCTTTTTCAGGGGTAACATCCAAAGCAATACCAATGGTTTGAATCGGAGTACCTTTCTCGTTCCGCTTGAAGACAGTTTCGTAGGTTCTTAACGAACGGTAAATGTTTTTTTTACCTTTAAGCCGGTATTCCATAGACCTGACTTCATTATCGTTTGCTGTAGTGAAATCTTGTAAATATTTGTTTCTTGAAACTAAATCATCCGGATGAATGAGATGAGATAATACGGACGAGTCAATTTCCTTAAATTCTTCTTGATTGTATCCCAACAATTCTTCCAGTTTTTTATTGGTATAAATTTCTTTTTCTTCTGTCAGATCAAAAACAAATATGATTCCAGGGGAGGTGTCGGTTATTTTTTCATTGAAGTGTGCTTGCTCATGGATATTCTCCCTGAGCAATTGCATATAAGTATTGATAGAAACGCTTTCCGATGCGAGAATAAATCGATCGATGTCTCTTATTAGATTGATCGTATGCGAAATATCTGATGTATAAATGGGAAGGAAATGTAAAAAAACCTGTTTTCGCATGTAATTGAGCAGCGTGATGTCCTCTGCTACAATGTTGTCCTTGCCTATTACCGGCAATTGATTGGCCAGCCACTTTTGTAGGGACAATTCAATTTGTTGACTAGCTTTATTTTCAGCCAGGTACGTTAAAAATTCTGTAGAAGTGGCCGTTGCTATTTGTAATATTTGCTGTTCCTCGAGTGCCTCAAAAAATTTTAATAATGGAAGTTTAAGTTCACGCGATAAACGAAGTTGTTCATTTGCATAATCTTCCAGGTGATTGGTTAATAAAAAATTTGCAAATCCAGGCAAATATTGTAATTCCATTATTTCCATCTGTTGATTAACGCATTGTTCACAATGCGATTTATTTATTGTGAAATATAAAATTTTTATGGCACAATTCTAATGTTAAGTACAATGGTGTAAAGGGGATGGCATAATTTTTATGCCTTACTCGAATATATTTCTGCAACTTTAAATTGAATGTATGGAAAACAATAAAAATAAAAAGGACCAATATCCAAAATTAACCGATGAAGATAAGCGTTGGAAACACCAAGATGAATTTGATGCTTCAGCAATGCAGCCGAATTCTGGAAATGATTCGATTTCTTCATCCGGGGATCTCGATTTTGAGAAAAATGAGCTGGATAAGCAGGAAGAAAGTCAAAAAAATTACCGGGACCAGAACCAATGATACAGGTCTTTGCCTTTGCACTTCCCGGAATGAATAGCTTTCAAACTCCCACCTATTATCGAATTTTATACTAGTTTATCATCCAATATTTTATTTCTCTCTGACATCACTTCTATTTTATATTGTTCAAGTCCTTTTTCAAGACAATCCATTGCCTTGTTAAGATCAGTGGTATTTAACACATAAGCAAACCGGACTTCATCCGAGCCCAATCCCCTTGTTCCATAAAATCCTGTGGCAGGAGCCAGCATTACAGTTTGTTGATTTTCATTAAATGATTCCAGCAGCCATTGACAGAATTTGTCTGCATCATCAATTGGCAGACGAGCTATGGCGTAAAAAGCGCCGCCAGGATTCGGGCAGTAAACCCCGGGCATTGCATTTAACCGTGTAACCAGCGTGTTGCGTCTTTTTAAATATTCTGCTTTTGTTCCGTCGAAATAATCATCGGGTAAATCTACTGCTGCTTCTCCCAATATTTGTGCAAAGGAAGGCGGACTCAATCGGGCTTGTGCAAATTTTAGAACGGTATCCAGCACATTCCGGTTTTTGGTTATTAATGCGCCGATCCTCCCTCCACAGGCACTGTATCTTTTCGAGATAGTATCCATCATCACCACATTTTGTTCTGCACCCTGTAAATGCATCGCACTCACATGCTCGCCTTCATAACAAAACTCACGATAAGCTTCGTCTGCAAAAAGATAAAGATTGTGTTTAACAATTATGTGCTTTAGCGTCTCCATTTCTTTGCGACTATACAAATAGCCCGTTGGATTATTTGGATTGCAGATGATAATTGCTTTTGTTTTAGAAGTAATTACTTTCTCAAATTCTTCAAACGGGGGCAATGCAAAACCTGTTTCAATACTGGAAGTAATTGGTTTCACCACTACATCTGCCGCAACAGCAAATCCATTATAGTTGGCATAATAAGGCTCAGGAATAATTACTTCATCACCTGCATCCAGGCAACTCATAAAGCCAAACAATATCGCTTCGGAGCCACCTGTGGTGACAATAATTTGTGTGTGGTCTATTTGAATTTGATTTTTTCTATAATACTCCACCAGTTTGCGACGGTAGCTCTCATTGCCAGCACTATGGCTGTACTCCAGCACTTTGAAATCGGAATGCCTCACGGCATCCAGTATCTGTTTCGGCGTTTCAATGTCCGGTTGCCCTATATTCAGATGATAAACTTTGATACCTCTTTTTTTAGCTGCTTCTGCATAGGGAACTAATTTCCGGATAGGAGAAGCAGGCATTTGCTGACCACGATGTGAAACTGTAAGCATCTGGATGATTTACTGCTTAAAGATTGCAATATAAAGAAAGATTTAAAGTCTGTAAACCTGTGAGCTCTCGAAGACCTCACAGGTTTACTGTTACCAGGACTCCGGGGAAAATAAAAATCCCTCAAAGCTTTGGCCATGAGGGATCGTTTAATAAAGTAATAAAAAATTATTTTTTACCGCCAGTCTTGCCAGTTTTAGAACCTTTTTCTTTTTCGAACTTAGCATAATCATCAGCAGTGAGCACATCTCCGGTGATCTTGATTTCGAGAGGGGCATCAATCCCTGCAATTTTTATCATAATGTTTTTATTGAACGGGCCAGCCGCAGCCGCGTTGAAACCAGCAGTGATCTTGTCTGCTTTTCCGCTCGCTATAGGTGCTTGTGGAAAAACAGGTGTTGTACATCCGCAGGATGGGGTGGCAGATTCAATAATTACAGGTTTATCACTGGTATTGGCAAAAGCAAAATCATGTGTTACGGCAACATTCTGTTTTATTTTTCCAAAATTGTAAGTCAGTTCTTTGAACTTCACTACGTCCTCTGCTTTTTTTACGTTTGCGTTTTGGGCAAATAAGATAGCTGAAACAAAAACAGCTGTAATGGCCAATGTTATTTTCTTCATATTCTATTTTTTTGTTTGTTTAAATAATGACAATGATGAATTCAGTGGCGCTGAAGTTGCCGGGCCTTTATAAACAGTGCCCGAAATAATTAGCGTCGTTGTTTGATTTCCGTTGTACTGAATAGCAATGCTTTTTGAAAAAGGTCCTTCGCTGGCTGCATTGTATCCTACTTTAATCGTTGCCACAGCACCAGGCAGAATCGGTTCACGACTCCATTCAGGGGTTGTACAGCCACAGGAGGTTTGTACATTATCGAGCTTTAGTGCCTCCTTTCCTTTATTGATAATTTGAAACATATGGGTAACAGGCCTGTTTTGCTGAATCTTGCCAAAATCGTATTGACTTTCTGGCAATTGGAGAATAGCTGTAGGCGACATGGTAGTTTGAGCAAAAGCCGCGGTGATCAAAATCGAAAGAAATAATAGGGTAAAAAGTTTTTTCATGAAGGATTTTTCGTGAGCAATAAAATTACAGCTAAAACAATGGGATTTACAATAAATTTTACGCGACGGGTTAAATTTTAACACACATTTCGATCACCTGCAATCTAAACAGTGAGGTCTCAAGGACTCAGGCAGGCTTCGGGGTTTAAGACTTATACACTTGATCTTCACAGTCCGGATCAAACCTCTGTGATTTTTTTGGGAGGGGAATTTTTTTTCTAAAATTCGTGTAGGTTTGCCAGATGGAAAACGTTTCAAATACGGATTCTCTGACTTTCGAAAAACTTTCTTTCGATCGGTTTCGCGGCGAGGTGCTTAAAGATTACAGGGTAGCCTGTGAAAGCCGGGAAGCCAGCCTGTTAGGACGTAAAGAAGTACTAACCGGAAAGGCAAAATTTGGCATTTTTGGGGATGGTAAAGAAGTGGCACAGATAGCTGCCGCGAAATTTTTTCAACCCGGCGATTTTTTGTCTGGTTATTATCGTGATCAGACCTTAGCTTTTGCAAGTGGCCAGGCAACTATGGAAGAATTTTTTTCACAACTATATGCGGATCCCGATTCGGCCAATGACCCCCACAGCTCGGGTAGGCAAATGAATTCACATTTTGCTACTGCTTTTGTTGACAGTCATGGTGATTGGCTCGATATTGCCAATCGGAAGAATATTGCAGCCGGCATGGCTCCAACCGCAGCCCAGATGCCAAGATCTTTAGGCTTTGCCCTGGCCTCGAAGTTATTCCGGCATTCGCCGGTTCTGCAGGATCTGGTGCATTTGAGTGACCGTGGAAATGAGATTTGTTTTTGTACCATTGGTGATGCCTCCACCTCCGAAGGTCATTTTTGGGAAACCATCAATGCTGCGGGCGTTTTACAGGTTCCACTGGCCATTTTTGTATGGGATGACGGGTATGGTATTTCAGTTCCGAAAGAATACCAGACCGTTAAAGGCTCTATCTCGGAAGCATTGAAAGGAATGCAGATCAATGAAGAAACCAATGGCCTGGAAATCTATAATTTAAAAGCCTGGGATTATGCAGGCATGTGCGAAGTTTTTGAAACGGCCATTCAGAAAATGCGTTATACGCATACTCCGGCCTTGTTCCATATAGAAGAAGTAACGCAACCGCAGGGACACTCTACTTCCGGAAGTCACGAGCGTTACAAATCCACTGAACGGCTGGAGTGGGAGCGGGAATGGGATGCCAATAAAAAAATGCGGGAATGGATACTCTCCAATGCACTTGCCAGTGGAGATGAACTTGAAAATATCGAGCTGCAATCAAAAATATATGTGCGGCAAAGCCGGCAGACTGCCTGGGAAAAATTCAGCGCTCCTATTAAACATCAGGTGAATATTGCTGTTGCGTTAATGGATGAAATTATAAATCAGGGCGCCGACAGTAACCATAAAATAAAAAATACTGCGACAAACCTTAAGTCAAATCGTGAACCGCAACGAAAAGACGTTTTAAGAGCCCTTCATACAGCCCTTTTTGTTACGGGCGATTCTGTTCATTCAGAAAAAATGAGTCGCTATTACAATGAATTACTGCAGGAAGGTTATAACTATTATGGATCTCATTTATATGATGAAAGCCCAAAGAATCCCCTGCTTGTAAAAGCCACTTCACTGGAGTACTCAAAAGATCCACTCTTATTAAATGGATTCGAGATTCTG
>Ga0136634_10001180_pt1 | contig 10179 bp, 11 predicted proteins | sample AntDrymUQ8332106_2_FD_104654 | JGI IMG/M metagenome (GOLD analysis project Ga0136634, IMG submission 104654) | Polar desert sand microbial communities from Dry Valleys, Antarctica - metaG UQ833 (21.06) | ecosystem: Environmental > Terrestrial > Soil > Desert | place: Antarctica: Dry Valley... | reverse complement strand
TTGCTTTGCAGCAGCTTCACGCTTTCAGTACGAACAATTTCCAGAACGGCCATAAAAGCTGTAACAAGCTCGCGTTTTGTGTGCATTTCCTCGAAAAAACTGAGCAAATTCAGTTCGCCATTTTGAAAGATGCTTTTTTTCAGATTTCGCAGCATGTCGACGAGCGAAACTTCCTCGCGATGTATCTCCATCTGAACTTCTTCCTTATGCCGCGAAAGAATCTTTTGGAATACGCTTAAAAGGTCGAAAACGGAAGCATTTATCTCGGCGTTATTTTCGTCCGATTCGATCTCCCCGCGCGAAAATACTGCTTGCTCGACCGTTGTTCGCTCGTAAAGCATTTCGGCTGCCAGTTTAAATTTTTCATATTCGAGCAATCGATCGACCAGTTCCCTTCGCGGGTCCTCAAATTCCTCCGTCGAATCATCCAAAATCTCTTGCGGAAGCAGCATCTTCGACTTGATCTCGATCAATGTCGCCGCCATCACAAGAAAATCCGCCGCAACCGTGATGTCGAGCCGCTTCATAAGACGAATATAGCTGACATATTCATCCGTAATTCGTGCAATCGGGATGTCGAAAATATTAGCCTGTTCTTGTTTTATCAAGAAAAGCAACAGATCAAGCGGGCCGGCAAATTCGCCAAGTTTTAATTTCAGCTCATCGCCGGAACCCGCTGTGATTTGCGCCGTTTCTCTCTGAAAATCGAAACTGAATTGTTCGGCTTGTTCCATTTTGAGTTATCGCAAAAGTCGAGGAAACCCTAAGGCGCAAAGTTTTCTCTCAAGTAAATTATGTAATCGATCTTTGGAGGCTCAAAAGCTTCCTCGCGCAATTTGAGGACTATATTTCCACGATGCGTCGCGGAATGGATGAGCACATGCGTCAGAAGCCCGCGAAAATCGTTTTCGTGCGGCACCCCTTCGCTTGTTTTATATTTTGCCGAGAGGCCAAGCTCGTCTTCGTCAAACTTTTTCAAAAGAGTTTCGTAATTCTCAGCTATTCGTTTCGCCAGATCGCTGCAATCTTGAATCGAAAAGTTTGGCCAAAAATTAAATCCTGTCGAATCCTTGCCATAAAGCCGCTCGAAATATTCCTGCTCGGTAAGGAGCAAATGAGCGAGGATTTTCAAGGATTTTTCAGAACAATCTTCCTTTAGAGCAGCAATTATCCGGCGGTTTGCCCAGTCATTGTAAGCGAAAAGCCCGCGAAGATGTTCGATTGTCTGCATTCACTTTTTAACTCTCTTTCTCCGCAAACTGCTGTAGGTCTTCGAGCCGGACTACTTTCAAAACCGATTCGTGGCACGCTTCCAAAACCACTTGCGGCGCCATTCCTGCTTCAAACGCTTCCCGCCAACGCCGCACGCACAAACACCATTTGTCGCCATCCTGAACACCCGGAAAAGCGTATTGCGGGATTGGCGTCGACAGGTCGTTGCCAACCATTTTGGAGTATTCCAGGAATTCAGCCGTCGCACGTATGCAGACCGTGTGCCGGCCAGTATCGTCTGCTCCAGTCCGGCAATACCCGTCGCGGTAAAATCCCGTCAGAGGCTTCATACAGCAGCATTTTAAATCTCCGCCGAGAACATTTTTCGGCTTAGGCCGATGCCCGTTTCCATTTCCGTTTGTAAAACTCATACTTTATGACGATAATGCTATGCTTTTTTTCTGCGACTTTGCTTTCCGATCAGTTCCAAAGCCTTTTCTATGGGCCTTGCAAGCACAGCGCGGTCACCGATCTCGACAATCGGACGCTGCAAAATGCCCGGATTTTCAATAATCAACTTAATGATTTCGTCCGGCGGCGTTTCAGCCGAAATTCCCAGGTCTTTGATCATGCGATCTTTTGTCCGCAGCACTTCGAATGGAGTAAGTCCGGCCTTTTTCAAAAGGCCGCGCAATTTTTCCTCACTCAATTCGTCTATGAAATAGTTTACCTTATCGTAATCGATGCCATTATCACGAAGCAAAACTGCGAGATTTCGGCACGTCGTACAGGTCGGTTTTTCGTAAACTGTGATTTGGTCGGACATAAGTTACGCAAAGGCTCGGTCACATCAATTTCGATATGAGCAAGAATATCCTCGCTCGATATTTCGTCCGTTTTGTCTAAATAGTAATTCAAGCTTTTTGGAGTTGGCACATTATCGCCGCTTTCGATAAGGCTTTCGATATGAAACACGAGAGCTACCCGCATTTCATTCAGCGTTGTTTCAACAGACCGACCCGTCGCTATACAACCCGGAACATCGGGTGAATATGCTGAATAATTTCTTTCGCCCTTTTCAATAATAATCAGGAATTTAGCCTTCATTGCCATTTACCTCAGGTCTATCTTAAACCTGCCTGCACCAAAATGCTACGTTGAGTTTTGGGATGAATGTCATCGCCCGGATGCCCAGAGATCGTTACTGTTCCCGGTTTTACGGGATGCTTAATACAGTTTATGGCTTCCTTTTGTTCGATTCAATTCCCAGCCGTCCCTTTCGATCAACTTTATGATTTCTCGTACTTATTCAACCTTATTTGATCCCCATTTTTTCATAAACCGTATTCAGCGTTTCGCTTGCAATGCTTCGGGCTTTTTGGGCTCCCGTTTTCAGTATTTTGTCGAGCTCGATTTCATCGTACTCCTTGATCTTTTCCTGAAACGGCCGCAGAAACTCTACGATCGTATTGGCTAGCTCGGTCTTAAAATGCCCGTAACCTTTCCCTTCAAAATGAGATTCACAATCAGCTGCGGATTTTCCGGTCAGCAGTTGAAAGATCGTCAGTAGATTGTTGATCGCCGGCCGCGATTGGTCGAACCGAATATCGGTTCCCGAATCGGTAACCGCGCGTTTTATCTTTTTCAAGATCGTATCGGCGTCGTCCAATAAAAAAATCGAGCCATGGGCATTTTCGTCTGATTTAGACATCTTTTTTGCTGGTTCCTGCAGCGACAAAATATTTGCGCCGACCGGCGGAATAAACGGTTCCGGAATCCTGAATGTCTCGCCAAAATCGCGATTAAAACGCTCGGCTAGATCACGTGTTAATTCAAGGTGCTGTTTTTGGTCCTTTCCTATCGGAACGAGATCAGTTTGATAAAGCAAAATATCTGACGCCATCAAAACCGGATAACTAAAAAGCCCGACACCTGCCCGCTCGCTGTTGCCTTTGCCCTTATCTTTGAACTGCGTCATCCTCTCAAGCTCGCCCATGCGGGCAATACACGAAAGTATCCAAGCAAGCTCCGCATGTTCGGGAACATCCGATTGAATAAATACGGTCGATTTTTCAGGATCGATCCCGGCGGCAAGATAAATCCGGGCGAGATCGAGTGTTTTTTGTCTTAAAACCTTCGGGTCTTGCGGCAAAGTTATTGCGTGAAGATTAACGATGCAGTAAAAACTCTCGTATTCATCCTGCAAAGCGACCCAGTTTTTCAGCGCGCCGAGATAGTTGCCGATGTGAAGCTGCCCTGTCGGCTGAGCGCCGCTGAAAATGCGTTTTTTCATGAAAGCTAATAAATGGCGATGAGGAGATAAGCGAGCGCAAGCCGAAACGGGTAAAGAATCAAACTAAAAACCCCGATATATATGAGAAACATCAGGATCAAAAAACCGTACTGTTCAAACACGTTCAGTATCGGCTCCGCGCTTTCCGGTAGAAATGTCGCGAGTATCTTGCTTCCATCAAGCGGCGGAAAAGGCAGCAGGTTGAAGACAAACAAGGACATGTTGAGCAGCATCATGTTTGTAACAAAAATAACAAGCGGGTTGGTGGCCGGCCTAAAGAAATCGTTAGGCGTAAATCCCTGTGTCATAAGCACCTTGGCCAATACGACCCCGATTATAAACAGGATCAGGTTTGCCAACACACCGGCAATCGAAACCATGACATTTGCCAGTTTATAGCGTTCCCACTTTCGCGGATTCACGGGCGTAGGCTTTCCCCAGCCGATAAGCGGAATGCTTCCCAACGCTCCGCCGACAGCGCCGAAAATAAAGGCCACAATCGGAATCAATAAGGTTCCTATTGGATCCGTATGACTTACCGGATTAAGCGTTACTCTGCCGAGCATATACGCCGTGTCGTCGCCAAATTTGTACGACATCCACGCGTGTCCTGCTTCGTGCGCGGAGATCGCCAGCAAGAGCACAACCATAAAAACCAACAAATGACTGACTAAATTTACTAAATCGATCTCACCCATTTACAGCCTCAAATTTTGCCTGCATCCGTGTTGAACGACGGGCGCCCAAGCTAACTTTCATTGTCTTTACGCCTAAATTGTGCCATTATTTCTCCACAAAATAAAATCTGTGTTGGAGAAAAACGGATGCTGAGACAAATTCTATTCGGCGGCGAGACGGGACTTTCACCTCTTGCCAATGCGGGCATTACACTTCTGAGAATCTTTGCGGGCGTTTCATTGGCATTGGCGCACGGAGCAGGAAAACTGCCGCCAACCGAAGGCTTTATTGAAGGCACGGCGAAGATGGGTTTTCCGGTGCCAGGGTTTTTTGCCTGGGCGGCGGCGCTGACGGAATCGGTTGGTGGGATATTTCTCGCTTTAGGATTTTTAACACGGCTTTCCAGCTCATTTATTATCGTATTAATGTGCGTCGCTATTCTGCGTGTTCATGCGCTCGATCCGTACCCAAAAAAAGAATTAGCGTTTCTTTATCTTTTTATCGCGATAGCGTTTATGTTAAAGGGATCGGGCGATTGGAGTATCGACAGTTTTTTGAGGAAGTAATTGTCGGAACGCAGGCTGCTATGCCTGCAACGCCATTTGCGGATTAAATCTTTGTTCGTGCTTCGCATTTGTTGGCAAGCTCTGGCTGCCCGCCTCCGTTCCCAAAATGAAAAATCCTGTGATTCTCGACCACGATCTCCAACACTCCTTTCCTGATCTTCTAAAATTTGAATCGACAATGGAAATGGAGTCGTCCGAGATTTATCATCGGATAAAGCCGGAAGTCGAAAGAATACTTTATGCGGTTGTGCAGGAAGATTTGTCGGAATCATTTGCGGTAGCGGATGGTTTATCACTGGCAGGTGAAACGCGCGGCGCAACAAATATCGATCTTCAGCCGCCCGCTATCGCAGGCGGTTCTGACAAGATATGTGCCTTGGCATGGAACATCGAGCGCGGCAGTCGTTTCGAGGGGATTATCGAATCGCTAAAAAATCACGATGGATTGAAGGATAAGGATGTACTACTTCTTACCGAGCTCGATTACGGAATGGCCCGCAGCGAAAACCGCTTTGTCGCGCAGGAACTCGCCAGGGAACTGAAATTGAACTATGCATTCGCCCCGGTTTACATAGCACTGCAAAAAGGCAGCGGCGTCGAATCCCAAATGGAAGGGGAAAATACAAAATCTATCCACGGCCTGGCATTGTTTTCGAAATACCCGATGAAAAATGTTCACGCTATTCCCCTTCCGAATGGCAAGGACAAAATGTGGGGAAAAGAAAAACGTCTCGGCCACCTTCGGGCTTTGTTCGCGGACATTGCGCACCCGGCGGGCGAGTTTCGGGCGGTGACGATTCATCTCGATGCACATTGCTCGCGGGCTCACCGGCACCTTCAGATGAAGATAATCCTCGATCATTTGGACACGCTTTCACGGTTGCCGGCTTTGATTGGCGGCGACTGGAATACAACGACCTTTAACGCGCAAAATGCTACGCGGGCCATCCTCAGTTACTGGCGGCGGGTTTTGATGGGCGTGAAAAATGTTGTAAAAAACCATTATCCTTATCCCGACCGCTATTTTGAAAGGCTTCTGTTCAACGAGATCGAATCCCGCGGCTACGATTACAAAAATCTCAACGAAACAGGCGTCGGAACGATTCATTATGACGTCGAGAGCGTCGAAACAAACACGAACCTGCGCGATTGGGTGCCGGAATGGTGCATGCCGTTTATCTTCTGGGCCGCGCGGCGGGTCGGCGGACGAGTGTCCGGCAGGCTCGACTGGTTTGCAGGCAAAGACATAGCAATCGCTCCCGGCACTAAACCGCGGACGATCGGGAATTTGACCGATCACGAGGGCATCCGGCTTTCCGATCACGATGCGATCACTTTGGACTTTACATTATCGAAAAGATAGTATTATTTCAGGTTCAATATATAAAACACGAAATTTTGCAATCTGTATTTGGAGAAAATTATAATGGAAGTAGGTTTTTGTCAGACACTTAGCTTTAACGCAGATACCTTTGAATTCGAAGCAGTCGCGCATGAAAGTGGAAACGCAACGATCATTAAATTTCCGATTGATCAAAAACTTTACAGTCCGGGCGATGTGGTTGTTGTGGTTGCGGGCGAAGAGATAAATTTTCACGGGATTATCGGAAAGATCGAGGACGGATATGCTTTTGCGTCAGACCCGAAAGGATCGCTGCTCCCAGCGGGTGTGCAATAAGGTTTAGTTCCGAGTTCATAGTTCCGGGTTTGAAACCGTAAATAAGATTTTGATTTCTATATCAATGTTTTTCAACTTCAAACTCGAAGCTCGTTTCATGGGGATGTAGCTCAGCTGGGAGAGCGCGGCGTTCGCAATGCCGAGGCCAGGAGTTCGATCCTCCTCATCTCCACCAAAAGTTTAAATGAGTTGACATTAAATTAGAATTATACTTTCTTCCCAACACGTTCAAAACCTTTCCCAACAGTATTTAATGTCGCACTCAAAGATAAACCCAAAAGTTGGAATGCATTTTGCTTTAGTTTCCATTTTAAGTCTGTTGGTGTGTTCGCAAACTGTTCTTGCCCAGGATAATGGTTCGCGGGAAATTTCATCTCTTATTCAGTCATCCGAAAGATCGAAAGTGGAGCCGGAGACGCTTGCCGAAACTATTTCCGGGGATAACGGCGATGCTCAAAAGCCTGCTCAGGAAGCGGATTCAGGCAACAAAACTCTGCATACTGTGTTACCGCCGGAAAACCTGGCCTCTACAATCCCGGCCTCGGACATCGGTGCAAAAAAGGAAAACGCTCAGGAAACCGGCTGCGGGTTTTGTATCGACTATGATTTCAAATCGGCCCTGAACGATCAGCCGGCCCCATTCAGGAATTTGCCGCAAAATAACGAGAACGCTGCGGATGATCCGCCGCCGACCAAAAGCACAGGCTTCCGATGGGGACCTGCGATCAGACAATCCTTAATATTTCTTGGGATACAGCACGGCTACGGGTTGACGCAGCCGAAAACGCGTAGTGCCCTTAAGCATGGAGCATTCTTCCGGGATTACGCCGATTCGGTAAAGGCGTTTCGCGGTTGGGATGACGGCGGTAAATTTTTTACTAACTACATTGCCCATCCCATGCAGGGTTCATTCACCGGATTCATACAGATACAGAACGACCCAAAGGGGATGAAACAGCGTTTCGGCAAGTCAAAGGATTACTGGAACAGCCGCATGAAAGCCTTGGCGTGGTCGGCGGCTTGGAGCACGCAATGGGAGATAGGCCCAATAAGCCAGTCTTCCATCGGAAATGTCGGCCTGTACGGCAAGCATGGATACGTTGATCTCGTGATTACGCCTACAGTTGGAACGGCTCTGCTCGTCGCCGAGGATGCACTGGATCGGTACTTTGTCGAAAGTATCGAGCGTTCGACTCGAAACTTCTGGATAACCATTTTCAGCCGGATGCTGCTCAATCCGACACGCACAATGGCAAATCTGATCCGCTTCAAAGAACCGTGGTACCGCGACCGACCGCGCCGCTAATAAGCAAAATCAAGTTGAGCAGCTTCATCCGGCAATCGCCGACTCTTTTTCAAGCCGTCGCTCAACTTTGAGGACTGACGGGCCGTCAAAATAAATCTCGCCGCATTTTTCGCATACGAATGCCGGAATGTTTGACACTTCGGTTCCGCTTCCTCTGCATCCTTGTTTGAATGTCCGTGAAGCGGTTTGCTTGTTGGCCTTACCACCGCATTCGCAAGGAATGTATTTAGCTGTCACTTTCATAAGCTGTTTTTAGAATAACGGTTCCTTGATGAATCATCACTATAACATCTAACGCCCTTCCGTCTCTGGCTTCGCCGTAAAGCACATATCTCACGTGGGATTCATCATCCGTAAGCTTATCAAATTCCGATGCATTTAGTATAGCCTTAACTGCGTTGGATACTGAAAGAAAGTCATTTTCAAGTTCGTCCTGGCAATGTCCGCTGATTACAAAATTACCGTCTCGTACCTTTTGTTTGATTCGTGAAAGGATCGTCGGCATAATTAAACGGGACTCATTTCGCGTCCATCCAATTATCGCCGACCCCGATCTCGACAATTAGCGGAACGTCCAGTTCAGCCGCAGCTTCCATTTCGCGTTTGATTATTTCGCTTGCTCTTTTGACTTCGGCTTTCGGAGCTTCAAATAAAAGCTCGTCGTGAACCTGCATTATCATCTGCGTTTGCAATCCTTCCTTTTTCAATGCGGCATCGACTTTCAGCATAGCTATTTTCACAATATCGCTTGCCGTGCCTTGTATCGGCATGTTGATCGCTTCGCGTTCTGCACGTGAACGGACGCTGAAGTTGCGGTCGTTTATAGAGGGAAAATATCGGCGTCTGCCAAACAACGATTCAACATAACCCTTTTCACGGGCGACTTTCGGAATGTCGTCCATATATTTTCGGATACCTTTATACGTTTCGAAATAATCCGCGATGACCTGTTTTGCTTCTGTCCGGCTGATGCCGACACGCTGTGACAATCCGAAAGCCTCAACCGCATAGGCGATGCCGAAATTAACAATCTTCGCCAGACGGCGTTTCTCCTTTAATTCCTTTTCGTTTTTTGCACCAAAAACAAGCCGTGCCGTATTAGAATGAATGTCCTCGTTGTTTTGAAACGCTTCGAGCATGACCGGATCGCGTGTAATGTGTGCCAGAATGCGAAGCTCAAGCTGCGAATAATCGGCGGAAAGGAGCTTGCAGCCGATCTCCGGGATAAATGCACGGCGGATTCTCCGGCCAAGCTCGGTGCGGTTTGGGATGTTCTGCAAATTCGGATCGGTCGAGCTCAATCTTCCGGTCGCCGCGACAGTTTGGTTCAGGCAGCCGTGGATACGCCCGTCCGGGCCGACCATTTTAGGCAGTGCATCCGCATATGTAGCTTTTAGTTTATCGAGTTCACGGTAATCGATAATGAATTGGGCGATCTCGTAATTTGGAGCAAGCTCGTCCAAAACGTCTCTGCTGGTTGAAACCTGTCCGGTCGCGGTCTTTCGTCCGGTGGAAATGTTCAGTTCTTCAAAAACCTCGCCCACTTGCTTTGGCGAGCCGATATTAAACTCACGCCCGGAAATAGCAAAAAGCTTTTCGCGGAGCGTATCCAACTCGGTCGAGATAAACGCGGAAAATGCGTTCAGGCTATCGGAATCGATCTTCATTCCGGCATTTTCGATGTCGGCCAAAACCGGTATAAGCGGCAATTCGATTTCGTTGTAAACCTGTGACAGGCCGTTTTCCTCGATCTGTTTCCGCAAAAGCGGAGTGAGTTGAAATGCAAAATCGGCACGCTCACATGTGCGAAAGGCTGATTCTACAAAGCCTTCGGGTATTTCGGCTGCAGCATCCAGATCGAGGTTTGTTTGAGCGAGATAAGGCAACGTGTAATTCGAACGCGTCGAATCCAGAAGGTATGCGGCGATCATCGTGTCGTCGGTCACGGCTTCCGGCTCGATCTGCAAAGTTTTCAAAACGCCGAGATCGCGTTTGTGGTCGTGAGCGGTTTTTTCCAGAAATCCGTTCGATAAAATGTCCCGAAGCGGTGAAACGGCCGCGTCCCTGCCGCCTTCAAAGTTCTGTAAGTCGATATAATGCGACAGGCCTGCCGCGTTCGCAATTGCGATTCCGAGCGGCTCTTCCTTGTAATAACAACTGGTCCTTTCGTTGGAATTCGAGTCGTCAACTTCGATGCTCCAATGCTCGGTTTCCCAAAGCTTTCGAATCAGGCCATCAAGATTTTCACGGGTGTTTATGACGCTGTATTTTCGCTCCACCGCGGGTGCGTTGCCATTGCCATGGACATTAAAAAGCGTTGCGGAGTCCGCAAATTCGCGTGTCAGAGCGTTGAATTCCAGTTCCCGAAAAAGTGCATAAGCGGCGGAGCGGTCGGGTTCGCAGTGTTTTAGCTGATCGAGGTCGAGTTTTACGTCAACCGACGTGT
>Ga0136634_10001179_pt1 | contig 10179 bp, 11 predicted proteins | sample AntDrymUQ8332106_2_FD_104654 | JGI IMG/M metagenome (GOLD analysis project Ga0136634, IMG submission 104654) | Polar desert sand microbial communities from Dry Valleys, Antarctica - metaG UQ833 (21.06) | ecosystem: Environmental > Terrestrial > Soil > Desert | place: Antarctica: Dry Valley... | reverse complement strand
TCATTCATTACTGCGTAAAGTTGACGCGGAATCGGCGGAAAGATTGTTTCCGCGCGATTATGTGCGTGTGATACGCGCTCTCGAAGTATATTTTCAAACCGGCAGGCCGCTCTCCGCGCAGCAGCCTGAACGCGTGCCGCCGCCTGAATTCGCCGACAGGATCGAGCTTTTTGTTTTGAATCCCCCACGTGATCTGCTTTATGAAAAAATAAACCGACGCACCGATAATCATTTTGAAAACGGGCTTGTGGACGAAGTGAAATTTCTTCTCGGCCACGGAGTAAAAGACACGACAAATGCGCTCGGCTCGCACGGTTACCGCCGCGTATGCGAATATCTGCGCGGCGAGCGAACTCTTGAAGGCGCGATAGAGCAGACGAAACAGGACGTGCGTAATTATGCGAAGCGTCAATTGACGTGGTTTCGCAGCGAAGAGAATGCTTATTGGCTTAACGGTTTTGGCAGCGATAACGGTTTAGTGAAGGAATTGCTTGCATATGCCGCTGACAATGGATGAAAAATCGTAAAATGTTTGGAAAGAATACTTACGGAAGCGGGAATTCGGTAATTTGGTAAAGATAGTGCTTGTTTGAACGCCCAAATCTGATATAATCCGTCTCGTAATAATTGAATACAAAAGATCGACGGGAAAATGTATGGAAAAACAGGCTGCCCAAAATATCCAGGACGCCTTTCTGAATTCGGCCCGGCGTGAAAAAGTGAATGTCGTTGTTCACCTTTTACCAGGCTCGACGCTTTCCGGCAGAATTAAAAGTTTCGACAAATTCTCGGTCTTGCTCGACGTCGGCGGACAGGATGTTTTGATTTTTAAACACTCAATTTCCACTATCTCTCAGGAACGAAAGACCGAGTCAAACTAGAATTTTGCGCGGACAATTTATTACTTTTGAAGGAATTGACGGCAGCGGCAAGTCAACACAGTTGCGCATGCTGGCCGGCGAGCTTCGCCAGCGCTCAGTTGATGTTATTACGACACGCGAACCGGGCGGAACTCCGCTGGGACGCAGGCTGCGCGAGGCATTTCTTGAAACGGAGGAAACGGTCGCGCCTATTGCCGAGCTTCTGCTGTTCGCCGCCGACCGTGCCCAGCACGTCGAATTTCTCGTCAAACCCGCTCTCGGTGAAGGCAGGGTCGTTATCTCCGATCGCTTTGCGGACGCGACTTTTGCATACCAGGGCGCGGGCCGAGGTTTTCCGGAAGCGACGGTAAATCAAATAATTGAATTGGCTACGGGCGGCATGAAACCGGATCTGACGCTTTTTTTTGACATTTCAGTGGAGAATGCTTTGAAGCGGATGAGATCGCGGAGCGAAACGGGCGAAAGGATAAACAGAATGGATGTCGAAACAGCAGATTTTTATACGAATGTCCGCAGTGCATACCTGGCAATAGCAGAAAGAGAACCAATGCGTTTTCGCATTATCGACGCGAATGGCTCGGTTGCGGAAATCCAGGCCGCAGTGGTTGAAATCATTACTAAATTCTTAGGGAAAACGAGTGCTTTGTAAACTTAAGAAGCGGGGGTAGAGCCGCCCTCCCCGGACCTGCAATAATTTAAGTCGTTTGATGCATATTCAGGTTAAGGAGCAGTTGAAGTAACCCAATTACAGTTAGGAAGGGTTGCTCTGAACCCGCTTCTTTCGTTGGAAAAGTAAGAATTTGAGTGAAGCAGTAGATTTCTTATGTTTAGTAGACTTTTAGGAAACTACAGCGGCAAGGAATTTCTCAGGCCCCTCATGGCGAACGGAAGAGTTCCGAATGCGCTTTTGTTTGCCGGAATCGACGGCGTCGGCAAAAAGCAATTCGCGCTCGAGCTTGCAAAATCTTTTCTGTGCAAGGCCCCAAAAAACATGGAGGCGTGTGGCGAATGTGCTCAGTGTCTGAGAGCTGAAAGGTTTGTTCTGCCAAAGTCTGACGACAAAGATGCTCATAAAAAAATCGTCTTTAGCGAGCACGCCGATGTAGGCATGGTCGTTCCTTACAACCGAAATATCCTCGTCGGTGCTATCCGCGAGCTCGAAAAAGAGGCGTATTTTCAGCCGTATGAAGCCGCGGCCCGCTTTTTTATCATCGACGACGCCGACAAAATGAACGACGCGGCCTCGAATGCACTTTTGAAAACTTTGGAAGAACCTGCCATAACATCGCATATTATCTTGATCTCATCGCGCCCGGATAGCCTTTTGCAGACGATCCGCTCGCGATGCCAGACGATCCTTTTCGCACCGGTCGAAACCGCACAGATCCGAGGTTTTTTGCGGAACGATAAGGGTTTTTCCGATGAAGACGCCGACCTAGCGGCAAAATTGTCGGCGGGTAGCATTGGGCGTGCTTTAGACACGGATGTTGAGAAATTTCGGAATCAGCGCGACTCGATGCTTCGAGTTTTACAGAACCTGTTGGCGAAAAGCGACCGGGCTGCGCTCCTGCAGTCGGCGGAAGAAATGACAGACGCAAAGAACAAGGACAGCTATGAAACCAGCCTCGAAATTCTTCTGACTTTGATACGCGATGTTTGGACTCTGCGGCTTAGCGGCGGCGAGGAAAAAGTTATAAATTCCGATATCGCGCCGCAGCTCAAACAATTAGCCGAAAAAGCAGAAACGCAAAATCTTTCAGCTTGGATAGATGAGATCGAAATTTTACACGAGAGCTTCGCGGTTAATATCAACCGAAAGATCGCGACCGATGCCTTATTTATGCAGATGGCCGCGAATTGAAACTTTTTTAAGGAACAAATTCGCGGAAACGGTGTCTAAATCTTTTTAGGAAGTGTTAAGATTTTAATTTACAGGAGGAGTTTGACATGAAAAACGTATTAACGGGTTTCGCATTTGTCTTTTTCGCGTTTATTTTTTGTTCGACTAATGTTTCGGCACAGGATAATCAACCCAAAACAATTAACGGCGGAGTTTTAAATGGCAAAGCCATTAGCCTTCCAAAACCGACCTATCCTGCCGATGCGCGGGATGCGAAAGCTGAAGGCTCCGTTGGGGTTCGCATAACCATTGACGAGACGGGAAATGTGATTAGTGCCGAGGCCGACTTGGAAGATTTTCGAAAGTCGGTCGAGGATAGCACCGACATTTCGACAGAGAGTAAACAAATTCACCCCGCACTCCGCGAAGCTGCCGAGAATGCAGCTCGGGAGGCCAAATTTTCGCCGACTTTGTTAAGCGGTGTACCGGTGAAAGTTTCGGGAAGAATTGTCTATAATTTTGTAGTTGAAGAAAAGAAAATCGAAGACTATGGTAAAACGATTAGTGGCGGCGTGCTGAATAGCAGAGCCAACAGTTTGCCCAGACCTATGTATCCACCTGCTGCTGCCGCAGTTCGTGCCGGAGGTACAGTAAGCATATCGGTCGTGATCGACGAGGAGGGAAATGTGATTTCGGCTCGAGCTGTGTCCGGCCACCCTTTGTTAAGAGCAGCGGCGCTTGCGGCTGCCAGGGAAGCAAAGTTCGAGCCTACGATGTTGAGTGGAGAACAGGTCAAAGTCTCGGGAGTTTTAACTTATAACTTCGTCGCTCCGAAAGGCGAGGATCAATAATAACAGCATTATTATTAGTGACCCCGCAAAAGCTACTTCAACGACGGTTGAACGACTAATGGCAGCTCTCGGCGTGTTTGCCATCCCTGCCGGTGCCGGTATCGTGTGGTATTTCAATCCAATGAAAGTCAGTTTTCTGCCGGTCTGCCCGCTAATAAGGCTAACGGGATTTGCATGTCCGGGATGCGGATTGACGCGCGGGTTTCATGCTTTGTTTCACGGCGATGTTGCAACCGCGCTCGATTACAATGCGTTGATACCTTTATTCGCATTGGTTTTGGGATTCTTCTTTATTTCGATGGTGCTGGTTGCGGTGCGGGGGCGTGGGTTTCCAAAACGGGCGTATTCACCGAAAGCATTGTGGGCGTTTTTCGGGCTTTTGCTGGTGTTTGGCGTGGTGAGAAACATTCCGATTTTTCCATTCAGCGTTCTTTTCCCGTAAGAATTTTAGCCACTAACTACACGAACATCACGAATATGAAAATTGATTTTTCTTCGTTGAATTTGTGCAATTCGTGGCTAATTTCTATGAGATTTGAACGAGAGGTTGGTTTTCCGAAAGCGATTTTGCGTGAGCGCCTTCTTTTCGCAGGATCTCGACTTCCTTTACGAATTCTTCAACAATATCGTCGCCGCCGACCCGACGCATCGGCACGCCGTCTTTGAAGATCATTCCGACATTGCGGCCGAAAGTGATGCCGAGCTGCGAATCGTGGGCTTCACCAGGGCCGTTTACGGCGCAGCCCATAATGGAAAGGTGCAATGGTTCTTGGACGTGCGCGAGGCGGCGTTCGACTTCCGTTACGATCTCGACGAAATTGTCGATATCCAACCTTCCGCAGGTCGGGCAGGCGACAACTGTTACGCCGCGTTTTCGCAATTCGAGTGATTTCAGGATTTCCCAGCCGACTCGGACTTCTTCGTGCGGCTCGGCGGCAAGACTCACCCGGATCGTATCGCCGATGCCGTCGTGAAGCAAAACTCCGAGACCGATCGCGGATTTAATAGTGCCGCCGAACGGCGTTCCGGCTTCGGTTACACCGAGATGGAGCGGGTAATCGACCTTCGCAGCCATAATACGATAAGCCTCGACCATGCGATTTACATCCGAAGCTTTTAGGGAAATTATGATGTCGCTGAAGCCGAGGTCTTCCAGAATTTGAATGTGCCGCATTCCCGATTCGACCATCGCTTCAGGCGTCGCGGTGCCGTATTTTTTTAGCAGGTCTTTTTCGAGCGAGCCGCCATTTACGCCGATGCGGATCGGAACTTTTTGGGCTTCGGCGGCGCGGACGACTTCGCGAACGCGGTCGATATGTCCGATGTTGCCGGGATTGATGCGGAGCTTGTCGATGCCGGCATCAAGAGCTTTCAGAGCCAACTTATAGTGAAAATGAATATCGGCGACAAGCGGGACTTCGGTGCGTTTGCGGATTTCATTCATCGCGGCTGCAGCGTCGTCATCGGGAACGGCAATTCTAACGATCTCGCAGCCGGCAGTAACCATTTCTTCGATCTGACGAATCGTTCCGTCAACATCGGTCGTGTCGGTCTTAGTCATCGATTGCACGACGACAGGCGCGCCGCCGCCAATCTGAATATCGCGAACCATCACCGCTTTTGTGGCTCTTTTCATAAAATGTACGACTGGCTTTTGCCTGTCGAAAATCGGCAGACTAATAGTCTGCGTACGTTCAAAAGAATCGCGATATATCGAGGAACAATGTAAAGGCCATCAAAATCAGAATCACTGCAAGACCGGCAAGTTGTATCTTTTCCTTGATCGCCATCGAAAGCGTTTTCCCAAACCAAGACATAACTTTTTCAATGCCGAGCACCATAATTTGTCCGCCGTCGAGCAGGGGGATAGGCAAAAGGTTAAACACACCGAGATTCAAGCTTATTACGCCGAGAATCATTACCAATCCGGCAAAGCCAGCTTCCTGTACAACCTTCGAAATGATCTGCACTATGCCCACCGGGCCTGCAAGGCCGGCATCCTTTACCGACCGTTCGCCGGCAAACATTTGCCCGAAAACCTTGCCGGTTAGCCGCAGAATTCGGAGATTTGAATCAACGGCATAGGCGGCTGCTCCTGCCAACCCTACATTTACCCGCGTCGTAATATTCGCGGTACCAAATCCGATGCCGATACGGTAAACACCGTCTTCCGCGAGTTTGGCCGCAGTCTGAATTTCGTTCCGCTCTCCATTGCGCTCGATAGTGATCCTTGCGGGCGCGTCTTTGTTTTCCTTTATCTGATTGCTGAGTTCCTGGCTGTTGCGGACGGTTTGTCCATTAAACGCCAAAACGCGGTCGCCCTGCTGCAGGCCCGAAGCGGCTGCGGGTGAATCCGGTGCGATCGTGCCGACCTCGACCGGCTCAACGCCGGCGTCGGGAAGCAGGCCGATCTCGCCAAGAGCATTTCCGTCTATCTGCTGTTTTGAGGGTGTTACCGTCAGAGGAATCCGTTGACCGCCGCGATCGACGACAAGGGCAAGCTCCTTATCGGGGGAGATCATTGACTCATCCCTGATGCCCTCCCAAGTCGGATTTTCAGCGCCGTTAAAGGATACGATCCGGTCGCCGACCATAATACCGGACTGGTCGGCAGCACCGCCGGCATTCACAACACCAACGACCGGGGCCGGCATAGACGGAATGCCGTAAATCATTGCCGCGCCGAACGGTATAGCCAATGCCAGCAGAATATTCATAAATGGCCCGCCAAGCATGACAAGAAATTTCTGCCACCGCGGGCGCAGTTCGTAAAGCTCTGATTCGGGAACGGGTTCGCCTTCGGATTCACCGCCCTCGAGAGCAGCGGTCGCTTCGTCGCCATACAACTTAACGTAGGCGCCGAGCGGAATCGCGCTTATACGATAATCAGTGTGTCCGACCTTAAATCCCCAAATACGCGGCCCCAAACCGAAAAATGAATAAGCCTCGACCCGCATCCCAAAAAATTTGGCGACCATAAAATGGCCGAACTCATGGATATTGATGGCAATGCCGAGGACGAAAATTACCGCTAAAATGACTATTAAAATATCGGGCATAATAAATAAATCCTTCGCAAAAATACTGAAAATTAGAACCAAAAATCAGCGCCTAAGTTGTAAAAAATGTAAAGCTTCCGAACATACCGGTGCAGCTACGGCAAAATATCGCCGACCTTGATCTTCGCTTTCGGTTTTGCGAGCGGCGAAACCGACCTGTCCTCACCGACAACAAAAATCTCGGTATAAATGAAACCCGCGTTTTTGTCCTTCACCGGGTGACGATAAACCTCAAGGCACCGCTCCCGCAGATTTAGGATCCAATATTCCCCAATGTTGTTTTCGGCATACAACTCCGCTTTTTCTTTTCGGTCGAATCGAAGCGTCGAATCCGAAATCTCAACTATCAGCGTGGCGGTTTTAGGATGCTCTATCGCAAAATCACGAACGGAGCCTTCGACAACGGCAATATCAGGTTCAGGTTCGTTGATTTTACCTAAACTAAGCGGCAGTTGGCTGTCAACGACAAAGCCTTTGCCAAAAACGCTGCCTAATAGTTCCACCAATAGCCTGACGGCTGTTGCATGTGCGGATTTCATCGGAGACATTTCAATGATTTCTCCTTTTACAAGCTCAACTCGCTTACCTTCGAAAAAACCGAATTCCGCCATTTTGCGATATTCGCTCGCCGTCCAGCGAAAGAGTTTCGGCTCGCCATTTTTCGCGGCAGGCTCGAAATCGATTCTGGGTTTGACTGGATCTCGCTCTAGCACCGGATTCATAAATCTCTCCATCAATTCGCCGAAGCAGACTTGGCTAGTTTTATTATAGCGCGCTTGCGTGCCCATGCATCGGCTTCGAGCACGATTTCGAGGCTCGCCGCCGAAACGGCAGCATGTTCGTTCATCACCGCCGAATTCACTTTCGGAATTTCACTTAGCCGAATCTTTCCATCCAGAAAAGCTTGAACTGCTACTTCATTGGCAGCGTTCAGCGCGGCAGGCATAGTGCCGCCGGTTTTTAATGCCCTGTAAGCCAATTCAAGGCATGGAAATCGGTTGCCGTCAGGTTCTTCGAAAGTCAATTGGCTAAGTTTTGTAAAATCAAGCGGTTCGAGACAATTCGCTTTACGTTCCGGATATGTCAACGCATATTGGATAGAGTGCTTCATATCCGTTACGCCGAGCTGCGCGATCACCGAGCCGTCCACCATTTCAACCATCGAATGCACGACCGACTGCGGGTGAACGACGACAGATATCTGATCCGCTTCAAATCCAAAAAGCCATTTCGCCTCGATGACTTCGAGCCCTTTATTCATCAAAGTCGCGGAATCAATGGTGATTTTATCGCCCATTTTCCAATTCGGATGATTTAAAGCATCTTCGCGCGTGGCGTTTTCGATTCCGTCCATAGTTTTGGTCCGAAATGGCCCGCCCGAGGCGGTTAGAATAAGACGTTTCACTTCTTTTCTTTTTTCGCCCCTCAAACATTGATGCAGAGCATTGTGTTCCGAATCGACCGGCAAAATCTCCGCGCCCGACCTCTCGGCTGCTTTCGTCATCAGCTCGCCGGCCATTACCAGCGTTTCCTTATTCGCGAGCGCAATGCGCTTTCCCGCTTCAATGGCCCGCAATGTCGGGACAAAACCGACCGCTCCGACTGTTGCAGATACCACGGTTCCAGCTTCGTCGTGCGTTGCAACCGCGATTAAACCCTTTTCGCCAATTTCGATCTGCGGGGAGATTACACCTCGTTTGTGAAGCTCGATCATCAGGTCTTCCGCGCTCAGTTCGTTTTCACAGGAAACAAGTTCAGGATTGAACCGTGCTATCTGTCCGGCGAATTTTTCCATATTTCGTCCCGCCGCGAGAGCGACAACACGAAATTCACTGAGATGTTCGATTACTTTTAGGGTATTACAACCGATGGACCCGGTTGAGCCAAGGATAGAGATGCCTTTCATATGCAGATACTACGGATAGATTAGCATAAATAATTGTTCAAAGAGTACCTGATCGAAACATATTTTGAAAGTCGGTAAAAACAAGTGAAATAATACATTTACAATTCTTTACATTTGAAAGTTCAACCAGGAAATTCGCGCAGCAGCGGTTTTGGAAAGCTCTTTGAGATAGCGCATATTTCTTCTATCGCGATTTGCGTTGATTTCCACACACGCAGCTCGTCTTTAAGGGCGCCGGCTTTGGCCGCTGCCTGGGCGATCTGCCCAAGTTCTATCTCCATGTACGGAAGCCGTCGGGATACATTTTCTCGGCCTTCCGCCATTCGCCTGTTTCGTTATAAGTACGGAACATTTCTTTTTCAACATCCCCGCGATTAAAATTCAAATTACCAAAGTCCATTGCGTTTATAGTTTGAAGATCCAGGCGCGATTTGTGCTAATCGGCCCGGCTTCCCGCGTACCGTTGCCGTAACCGCCGACGATCAAAGCTCGTCCGTCCGGCAAAAGTGTTACGCTCGCATAATGTATCGGCAAACCGAATTCACCATTTGTTCGAGTGAAACTTTTAGTCTGCGGGTCGAAAACTTCAGCACTTTCACTGCCTCCGCCAATAAACACTTTACCGTCTTTCAGAATGACGGTAGTCCCGTCAATTTTGAAACGAGCAAAATTCATCTCCCGAGTCGGCGAAAACCGACCGGTTTTAGGATCAAATATTTCGGCAGTTTTGTGTTGTCCGCGCCAATCGCGACTGTCCGAGCCGCCAAAAATTAACACGCTGCCGCCGTTCAATAAAATCGCATCATGTTTGTAACGCACGGCGGTCATGGCATTTTTCACTAAAGAAAAACTGTTGTTTTTCGGATCAAAAATTTCCGCGCTCGATAGTATTTGCCCGCGTGCGGTTTCGCCGCCCGCCAGGAAGATCTTGCCATCAGCCAATTTTGTCGCCGTGTGAGCTAGACGTGCATTTCGCATTTTGCCGGTGAGGGTGAACGTATTTGTTTTCGGGTCGAACACTTCAACATCGTCAAGATTTTTTTCTCCGTCAAAGCCGCCGGTAATCAGGACTTTGCCGTCATCCAAAAGTGTTTCCGTATGGGCAGAGCGGCGGCGGTTCAAATTCCCGACAGTTGTAAACTCACCCGTCTGCGGGTCAAAAATTTCCGCGCTCATTTCAGGAAAATCCGGATTGGACCAACCGCCTGCAATCAAAACCCGCCCGTCACGCAGCCGCGTTGCAGTATGGCTGACGCGCTTTTTCGTCATTTTGTTTTTGGATTGTGTGAACCTGTCGGTTTTAGGATCAAAAATTTCCGCGTCGTCGAAAAACACGCCGTTACGCTGCATCCCGCCCGCGATTAGAACTTTTCCGTCTTTTAGGAGAGTGGCAGTGTGTGAAGCACGCGCTTCACTCAACTTATCTATTTCGGAAATTTTGCCGTAAGTTTGTAAATGATTTACGGCGTCACCAGGTTTCCGTTGAGCAGAACAATTCGCAGTAAAACCAAGAAGAGTCATTAACACCGCAGCAGTAAAAATTTGATAACGCATAATATTTCGCCTCCATTTAGAAAACACCGCATGAGCGATCTTTGTTACAGTTTTCTATTTTATCATTCACTTTTGAGCCGCTATTCTT
>Ga0136634_10001178_pt1 | contig 10198 bp, 8 predicted proteins | sample AntDrymUQ8332106_2_FD_104654 | JGI IMG/M metagenome (GOLD analysis project Ga0136634, IMG submission 104654) | Polar desert sand microbial communities from Dry Valleys, Antarctica - metaG UQ833 (21.06) | ecosystem: Environmental > Terrestrial > Soil > Desert | place: Antarctica: Dry Valley... | reverse complement strand
GAAAACTGCAAGGTGCGGATGGGCAACTGTTCGATCTTCAACCACTGCAGCAGGTAACCGCCCGCGCCGAAGAGTGTTCCCGCGGCCAGGTAACCCAACAAGCGCGGCACGCGCAGCCAACGCGCTGCGAACTCGCCGGCGGCGGCTGCGAGCAACGCAAGCACGGCAACCGCCATCGCGGTCGGCCAGGCCAGCGGCCACTCGGGTAGAAAACTTAAATCCAAGGGAACGGCTCCTCGTGTATGCGGCTTTGCGCCGCATCTGCACTCGTCACGATCAGTGGTGCGTCGCCTTTCGGGCGCTCATGCGGGCGGCGCAATTACAAAGGCGTGCGGATCCGATCCTTCGATCGCCCGCCTTTATCACGCGAGCCTAAAACGGAATATCGTCGTCCATCTCCGCAACGCTCGGGGCTGATTTGGCAGGCTGGCGCGCAGGGCTCGGAGCCGCACTCGACCGAGCCGGCGCGCGGGATTCTTCAGCGCCGTCAAAATCACCACCACCTCCCATGCCCTCGCGCGAGCCCAGCATCTGCATCACGTCGGCGATGACCTCGGTCGTATAGCGGTCCTGACCTTCCTTGTCCTGCCACTTGCGAGTGCGCAGCTTACCTTCCACGTAAACCGGGCGACCTTTCTTCAAATACTCGCCGGCAATCTCCGCAAGTCGCCCGAAGAACGCAATTTTGTGCCATTCGGTGGATTCCTTCATCTCACCGGTGGCTTTGTCTTTCCACTTGTCGGATGTGGCGATGGTTATGTTTGTGATTGCGGCGCCATCGGCGGTATAGCGCGTCTCAGGGTCACGTCCCAGATTGCCGATCAATATCACTTTGTTAACGGATGCCATCGCTGCCTCCTGAAAAAAACATTCTGCTCATAAACCGTTGCCACACCTACGTAGCGGAGGCTCTATCCCATCGGGGCCGCGGATGCCTTGATCGGCACTTCTTGCATGCCGACAGCAATCAGGCACCAAGCCGCCGTCACCAACGCTGCAAATCCGAACACGGCCTCGACACCCCAGCGCTGCGCGACCAGGCCACCCATTACACCCCCCGCGAAGAGCCCCAGTGCCTGCGCCGTATTGTAGATGCCCAGCGCAAGCCCTTTCGCAGATGCGGGCGCGACGCGCGATACCAGTGACGGCAAACAGGCTTCGAGAATATTGAAGCCGATAAAGAACACCAGCAACCACACGCCGAGCCAAAGCAACGATGCGCCATGCAGGACAAGGCCCAGTAGAGCTGCCAGAACCAGCACGATCGAGCCTATGAACAGCGGGCGTATCAGAGCACGCCGCTCCGCGATCATCAGCGGCTTCATCATCAACGCAAACGAAAGCAGCACGACAGGCAGATAGACCTTCCAGTGCTCGCTAAGCGGCAACCCACCGCGAATCACCAGCAATGCAGGCAGCACAACGAACATCGCCATCAACACCGTGTGCAGTACGAAGATTCCGACGTTGAGGCGCAAGAGTTGCGGATTGAGCCATATGCGGTCGTTGGAATGCGCCGCGCTTGACTCTGCTGTCTGCGGAGCAGATGGCACGATCCAGATCAGTACGCCGATCGCGCCAATCACCAGAATTCCAGTCAGCGCGAACAGACCCTTGACGCCGATCATCGGATAGAGCGCGGGTGCAAGTACCAGCGACCCCGCGAAAGTCACTCCGACCGATGCGCCAACCAGAGCCATAGCCTTGGTCCGGTGTTCATCGCGCGTTGCGTCTGCAATAGACGCTGTCACCGCGGCCGAAATAGCGCCAGCGCCTTGAATCGCGCGTCCAACAATTGTCCAGAAAATGTCGTCGGCTGCAGCTGCGACAAAGCTACCCATTGCAAACACAACCAGGCCGGCTGCGATCACCGGCTTGCGTCCCCACCGATCGCTTGCCACACCATAGGGAATCTGCAGCACGCCCTGGGTCAGTCCATAGATGCCGAGCGCTAATCCGACCAATGTTGGATCGTTGCCGCCGGGAATCGATGGCGCGTAAACCGCGAAGACGGGGAGGATCAGAAACAAGCCGAGTAACCGCAGCGCGAAGATCGCCGCCAGCGAAACGCTGGCGCGAATCTCGAGCGGGCTCATTCTTGAAAGATCTTGATCAGGCATGCAGCGCGCGGGTCGAAGGCTATGCGCGGCGCTGAACAAGCGGAGGAACCTCACACGCGGCCGCGGATGCGTTTGTAGTTATAGTAACAAGTTGCCCTCTTTATTCATGGATTCGCAGCAAGCTAGCAGTGATGAACACGACAGGTCCCCGCGCCGAACCTTTGAACGAAATCCGTATCCGCGGCGCACGAACACACAACCTGAAGAACATTGATCTTGATCTGCCACGCCACCGGCTGATCGTGATTACCGGGCTTTCGGGCTCCGGGAAATCGTCGCTCGCATTCGATACGCTCTATGCCGAGGGCCAGCGGCGCTATGTCGAATCGCTTTCGACCTACGCGCGCCAGTTTCTGCAGCTGATGGAAAAGCCCGACGTCGATCTGATCGAAGGGCTTTCGCCGGCGATCTCGATCGAGCAGCGATCGGCTTCACACAATCCGCGCTCGACCGTGGGCACCGTCACCGAAATTCATGACTACCTGCGCTTGCTGTATGCACGCGTGGGTACGCCCTACTGCCCCAATCACAAATTGCCGTTGCAATCGCAAAGTGTTTCGCAGATGGTCGATACGACACTGCGCCTGCCCGCAGACACGCGCGTGATGGTTCTTGCGCCGGTCGTCCGCGACCGCAAAGGCGAATTCGTCGAGTTCTTCGATGACATGCAGACACAGGGCTTCGTCAGGTTTCGCATCGATGGTGCAATTGTCGAAGCCGACGCTCTGCCTCCACTCAAAAAAACAGAAAAGCATTCGCTCGATGTCGTCATCGATCGATTGAAGGTGCGCACCGACGCCCAACAGCGGTTGGCTGAGTCCTTTGAAACGGCTCTCCGGCTGGCTGATGGCCGTGCGCTGCTGCTTGATCTCGACGATGGTCGCGAGACGCTTTTTTCAAGCCGCTTCTCTTGCCCCGAATGCGACTACTCGTTATCGGAACTCGAGCCCCGCTTGTTTTCATTCAACAACCCCATGGGTGCATGCGACGCGTGCGATGGATTGGGTCAGGTCGAATACTTTGACGAGAGCCGCGTTGTCGCGCACCCTGAACTGTCCCTCGCCAGTGGCGCCATTAAAGGATGGGACTCGCGCAATCAGTACTATTTTCAGTTGCTCGCAACGTTGGCGGGGCATTACGGCTTCAACCTCGATCAACCCTTCGAACAGCTGCCGAAGCCCGCACAGCAGGTGATTCTGCACGGGTCGGGTGAAATCGAATTGGCATTTGCGTACACCAACGAGCGCGGTCGCAAAATGATGCGACGGCACCCGTTCGAGGGTGTTATTCCGAATCTGCAACGCCGTTTCGCCGAAACCGACTCTGCGGTGGTGCGCGAGGAGCTTTGCAAGCTGCGCGGGCGGCACGCGTGTCACGTCTGCGAAGGAACGCGGCTGCGGCGCGAGGCCCGCAATGTGCTGATTGGCGACGGGGCCGAGCGGCGCGCGATCTATCAGATCGCGGCGGCACCGCTGCACGAAGCCTGTGAGTATTTCGGGCGGTTGTCGTTTACAGGATCAAAGAGAGAAATCGCTGACAAAATCGTCAAGGAAATCGGATCGCGACTACGCTTTCTGGTCAACGTCGGACTCGACTATCTGTCGCTCGATCGCTCGGCCGAGACGCTGTCGGGCGGTGAGTCGCAGCGCATTCGGCTTGCGTCGCAGATCGGTTCAGGATTGACCGGCGTGATGTACGTACTCGATGAGCCTTCCATCGGCCTGCACCAGCGTGACAACGGAAGGCTGATCGACACGCTGAGACATCTGCGTGACTTCGGCAACACGGTGATCGTGGTCGAGCATGACGAAGATGCGATTCGTGCGGCCGACTATGTTGTCGACATGGGACCTGGCGCCGGAGTCCACGGCGGCGAGGTGATCGCGCAAGGGCGGCTCGAGGAAATTCTGGAAGACGCCGAATCGCTCACCGGGCAGTATCTGTCCGGGCGTCGGCAGATCGAGATTCCGCGTGACCGCAGGCCCCCCTTTACAACCTGGCTGAAACTCGTCGGCGCGCGCGGCAACAACCTGAAAAATGTAACGCTCGAAATTCCGGTTGGGTTGTTGACGTGCATCAGCGGCGTTTCGGGCTCGGGCAAATCCACGCTGATCAACGACACGCTTTACGCGGCCACTGCGCGGCATTTATACGGCTCGGCCGCCGAGCCTGCGCCTCACGAAGCGATCGAAGGGCTCGACAACTTCGACAAGGTGATCAGCGTCGATCAAAGCGCGATCGGACGCACGCCGCGCTCGAACCCCGCCACCTACACGGGACTTTTTACGCCGATCCGCGAGTTGTTTGCCGAAACACTGACCGCGCGGGAACGCGGCTACGAAGCAGGACGGTTCTCATTCAATGTCAAGGGCGGGCGTTGCGAAACCTGCCAGGGCGATGGAGTCATCAAGGTCGAGATGCATTTTTTGCCCGACGTGTACGTCCCGTGCGATATCTGCCACGGCAAGCGCTACAACCGCGAAACGCTCGAAGTTAATTACAAGGGCGCCAACATTGCCGAGGTCCTCGATCTGACCGTCGAGGATGCGTTCGCTTTTTTCAGTGCGGTGCCCAACATTGCCCGCAAGCTGCAGACACTGCTGAACGTCGGCCTCGGCTACATCAAGCTCGGGCAGAGTGCAATTACCTTGTCGGGCGGCGAAGCGCAACGCGTGAAACTTTCGCTCGAATTGTCCAAACGCGATACCGGTCGCACGCTGTACATCCTTGATGAGCCAACCACCGGCCTGCACTTTCATGACATCGCGTTGCTGCTGAACGTGCTGCACCAGCTGCGCGATTCGGGCAACACCGTGATCGTGATCGAACATAACCTCGACGTGATCAAGACCGCCGACTGGGTGGTTGACCTCGGCCCCGAAGGCGGCGATGGAGGAGGAGAAATCATCGCCACCGGCGCGCCCGAAGTGGTGGCCGCTAGCCAGCGCAGCTACACGGGAAAATATCTGGCGCCAATGCTCGCGCGCCAGCGACGCCAGCAAAAAAAGGTGATGGCAGCCTAGCCTCCGGCGGCAGACGTATTTGCGATCACCACCGGGCGACGTCGGCACCGCCTTGGTTGCATCATTAGCAGGAACCTAGAACAGAACGGCAGTGGTTCGACGCGCGCAGTGTTGTCGACAAGGTCCTGACTACGACTGCAGCAGGCGATGCTCGGCCAACTCGAGTGCATCGGTTGCGCCGCGCAGCACCACGATGTCTCCGGCTTGCAGCTTCATTTCGGGACTTGGATCCGTACCACGGATGCCGCGCCGGCGAATCGAAGTTATTTCGACCCCGATTGTTGCCAGGTCAAGATCCTTTAGCAGAACGCCGTCCGCAGGGCCGCCCGCATCGATCGACACTGAATGCAGGCGTTCGTGCTGCTCTTCCTCAATCTCGTCGTCTTCGCCGACACTGTGAAAGTGTCCGCGCAGCATTCGATAGCGCTGGTCGCGCGCTTCGCGCACGCGCCTAACAACACGCGCCACTGGCACGCCAAGCAAAACCAATGCATGCGAGCCCAGCATCAGACTGCCTTCGAGCAGCTCGGGCACGACCTCGGTCGCTCCCGCGCGCATCAGTTTCTCGAGATCATGATCGTCCTGAGTGCGCACAAGCACCGATAACTTGGGGTTGAGTTCGTGCGCGTGATGCAAAACCTTCAACGCCGACGGCGTGTCGGCGTAGGTGATCACCAGCGCGGAGGCGCGTGCGACGCCCGCTGCGACCAGCGCCTCCCGCCGGCCCGAGTCTCCGTAAACCACTGACTCACCAGCGGCTGCCGCTTCCCGCACAAGGTCGGCGTCCACATCGAGCGCCACAAAGGCAATACCCTCGCGCTCAAGCATTTTTGCCAGATGCTGACCGCTGCGGCCGAAGCCACAGATCACAACGTGCTGGTCGATCGCAATCGCGCGTTGAGCAATGTTGGCGATTTCGATCGACTTGAGCAGCCATTCGGAAGAGGCAACACGCAGCACAATCCGGTCGGAGTACTGCAGCAGCAAGGGTGCCGCCATCATCGACAGCAGCATCGCAGCCAGTACAACCTGCAACACTAGTTCGTCCAGCAACCTTAAGCCGCCGGCCTGACCGAGCAATACAAAACCAAACTCACCGGCGGTGGCCAGCGCCAGGCCCGTTCTGATCGACGTTCCAGGCGTGGCGCCAAACCGGCGCGTGAGCGCCCAGATGAGCGTGAACTTGAAAGTGACCGGGACGATCAGGGCGAGCATTACCCATCCGAAGTTGTCGATCACCACGCGTACGTTGAGCAGCATGCCGATGGTGACGAAGAACAAACCGAGCAAGACATCGCGAAACGGTTTGATGTCTTCTTCGACGCGATTGCGGAACTCGGTCTCCGAGATCAGCATCCCTGCGACGAACGCGCCGAGGGCCAGAGACAGGCCCGCCTCTTCAGTCAGCCACGCCAGCGCGAGCGTCACGAACAGCAGGTTGAGCGTGAAAAGCTCTTGTGACTTTCTGCGCGCAACGATGTGCAGCCACCAGCGCATCGCGCGCCGTCCGCCGACCAGCAGAAGCGTCAACAGGACAGCGGCTTTCAGTAGGGCGATAGCCAATGTTTGCGCAAGCGTGCCCGCCTCGGCTCCCAGTGCGGGGACGATCACCAGCAGCGGCACCACTGCAAGGTCCTGAAACAGCAGGATGCCGACAATCCGCCTACCGTGCTCAGTGTCGAGCTGCATCCGCTCGGTGAGCGTCTTCATCACAATCGCAGTTGAAGACATTGCCAGCGCGCCACCGAGCGCAAATGCGCCCATCAGGCTGACGTTGAAGTAGCGGCCAATCAGCGCGCCGGTTATCAATGTGAGTGCGACGGTCAGCACGACCTGTGCTCCACCAAGACCCAACACGACGCGCCGCATCGTTTTGAGGCGCGGCAGCGAGAATTCGAGTCCGATCGAGAACATCAGAAAGACCACGCCAAACTCGGCCAGATAACGTGTATCCGCGCTGTCCGGCAACATCGCCAGCGCGTGCGGCCCAATCAAAATTCCAACCGTCAGGTACGCGAGCAACGGCGGCAGGTGCAGCAGGCGAAAAGCAACCACGCCTGCCACGACCGTCGCCAAAAAGAACAGCGCGAACTCAAGACCCGATGTCACCGTGCACGCCCATTAGTGCGGCTGCTTTCGCGCAGGAACGCGCCGAGAGCAAGACCCATGCCAGAAAAAACGCCCGGTGTATTATCGCTGGCCTTGGTAAAGCCCACGCTCGTGACCCCATCCCGCCTTGTTGCCACCCCCGGTGCGCTAGCACTGGCGCGCGAGGTATTGCAGATCGAAGCGCAAGCGGTAGCAGCATTGAGCGACCGCATTGGCGCTGACTTTTCGAGCGCGGTCGACCTGTTGCTCTCGTGTGCGGGGCGCGTGGTGGTCAGCGGTGTAGGCAAAAGCGGGCACATTGCACGCAAAATCGCCGCAACGCTTGCTTCCACAGGAACGCCATCTCTGTTCATGCATGCAGCCGAAGCCGCGCACGGCGACTTGGGAATGATCACGCGTGGCGACGTGCTGCTAGCGCTGTCGTACTCAGGCGAAGGCGATGAGTTGCTGACGATGCTGCCGGTGGCAAAACGGCTTGGAACACCGCTGATAGCGATCACGGGTCATCCAGCTTCAGCGCTGGCCAAGCTGGCCGACGTGCATCTTGACGTCCATGTCGATAGGGAGGCTTGCCCGCTAAATCTCGCGCCAACGTCGTCGACAACCGCGATGCTTGCGATGGGCGACGCCCTGGCGATTGCGTGCCTTGACGCGCGTGGCTTTGGACCCGACGACTTTGCGCGCGCGCACCCCGGTGGGGCTCTTGGACGCAGGCTACTGACGTACGTGCGCGACGTCATGCGAACCGGCGATCAGATTCCCACTGTCGGGGTGGACGCCACCGTCATGGATGCGCTGCACGAAATCACGCGCAAGCAGATTGGAGTGACGGCGATTGTCGACGAGAGCGGCGCGCTCGCCGGGCTGTTTACCGACGGCGATTTAAGGCGTCTGCTCGAGAAGGTCGGTGACGTGCGCAACGTCAAAGTATTCGACGTCATGACACGCCACCCGCAGATCATTGATCCTGACGTGCTTGCGGCCGAGGCGGCACAAGTGATGGATCAGCATCGCAAAAACGTGTTGCTGGCGGTGAACTCGCGTCACGAGCTGGTCGGCGCGCTGAGCATGCCGGATCTGCTCGCTGCGAAGGTGATTTGATGTCGACGCCGCAGGTAACCGCGGAACAGCGCGCGGCAAGAATTCGTTTGCTGGTGCTCGATGTCGATGGAGTGTTAACCGATGGACGACTTTTTTTCGGGCCCCAGGGTGAAGCGCTCAAGGCGTTCGACGTGCGCGATGGTCACGGTATAAAGATGTTGATGGCAAATGGCGTGGAAGTGGCTTGGTTGTCGGCTCGAAAATCAGACATCGTTGCCGCCCGCGCACGCGATCTCGGCGTTGCGCGCGTGCTGCAGGGCGAGTCAGACAAGGCAAGCGCGTTTGCCGGGCTGCTGAGAGATGTCGAAATGAGTGGAGCGGACAGTGGGTACATCGGGGATGACCTGCCCGATCTGCCGCCCATGCGCATGGCGGGCTTTGCCGCAACCGTCGCCGATGGTTGCACAGCGGCCAAGGAAGCCGCGCACTGGATTGCGCCGGTACGCGGCGGCCGGGGCGCGGTTCGGGCGCTTGCGGAGTTCATTTTGCGAGCCAAGGGGATTGATGCAACCGCAATGGTGCGTGGATGAAAGATCGCATTACTGCGTTCATCGCCATTTTGCTGCTCGCCTCGCTGGCAGGCGTCAGCTACTGGTATTCGCAGACCACGCGGCTTGGAAAACTGGCCGTCGCAGTTTCACGCGAAGGCCCGGATTTCGTCGTCAACGGCGTTTCGTTGACGCAATTTGACGACACAGGGCGCGCTGTCAACCGACTGCACGCGAATCAACTGACGCACTTCGCTGCCGACGACCGCTCGGAGCTCGTGCAGCCGCGCATGCTCAGCCTTCGGCCCAACCAACCGCAGGTCGAGGCTCGTTCCCGAACCGCTTTAGTGGAAAGTGGCGGCGAACGCGTGGTGTTGTCGGGTGACGTCGTAGTGACCCGGGCACCGGGCGCCGATAATTCGCCGATGCAGTTGCGAAGTCAGAGCCTGATCGCGATACCGGATCTCGATCGCTACTCCACTGACGTGGCAGTCGAGGTCGAACGCGGGGACTCGCTGGTGCGTTCCATCGGCATGGACTACGACAACATTTCGCGGGTCGTCAAATTCCGCTCAAACGTACGCGGCACGCTGGCTTCGACCGCGCCCGCTAACGAGGCATCAAGATGAGATATTGGCTGACGGCAATCAGTCTGGCATTGGTATTTTCGCCAGCGGCTGGTGAAAAAGCCGACCGGACCAAGCCGCTCAATTACGAAGCCGACAGCGGCGAATGCGATGACATTAAGCAGATTTGCGTGTTGGTGGGTAACGTGCTGCTATCCAAGGGCACGATGCGCGCGGCCGGTGATCGAGTCCAGGTCCGCAAGGACGCCGAAGGTTATCAGTACGGGGTCATCACAACGGCCCCTGGCAAACTCGCGACGTTCCGCCAGAGACGGGACGCAAGCAAGCCCGGCGTGGAAGAGTTTGTCGAAGGCTATGCCGAACGCATCGAATACGACGAGCGCGAAGACACCGTCAAGCTGACCACTCGAGCACGCGTGCGCCTGCTTGAAAATGAAACGCAACGCGACGAGTTGCGGGGCGAGGCGATTACCTACGATCAACGCAATTCAAAGTATTTCGTGACCGGTGGCAAGCCGTCGGCCGATCCCGATAATCGCGATGGCCGCGTGCGCGGAACCATTGCTCCACGCGTGCAGACCGATCCAGCAGCCCCGGCCTCCAAGCCGGCACCGGTCAGCCTGACGCCCGCCAGAGATATTGCGAGCCCGCGGCGCGAGTAACCCCACTTGAATGGACGCTGATTTGGTCGAACAAGGCGTTGCGCCGGCTCCGGAGGTCGAGCGCAATACTCTTGTGGTCGAAAATCTGCAGAAGCGCTACGGCAGTCG
>Ga0136634_10001177_pt1 | contig 10201 bp, 8 predicted proteins | sample AntDrymUQ8332106_2_FD_104654 | JGI IMG/M metagenome (GOLD analysis project Ga0136634, IMG submission 104654) | Polar desert sand microbial communities from Dry Valleys, Antarctica - metaG UQ833 (21.06) | ecosystem: Environmental > Terrestrial > Soil > Desert | place: Antarctica: Dry Valley... | reverse complement strand
GCACCGCCTCTTAAATGAAGCGCAATTAATAATTAAATGGGGTCGCAAAATCAAAAATAAGGGTAATGCTTGTATCACAGTTTAAATGTGCAACAGCTTAGTCTTGGAATATCCCGAAACTCCTCAAAGTTACAACTCAGCTATTCAACAAATTAGAGTTGGGCAGTTTGACACGGAAACTACCAGGTTAGTGATACAATTAACTCCAGGTTATAAGTTAGACCCGCAAAAAGTCCGAGTCATTAGAGAATCTTCCACTCGCTGGTCGTTTCAGTTGCCGAATCCCGAGCAAATAGCGGGCAACGAAATTTTTCAACCCACAGCTATTACCCGGATAGAACAAAAAACTGGTCAAGTTCCCCTAACTGTTTCTTCAGCAACTCCGAGAAATTATGCCGCTGATTTGGAGATGCGAACAGGTTACGAAATGAGCGCAATTAAGCCTCAAATCGAAAGTGCGATCGCACAGTATAGATCCCTCAGCGCCGGAATGTTTTTTCTGGATTTAGATACAGGAAACTATTTGGATATCAAGGGCGATCGAGTATTTCCGGCCGCGAGTACCATCAAATTACCAATCCTGATTGCTTTTTATCAAGATGTAGACGCAGGCAAAGTTAGCCTAGACGAAACGTTAGTTATGAAGTCCGACTTAGTAGCCAGCGGTTCTGGAACTATGCAAGACAGACCAAATGGCACTCGGTTTAGCATCAGAGAAACCGTAGATAAAATGATTACCATCAGCGACAATACAGCCACCAACATGATTATTGAACGTTTGGGGGGAATTGCTAAACTCAACGAGCGTTTTCGCAGTTGGGGATTAACTGATACGAGAATTCGCAATTGGCTAGGCGATTTTCAAGGAACAAATACAACAAGTTCTGTGGATATGGTAAAGTTGTTGGCGATGCTGTCTCGCGATAAATTAGTTTCTGAATCGAGTCGAGAACAGGCTTTAGAATTATTGCGGCGTACAACAACTAGAACGCTTTTGCCTTCCGGTTTGGGCCCCGGTGCAGTTATTGCTGACAAAACCGGTGATATCGGCTTTGTGGTTGGCGATGCGGGAATTATAGATATGCCCAACGGTAAGCGTTATTTAGCGGCAATCTTTGTCAAACGTCCTTACAATGACCCGATTGTGAGAGAGTTTGTGCGTCGAATTTCGCGGATTGTCTACAATTATTTAGACCAGCCTGCGGCGAAAGTACCGGATAATTTACGTTGATAAGACAATTCGGCGGTTGAAATCGCTAGTAAACAAACAAAGTCCGCCTTCGCGGACTTGAAGAGAAGATTTTTAATGACTAATGACTATTCTTTGCGCTCGACAGCTACAGTCAAATGAGCCGCAACTGCCCCAACTGTAGCAAGTACAGCAGCAATTGGAAAGATTACCGATCCTGCAACGCCGCCTACCAATGCCGCCATCAGCGGAATGTCTGCCAAAGTCCGCCCTTGCGAGTTTTTGATGACGAGGCGGCGGAGTTTTCCTTGCTGAATTAGTTCTTTTACTTTACCAATTATACTGTCGCCGCTAATCTTAAATTCTTCCACTCTGACTTTTTCCTCTGTTGCAAATTCTGAGGCGAATAAAGGAGTTTCAACTGTTGGGTTTGCTGAAGATCCGGCGGCTGGTCTTTCGTCTTGCATAGTGGTTACTTGTTGTTCTAGTTGTGAGTTCATTTTTTGTAAGGGCGGGTCAAAACCAGCCGTTTAATTTCTATACTCTTATCTTCGGCGATCGCACTTGAGAACGACAGGCAAGGAAACCCTACAATTTGCATTCGTACTTTCCACCCCCGCCTTTTTACTCAAAACCTTATCTCTCTCTGGTTAGATAAGGGCGGGTTTATCTATTCCTAATGGTAGAGAAAATATCTCTGCGAAAACCCGCCCCTACTGATTATTTATGTCGAATTAGCTCGTAAATTTCCACATAGTCTTTAGCTGGATATTTCCACGAATTATCGCAATTCATGCCTTGAATCATGAGTTTTTCAAATTCATCATGGTAGTCATACCACAATCCGATCGCGCGATCGAGCGCCGACTCTAAAGCACTGTAGTCGCTTTGGTAAAACACGTAACCATTGCGTTCTTCCCGGAGGTGGCGGGTGTCGTAATCTCGATCGAACACAGTATTCACCAAACCGCCCACTCCCCGCACCACAGGAACAGTCCCGTACCTCAACCCGATCATCTGAGTCAGCCCGCAGGGTTCGTAATTGCTGGGAACCACAATCATATCCCCACCCGCGTAAATTAAGTGCGACAGTTCCTCATTAAAACCTAGTTCTAAATGGCAGTCTGCATTGTCATTTAAAAACTGTCTTTCGTGCTGGAAATGCGCGTTAATTCCCGCTTCAGTCGCGGAACCCAAAAGCACGAATTGCGCTCCCTTACTCAGAGAGTAATAAATTGCATGGTGGACGAGATGAACGCCTTTTTGGTCGTCCAAACGACCGATAAAAGTAATAATAGGCTTGTCAGCATCGCGCAGTAACACCCGATCGCGCAAAGCTTTTTTAGTTTTGGCTTTTCCTGCCAAATCCTCATGAGTGTAATGAGCCGGAATATAGCGATCGCTGTCGGGATTCCATACATCGTAATCAATGCCGTTGAGCACCCCGCGAAACTTCTCTTGATATAAGTGTAAAGTGTGACCCAAACCGTAGCCAAACTCGCCGAGGTGAGCTTCCCAAGCGTGGTGTGGCGAAACCGTGGTGACAAAGTTCGAGTACACAATGCCACCTTTCATAAAGTTGAGGGCAAAAGGGTTAAAATTATCTCGCAGGCGATCGTACTCAAAATAATAATCCTCTCGATTCAAACCCGTTGCTTGCAAAATATCAATTCCTCCCATGCCTTGATGCTTGAAATTGTGAATGGTATAGCAGACTCGCTGATTTTCCATCCAATTGTATTTGTAAATTTCAAACAGCATGACTGGAACCAAACCAGTTTGCCAATCGTGACAGTGAATCACCTCGGGACGCTTGTTGCTTCTGAGCAAAAATTCCAAAGCGGCTTTGCTGAAAAATGCAAACCGCATATTGTCGTCATTGCAGCCGTAATAACAGCCGCGATTAAAAAAGTTATCTTGAGATCGAGGTTCGATGAAAAAACACAACTGCCCGTGCACCCAGCCACACAAGACATCACAGAGGATTTCGCCGCCATACCAGGGCACAGCAAGATCCTGGTAGGCCTCGTGAAGTCCCCAAATGTGGTCATACCTCATGCAGTCGTATTTGGGTAGAATAATCTCAACGCAGTGGCCGGAATTCTGTAACTCCCGACTCAAGCCGTAAACTACGTCGCCCAAACCCCCTGCTTTGATGACGGGCGCGCACTCCGAGGCAATTTGTACAATGTACATTTTTTTTTCTCGCTCCTTGATAAATCAAAAAAATATTTTCTTAACATGACAAAGTATATGATTTCTCGGCAAATAAGCAAGTAGGCCATTGGGAATACAGCGAGATACGCGCAGCTAGCGGATGTTGGGGCAGATTCGGGCGATCGCACTGTTGCTTAAAATACAATAGGGACACCGCACTGCCTTTTATCGTCTCAACAATCGCCTAAAAACTTTTGTATTTCTCGTTTATACCCGAGTCTCTATCCCCCTCACATCCCTGCAACGACTCGAGGAGTAGGGGTTGACTTTGATCGCTTCCGGTTCCCCCCTTAAGAAGGGAGGCGCCGGGGAGATATAGAGGCTCATTAGAGCGAGCAAAGAGTGTTTTTTGAAGTTAAGTTGACAACTATAGCAATCCTAAATTATTTGTAAATTTCTTACTCCCTCCCCTTACTAAGGGGAGGGTTGGGGTGGGGTAAAAAATTTACGACTCCTGCAAGGATTGCTATATGAAACAACTCAACCCAAACCCATACCATCATTTTCACATACTAATAATTTACCCTTCCCCTGATAAAACCAAACATAACCCTCTCCGCCGCCTTTGCCAAAATGACCTAATTTTCGATAATCTTCTTCAATCCCCTTGGTAAATCCTTTAACCAAATCGCAATCAGCTATCAAAGTTTCACCTTGTTTGAGTTCGACAATCTTAGCCGGTGAACTTGTAGCTGCTACAACAGTAGCTTTTTGCTCGCGCAAAGCTGTAACAGCAATTCTCCACCTACCGTCAGTAGAACCAGCCACTTGTCGGAATTTCAGTTTTTTAGCACCGATAACTACATTGTCTGAACAAAACTGAAATATACCGTCATCAAACTCCCACTGCTGGGCATCCAAAAGCTCGATCGGCGTATAATGCAGGAAATGCCCTTTTTGTCTCGGTTCCAGTTTCACCATACCAGTGCCTTGATATACGGGAGCGTTGTAGTCCATTTCCGTTGTCAAAGATACCCACATATCTTTCAAACGGTTATCCGTTTTATAAACACCGGAAGTCAATTTCCCCATACACCAATGCAGTGCGCCTTTTTGAATTATCACTCCCGAATTGTTCAAGTTAATTTCTACTTGTTGAACAAACGGAATATTCTTAGTGGGATGGTAAAACTTATTGGTTTCAGGATTGATGTTATTTTGGACATACCACAAATCCGTTGGTTCCAAAACCTTGATTTCGTATTTCATAATTTACCTCGCCTATTTACGTGAAATGAGTTAAATATTTAACCCAGGATTTGCCGTTTCCGCCCTTCGGGACTTATCCTGTAAAATTTATCTTTTGCCGACATCATCTGCTACTGTTAAATTATCTAGCTATTTTAGCAATAGCAGACACGGTTCCTCCACAATTCTTGAGAAAAAGTTATGCCTGCGATCGCACAATCTCCCAATTTACCCATTTTACAAGAAATCAACTCAGGATTGCCCAATATTTGCGGCTCCGAAGCAGAAATTAATGCCGCCGCCAATAGCAACGAACCAGTCTTTCTACCTACCACAAATCTGCGCCTCGAAAATATTCAAGCCGGATTTGCCTGCGCCCTACATATGCACCAACCCACAATTCCTGCCGGTGCAAACGGCGAACTAATCAGCAATCTCCAGCAGATGTTTGAACATCCCAACCAAGGAGACAATCACAACGCCGGAGTCTTTGCTTGGTGCTATTCCCGCATGGGAGAATTCATCCCCCAACTGATTGCCGAAGGCTGTAACCCGCGAATTATGCTCGACTATTCGGGCAATTTATTGTGGGGATTGCGCCAAATGGGACGCGACGATATCTTTGATAATCTCAAGCGGATTACCTGCGATCCTCAATATCAACCTCACGTAGAATGGCTGGGGACAATGTGGAGTCACGCCGTCATTCCCTCAACTCCCATTCCCGACATCAAACTCCAGATTCAAGCATGGCAACATCATTTTGCCGCCATTTTTGGCATAGATGCCCTCAAGCGCGTCAAGGGTTTTTCGCCCCCAGAAATGCACTTTCCCAATCACCCAGATACACTTTACGAATACATCAAAGCTTTGAAAGAATGCGGCTATCGCTGGCTGATGGTGCAGGAACATTCAGTAGAAAATTCCGACGGTTCCGGATTGTCGCAAGACCAAAAATATATTCCCAACCGTTTAGTAGCCCGCAATTCTCGCGGCGAAACAATCAGCATCACGGCTTTGATTAAAACCCAAGGTTCTGATACGAAATTGGTCGGTCAAATGCAGCCGTATTACGAAGCCAAAGGACGCAATAAACAGCAAATTGGCAATGTCACAGTTCCTTCTTTAGTTACTCAAATTGCCGACGGCGAAAATGGCGGCGTCATGATGAATGAATTTCCCAGCGCCTTTGTCAAAGCTTGGCACGAAAACCGCGAACAAGGCGGCGGAAAATCCGGTGTTGTTGGTTTAAACGGCACTGAATATTTGGAGATAATTGAAGCGGCGGGCGTTAATCCTGAAGATTATCCGATTTGTCAGGGGATTAACCAGCACAAAATCTGGCACCTAGTCGATCCTGATAGTGCGACGCCGGAAAAAGTGGAAAGTGCGATCGCCCAACTCAAGCAAACAGACCATAATTTTCACATGGATGGTGCTTCTTGGACTAACGATTTGAGTTGGGTGAAAGGCTACGAAAATGTCTTGGAACCGATGAATCTACTCAGCGCTGCATTTCACAAAAAATACGACCCGCTGTTGCAGCAAGATCCGACCGTTACCAAGCAGTTTGAATACCAGCAAGCTTTGCTTTACAACTTGCTGCTACAAACAAGCTGTTTCCGGTATTGGGGACAGGGAAGTTGGACTGATTACGCCCGCGAACTTTACAACCGCGGCGCTGCTTTAATGAAATAGGAAAAGTTGGTAATTGCGATCGGGCAAATAGCTTGGATCAATTATTAGCGTTCGTATTTATGCAGGAACACCATATATAGTGTGCCTGCATAAGTCCTGTATAGAGTGGGGCTAGCAAGATGCACACCCCACTAGATAACGCGAGTTTCGTTAAACCTTGGTCAGGAGTTCGTAGATAGCTGTTTTTGTTTTCGTCGATTTGACGACTCCAGCATCCTGAATATATTGGAAGAGACCTAGGGCTTCTTCAAGTTTGTTGGTAGCATCAATAACGACGGGATGGCGAGATACCTTGAGGTCTTTGATCAAGGTAGAGATAGGCTTGTCTATGCAAAGAGACAGTTGTTGGGAGTTGGATTGCTGTTTCGTCATATCTTTTACTTGAAGTACATCTATAGCTTGGCACTCCCCTAGCTGGTCGGTTCCAAACAAAGGTTAGGAAATTTGTTATGATTTTCTGTTAGGGACTCGATCGTGTTGTAATGATGGTACGCACTCCAGATTCATCCGAAGACTTATTTGCCGAAGCCGCAACTAATTGGGATCTGCCAAAGTTATACAAAGACTTAGCTGTTGCCAAGCGAGAGTTTGCGCCTCACATGAAGCCAAAACTTACAGATGTTGAGAAACTCCATCTACGCGGATTACTCTGTGGCTATGCTCCAGCTATTATGGCTGAGAAGATTCCGAAAAGTTATGGTGGTTTGCGAACTGCTCTTAGCCAGACTATATATCGGTATGTTGAAAAACTGACGAAACAACCACTCAATACGCTAAAAAATTGGCGGGATATTCCTCAATGGTTGGAACAAACTGGATACAAAATACAAGTATTTGATGCAGTTGATGGTGAGAAGGCGATCGCATCCTCTCCTTCAGATGATTTAGTTGATATTGAACTTGTCTCTGACTTATTGGTAAAAAAAACCTGGAAAAAATCCTCTTTTTCTGATCGAAATTTTCCACCAGAGTATTTGACTGCCGAGGAATTGGTAAGCTCTCAACAGGGTTGTCAGCAACTCGTCGTTCACATAACTGAACCACGCTGGCGAAAAGTATTTTTGCAGGCTTCTAAGATGTTGTCCGCAACAGATAGCTTATTGCAACTAATGAAGCCACAAGTTGATATGCTCATGATTACTGATAAAAAACTCCAGGAATTTCTCAGGTGGGTAAGTAAAAAATCAAATTCAGTGAATGTTTCTTACAAACCAGCAGCCGTTCGTCTTTTTTACCTCACCCGCGCTCGCGCTATTGCTATCGCCAGTGACCCAGACTGTGCTCACAGCGCTATTGGTAGCCTTATTGAGGTTACTACCACTAACACTATTGCCACTGGCTTAGATATTGATATCAACACCACAACTGACATAGATATTGCTATCGACTATATAAGTGCTCTTGCTATTAGTAGAACAATTGCTACCTCTACAGCAATTAATACTTATAATCCTGATGTTATCTTCAATGCTATCACTATAACTCTCGACGATATCCTCAAAGAAAATACTAATTATGAGTTTAAGGAAAAAATTGAACAATTGAAAAATTATTTGCCTATTTCAAATAGAGATACATTTAGGCAATGGTGGCTAAATAATGGTTTAGAGTGGACTAAAAACTTAAGAAATGTGATAATTCATTATCGTGATATAGGTCAGGATTGGCAGTTCACAGAAGCGCAAAAAAAATTGCTTGTTCAGTATTATCAGGCTAATAAATTTTTGATGGAATGCCTGAACAGTGGTTGTAACGTCTCACCTGAAGTCCGATCGCACATCGAAGACAACCTATTTTTACCCCTTGATTCCTCGCTCAGCTAGAAAAAACAGGGGAAAAGATGCTCAAGCTGACGGGGTTGTCACTCCGTCAGAGCCAAGTCTCAATTTCCCCATGCCCGATGCCCCATGCCCCATTCCCAATTCCTACATTTCCTGCATCAGCCGCAAATAATTCTGCCGCATCTGCGTCATATTTTCCATCATTCTATTAGCCATATCTTTCTCAACATCGCTCATTTGCTGCCAAAATAAAGCCGATCGCCTCGCCATAATTGCTTCTTCCCAAAGCATCTCCAAAAGTTGCGCCGCCATTGGGTTTTCAGCATCGATAATCCCGCACAATTGCTCGAAGGCCCGGTTGGCTTCGGTGTGAGTGCTAACATCCTGAACCAGGGTTAGGCATTTTTTGAGTTGTACGATCGGGTTTTCAGAAGAGTAAGTCATAATTTCACTAAGATAAGCGACAAAATTTACACTGATAGCTGGTAAAAGTATAGTCATTTATTGCATGACATGGGAGGCGTTAAGTCCCTCCCCCTTCCCTTTCACTTTGAGCGGATCGACCCGCCTCGGCTGAACTACGCAGCTCCCTATCCCATTGCTGAACGCATTTGGGATTGCTTTTCTGAGGATATTGTACGCTGCATTCACATCGGAATTAATTAGCTGACCTGTCGATGTTTTGTACAAACCCCGCTTAATGCGCTTACCAGTAAACACAGGCTCTTTTTCGGTTTTTCCATAAACAGGAATTGGGTCTAAACCTAAAAAACTGGATCGGGATGTGTAGGATTCTTCCTGCACAATTACTGTGATTCCCGCCAACCGAGCTTTGTACTCCAACATTTCAATTAATCGAGAGTGAGGAATACTAACAAAGTTTTGATTGGTTTGCTTCCCTAACTCGATTTCTGTTTTCCACTGCGCGTTCTTGCCAATTACTAGCGTCCCAATCTGCTTGGTGAGCAAAAGGTTAATAATTAGACGGCTAGCATGATGTAAGTAATTATCAACTTTTTGATGGCGACAGCGAGTTAAGCGCTGAATCCGAGATGAGGTTTTGCGATTCCCTTTGAACTGGGATTGCAATCGTGCTTTCCGCTTGTTGTAAAACTGGTTAATCGATTTCAATGGTCGCCCGTTAATCAACAAAGGGATAAATCCCGGTTGATTTGAAGTTAACGCCACTAAATTATCCAGTCCTAAATCAATACTAGCTACAAAATTAGCGTTGCCAAGGGTGGACTCCGGTTCATCATAAATTACCTCAATTACATAGGAATCACATTTCGGAACCAGCCTAATTTGGCAAACCTGGTCGGGATTGACTTTGGTTTTAATTAAAAGTTCTGTACCCGAAAGTTTAATGATTCCTTTCTTCAACTGTTTGCTGCTAATTGCTTGAATCGTGTAGACGAGAAGGTTTCGCCCTTTAACTTTATCTTTGTACTTCGGCAGTTTTGGGCGACCCGTGAATTTTGAAGAATCAACTTTGTAAGCTTTAACGGCTTCAAAAAACGATTTCCAGTTCTTGTCTAAAACCATTAAGATTTGCTGACTTACTTTGGCAGGCAAAGCCTTGTAGGCTTCATGAGACTTCATCAATCGGTTCATTTCGTTGTAGTTGACATAGCCCCACCCATAAATAAAACTCTGACGAATAAGGTAATTGGTGGCATTGTAGAGGTTTTTGGACTTGAAAGCTAGTTCGTCTATTTGGGCGAAACGGTGTTCCGTGGATTTAATGATGTGCCTCTCTGTTAGCTGCATTTGAGACTTCCGTTCTTTGGGCTGTGCGTATTTCTTGTTCAACACTCATGGCGATATGATACCATTATTGTTTATAATTGTTTATAAAATCAACGAAGTTTTACAATACCTTTGACATTACTAGAGTTGTGACACAGCCTTAGAGTTCCCTACATACCAGCGCCAAGACAAATCAATTCCTTGAGAAATCCCGATCCGCGTAGTTTGCACAAAATTTATTGTACTCTCCTCCACAGCTTGCTGAAAGTGCTCGCTCCGGTGTTCCAACCGCAGCGGTTGGTCTGCACCCAAGGGAAAACCGCTTAAAGTTCGATCGATCTCCAACACCTTACACAGTTTCCCAGGCCCGGCGGCGATG
>Ga0136634_10001176_pt1 | contig 10204 bp, 6 predicted proteins | sample AntDrymUQ8332106_2_FD_104654 | JGI IMG/M metagenome (GOLD analysis project Ga0136634, IMG submission 104654) | Polar desert sand microbial communities from Dry Valleys, Antarctica - metaG UQ833 (21.06) | ecosystem: Environmental > Terrestrial > Soil > Desert | place: Antarctica: Dry Valley... | reverse complement strand
TGACGGGCGTGAGTACGTCATCGCCGCGCCACCGGGCAAGGCGACGCCCGCGCCATGGGTGAACGTGCTGGCCAATCCGCACTTCGGCACCGTGATATCGGAGCGCGGAAAGGCCTATACGTGGAGCGAGAACGCGCATCTTTATCGGCTGACACCGTGGCACAGCGACCTCGTCGGCGAAACCACCGGAGAAGCGATATACATCCGCGACGAGGAAACCGGCCACTTCTGGCAGCCGACATTGTCAGACGCGTTCGGCTCGGTGCAAACGGCGCCGACCGTTACGCGACATGGTTTCGGCTACAGCGTATTCGAGCACGTCGAGGACGGCATTCACTCCGAACTGACCGTGTTCGTCGCGCTGGATGCCGCGGTCAAGTTCTCAATGCTGAAAATCAACAATCGCTCGGACCGGCCGCGTCGCCTGTCAGTGACGGGCTATGTCGAATGGGTCCTTGGCGACCTGCGCGCAAAGTCTGCGATGCACGTAACCACTGAGATCGATTCGAAGAATGGCGCGGTCTATGCGCGCAACGCATACAACACGGAATTTTCCGACCGCGTGTGCTTCTTCGATGTCGATGATTCGGCCCGCACCGTCACGGGCGACCGCACCGAGTTCCTTGGGCGCAACGGGACGCTGCGCAATCCCGCGTCGCTGCGCCGTACACGATTGTCCGGAAAAGTCGGTGCCGCCCTCGATCCCTGCGCCGCGATGCAGGTCACATTTGACCTGTTGGAGGAACAGCAGCGCGAGATCGTATTCAGGCTGGGAGCAGCAAACAGCATCCCAGCGGCGAGCGCGCTGGTGCAGCGTTTTCGCGGCGTGACGATCGCGCGCGCATCGCTCGATGCGGTCATCCGTTACTGGCGCGACACGCTGGGCGCGGTACAGGTCGAAACACCCGACGCCGCCCTCAACGTCCTAACCAACGGTTGGCTGGTCTATCAGACGATGGCCTGCCGGCTGTGGGCACGCAGCGGCTATTACCAATCGGGCGGCGCCTACGGCTTCCGCGACCAGTTGCAGGACGTGATGGCATTGGTGCATACCGAGCCGCAGGCGATGAGAGAGCAACTTGCCCTCGCGGCAACTCGACAGTTCATCGAAGGCGACGTTCAGCATTGGTGGCATCCGCCGTCGGGCCGCGGGGTGCGAACACACTGCTCCGATGATTATCTGTGGCTGCCTTTGGCGGCCAGCCGGTACGTCCGAGCGACGGGCGATCAATCGGTGCTCGACGAACAGTCGCGCTTCCTCGAGGGCCGGCCGGTCAACGCGGAAGACGACTCTTACTACGACCTGCCGGTGCGATCGGATCAGAGTGCAGACCTTTACCAGCATTGTGTACGGGCGATCGAGCACGGTCTCCGCTTTGGCGAGCATGGATTGCCACTGATCGGTTCGGGTGACTGGAACGACGGCATGAATTTGATCGGCATGCGCGGCAAGGGAGAAAGCGTGTGGCTCGCATTCTTCCTGTGCCATGTGCTGCAGCAGTTTGCCCCGATCGCACGGCTGCGCGGTGATGCAGCGTTTGCGGCGCGCTGCGAAGAGCAGGCGCGCCAGCTCTCATTGCGGATTGAAGACGGCGCGTGGGACGGTGAGTGGTACCGCCGTGCGTACTTCGACGATGGCACGCCGCTGGGCTCGGCGAGCAACTCGGAATGCCAGATCGATTCGATCTCGCAAAGTTGGGCGGTGTTGTCCGGCGTGGGTGACATCGAGCGTGCACGCGGTGCAATGGAGGCGGTCTACGCGCGGCTGGTGCGGCGTGAGCATGGACTGATTCAGCTCCTCGACCCGCCGTTTGACAAGACCGGGCTCGATCCCGGTTACATCCGCGGTTATGTGCCAGGCGTTCGGGAAAATGGCGGCCAGTACACCCATGCGGCGATCTGGACCGCAATGGCGTTTGCCGCGCTCGGCGACAGCGCCCGCGCGTGGGAACTGACTGCGATGATCAATCCGGTCAATCACGCCAAGAGCGATGAAGACACCGCGATCTACAAGGTGGAGCCCTACGTGGTAGCGGCCGACGTTTACGCCGTCGCGCCACATACCGGGCGCGGAGGCTGGACCTGGTACACCGGCTCCGCTGGCTGGATGTATCGGCTGATACTTGAATCGCTTCTGGGTGTACGCCTGGAAGGCGATCAGCTGCACATCACGCCGTGCTGGCCACCGGAATGGAACGAATTCACGCTGCGTTATCACTATCGCGACCGCGCCAGCGAATATCGCATCACGGTGATGCGTGGCACCGAACTCAGCGCGGGTCCATCGTTGACGCTCGACGGTATCGCGCAGCACACCCCATTCATCCAGCTCGTTGACGATCGGAAAGTCCACGAAGTGCAAATTCGGACTGCCGCGATTCCGTTGGTAGCGACGCCACGGACCTCTTCCGAAACCGCAGGTAATTAACTATCGCCGCTCGATCCAGTACAACGTGCTCATCGCCAGGGCGAGCACCACCAGGCTCGGAAGTGCCGCCACGACAATGGGCGGCCACGTATTAAGCAAACCCAAGTGCGCCAATAATTTGTTAAGCCCGTAAAACGCAACGCCAATCATCACGCCTGCAAAAATCTTGAAGCTGACCCCGCCCGATCGCACGTGCAGAAATGCGAAAGGAAGTGCCAGCACCATCATGACGACTATTGCCCACGGGTAGAACAGCTTGCTCCAGAACGCGATCTCAAAGCGCTCGGTCTGTTGTCGATTATCGGAAAGATGCTGGATGTATTGCGCGAGATCCCAGCCCGCCATGCGCTCCGGCTGCACGATCATCACGCCGAAAATATCGGGCTTTAGCTCGGAAGGCCAGGCAAGATCTTCGGTGCGAACCACCTGAGTTCTGGCCGCTGCCATCTGCTGCACCGACGCGGCGGCGATCGGCCCCGGCAATTTGGTCTCGACCACATTGGTCAGCGTCCAGCCCCGGCCCGCTTCGTAACGTCCGGTTTCTGCCGTGAGGATTGAACGCAGCTTGTAATCACGATCGAATTCGAAAACCCTCCAATCGCGCGTGTCGGTATCGACACCTACCCGACGCACATTGATGAAGCGAAAAGCCGCCACGCGGCCTCCGGGATCCTTCACCACATCGCGCACCCACACACCCGAGCGAAACTCTCGCACGCCGTCGGGCGCGCCAGTCGCCTGCAATCGGACTTTCTGCGCCAGCCGCTCGGCCGGCGGCGAGATGAACTCGCCCAGCAGATAGGTCAACGCAACCATCACGACGCCAATGCCGAGCAGGTTATTCATCAACCTGCGCGTGCTCATTCCGGAAACTCGCATGATGGTGAATTCGGAATTCGCAGCAAGCTTTGACAGCGTGTAGATCGTTCCAATCAAGGCGGCGATCGGCATCAACTCGTACATGCGCGACGGCAACGTCAGCCCCACGAAGAACAACGCGTCGCGGAAGCGAAAGCCGCGCTGGCCGATCTCGTCGAGCTGCGCCACCATGTCAAAAAACAGGAATAGCGCGAGCAGCGCAAACAGCACGAACAGCGTGGCACTCGCAATCTCGGCCCACAAATAGCGGCGAATCGTTTTCATGCGGCTTTCGCCGGGTGCCTATTAACAAGTCTGAAAGACGGCGCGAGCCAGCGCGGCACCCAGCGCTGCATATGCACGCGTCGCAGGAACAACACCACCACCAGCAGCAGCACCACCGCATGTACCAGCCAGACACCGATGCCGAAGGCCAGTCGGCCTTGCTGCACATAAGCTTGAACGGTATTGAGCACGTTCAGATACAGTGCAAACAGCAGCACGGCGGCGATCAGGTTGAATGATCGCCCGACGCGCGGATTGACGTAGGCCAAGGGAATCGCAAGCAGCGTGACCAGAAGCGCCACCACTGGCAAGCCGCTGCGCCACATGATTTCGCCCAGGTTGAGCTGCGTCGGATTGGCCATCAGCTGCATCAACGTCAGCGTCTTTGCGCGGCGCTCGCCGATCGGCTGGTCCGCGCGCGTCTCAAGCCGGATCGCATAGCGGTCAAATTCCATCGTTCGGTATTCGAGCTTCCCGGGCGTTCCCTCGTAGCGGCGGCCCCGTTCAAGCACCAGAAAGCGATCGCCATTTTGTTCAACTTCGATGCTGCCCTCAGCCGCAACGATTAACCCTTCGCGGCCCTGGCTGCGCATGCTGACGAACACGTTGCGCACCTGTCCGTCTTTCAAGTCGACCGACTCGACGAAGAACACTCGATCAGTGCCGCCGGATTCGATGAAGCGCCCCGGAGCAACGCGGCTCACGTCATCGCGTTTCGCGAACCGGTCGCGGCTTTCGTCGATCTGCGCATTGGCCCATGGCGTGACAAAGAGCGCGAGCAACGCAATCGATACGATGATCGGCCATGCAAAACGCAGCACCGGCCCAATCCACGCGATCAGGCTGCGTCCGGAGGTGAACCACACGACCATCTCGGAATCTCGGTAGGCGCGTGTAAGTGCCATCAGCACCGAGATAAACAGGGTCAAAGTCAGAATGATCGGAAGCCACGTCAGCGCCGTCAGCGCGACCAGCTCGAATACCGCCTGATTGTCGACCCGGCCACCAGCCGCCTGGCCAATGATGCGCACCAGCCCAACCGAAAAAATAATCGAGAACAGCACCGTGAACACGGCGCTCGCGGCGTTGGCTAATTCGGAGACAATCGCACGTCCGAAAATCATCGTGCCATGGTCCGGTGCCGGGCCGGTTTGCAGCGATCAGGGCGATATACTGCCGCGCGCGCCGCGAGCGACGTTGCGCTACCGATGACCGCGAGTCGCGCTGTGATCAAACGAGCTGGATAGCTGAGCGAAAAACAAGAAAGGTGAAGGAAAGCCGATGGAATTTATCACAGCAGTCGGGCGGCCCGAGGCCGTCAAGACCGATGCCATCATCGTTGGCGTTCATGCGGGCGGCGAGTTGACACCCGCTGCCAAAGCCCTCGATCGCGCATGCAGCGGCGCGATCAATGCAGCGGTTAAAAGCGGGGACATGACCGGCAAACGGGGCGCGATTCTGCCGTTGCTCGGGCTTAAGGGCGTGGCGGCGCCACGAGTTCTTTTGACCGGACTCGGGAGCAAGGATGATTTCGACGAGCGCGCGTTCGGTGATGCTGTCCGCAGCAGTTTGAAAGCATTCAATGGGGCGGCCAAAAACGTAGCGGTTGCCGCACTTGACTGGCAAGTGAGGGGGCGCGATGCCGAATGGCAGGCTTGCAACGTCGCGATCGCCGCACGCGAAACGGCGTTCCGCACTGATGAGCTGAAAAGCAAGCGCGAACCTGTAACGCAAGGCGCCGAAACGGTCGCAGTGCTGTCCAAGACACGCAGCGCGCCGTCGGAACGCGGGCTTCGCTATGGCGCGGCCATTTCCAACGGGATGGAGCTCGCCAAGCGCCTGGGCAACCTGCCACCGAACATCTGCACGCCGAGCTTTCTCGCCGAGGAAGCGCGCCGGATGGCGAAGAAGTGGAAGCTCGACGTCGAAGTGCTCGAGACGAAGCAGATGGAAGCACTGAAGATGGGCTCCTTTCTGTCGGTGGCCAGAGGTTCGGAGCAACCACCGCGTTTGATCGTGCTCAAGTACAAAGGCGCGGCCAAGGGCGCCCCGATCGTTTTGGTCGGCAAGGGCATCACATTCGACTCGGGCGGAATCTCCATCAAGCCCGGTGCGGCAATGGACGAGATGAAGTTCGACATGTGCGGAGCCGCCAGTGTCCTTGGGACCCTGCGCGCCGTAGCAGAGCTAAAGCTCAAGATCAACGTCGTTGGCGTAGTAGCGGCTTGCGAGAACATGCCGTCCGGCGCGGCGGTAAAGCCGGGCGACATCGTGACTTCAATGTCGGGGCAAACAATCGAGATACTGAACACCGATGCCGAGGGCCGACTCATCTTGTGCGACGCCCTGACTTACAGCGAGCGCTTCAAACCATCTGCCGTGATCAACATCGCCACCTTGACCGGCGCGTGCGTGGTGGCGCTCGGAGGCGTCAACTCGGGGTTGTTTTCGAATGATGATGCACTTGCGAATCAGTTGATGGCTGCGAGCCGTGAGTCCGGCGACCTGGCGTGGCGGATGCCGCTCGACGAGGACTATCAGGAGCAGCTGAAATCGAACTTTGCGGATATGGCCAATATTGGGACGCCGGGTGCCGGTGCGGTGATCGCCGCGTGCTTTCTGGCACGCTTTACCAAGGCTTATCCATGGGCTCACCTCGATATCGCCGGTACCGCCTGGAAGGGCGGTGCCGCTAAAGGCGCCACCGGGCGGCCGGTTCCGTTGTTAACGCAGTTTCTGATCGACCGTGCCAGTCGGTGACGCGCTCGTCGCCGAGCCGACGGTTGCGCCGGACAGCGAACGCTGCACGCGGATCGATTTCTACACCGGCGTGAGTCATCGCATGCATTACGCGTGCCGCGTGATACGCAAGGCGCGTGCCGCTGGAAACCGCGCGGTCGTTTATACGCACGACGCCGAGCGCCTGGCGCAGTTCGACAGCGTGCTGTGGACCTTTTCGGCGCTCGACTTCGTGCCGCACGTGTACGTCGGTTCGCCCCTTGCGCTGAACACACCGGTGCTGCTGGCTCTTGACTCCGACACAGCGCCCGACAGCGATGTATTGCTCACGCTCGATGACGATGTGCCGCAGCGCTTTGAAGAACTTTTCGCGCGCTATCGGCGCGTCATCGAAGTGGTGTCGCGCGACGAAACCGATCGAAAATGCGCGCGCGTACGCTTCAAGACCTATCGGGACAACGGGTTCGAACCTTCGGCGATCGAGATAGCCCATGGCGACTAGCTCGCGAAAGTCGACCGACCTGGAACGACTGACGCAGCCCGGTGGCAAAGTAATGCCAGATGACGCGACCATTCCGGTGTTGACCGAGCGCTTGACGCTGCCGTCTCTGGATCTCGATATTTCTCTGCCGCAGCCACCGCCCCCGGTGGTGAGCCCTCCTGCGGTGTCACCCTCTTTTGTGAACACTGCTGCGCCAGCTGAGTTGCCTCCACCCCGGCCGCGCGAACCCTCGCGACCCCCTTGGTCGGCACCGCCCGCGTTCGCTCCAACGCTGCCTGTGCAAGCGGCTCCGCAAGCCATTGACTGGGACAAAATAGAAGCGCAGCTGCGTGAGAGTTTGTTGCGGCAGTTGCAGCCGCAGTTGTCCGCCGAACTCGAGCGCCAGGTGCAGGAGCGGCTGCAACCGACTCTGGTGCGTGCGCTGACCGCGCTGGTTTCCGATTTGCGCCCGGCGCTCGACGCAACAGTGCGCGAAACAATCGCGCGCGCAATTTCTGCCGAGATTGCTCTGCAGCGAACCTTGTCGGAGTAAAGCAGCGGCGCTATTTCGGCTGGAATTCGGCCACGCCGAATTGCCACAGGAAGAACGACCAGATGTCGGCTGATTGCAGTTGTTGCTGAGTACGTGTCCCGCCCTGCCCATGGCCAAGGTCGTAGTCGAGCCGCATCAGAACCGGCTTGCCGTCGGTCTGGGCCGAAGCCAGTCGCGCTGCAAATTTGGCTGACTGCCAGACGTCGACCCGCGTGTCGTTGACGCCGTGCACCAGCATCACCGCAGGATATTTCACTGCATCCTTGATGTGGTGGTAACTGCTCATCGCCAATAGCGCACGGAACTCATCTTCCTTTTTGATAGTGCCAAATTCCGGAATGTTGGCCACGCCGTTGGCGCTCGATTCGGTTCGCACCATATCCATCACGCCGACGCTGGGTACCGCGGCGGCAAACAACTCAGGCCGCTCGGTAATAGCCCGTCCAACAAAAATCCCCCCGGCGCTTCCCCCGTAAATACCGATGCGCTCGCGCGACGTGTAGCGGTTGGCAATCAGCCATTCGGCAACAGCGATCCCGTCCTTCCACGTGTTTGATTTGGTCGCCTTGCGTCCCGCGTTGTGCCAGTCCTCACCCAGTGCGCCGCTGCCGCGCACGTGCGCAAACGCGTACACGCCGCCGCGCTCGAGCCATGCGTACACACGTGGGCTGAAAAACGGCTCTTCGGTAATCCCGTACGACCCGTAGCCATAGACGATGGTCGGATTGTTGCCGTCAAGCTTCGTGTCTTTTCGCACCAGCACCGACACCGGAATCTCAACACCATCGTGACTCTTTATAAAAACCTCGCGCGCTTCGATGTCCTGGGGTGCATCGAAGGCGCCAGGTCGAACCAGATTCAGAAGCGCGATCTTTTTTCCGGCGGGGTCGTAAAAATACGGCTTTGAAGCGCGCGTCCATCCGGCAATCGACAGCACCGCGCCTGTTAACCGCGGGTCGACGTCGACCAATGAGGCAGAACCGCTGATCGGGAGCGCGATCTGTTCAACGTTGACCTGCCGGGCTCCCTGCGCGTGCGGAACCCGCAGCAGCGTCGTGACAACCCCGCGCCGCTGTGTGACATACAGCGCGTCCTTTGCGGCGGCAATCGAAACCACCACATCACGCCCGGGTGCAATGACCGGAACGGCCTTGGACAAATCGGGCCTGGCCAGCGCTACACGCATGACTTTGTAGCGCGGCGCATCCAACGACGTGCGGAAGTACATCTGATCACGCGTAAATGAAATACCAGCGACCTTATTGTCAGACGTCACCAACTGGCGCCATTTCGCTTTGCCGGCGATCGCGTCGGCGAGCGGCGCGATATACGCCAACTGATGCCGTTCCACACCCAATGTGACGATGCACCCGGCCAACTGCGTGCCGGGTATTTGCGCAATAAAGCCGTTCGCGTAAGTCGGCAGCTTCAACTCCGCGTTCAACACGGGGCTAAACACCGCGCGATCGGTCCCATCCTTCAGCGACCGAAAATGGCGGGTGCGATTGCCGAAGCGCTCAGTCGCAGGCAACTTGTCGTAGCCCTCGAGCAGTCGCGAGTAAAAAAAGCCGCTTCCATCGTCGAGCCACGACACGGAAGAAAATCGAATGCGATCGATTGGGTCGATAACCGGCTTGGCAGTCGCGACGTCGACGACGTGCAACAAGCCGATCTCGCTGCCGCCGACTTGCAGCGCGTACGCCAGATAGCGTCCGTCGGGCGAGGCTGCGTAGTCCACGACGGCATGCGGCTGGCCAGCCAACTTCGAAATGGCCTCTGGATCGACAATCACCGTGTCTGTGCCGGCCAGACCATCACGCCACACGAGCTTGAACTGATTGTCCGATGGGTCGCGCCGCAGGAAGAAAACGCGCCCAGACGGCGTTCTCTCAACGCGACTCACCGCGCCTGGCGCGGCCGTTTCCAACTCGCGGATGCGGGCGAGCAACGTATCGCGCGCTGGAATTTTCGCGAGAATGGCTGAGGTGGCAGTCGATTGCGATCGCATCCACTGCTGCACCTCTGGGTTGGCTACGTTTTCGAGCGCTCTATAAGGATCAGCGACCTTGACATCCCAGTAGGTGTCGGTGGTTGTCCCAGCCGCAAAAGGCGGCGGGACGGTGACGCCCGCAATGTCACCTGCTGCCGCAATGGAATTAGAAAAAGCGGCCACGCAGAACAGAACCACAAGATTTTTCGTCGTCATGAATCACCGAGTGCTCGAAGGTGCCAAAGCGTACGTTCGATTCGCCTAAACTCCAAAATTAGCCATCGACATGAGCCTTGACGCGTGACAAGCACCGAATCTGCCAGCGGCGAGCTGGCCAAGAGTTTCGACCCGGCGTCGATCGAGGCTCGGTGGGGCCCGCTCTGGGAGTCGCGCGGCTACTTTGCTGCCAGCACCGATCCAAGCAAGCCGTCATTTTCGATACAGCTCCCGCCGCCGAATCGCACCGGCATTTTGCACATGGGGCACGCGTTCAACCAGACCATCATGGACGCGCTGACGCGGTATCACCGCATGCTGGGGTTCAACACGCTCTGGTTACCCGGCACTGATCACGCAGGCATTGCAACGCAGATCGTGGTCGAGCGCCAACTCGCAGCCCAGGGCATCGATCGGCGCGCAATCGGACGCGAGAAGTTTGTCGAAGAAGTCTGGAAGTGGCAGCACGTTTCCGGCGCTGCGATCCTGCAGCAGATGCGCCGACTGGGCGCGTCTGTCGACTGGAACCGAACTTACTTCACGATGGATGAAGATCTGTCGGAGGTCGTTGTCGAAACTTTCGTTCGGCTGTTCGAGCAAGGCTTGATCTATCGGGGCAAGCGGCTCGTCAACTGGGATCCGAAGCTGCAGACG